>Ga0136636_10001915_pt1 | contig 12307 bp, 9 predicted proteins | sample AntDrymUQ8522106_2_FD_104653 | JGI IMG/M metagenome (GOLD analysis project Ga0136636, IMG submission 104653) | Polar desert sand microbial communities from Dry Valleys, Antarctica - metaG UQ852 (21.06) | ecosystem: Environmental > Terrestrial > Soil > Desert | place: Antarctica: Dry Valley... | reverse complement strand
CTTCAAAAAAGATGACATCCAGCAGTGGAGCATTTCCCTTTTTATCAGAAGAAAGCGGCTTTCCAGCATCAGAAGCCTTAGCCAATTCTTTCATCAAATGGCATTTACCGTTACATTGCAACTTGGGTTTGTCCTTATTGATGCAAAGCACTTTTGATATATATTCATAATTGACGACATACTCTAAAACCGGCAGAATGGGTTTTACGAGCAGAATGAGAACAATTATGAATATTATTTTTTTCACGGTGCAAAGGTACAGAATCATAAAATGTAAAAAAATGTTTTAAATAGAATACTCGTGTAAAAGAGCGTTCTATTTAAAACACATAGCTGTTGGCTTTAAGCCAAATGTAATTCTGGAATTTCAATTTTAGTCAATTCCGTTTTATAGGAATCAAACTGATTTAGCATCTCCTGTTTTGTATTTTCGAAAAAAGAATGGGCTGAAAATAACGTTTCATAATACTCAATTCCACTGAGCAGATTATTTTTAAACGAATTCCATTTTTTAATTTGTCCCAAAGTTATTTCTTCAGTAACCGCTGAAATTTCATTTTTCAGATAATCCAAATACATTTTTAACTCTTTCACAAATAGATTTGGTCGATCAGTTACCGTCAACACAGAAGTGTTTCCGTAAATATGCCGCACCATTTTAGAAAGTGAAACTTCTTGATCAAAATAAGCCATATTGGGTCCTGGGCAAATGATTACGCCTTGCGCCTGTCCTTTTATTTTAATATCATTTTCAAGATAAGAAGCATTGGCTAAACCCACACAAAGGCACGCTTTCTCCGTAATGCTATTTTTCTTTTTTTCGAAAACTTCAGCAGTTAAAATATCTTTTTGAAGTAGTAATTCTTCCAGTTTCAAGTCTTGGTATTTCTTGGAAGACGTACAAATTCCTTTCGCATCGTATTCTTTGCTTAACGCCAAAAATCGTTTTGGACATGAACTTCCCGCTTTGCTTTCCTCAATTCGTTTCAATTTCAATTTTTCATTCGTCGTTCCTCGCAACGTATTAAAAGGAATTCCCAACGGAGAAATAGGACTCAAATACAAATCATCTTCTTTGGCTCCAGCCAGTAATGCTCTCGTGTGTTTATCAACTGATGTCGCTTCAGGAACCAGTAAGAAAGGCGTACCCCAACCTACAGAATCCACATCATAATGATCCAATAGAAAATCATGTTCTTCCGCAGTTCCTACCCCACCTTGAACAGTAATCTTCAAATCCAAAGGTTGCTGCGGGACATGCATTTCTTTTTGACCCAATGCTTTCACCATCAATTCATGAGCAGATTGAATCAACTGTTCCTTTTTCTGTTTGAATTCTTCTAGAATCGGTCCTAACAAATAGCCTTCGGTGGCAAAAGCGTGTCCGCCACAATTCAGTCCAGATTCGATTCGATATTCAGAAACCCAAAGTCCTTTTTTGGCTAAAAAATTCCCTTGAATCATCGCCGATCGAAAATCGCTTACTTTTAGCGTAATTTTCTTTTTCAGTGCATTATTCAAATCCGGAAAGAAAGCGGGAAAACTTTCGAAATAGCTGTATAATCTTGGATTCATCCCAGCTGATAAAACAACCGAAGATTCTAATGTGCTATTCACAAAACCACGCAGCGCGGCGTGCGCGTCATTAAAAGCAATTGGCAATTGTTCTTCTTTGATGAAGTTATCCTTATCCAGTTTGGTCATGATATTAACATCAATATCTCCTGGACAAAGATGTTCTTCCAGGTAGTTTTTAATGGTTTCTTTGAACGCTAAACCATCCTCTACAAAATTTTGCAATCCTGCTTTAATAGCTGATTTGTTGGGCAGCATGGCGATGAAATTTTCCAAAGCTGATTTGCTTTCGGATACTTCCGTTTTGAAACTTTCGAACTTACCTTTTACGATTTTATCAACTAAGTTCAAATAGGAAGTAATGCGTTCTGCACGATAATCATGTATTTTCTGGGTAATTTCCTGATAAGGGAGATTAAATTTTTCGCTATAAAAAGCATTCATTTTTTCGATAAGATCATCATCCATAATTGAAATAACGGACGATATTCCATATTTAGCCACGCGTATCGGACTATCAATTGTATAGGCAAGTCCCATAACTGGAATATGAAAGGTATGAAGTGGTTGCGGTGTTTTCATGCTAAAATGATTTAATAAATAAACTACAAAATTCGAGAAACAAAACCATTTAAAAACTGATAAATATCATGCGGCAGTTCACTTTATTGAAATACCTTAGCTATTTTAAACCTTAGTAAAAGGCAGTTGCATCCTGCAGCGCTGTCACTGATTATAAAGAAGAGGTTGCGCTACCTATTGAGTAGTCAGCGGTGGCTTTTGAAGAGTTGCCATGGGCTGTTCGCAATGGAATGCACCCACCAAAAAAGTAGGCTCCTATTTCAAACTAATTTTTAGAATTGGCGAACCACTTTTGGACTAGATTCACTTCTTGAATTTAGCTGTGCTTCCTATTCGTGCGATTCATTTTCTTTTTTGTTATTTTCGAAAAAAAAATCCAAACGATAAACTTTTGTTAACGATTAAACTTTTGAATTTCATCCGTGTCTTATCTCTATAAAACTTAAAATATTACACATGAAAAAATTATTTATTGTTGCATTATTAGTTGTCGGAATGACCAGCTTTGCACAAGAAAAACAAGGAAGAAGAGAGCGCACTTCAATGGAAAAAATGACTCTAGAGCAAAGAAATCAGCTGCACTTGAAAAAGATGACACTGGCATTAGATTTGAATGCTTCACAGCAAAAAGAAATGAGCAAAATCATCGCTGAACAAAGCACTACAAGAGAAGCTCGAATAGCTGAAAGAAAAGCCACAAAAGAGGCGACTAAAAAACAACTTACTTCGGAAGAACGATTTGCTAAAAGAAATCAAATGTTAGACGACCAAATTGTGATGAAAGAGAGAATGAAAAAAATTCTTTCGCAAGACCAATTTAAAAAATGGGATGAAATGAAAGGAAAAAAGCACTACCGAATGAATCAAAGAAGGGCGCAGCATAACGGCAGAAAAGCAGCAAATAGGGTTGACAAAAAATAATTAATTCACAGGAACTATTTCATCTTATTGCATAAAAAAGACCCAAATTGGGTCTTTTTTATGTTTAAAATGTTTTAGAAATTTTGTCTACTGCTTGAATCGTAAAGTCTAAATCTTCATAAGTTAAGGCATCCGTTATAAACCACGTTTCGTATGCCGATGGCGCTATGTAGATTCCTTCCTGCAACAAACCGTGAAAGAATTTCTTAAACGTTTCGTTATCGCCCTTTGCAGCTGTTTTAAAATCTACAACTGGAGTTGCATCAAAATGTACGGAAATCATGGAGCCAATAGTATTAATTGTAAAAGCAACCTGATTTGCCTTCAAAACGGCATCAATTCCTGCGGCTAAATACGCTGTTTTTTCTGCTAGGCGGGTAAAAATAGCGCGATCAGCATCTAACGCTTGCAGCATGGCCAATCCTGCAGCCATGGCCAAAGGATTTCCTGACAACGTTCCTGCTTGGTAAACGGGACCTAAAGGAGCCAAATAATCCATTATTTCAGCACGTGCCGCAAAAGCTCCGACGGGCAATCCTCCGCCAATTACTTTCCCGAAACAGACGATATCAGCATCTACCTGGAGTAATTCTTGAACACCTCCTGCTGCAAGTCTGAATCCGGTCATTACCTCATCAAAAATCAACAGTATGCCATTGTCAGTACACATTTGGCGTAAGCCCTCCAAAAATCCTTTGTTTGGCGGAATGCATCCCATATTTCCAGCAACTGGTTCTACGATTATCGCCGCAATTTCATTTCTATTCGCTTCAATTAAAGTCGCCACATTTTCTAAATCGTTGTATGTTGCTAGCAAAGTATCTTTAGCCGTTCCTGCTGTTACGCCTGGGCTGTTTGGTGAACCGAAAGTAATCGCTCCACTTCCCGCCTGAATTAAAAAGGAATCGGAATGGCCGTGATAACAACCTGCAAACTTGATTATTTTATCTTTTTTGGCAAATCCACGAGCAAGCCTAACTGCGCTCATACAGGCCTCAGTACCTGAGTTTACAAATCGGATTTTATCGATATTTGGAACCATCGAAACTGCCAAAGTTGCAATTTGCGTTTCCAATTCTGTTGGCATTCCAAACGAAGTTCCTAATTTCGCTTTTTCTATTACGGCTTGAACCACTGGTTCGTAAGCGTGTCCTAAAATCATAGGTCCCCAAGAGTTGATATAGTCTATTAAACGGTTTCCGTCTTCATCATACAAATAGGCTCCTTTGGCACTTTTTACAAAAATTGGCGTTCCACCCACCGCTTTAAAGGCACGTACTGGGGAATTGACACCTCCTGGAATTACTTGTTCTGCTTCAGCAAAAAGCTGACTACTTCTTTTGTATACCATTTATGAATTATAAGTTATCATTATTTCAAATTATTTTACGACCAGTTTCTGCCCAATAGAAAGTGTATTGTCAGAAAGATTATTTCTTTGTTTTAAATCTTCTATTCGTACTTCAAATTTTTTAGAAAGCGAATAGAGCGTATCTCCTTTTTGAACTACGTAGGAACCCAAACTAGTATTGACAGGATTTCTGGCTTCGATGGTGAGTTCCTCTACCAGCTGTTTTTCATTGGAAACATAATTGACATCCAAAACCTGATTGTCATACTGATATAAATTGTACCGCTCAATATAGGAGATTAATTTATCTGGATATTTAGGGTCTGTCGCGTATCCAGCGGTTCTAAGCCCTCTGGCCCAAGCTTTATAATCGCCTTTTGAAAATCCAAAAAGTTTTGCATACCTGCTTCTTCCGGTTAAAAACACAGCATGATCCTTAAACGATTCCGATGGATTATCATATTTTCTAAAACACTCTTGTGCTGCATCATCATCGTGTTTGATACTATCTCCCGTCCAACCTACATGACACTTTATACCAAAATGATTGTTAGCATTCATCGCTAAATCGCCTCTTCCTGCACCCGATTCTAAAATTCCTTGTGCTAATATAATACTTGCTGGGATTCCGTAATTTCGCATATTTCCCATTGCCACCTCTTTATACTTAGAAATGTAAACGCGAACAATATCATTTGTGACTACGGTTTTTGAAGTGGAAACGATTGTTTCTGTATCATTTTTCTTGGATTCCGCCTTTATTGGAATCGAGGCGCTGCTATTTGTTCTATTTGGGGTAATTGTGTTTGTCTTTCTGACCGTTCTGACAACCTCCGTTTTTGATTTTAAAGGTGCTTTTTTGGTGGTTAAAATAACTGGTTTAGTGGCAGTGCAGCCTATCAAAGTAAGTATGGTAAAAAGGAGTAGGATTTTTTTAAACATAGGTATCTATTGTTGGTAACTGTTTGTTTTTTAATTTAATATTCATTCCCTGAATTCCCTGAATTCCTCCAGTGTGGATCATTAAAATTTTTGATGCTGCAGGGAAATAATTTTTTTGTATCAAATCTATAACGCCAAAAACCATCTTACCAGTATAAATAGGATCCAAAGGAATTTGGTTTTCAGCATAAAAATGATTTATAAATAGCACTAGTTCTGCATTTATTTTTCCATATCCACCAAAATGATAGTCCGTAATTAACTCCCAATTCTCATTTTGCACAAAATTACGAATTTCCTCTTTTAAAAAATCCCCTTTTAATGCAGGAAAACCTAAAACTTTTTGATGCGGCAAAGCACTATTAATTATTCCCGAAATGGTACCGCCAGTCCCTATGGAACAACAAATATAATCAAAATCAGCATCTTCGTACGTAATTATTTCTTCGCAGCCTTTGATTGCTAGCGCATTTGTTCCGCCCTCTGGAATAAGATAAAACGTTCCAAATTTATGTTTTAAATATTCAACAAACGATACTTCATTTTTTAAGCGATAGGCTTCTCTCGAAATAAATTCCAATTGCATTCCACAATTTTGGGCAAATAACAAGGTGGGATTGTCACTGACTTTCTGTGCTAATTCATCTCCCCTAATGATTCCAATAGTTTTGAATCCTCGTTCTTTGCCTGCAAAAGCTACCGCAGCAATATGATTGGAAAAAGCACCTCCAAAAGTAAGCAAGGTTTGTTGATTTTCTGCCTTGGCTTGAAGTAAATTGTATTTGAGCTTTCTAAACTTATTTCCAGAAACAAAAGGATGAATCAAATCTTCTCTTTTGATTTGTGCTGAAATAGAGTTCGAAAATGATGTTATCAACTTTTGATTCAAAGGAATTGCTTTTGGTACAAAGGTAAAGCTTAAATATAAAAAAATGCAACCACTTCAGATTGCATTTTTGAATTATTTTAATGCGTTTTAGTTTTTAATGATCACTTTTTTGCCAACCACTCCTTTATCTTTGGTAACCAACTTAACAATGTAAATACCATCTCCTAATCCCGAAGTAGAAAATTGATAAGAGGCGTTCACTCCTAAATCTTTTTTGACGAAAATCAATTTGCCCGTTACATCATACAAACCAAAAGTATCAAGATCCATAAGTAAAGGGTTACTAATCACTACATTTTTAGTTGGATTATTTTGAAAAATCACAAAATTTTCTTCTGCCGCTTCATCAACACCCAAGTTACCGTTGCTTTTAAATGTTATTTCAAACTGCGAGTTATTTTCGCCCGTTGGCAAATCTAATTCATGAAAATTATTTACAATATCATAATAGGTGTCTTTTACTTTGTCGTGCAAATAAACCGCATTTGCGCCTGTAAAGTTCACCATTTCTTTTACTGTGATTTTGTAATTGGCTGGTTTATCGTTTCTAAAACCAATTGCAATTTTTTTATCAATATCAAAATTTACAGCATTAATAATAAACTCTGAGCCGTCTATGACAAAGTAAACATCCGACTGGACATTATCTCCAGAAGACAGCGCATCCATGGCACGGTCGACCCCATCAGTTGCTTCAGGAATTAATGCCAAAGCCAATTGACGCACGCCTTGATTGTTCATCAAGGTATTGAATCTTATTTGCGGTGTTGGAGCTATACTTACCGTCGCATAATCAAATCCGGACACTGCTTGCATTGCAGTCATAAAACCCGTAGCACTTTTTGCTTTTGCAGTAGACATCATTTTACTTGGAGACGCAACAGGTGGCGTTTCTTTGACAAACACTCTGTAAACATTTTTCATCTGTACCACCCCATTTGCAATACCATCAATTAGAAACCCTTGCCCTATTGGCGAAAAACGTCTTTCATAAGTAGCTCCATTTATACCAGCCGTTCCTTCATTTCCAGAACCGTCATAAGAATAAAATGTAGCTGGTACATAAACACCAGTGCTTCCTAAATTTCCTGGAGCGAACGTCGCGTAACCTCCTTTATAGTCTGCTATAAAATGCGAATTCACACTAGGATCTTGCTCCCAAAAATAAGCAATACCACTACAATTAGTTTCAGCCAATAGAAAAGCAGATAAATCAATTGCAGAAGGATACGGATTTCCAGTCAAAGTAAATTGCGCAATTGCAACAGGTATGGAAATAGTACCATCGTTTGGCTTCCCCCTAAAATCGTAACGCTGTTGGCTTCCCGGGTTATTTTGAACTCCATTGACCGTAAACCCATTAGTTCCTGACGTTCCTTTCATTGTGAATCCTTCTCCGGCATTCAGACTAGAGCTAGATCCCACCTGAATCCAATTAGAATAGTCCGATGAAGCTGTTAATTTATTAATCCAAAAAGGAGCTATTGCTAAGGGACTTGCAGTCCCATTATAGTTGTTCATAGGCAACATTGAAGGCTCTTTGAACGTGATCAAACCGTCAATATCTTTAAGTTGCGTCACTCCAAAAGGCGAATTTCCGGCAGTTCCAACAGTGCCTCCTACAGGCGAGCACCAATAGTTGTATTGAAAATTATTTGTTGATCCTTTTTGAAAAACGGACAAACTACCTACTCCTTTATTAGCTCCAACACTTGTCGAACCCTGTAAAAGCTGTGCATTTTCCCTCAAATAAAAAGTACTAGTAGCGGCATTTAACGCCAAATCTTGCCCAATAAAAACAACCTCGTTGCTGGCAAAAACGGAACTATTAGCACTAACATACATTTGGGCTTCAATGGAATTTTGAACTAAAAGCACAGTTGCTAATACCATTATTTTTTTAAGTAGTTCTCTTTCCATAACCGTATAATTTAATTGAGTTAATGCTTATTTATTTGTTTTACATACGATAGTCCTTACAAGAACAGGACTGCTTTAAAGTCTAAAAATGAATCCCTTATATCTAAAAAAATAGGTTCGCTAGTGCATGTAATGGTTTTGTTTTTGATAACGTAAATACAAAACCTCGTATTTTCTTCTAAAATTACAATAAAAAGACAATAGCAAACGTCATTAATACCGATAAAAAGTACAAATAATCGTTTAAGTACATGTTTTTTAATTTTAAATACTTATTTTCTTATAAAATTAATTTGAAGAAGAATCGGAAATTATCCAAATAAAGACTCGAAAAAAAAATATCAAAAAAGACTTTAAATGAGACTTTAAATGAGACTTAAAAACGAGTAAGCTTTAAATAGAGTGCGCCTTAGAAAGGAGGTGCCAAAAAGTATAAAAATAGTACTATCTTTATTTCGATGCAGTTATTTTTTACGTAGGACTACATAATTTAAAAACCGAAAGAAAGATCTTCTAGCTAGATAGTGATTATTCTTTTCATTAGCATAAGCTTCTCTTTCAAAACTAATGTTTCTGTAAGCGAGATTGGCGCTTTTATATTGGAACAACCGAAAACTATATTCCAACAGGTACCAAATAAAGAACGGCACTATCAAAAGTTCTACTTGCTGCCGCAGATGGATTTTTTCGTGATTGATCAGAGTAGTGTCTTTTAAATCTTCCCGGTATTTTAACAATACAAACGGAAATAGAGTGACACCGCGATATCCTTTCGGAATTAAATATTTAGCAACAATTAGAAACATTCGCTATAAAATTTATAAATTTGTATTGATAAAGGCGTATCCTTTAATCAAAAACGCAATCGTTTGAGAGCTGCGGTTCATTGAAAAAATTGGTACTACGCACCACAGAACAATCCCAATTATGATGGAACAAAGTAAGGAAAATAAAATGACAGAAGGGGAAGATTTCTATTATACACCTGAAGGCTATAAATGCTTCACTGAAAAGCACCATTTAAAAAGGGGTTATTGCTGTAAAAGCGGTTGTAGACATTGTCCTTATGGCTTTGATAAAAAAACAGGAACGATCAAAAAATAGTTTTTGAGCGCGTTCGCCGTGGCAAAGCGGGCTTTTACATTCGGTTTTTTTTCTACACCAGACAAAAAAAGTTCCAACAATTGTTCAATCTCTCATGCAAACAAAAAGCACCCGTAAAATGACTTTTCAACAACAAATACAACAAGGAATTCCTTCCGTTTTACCTCAAGCCAAACCCTACGAAACCGATATCAATCATGCTCCAAAGCGCAAAGATATCCTATCAACAGCAGAAAAAAAATTAGCGTTGCGCAATGCTTTACGTTATTTTGAGGCACAACATCACGCTGAATTAGTTGGAGAATTCGCAGCAGAACTAGAAACTTACGGCCGCGTTTACATGTACCGTTTTCGACCAGATTACAAAATGTTTGCGAGACCAATAGGAGAATATCCCGGAAAAAGCGAACAAGCAAAAGCCATTATGCTGATGATTCAGAACAACCTGGATTATGCCGTGGCGCAGCATCCGCATGAATTAATTACGTATGGCGGTAATGGAGCTGTGTTCCAAAACTGGGCACAATACCTTTTAACGATGCAGTACTTGTCTGAAATGACCGACGAACAAACCTTGACGATGTATTCCGGACATCCTATGGGTTTGTTTCCTTCCCACAAAGAAGCACCCAGAGTTGTCGTGACCAATGGAATGGTGATTCCTAATTATTCTAAACCAGACGATTGGGAAAAAATGAATGCTTTAGGCGTTTCGCAATACGGGCAAATGACAGCAGGGAGTTACATGTATATTGGTCCGCAGGGAATTGTACATGGAACAACAATTACGGTCTTGAATGCGTTCCGCAAAATTAAACGAAGTCCAAAAGGAGGATTATTCGTCACTTCAGGTTTGGGCGGAATGAGTGGTGCGCAACCAAAAGCAGGAAATATTGCGGGTTGCATTACCGTTTGTGCCGAAGTAAATCCAAAAATCACCCACATTCGGCACAGTCAAGGCTGGATTAATGAAGTAATAGAAAACGCAGATGAATTAGTGCGACGAGTTGCTTTGGCGCAAGCCAACAAAGAAATCGTGTCTATTGGCTACCTGGGAAATGTAGTCGATGTTTGGGAAAAATTTGATACAGAAAATATTCATATCGATTTAGGATCCGATCAAACCTCGTTACACAATCCTTGGGCAGGTGGTTATTATCCTGCTGATATTACTTTTGAAGAAGCAAATATAATGATGGCATCAAGTCCTGATTTATTCAAAATAAAAGTACAAGAAACACTACGTCGTCACACGACAGCTATCAACAAACACACTGCCAAAGGAACGTATTTCTTTGATTATGGAAATGCGTTCTTGTTAGAAGCCTCCCGCGCAGGGGCTGCTGTAATGGCTGAAAACCAGATTGACTTTAAATATCCGAGTTATGTACAAGACATTATGGGACCTATGTGCTTTGATTATGGTTTTGGTCCATTTCGTTGGGTTTGCGCTTCGGGAAAACCAGAAGATTTAGCCAAAACAGATGTAATTGCTTGCCAGGTTTTGGAAGAAATGGCAAAAACAGCTCCAGTAGAAATTCAGCAGCAAATGCAAGATAATATTCACTGGATCAAAGGAGCACAAGAAAACAAGCTTGTTGTAGGTTCGCAAGCCCGAATCCTGTATGCTGATAGCGAAGGTCGCGTAAAAATTGCCGAAGCTTTTAATCAGGCTATAGCCAATGGCGAAATAGGAACGATAATTTTAGGTCGGGATCACCATGATGTTTCTGGCACTGATTCCCCTTACCGAGAAACTTCAAATATTTATGATGGCTCTCGTTTTACAGCTGATATGGCGATTCAAAACGTAATTGGAGATAGTTTCCGTGGTGCAACTTGGGTATCTATTCATAATGGCGGTGGCGTTGGCTGGGGCGAGGTAATTAACGGTGGATTTGGTATGGTTCTTGATGGATCTAAAGAAGCTTCAAAACGCTTAGCATCAATGCTTTTCTGGGATGTCAACAATGGAATATCGAGACGAAGTTGGGCTAGAAATGAAGGAGCGGTATTTGCCATCAAAAGAGCGATGGAGACAGAACCTTTATTGAAAGTAACCCTCCCTACTTTGGTCGCAGATGATTTGTTGGATTTCTAAATTTTTGGACTTATCTTTAATCAAAATTTAATTATCAAAAAAATACATTATGAAAACAATTAAACTCCTCCCCGTCTTGCTGCTTTTAGTAGTTGCCTCTTGTAGTTCTGTAAGAGTATATTCTGATTTTGATAATAAAGTAGATTTTAGTCAATACAAAACGTACGCCTTTCATAAAAAAGGAATTGATAAAGTTGAAATTTCAGAATTGGACAAGAAAAGAATACTCAACGCCATTGATCGGGAATTGAGTAAAAAAGGAATGACCAAAAGTGAAAATCCTGATTTACTAATCAACATTCTCACTAAAGAAAGAGAGAAAATAGATGTCAATCAATTCAACATGGGTTGGGGATACGGTTGGGGTTGGGGCTGGAATCCTTTCATGTGGGGAGGACAAAACACTATTGCTTCTTCCTCAACGGAAGGAACTTTGTATATAGATTTAATTGACGGTAAGAAAAAAGAATTAGTATGGCAGGGCGAAGGCATTGGATATCTGACAGAAAACAGAAAAAATAAAGAAAATCGAATTAATGAATTTGTCGCTAAAATATTAGAGCAATTCCCACCGAAAGCAAAATAGTTACCCATTACATTTAAACAGAAAAGCCTACCTTTGCGTAGGCTTTTTTATATCCAATTATGACACCACACCACGACATTTCTACACTCGAAGATATTAAATTATTAGTCAATACTTTTTACTCTAAAGTTCAAAAAGACGACTTCATTGGACCCATTTTCAACGAAAAAATAGGCAATCGCTGGCCAGAACATCTGCAAAAAATGTATGGTTTTTGGGAAACGATTTTACTTGAAGTGCATTCTTACTCCGGAAGTCCTTTTCCACCACACAAACAGTTACCCGTTGCCAAGGAACATTTTGATCGTTGGATGGAAATTTTTACTCAAACTACCG
>Ga0136636_10001914_pt1 | contig 12311 bp, 3 predicted proteins | sample AntDrymUQ8522106_2_FD_104653 | JGI IMG/M metagenome (GOLD analysis project Ga0136636, IMG submission 104653) | Polar desert sand microbial communities from Dry Valleys, Antarctica - metaG UQ852 (21.06) | ecosystem: Environmental > Terrestrial > Soil > Desert | place: Antarctica: Dry Valley... | reverse complement strand
GAAATGCCACGGATTCCCTTTGGATGCCTGAGTTGCATACCCGGAACCAGTGCGATATCGCCCAGTGCTGTTCCACCCAGGCCGGCAACTACTCCTTTGCCGGTGGCTCGTGCCTTTTCAGTAACCATTTTCCAATGTTTCAGCGTTTCATCCGATATGGGAACGAATTCTTCCAGGTTATCATTTACATCCAGGTTTTCATCATCCAGAGGTCCTTGCCTTTCAATGGCATCGAAGAAATAGCTTGCCTGCGGCATTTTTGCAGAAGGAGGAACTGTAGTATCACCTGAGGGGTAAGAGAGTAAATCGCCATTTTCGTCTTTTGTTTCGCTGAATTTAACCGGCACTAATACTTCCTGACCCCAGAATGTTTTAAATATCTTATGGGGTGCATGATTCCAGTACCCGAACATATTTCCTTCGCCCCAGGCACCAATAACGTCAATGCCAGCTGCTTCTATCAGATCATTTTCCACCAATCCCAGCATCTGGTATGGTTCTATTACCGTAACTGGTCTTATTTCGAGACCGTAGTATTCGCGAAGATTCTCTAGTGCCAGCACATGAATGCCGGTAACTGCGGTTGAACCCATATCGAAGACAATACGGTCAGGTTCCTGGTGGTTTAGTGTTTTAAGTAAGAAATCTCTTGAATTCATACGCCAGGTATTATTTTGGGGTTATGTTTTGAGAATTCAGTTATTTTTAATTCAATTGTTTATTTGTTTTGCAACGGGAATGGAGAAAACTTTTTTGTTTTTTATTTTGATAAGTCCTTTTTCAGATGCATCCGTTATAGCAGGGATATTTATAGTTATAGCTTCTGAAGTGAGAATTTCATAATTGATTCTGCCACCCTTTTTCTCCCACTTTACATGAACCAATTGGTTACCAGGCAGTGGGATATCACCTTCGGCCTTATCCAATGATCCAGTTTGCAGGTTCAAGTCAAACCGGTTGGTACCCAGATCGAAGCGGGGAGTTAATCCTAAAACAAAACGGGATAACTGCCAGGTTGGGCAGCCTGCCCACTGGTGACTGTGCGTCCATCGGGGATCAAAAACCTCAACCCATGTTGTTCTGTCCTCTTCCATTGCCCATCCCCAGCATTTACGGTATTGGTCCAGTACAAAATCAATCTCACCATTTTCAATTAAGGTCTGGAATGCATAATGCGCAAAATAGGGGGTAATCAACTGTGGGTTATTAGCACCCGGGTCGCTTAATCGTGGAGCGGCAGTATTGTTAGGAAAACAATTAAGGATATGCTTCTTTAAAAAGCTGACTGCATTTTTTTGCTGTTCCTTTGGGATAAAACCTGCCAGGATACCAAGTACTGTACGATGATAACCAATTTTTTCAAAATTGAATCCCGCATTGGAAGAATTCAGGTCATAGTACTCTGAAATAATCCTGCCCAGCTTTTCTCTATATGCTTTGTATTCCTGCACCTTATCATTTCTCCCCACCAAATGGGACCATTTTTCTATTTCCTTAAATGCCATGTAAGCATGAAGATTAAGCCCCATATCCGAAGCTCCTGCGTTAGGAACATAACCCCAGTCAATAAAGGGCCAACCAGCCTCATTACTTATTCCGGTATCGCCAAGGTATTTTTGAAATGCCTCTATGTTTTTCTGTGCAGCAGGATAAAGTTCTGAAAGAATAGTCCTGTCACCCGTTAAACGATAATATTCAAGGCAAGCCGAAACCCATTGAGCGGCATATGTGGAAAGATAGGCTTCTCCCCCCGGGCATAGACCGGCGACCAAACCGTCAGTTCGGGCACTTTGAGAAAACTGAACCAATCCCCTGCGAATAATTTTTAAATCGGAAAAGGCAGCAGCACCTATCTGCAAACCAACAATACCAACATCTCCCATCCATTGACCACGCTCACGTGTTGGATTATCCACCAGGGCATCTTCTGCACATGCCAAATACGTATCAACACCTATTTTCCATATTTTATTGAGAAGCGTGTCGCTTGAATTAAAACTACCCTGCACTGTGTTGTAATAGCACCGATCTATCACTTTTTCGCTAATAAACTTTATCTTTTCAGGGTTGGCGATGATGTGCAGCTCCATGTAACGGCCTCCTTTTGGAGTTAGTGGAAAAAACTCCTGTACACCACCCCTGGCAATAAAATGATCAATGTTGTATGAATCACTGGTTGATAAAGATATCCAGGGCGAAACACGATTATGCAGAAGTTGCTCGCTATAAGCAAATTCCACTATTGCTCCCTGAGGCAGATCCAAAACAAATGCCGGTCTCGATAACCGGACACGCCCCAGATCGTATCGCCGCCAGATTCCTTGTGGCGGTAAACTTTTACATTCCAGATCCCGTAAAAAAAACCTAGCTGATATATTATCCTTTTCATACCCATATATTTCGGCAAGCTTACCTTTGGCGATCAAATGCGGTGTAATTTCTGTGCTTTTAACATTAGATAGGGCTGAAGCAGTTAAGCTTCCGATTGCTCTGATTACATTTACAGGTGGATTCCACAAAGTGTCGTCAAATCCAATACTCTGCCAATCCCCGGGTATATTGCGGGTGTCAGCCCATTCAACCCACCCCAACTGGGCATTGATCCGTTTCAAAGCCTGATCATACCCATTTAATGCCAGGCATTTCCAGCTGATCGGAATTTCAGTGGATTCTGACAACGCTTTGCAATAAAGAAAGGGCTGGACATTCTTAAGCATCCGGGTCTCCACGCCTTCATAATGTACCTGAATTGCCAGCAAATGGTTGCCGGCATTCAGAGTTATTTTTTTACTCTGATACTCCGGGAAATTGGGATGATACCGGTCCGGGCCTTCGTAAAAATAGTTGCCATCGAGCCAGATAACATACCATGAAGCACCTGAGAATTGCAGTTCAATTTCCAATGTTTTCTCCAGGGAAAAACTGCCTCTGAAGGCTCCATGAACATCAGGAGGAATACTGTCTTTTGACAACCACATCAGTGGTGATTTGCTATTCGTGGGATTCAATGCACTTACTGTATTAAATATCAGTAATAAGGCAAAAGCAATCAAAACTTTCATTTTATCTTTTTTCATTTTCATAATAATATTACTTACGGACAATCAACATCTTTTCATTTGTATATAAACCCAAAGTCAAAAATTGATTTCGGGCAGAAGGTTTAATGATTTTGTTCCGGTTAAGGATTCACTGCCGGTATAAAATGTCCGTATGAATTTTAACTTATAGTTTCCATTTAGTTTTTTATAATCTTAATTCGTTGTTTGGCTATGTTCTTGGAGCTAACCACCAGGAAATAAATTCCGGGATGTAGATCTGAACCGATTTTTCTTTCAAAGCTGTTCTCTTTCTGATCGGAATAACTGACAATATTCCCAAGCACATCATACACAACCAGGCTTGCCAGGGCATCCTGGGTTTGAATCGTAAAATCGTTTGAAGATGGATTTGGGAATACCCTGACTTCCGGTTTATTTAACGGGTTCAGTCCTGTTGTGAGTAAAACATCCACACGGTGTAAAGTAATCACACCTGCAAAGTCAAAATGTAACACCTGAATTCCTGCTGTAAGATTCAGATCAATGCTTACATTGAACCAGGCCTGGGCGGTACCGGTATTTCCAACATCAACAATTCCCAAGTTAATGTTATTGGATTTTATAGTTATCTTCTTCGAAACTGTAGCTGAAGGTACCCTGAATGTTAACTGATATACTCCGGTTTCGGGGATGGTAACCGGGTATTCAGTCCAACCATATGCTACTTTAATACTCTTACCGCCATCGCTATCAGTAGAATTAATTATTGCTGCATTTTTACCAGCACTGTAATCTTCAGTCTTGATTGTACCGGGGATGAGAAATGGTAACCTGACTTCAAATTGAAGCTTGTTTGATTCACTAACCTTACCATCATTATCAACAACTATAGCATAGATTCTATGATCTCCGGGCAGTAAATCATTCACCGCTATTTCGGCTATAGTTCCCTCATTATAGAGTAAATCATTATCATAGATGTCCATTTTTGCAACTGTGCCATCTAAATCGGCTGCGCTTACCACCAATGAATCGGCTGCTGTATAGTAATTCTGAACCTGATTAAAAGCAAGTGATACTGAAGGTGCCACATTTAGTTTAAACAGCATTGATGAGGGAATAAGGCTTCTGGCTAATTGGGCGCTTTCGATATATATATCCAATAGTTTTATATCCTGTTCTTTGGTTATATATTCAAGTCGTAAGGTGTGTTTCCCCGGCATCAGTTTAATAGCTCCATTTTGCTCTCCCTGCATCTTTCCTGATGTAACAACCTGCTGGTCATCAATATAAAGTTTGGATTTCAGGTCTGTATTTATCGAGAATTGATAGGTATCTTTGGCGGGAACATCAAGATATCCGGTAAATAATAATCCGAAATTTTTTGCTGCTGTGTTTGGAAATGCAACAGTTTTAGGATAATTGGTTTGTGTCGGATTCAAATCATCAAATGCAGGAATTGTATCAAAAATGCCTTCGAAAAGCTCACATTTCAGACCTGAATTTATACCTTGCGGCATTTGGCCGAAATGGTAGCGATCAGCAGACCAATTTTCTTTAAAAACATAGTTGAACCTTGCTCCGGGAGCTACATCTCCATTTACATAGAAATCCATAATGTTTCCGTCTATCTGCATGTTATCGCTCCACTTGAACTCAATATCAATACCCATATCATCCTTAACTCCAAGAATTGACCGTTTGATTTTCAGAACAAGTAATTTCCCGTCAATGGCATAGGCAGCAGAACCTACCTTAGTCCAATCCCATGAGTATTGACTTTGTTCAACTAAAGCCGAATCTTCGGGACTCGAACGGTTAATAATATAATCATACCCTTCCCAGCCGGTTAATTTGTTACGATCAATGTCTATAAACAGGCGCATCCATTTTGGACCGGTCTTATTCGTCAGGATATCTGCTGTTTCCACATAGAAATAAATATAAGATTCATCACGGGCAACTTTAGCAGAAACCAGGTCATTTCTCCCTGTTGTGTTCGTGTATATGAGGTTCGTGCCCTGGCCTGAATGGTTACGATGGATTGTGTTGCCTTTGTAAGAAACATATTCAGGTTTTACACCAACCCAGCTATCTGTTGTTGCAAGGTCTATGGTTTTTGGTTCTGAAACTGTATCCTGGCTAACCATTCCTTTAAATTTACGGACATTACTTATCAACTGCATGTAATACACATCACCTTTATTCCCCCATGATTTAACAGGTTCAATGTCCCTGCTTTTTTCTGCACTGTACTGATCCACAAACGCGAAGGGTTTTACATCCCAATCAGTCCATCGACCGGCAGTCCATTCGTTCCAACCGGTCACAAAAATAAAGTCAGGATTGAGCGCATCAGATCCATTCCACTGCTCCTGAAAATTAAGGCCTTGTAAATATGCGTCCGGAGTTGTATTCTGACCACCAGCTTTTGTATAACTGCGTCCGTAAGATAAAGGAGTATTAAACCCAGATGCATGGCCGCCACTCGCATCGGAGGCATTTTGAGCCACGCCGACCGCTGCCTGCTCAAAGCCACCCCCTGGTTTCGGAGCATATCCATTTTGTGGATACTTCTCAAGCCAGGACCATTGATCGTTGCGGGTTGGTCCGTTTACATAATCGGGTTGCCCTGGACGAAAGGTGAAAAAATTTTTCATTTCATCAATTCGTTGTGCCGAAATCCCTAATCCATCAATAGCAATTGGAGTGTGTTGTGTCCCGGTTGTTAATAACGAAAAGTTTGTAACTGAGGTGCCATAAGAAATCTCAGACTCGTAACTTCCAGTTACTACCATTCCATTATAATAACTTACTGCAGTATTTGTACCGTTAGTCCATTTCCATACACCGACTTGTTGTGAACCACCACTTAATTCCCATACATAATCTCCGGCAGGTTGAATTGGAAACGGCAAAGCAAGTTTTGCATTATCATTGAAGTTGATAAAGGTTTTTGTTGCTATTGGGTTACCAGCAACACTCTGGGCATAAGTAGTATTCCATTTGTATAACCGCATTGTCAAACTCCCCAGATTATCTCCCCAGCTGGGGCAGGTAGCGTTTACAGCACTAAAGGAAGAAGTTGCTGTAAACTTTAATCCCGCAGAGTTTGCCGGCTGGGATACCATTTCCGGATATGCCATTATCAATGGTTTATTTTTCCACATAAACCACAAATCTTTATAAAGCTGAGGCTGATACAGATCAGTATATAATTCATCTATTGCTTTTAAAGCACCATCAGTTGCACCAAATGGAAGGAGAAATGCGATCTGGGGTGTTTTTACACCATCCTTTCTTGCCTGATCCCAAACTTTTAACAGTGCAGTGTACGATGATTTCCATGTAAAACTTCCATTGGTGCAATCAAAGAAAACTACATCCACGCCTGCATCAGCTAACATTTCAGCATGTTTCCGTAAGAGCCATTCATCGGTAGTACGATAATAGCCAAACAATGGTTCATCCCACCAAAATGTTCCACCAATAATACCTTTCCATGCAGGATGATTTAATTCAGTAGCAGCTTCCGGATAATGATTCAGGATTTCTGTAATATTCATAACTGCCGGGTCTGCAAGAAAATCTGTATGCCATGTCCAATAAAACATGCCGACAAATTTATCTTTTTGAGGACCAGTTTCTTTAAAATCCGGTAATGTTCGCCCCAAACCATCCGTAGCAGTCCAGTTGTTACTGTTTATACTGAATTGGTTTTGACTGAATGTTTTAGTGATTGGAAAAAGAAGTATCACTAAATAAATTATTATTAATGTTTTTTTCATAGGGATTAATTGCTTAATTATTTTGAGTAGTATTAATCATTAGTTCGCGAGCATTTTTAAAGGTCATAAGAAATAAGCTATAATATGATTTTTCTTGCCTGCTGCAATCAGTGATTGACACAAAAATCTCAAGACGATTTCATTGTTCAACTTTATTCAATGATCAATTTTTGTGTTCCGAATGCTTTGCTTCCTTTCAGGTTAACCAGGTAAATTCCTTTTTCGAGCGAAATATTAAATGCTTTTGTTCCGGTGAAGGATTCACTTCCGGTATAAACCGTTCGTCCTGTTAAATCAATAATCCGGATGCTTTCCACATGATTCTGACCGGTTTGAATTATAATCCTGTCGGTAGCCGGATTCGGATACACTTTAAATTTTGCAACTCCGGCATCGGATATCCCATCAATGATAATTGAAGGAAATAGCTGGTATTGAGGGACTACTTCCCTTGGATTTGAAGCACTGCTCCATTCAAGTTTTACCTTGGCTTCACCAACCTTTTCGGCAAAATCCACTTTTATAGGTACTTTCTGACCTGCTGTTAATGCGATTGTTCCGGTTATGGTTTTTCCTGCACTTGTGGATAGCCAGGCATCAACTACTAGTTGATTGTTTATCCAAACCCGCCCCATATCATTCACCGTGAGGTAAAATGTGTAGAGTTCCGGGTAAAGTGCTTCAATCTGGCCTTGCCAGCGGACGTTCCAAAAATCCTTTGCTATACCACAGCCCGGGCTTACATCGGTCCAGGCTTCGTCAATAACGGGATCAATTTCGCTGCAGACAGAGTCTTTGAACCATGTTCCCGGAGCAGTGGCAGTCCACAGGGATTTGTTGAGCCCTGTACCATTTCCGGGATAAACAACATCTTTTTCGGTAAAAATAATTTTATCTAATTTGAAATCGTTTGCCGCGTTTTTAACGAAAAATTTCAGCACGTGTTGCCCGGAAGCAAGTTGTATGTCAAATGACTTGTCAGACCAGGTGTTTAAATCTCCGGTTGAAGGAAAGGAGATTATTCCGGATTTATCATTGTCATCCACGTATAGTATGGCTTCTTTCCCGGCGCCGTTTGCGGCATAATTTATGCTTGCCGTAAATTTCCCTATTGCATTTACATTCGCGGTATATTCGAGCCATTCGCCGGTGTTCACCCAGCCAAGGTTGTACCCGCCTCCTGTTTTTGCTTCAATATCTGTCGATTCATCGGTTCGGTAGGCGCCTCCACTATTACCAAAAGTAGCATCAGCATAAGCTGTACCGGCACCGCCGTTGTCAAAATCCTCAAATTCAATAGTTCCCGGAATAAGGTGGTCTTTGTAGCTTGTTTGTGGTACAGGCTGAATTTTTGAGCTGCTGAAGTTAAAGTTGAAGCGGCGATCGGGTGCTGATTCGCCATCGGTAAAGAAGCCACTAATGCTATCAAGTTGCTGCGCGTTATCGGACCAATGGAAATAAAACTCAGGCGTTGATTTATCCATCAGCACGGCCGTTCTCGGCAGGCTCAATTCCATTTCTTTTCCTGTTAATGTGTAAGGAATAGGTACTTCGTTGCTCCAGTTTTTACCATCCCATTGTTTCAACGTGGTTTCGGTACTTGATTTTACTCCAAGATTCACCAAATAATCGTACCCTTCCCAACCGGTTCCCTTGTTGCGATCCACATCAATGTACAGCAACATCCAGTTTGGATCGGTTGACGGTGTTAATGCCTGGGTGGTTTTTACATAAAAGTAGATATTGTCAGTATCATACGTTGCTCTCGATTCAACTATATCGTTTCTGCCTGTGTTGTTGACAAATTGCACAGTAGGATCGTAACCGGCGAAACTACGATGCATTATATCGCCCTGCGGATCTTTAAATACCGGAGTTACAGTTGCCCATTCTGAGAAATTGCCATCTAAAACGATAGTTGCTGGAGCAGAAAATTCCTGCGGTACAGACATCCCTTTGTATTTGCGGACATTGGATATCAACTGATAATAATAGTTATCGGTATGGCCACCTTTCATCGGGGCCATATCGCGGTTAAATTCCTGGTTAAACACATCAACAAAGTATGTATCTCCGGTTTTGATTGGTTTTCCGGCAAAAGTTCCAGCCCCTGACTGGATAAATCTTTGGGCAACCCATTCGTTCCATTGTGTAACCATAACAACAGGCGGATCAACCTCTAACGCTCTTTTCCATTGTTCAGCAGCTTGCAATCCCTGTCCCGTAAATTCAGTCAGGTAATTTATGTCTACAGCAGGTTGTGACCCATTGCGATAGCTCTTACCCTGCGAACTGGTTGGATGTTGAGCCGTAGAAACAACAATTTGTTCAGGAACGGACGGGTCAGTGCTCCATCCATAATCCTGAGGATACGTATCAAGCCACTGCCAATGATTGGGTTTGGTTTTGGTATCGGTCCATGCCCAGCAATATTTTATGGTGAAAAAGTCTTTTACTTCCGGGCGTAAAACCGGGTCATTAAAATCGCCCAGCATTAAAGGTTTGCCATTCCATTTAAACCAGAGCTCACTGAACAGATCCTGCGCATAAAATTCATCATACAGTGAATTTATAGTTTGCCCGCTGTTTGCATTGGTTGTAAATGCAATCTGTGGAGTATAAATACCTTCCAGCCTCATCTGTAGTGAAACTTCACAAAGTGTTTTTACCGTTTCAAGATAGGTAAAGGAATTTGTCACATCAATATATATAAAGTCGACATGAGCATTACTAAGCATTTGCATATCACGCCTGATTACCCAGGGATCCTCAGCTCTGTAATACCCCTGTTCCGGTTCCCCCCAGAAATGGAAAGCACCCGGACCTCCCCAACCCGGATTGCTATTGCTTAAGGGTTCTGCAGGGAACCGGGTTAATATTTTAGTGATATCATATACTTTATCACCATGATAGCCCTGCCATACATAGTAAAATACACCGACTATTTTATTGTCACGTTTTGCTCCTGCTTCGTCAAACGAGGGCAAATGTCTGCCCAGGGCATCGGTAACAACCCAGTTATCAACGTAATCCTGGCTTGCGGGGGTCACATTTGCGGCTGCCGGATCACTCACAAAAAATGTACGGATCACTTCGTTGGCAGGATAAAAGGTCGAATTTCCCCCCTGATTAGCCGAAATAGTTACCAATCCTGTTTCCCCGGTTAATGTAACTGTGTTTCCAAGCAATGTTGCAGGGCCGGAAATAAGTTTAAATTCAACTGGCAATCCTGATGAAGAGGAAGCATTTATTGTAAAAGGAGGATCATTGATTAGTTTTTTACCAATAATATCGAAGGTAATTGCCTGTTGCTGAAGGTCATTGGAGCTTATGGCTACATTATACAACTTTATGGCTGCATCTCTCTGTGCTACAGCTACTTTTCCTGAAGTTTCAACCTCCATACCCGTAAAGGTGCCGGCCACAATCATATCCGAATTATAAACTGTGCCGGTGGTGTATAAATTCCCTGTTTTTCCGCCAAGGTTAATCCGGATAAAAGGTATTCCATTGTAATAAACATAAACAGATGCTCCGAAATCTTCAATCGATAAAGTTCCTCTGTTTCGAAGGCTCGATACACCAGATGGTTTGGGAACCTGGATTCTGGTAACAGGAGTGGAGCTTCCGTTTATAACCCCGGTAAACTGAACGATCATTTTGGCCCCGTCATCAGTAGGATAAAAAGCGATACCTTCACTATTGAATCCGGGATCACCGGATGCGGGTTCCTGCAATTGGTCAATCAGTATGGGATTTGCTCTAATTATAACACCACCCCTACTACTTCCCGCCGAATAATCAATGTCGGTTTGAACCGTATAGGGTGTGATATAGAGCGTTTTTGAACAGATTATTCGTTTTCTAATCCATTCAAACTTTAAATATCCCGATGCAATATCACCTGCACCGAAAATATTTGCTTCCATAGTATTCCATTGGCTGTAAAATTTCGGGCCATCCCATGTTGTGTTAAATGCCTGGGAGAATTGATTGTTGTAGGTAGTTGCAGGTTTGTCATTGTCAAACTCAGGCACCTGGGCCATCAAAGGGATAGCCATCAGGATGCTAAATACAAGATAAATTGCTTTAAGGATGGATTGATTACTAATGTTTTTCATTTTGCGTTTTATTAAATTTAAACCAGTCAATATTAAATGATTCTTTTTCTTCGGCAGCAAATGTGAAATGAAGTGCATGTACCCCCGTCACTTCATTGATCTTACAGCTAAGTGTTGTCCAGGTTTTTCCATCGCCTCCGCCGGGTATATCAAGTGTTCCGATATGAGGACTCCAGGTATTGTCGAGTTGGAAATAAATTTTACCTGGTTTTGCACCGGGAGCTATCCGAACACTAACCGATGAGGCGCCATCCCCGAAATTAATGTACTTGTAAGCAGCTCGATCATTTTTTACGATCTGACCGAGTTGGTCTTCATTTGCCGGATTCATAGGATTTGCCTGATCCCAACTGTAGGATTCAACACGAACATGTCCAAAAAGCAAACATGCCCGTTCGGCTTCGATCTGCGAAAAAGCGTCGAGCGGTTTTCCGGCTCCCTGCGAAGTCATTTCTACTTCGTTTATACATCCTTCTTCGTTGAACCATATCGGCTCAATGCAGGCTTTTCGTGCATTTACAACCCCATTTGTTGTACGGTGATAAAACACGTACCACTGGCCTTTAAATTCTACAATCGAACCGTGGTTATTCCAGTTATTGGGATCGCAGCCATCGTTATCCACAATTACTCCGCCGTATTTAAAAGGACCAAGCGGCGACTTACTGGTTGCATAACCGATGCAGGTGGGCATTCCTTTCCGGCTCATATTGGCATAAACAAAATAGTAAATACCCTTGCGTTTTACCATATAGCCCCCTTCGTGGAAGAAATGTTCTTTTTCTGTTACCAGATTATCAACTATGGACATAGTATCAATTTCGGTCATGTTAGGTTTCAGTTTAGCGATTTTAGCCTGAAATTGTCCCCACATGTAATAGGCTTGTCCATCATCATCAACAAACACAGCCGGATCTATCTGATTCCTGTTTTTCAGATAAATTTCTTTTGCGTTGGTAAACGGTCCTTTGGGTGATGCACTTATTGCCACACCTTCGATATCTCCCTGCTGACAGTAATACAGGTAATACGTACCGTTTTTGTAAGCAATATCCGGGGCATATAAAAGCTCATCGTTGAAAGGCACCTGGTCGTAAGGCCCTTTTGATGCAAAAACGTTTGGCGTATATTCCCAGTTTATTAAATCAGGTGTGGATAAAACCCAGTGGTCGTAGGAACAATAGTATTTCAGACTTTCGTCGCGCGAGCCATAAACATAAAGCTTGCCGTCCTTCCATACACGCGTGGTGGGATCAGCAATATTTAATCCGGGAGGACAAATCGGGTTCTGGGCCATGACAAATTTGCCTAAAAGCAGAAATAACAGGTAAAAGGAAATTCGTTTCTTCATAGTAAGTATT
>Ga0136636_10001913_pt1 | contig 12315 bp, 13 predicted proteins | sample AntDrymUQ8522106_2_FD_104653 | JGI IMG/M metagenome (GOLD analysis project Ga0136636, IMG submission 104653) | Polar desert sand microbial communities from Dry Valleys, Antarctica - metaG UQ852 (21.06) | ecosystem: Environmental > Terrestrial > Soil > Desert | place: Antarctica: Dry Valley... | reverse complement strand
TTTCCCGATTGCCAAGCTGCTGGACTACGCCGACCAGGCAGAGGCCCTTGAAAACGACCCCAATCCGTTTGCCCTGGTCACGCTGGCACACCTGCAAACCAGGGCCACCCGCACAGACCCGCAAGCACGGTTTGCGGCCAAATGGAAACTGGTGCAATTGCTGTACCGCCGGGGTTGGGACAAGCAACGCATCATTGACTTGTTTTTGGTGATCGACTGGATGATGGCCTTGCCAGAAACGCTCAAAAACCGGCTATGGCAAAATCTCAATAACCTGGAACAGGAGAAAAAAATGGCTTACGTATCAAGCGTTGAACGCATCGGAATTGACAAAGGCATGCAGGCTGGTATGCAGCAGGGTATACAGGTAGGTATGCAGCAGGGTATGCAGCAAGGTATGCAGCAGGGTGAAGCGTTGGCGTTGCAGAAGTTGCTAACCAAACGCTTTGGCGCGATTCCAGCAGAAATAGCCTCTCAGATTGGTGGTGCCACCTTCGCTCAAATTGAAGCTTGGTTTGATCTGGCGATTGATGCCCACAGTCTATCCGCAGTTTTTGCTGGCACCCCGCCTTCAGCCCACTGACCGAACCGGCCTCGCCAGCACAACAATCCCGGTCATGCGCCGGGATTTTTCGTTAAGGGCAACGCATGCGGTCCATTGGTCGAGAACGTAATGCAAGTAGATGTTCGCCAAGAGTGGCGAAATCACCGCGCCTTGGGGTGTGCCCTTGGTCGCCGCTACCCTGCGTCCGTTCTCTATCACGCCAGCTTTGAGCCACTTGCCAATCAGCCTGAGCAGGCGCTGATCGGCTACCCGCTGGCTGCGTAGCGGCTTTCCACGTGCCTTGCTGGCAAGTGATTCGCAGCTCAGCCGGGACTGGCGCGATCCGTTCATTCTCACCTATCTGGAGCGGGATTTGCCCCAGTTGGGCATCAACCTGCCAGCGCTGACGCTGCGCCGCTTCTGGACGATGCTGGCGCACTACTATGGGCAAACTTGGAATGGCAGCGAGTTGGCCCGGGCACTGGCGGTGTGTGACAAAACGGTGTCGCGCTATCTCGACATTTTGGAGGGCACGTTCATGGCGTTTCGCCTGCTGCCATGGTGTGGAGTTCAGCAAGGAAAGTCGCAATAAGGGCGGACTCGACTGTTACTGCGGGAACTCAGTCACCAGAAACCGCACCACAAATTGGTCTCTGTCATTTGCAATCAAGGCAAGCACTTGGTCCATGTCGATGTTCATGTAGTCGTGCACGATGCGGTTACGCAAACCAACTATGGCATTCCATGTCGGCAGGTCTACCTGCGCAACCAGGCCGTAACTGACAAGTGCCTTAAAAGTGTCATACCCAGACACCGGCACGGGTTGGCCACTTGCTTTGAGCAACTGCTTAGCTTTACCGATTGCGTTTTCAATGAGTATTTGGAGTGCATGGAGCACACCACCTTGCTCCAGAGCTGTTAATGCTCGTCCTTGTTTGATGATGGCCTTGGCTTGCGCCAGCAGGGCACCTTGCTCCGCAGCTACACGTGCAGTCTCAGCTTGATAGAGGTCAAGCCGCATGTTGTTTGTCCCAATAGAAGTCTTCCAGTTCCCGCCAAGTGCGCTGCAGAAAACGCGCCCAGGCCAATGAGTCAACGCCTGCCAGCGGCAAGCCTTCTTCGGCAACGCTGGCGCACATGGTCAGATTGGCGCGGCGCAGGTCAATCAAATCAATGGCATCGGGTGCAACATTCAGTTGGTGCGCCAATGTAAGCCGCAGGGTTTCGGTTTTACCCAGCAAAACAAACCAGTCAAGCAGTGGTGACCATTGCAGCGCGATGTCCCAATCGCTGTCAACGCGGGCGGTGCCAGTGGCACGGCTGCCCACCAGCACCGCGAAATCAAGCTCAGGCTCGTCAAGCAGTGCCTGCGCCAAGGCCAGGGTGGTTTTGTCGGGCACGAGTTTGGGCGTTAAGGATTGACTGTTAGCCACGGTGCTTGCCTTTAGAAAATTCGAGTCAGTCAGCAGAATCGCAGACCGTCGATTGATTTTAGGCAAATGCGCGGGCGGCGGGCAAACCACGAAAAAAGCAGGCAAAACCCGCCCGGTGTCAGGTTTTTTCCTACAAGCCCCACCCATTCTCCGACAGCCGTATTAGCCATTGACCGATTTAAGTTTTTGAAGTGGCCGTTCAGAATCGGTTCCAAGGTGATGAAGCAGGCAATTAAGCCCCAAACACCATCCAAATAACTGAACCACTTTTCCGGAGCCCACCATGAACGACGCACAACTCTCCCAAGACATCCGCGATGCCAACCTGACTTACCTGATGCTGGCGCAAAACGTGATTCGCAAGGACAAGGCAGAGGCTTTGTTCCGCCTGGGCATCTCAGAAGAATCTGCCGACCTGATTGCCACGCTGTCACCGGCCCAGATTTTGAAGATCGCCACCAGCCCGATGTTGCTGTGCCGCTTCCGTGTCGATGATGACATGGTGTGGGGTTTGCTGACCAACCATACGCCCAGCAAGGTTGACAACGATGCCACCACCAAGCTGCACGCCAGCATTTTGATGGCCGGGCGTTTTGCCGAAGCCCTTTGAATACCTTGTGGGAAAGACCAATGTTTACACGCAGTGAAACTTGCTCTGTCCCCAACTGATTAGAAAGAACACCATGGCCACCGCATCCACCAAAAGCGTTTTGAATGATTCCAAGCAGGTTGAGCGCGCTGTGGCGCTGATTCAGCTCGGTGCCCGCCTGCAGGTGCTGGAGAGTGAAACCAGCTTGTCTTATGAGCGTTTGCTGCGTCTGTATAAGGAGGTGGCTGGCAAATCACCTTCCAAGGGCCAGTTGCCGTTTTCCACCGACTGGTTTCTGACCTGGCAGCCCAACATTCATGCATCGCTGTTTTTGAACACTTATGAGTACTTGAACAAGGTCAGCGCGCTCGATGACATTGACGCCATCATGAAGGCATACAAACTTTACAGTGAGCAAATTGCCACCTGCGGCGTGGAACCCTTGCTGAGCATCACACGCGCCTGGCGTTTGGTGAAGTTTGTTGACAACCACATGCTGGCCATGACCAAGTGCTGCAAGTGCGGCGGGCACTTTGTGTCAGAGCCTTATGAAAACAGCCGCCACTTTGAGTGTGGTCTGTGCACACCCCCTGCGCGCGCTGGCAAGGGCGCCATTGCCGGTGGGATCTTGTTGCATTGAGTGCTATTTTTTATGTAGCTATCTCCGCTTTATTCATAAGGCTAATGGCTCTATTTTAATAAATTCTTCACGGTGACACTTTTGGTGACGATATGATAGCGACCGGCTCACGCAGGGTGAGCCGCCTCAATTCTCGGAAGCTCGGGCTTCTTCTGACCCACTCAATCTATGTTCGTCCTTGTTGGTTGGTTGATTGTTATGGTGTGCGTCTTTGGCGTGTACATCTTCCACGGTGGCAACATCATGGTGGTCATGAAAGCGCTGCCGTTTGAGTTGGTCACCATTGGCGGCGCCACCTTGGGTGCGTTCATTGCCAACAACCAGATGAAGGTGATCAAGTCCAGCATCAAGGGCTTGAAGATGTGTTTCAAAGGTAGCAAGTACACCAAAGCACGCTACATGGATCTGCTCGCACTTTTGTACGACATTTTGCAAAAAGCCCGCAAAGAAGGTCTGATGGCCATCGAGAAAGATGTGGAAGAGCCGCATACTTCGGAAATTTTCAAGAAACATGGCGCTGTCGGCAGTGACCACCATGTGGTGGAATTCATCACCGATTACCTGCGCATGATGGTGTCAGGCAACCTGAACGCTCACGAAATTGAATCTCTGATGGACAGCGAAATTGACACCCACCACGCCGAAGAACATGCTGCCGTGGCTGCCTTGCAGCGCGTCGCCGGTGGCTTGCCTGCCTTCGGTATTGTGGCTGCCGTGTTGGGCGTGATAAACACCATGGGCTCGGTAGGTCAACCGCCTGCCGTGCTGGGGGGCATGATTGCTTCGGCGCTGGTGGGCACCTTTTTGGGTATCTTGCTGGCCTATGCCTTTGCCGAGCCGCTGGCCGGTTTACTTGAACAAAAGGTGGAAGAAGCAGGCAAGGAGTTTCAGTGCATCAAGACCACGCTGCTGGCCAGCATGCAAGGCTACAACCCGGCCACCGCCATTGAGTTTGGCCGAAAAGTCCTGTACTCGACCGAGCGGCCGACGTTCCTTGAGTTGGAATCCTTTGTGAAAAAGAAATAGCCTAACGGGCAATGCACCATGGCAACTGAAGCCAAAAAGCTCCAACCGATCATCATCAAGCGGGTCAAAAAAGGCGGCCACTCGGCCCATGGCGGCGCGTGGAAGATTGCTTACGCTGACTTTGTGACCGCCATGATGGCGTTCTTTCTGCTGATGTGGCTGCTTGGCAGCACGTCAGAAGGTGACAAAAAGGGACTGTCAGATTATTTTCAGTCACCCCTGAAAGTCGCCATGCAAGGGGGGTCGGGCGCGGGTGCGAGCCAAAGCTTGATCAACGGTGGCGGCAACGACCTGACCCAAAGTGCTGGCCAATCGAGACGCGGCGATGGCACCGATGCCAGAGCCAAAAAACTGTCAGGTGACCAGGCTAAATCGGCGCGCGCCCTGCAAGATGCACAAAAACTCTCGCAACTCAGCGCAAAAATCAGCGCCCTCATTTCAAGCAACCCGAAGCTGGCTGAGTTCAGCAAGCAGATCCAATTGAAAATGACACCGGATGGCCTGCAGATCCAGATTGTGGACGATCAGAAGCGCCCCATGTTTGACAGTGGCAGTGCCAGCGTGAAACCCTACATGCACGATATCTTGCAGGAAATTGGCGTGGCATTGGTTGACATTGACAACAAGATCAGCATGGATGGCCACACCGACCAAACGCCCTATGGCAGCGGTGCGCGTGGTTACAGCAACTGGGAGCTTTCCGCCGACCGTGCCAACGCCTCGCGCCGGGAACTGGTGGCGGCAGGTATGCCAGACGACAAAGTTGCCCGTGTCATGGGGCTGGCATCGAGTGTGCTGCTGGATGAAGAGAATCCGCGCAGTCCGGCTAACCGTAGAATCAGCATCACCGTGATGACGCGCGAAGCTGAAGAGCGGTTGCTAGGGCCCCGTCGTGCACAGGCAACCACCGAACCCGTCACTGCGCCTGCAGTAGCCGCCTCTGGCGCGACACAGTAAGATCAACGGTTGTAAGGATCAGGGTACCGATTTATGTCATTCATTCATTGTGTTTTCAAAAGGTTGTCACATGGCAAATGAGCTCAAGTTTTTGGTCGTGGATGATTTTTCGACCATGCGCCGCATTGTGCGCAATCTGCTCAAAGAAAGCGGTTTCACTGATGCCGATGAAGCCGAAGACGGCGTGGTGGCCCTGCAAAAACTGCGCAACAGCAAGTTTGATTTTGTGGTGAGCGACATCAACATGCCGAACAAAAACGGCTTTGAGCTGCTCAAGGAAATGAAAGCGGATGAAAAACTCAAGCACATTCCGGTGCTGATGGTGACCGCTGAAGCGCGCAAGGAAGACATTGTGCTGGCCGCACAAAGTGGCGCGGCGGGTTACATCGTCAAGCCGTTCACAAAGGCCACGCTGGAAGACAAAGTGAATTTGATTCTGACCAAGCTGGGGCTTAAATGAACACAGCTAGCTCAGCCACAACTGCAGAGGCGCCCCAGGACATTCACCAACGCCTGGGCATGCTGACCAGGCAACTGCATGACTCCCTGAACGGCCTGGGCCTGACTGACAAGGTCAAGAGCTGGGCAGGTGAAATACCGGATGCCAAAAGCCGCTTGACCTACATCGCCCGCCTGACCGGCGAAGCCGCCGAAAAAGTGCTGAACAGTGTCGACAATGCCAAGTTTCACCATGACCACATTTCTGCAGAAACCCGCCGCATTGGTGCGCTGATCGTCAAAGATCCGGTGGCCGCAGTGGCCAAAGGGCACGTGATGAACTTCATCACCGACGTAGAGGAGGCCAGCAAGGAAATCGACAAAAACCTGACCGACATCATGATGGCACAAGACTTTCATGACCTCACTGGCCAAGTGATCTCCAAGGTGGTAACCCTGGCGGCCAATATTGAATCCCAGTTGGTGCAACTGCTCATTTTGACCGCCCCGTCGGAAGTTCCTGCAAAGTCTCAAGTGCTTGCCGCAGTCGCTGCGGAGACGGTCACCATCGTCACCGAGCCGATCCTGTCAGGGCCGGTGGTCAGCCCCGAAGGGAATCCGGACGTTGTCAAGGGCCAATCTGAAGTGGATGACCTGCTGGCAAGCCTGGGCTTTTAGACCAGCGCCAAACAAGCGGGTGAAATCCCTGCTTTTTGCCCTTTAGTTTCAGGGCAGCGTCATGACAATGGGGAGAACCAAACCACCTCCCCACCATGGATTCCAGTAGCCAAGACCGCAACCTGCCAGCTTCCGAGCGGAAGCTGCAAAAAGCCCGTGAAGATGGCCAGGTGGCGCGTTCGCGTGAGTTGTCGCACTTGGCGGTGCTGGGTGGCGGTGCGGTTTGCCTGATCACCCTGGCCCCCCTGATGTTTGACCATCTAAGAAATGCGTTCAGCCTGCAGCTGCTGTTTGACGCACAAACCCTCAAAGACCCCATGCTCCTCGTCACCCGGTTGGGTGCCATGACAACCGTGGGTCTGGCAGCCAGCGCCATATTTGGACTCATCATCGGGCTCATTGCCATTGGCAGCACTTTAGCAGTGGGCGGCTGGGTAAGCAGTCTGAAGCCGATCACACCGGACTTCAGCCGCGTCAACCCCTTGAGTGGGCTTGGCCGCATGTTCACCAAAGACAAAGCCACTGAAGTGCTGAAGATGAGCTTCATCGCATTCATGTTGCTTTGGGTCGGATTTGCCTATATTTCCTCCGGCATGGACACCCTGGGCTCCCTGGTGTTGCAACCCGCCGCCAAATCAATAGGTTATCTCTCTGACTGGCTGACCCGAGGCATGGGCTTGATGTTGCTGGTGGTGTTGATCGTGGCCATGGTTGACGTGCCCTTGCAAAAGTTTCTGCATGCGTCACGCATGAAGATGTCACAACAAGAAATGAAGCAGGAGCACAAGGAATCTGACGGCAACCCGCAAATGAAGGGTCGCATGCGCCAGCGCCAGCGCGACATTGCCCAGGGTGGCTCGATCAGTGCCGTGCCAAAAGCCGACTTTGTGCTGATGAACCCGACCCATTATGCCGTGGCCATCCGGTATGACGACAGCAACATGGCCGCACCGCGGGTGATTTCCAAGGGGGCTGACCTGTTGGCCTTCAAGATTCGGGACATCGCTAAAGAGCACAACATTCCAGTGCTGCAGTCGCCCGTGTTGGCGCGCGCCTTGTACGCCAATGCAGAAATCGACCAGGACATTCCAACCAGTCTCTACACCGCTGTGGCGCAAGTGCTGGCCTACATCTATCGGCTCAAAGCAGCCATGCGTGGCGACGGGCCAATGCCGGGCGAGCCACCCCTGCCCTTTGTACCGCCCGAGCTAGACCCTCAATCCAAAGTGGTTGCCACCACTGACTTGCCATGAACTCGTCTTTTAGCGCTTTCAAGAACTGGTTTGGAAACAACTCGGGTTTGATGAAGGGTGCCGCCGCCCCGATGCTGGTGGTTGCCATCTTGTCAATGATGGTTCTGCCGATGGCCCCATGGTTGCTTGACATGTTTTTCACTTTCAACATCGCCGTGGCGTTGATGGTGATGATGGTGGCGGCCTACATGCTCAAGCCACTCGACTTTGCCGCGTTTCCCGCCGTGTTGTTGCTGACAACCCTGATGCGCCTGTCACTGAACGTGGCCTCAACCCGGGTTGTGCTGCTTGAAGGCCACACCGGCCCAGGCGCTGCAGGCGCCGTGATTGAAGCCTTTGGCCATTTCTTGATCGGTGGCAACTTTGCCGTTGGTTTGATCGTGTTTTCAATATTGGTGGTGATCAACTTTGTGGTGATCACCAAAGGTGCCGAGCGCATTGCTGAGGTGTCGGCCCGCTTTGCCCTGGATGCCATGCCTGGCAAACAAATGGCTGTGGACGCGGATTTGAATGCCGGACTGATCGATGAAAAAGAAGCCAAACGCCGCCGCGCTGAAGTGTCCGAAGAAGCAGACTTTTTTGGCTCAATGGACGGCGCATCCAAGTTTGTGCGTGGCGATGCGGTGGCCGGTATCCTGATTTTGTTGATCAATATTTTTGGCGGCTTCATTGTCGGCATGGTGCAACATGACCTCACTGCCTCACAAGCCGCCAACGCCTACGTCTTGCTGGCGGTCGGTGACGCATTGGCGGCGCAAATACCTGGCTTATTGATCTCTGTGGCAGCCGCCATGGTGGTGTCGCGCGTGGGCAAAGACGATGACTTGAGCAGCCAGATCGTCACACAAATGTTCATCTCGCCCAAGGTGCTGGGCATCACCGCCACCATCATGGGCATTCTGGGCGTCATTCCCGGCATGCCACACACGGTGTTTTTAGGCATTGCCATGCTACTGGGTTATGGCGCATGGATGTTGGCACACCAACCGGCGCCAGTTGCCGACCAAACCCCGGTGGCCGCTGTTTCGCCTGCCGACGGCGAGGCCAGTTGGGATGACCTGCAGCCGGTGGACCAACTCGGACTGGAACTTGGCTACCGTCTGATCACACTGGTGGACAAAGGCCGCCAGGGCGACTTGTTGACCCGCATCAAGGGTGTGCGACGCAAGTTTGCCCAGGAAGTCGGGTTTCTACCACCCCCTGTGCATGTCCGTGACAACCTGGAGCTCAAGCCCAGTGGCTACCGCATCACCTTACGTGGCGTGATTGTGGGTGAGGGTGAGGCCTTCCCTGGCATGTTCCTGGCCATCAACCCCGGTGGCATCTCGACCCCGCTGATCGGCACTGCCACCACCGACCCGGCATTTGGCCTTCCTGCGCACTGGATCGACAACCAGCAAAAGGAAGCCGCACAAATGGCGGGATTTACTGTGGTTGATTCCGAGACTGTCATGGCCACCCATTTGTCACACTTGATGCAAGTGCAGGCAGCCAAATTACTGAGCCGCACAGAAACCCAGCAACTGGTAGAACACGTGAGCAAACTGGCCCCGAAACTGATCGAAGAAGTGGTACCCAAAATGGTTTCCATCGCCGTTTTCCAGAAAGTCCTGCAGTTGTTGCTGGAAGAGTCGGTGCACATTCGCGATATTCGCACCATCATCGAATCCATCGCCGAACACGCCACCACCATCTCCGACCCAGCCGAACTGGCGCGGCGTGTGCGCATTGCCCTATCACCTGCCATCGTGCAGCAGATTTATGGCGCAATCAATGAACTCAATGTGATTGCCATTGACCCGCCGCTGGAGCGCCTGCTGGTACAAGCCCTGGGTAACGCCTCCGGCCAGGGTCAGGCGCTTGACCCGGGCGTGGCCGACATCCTGATGCAAAAAGCGGCCGAGATGGCGCTCAGGCAAGAAGAAATCGGCATTCCTGCCTGTCTGCTGGTGCCAGACCAGATTCGCAGCGCGGTGGCCCGCCTGGTGCGGCGCGTTGCCCCACGGCTGCAGGTGCTGGCACACAGCGAAATCCCTGAGTCGCACACCATTCGCATTGGCCCCATTCTCAAAGGTGCAGCATCATGAACATCCAGCGCTTTACCGCCCCCACTGCCCGCGAAGCACTCGCCAAGGCCCGCATGACCTTCGGCGACGGCACGCTGATTTTGTCAAATCGACCTACCTCTGCGGGCATTGAAGTGGTGGCCACGGGTGAGGACACCCTGGCGGCGCTGGACCGCAACGAAGAGGCCCGCCAGGGCAAACGCCCGCCTTCGGCACAGCCCAGGAACCCGTCGTTCGCCCAGCCGCAGGTTGACCCGGACAGCCAAGTGATGGACGACACCACCCAACTGGCCATGAGCACCTTGTCCTTTCAGGACTATGTTCGCGAACGCATGCTGCGCCGCCGCCATGAAGCACTCGGCGGCAAGACAAGCCTTGAAGAGCGCAGCGAACTGCCACGTGAAATGCCTGCGACTGCGCGCCCTGCTCCAATCCAGAATCAGTCATTGCAGGTACCTGCAGCCGCCGCTACCCGGCCTGCACCGAAAGCCGTAGCGCGCCCAACACCGCGTCCAGCCGTCAGCCAAGCGCCAGCCCGGGTGCCCGCAGTGTCGCAAGGCATCGTGGACGAATTGCAGGCCATGAAGGCGCTGATTGAAGACCGATTCAACACTCTCACCTGGCTTGGCCAGGCACGTCAGAACCCGATCCATTCCAACCTGATGCTCAAGCTGATTCGTTCAGGTTACTCGCCCGCCTTGGCAAGAACCATTCTGGAACGCATGCCGGAAGACATCAATGCCCCCGACGCAGTTCGCTGGATCATGGATGTGTTGACCCGCAACCTGCGCACTGACGCCGGCGCCCAAGCCATCCACGAAGAAGGCGGCACGTTTGCCTTGGTAGGTGCCACTGGTGTTGGCAAAACCACCACTGCCGCCAAACTCGCAGGTCTGTGTGCCCGCACCCATGGCGCCAACAGCGTCGGTCTGATCACGCTTGACACTTACCGCGTGGGCGCCCATGAACAACTGCGTGCTTATGGACGCATGCTGGGCGTGGTGGCGCATCTGGCACATGACCGCGCTGCGCTGCAAGACCTGTTGGGCTTGTTGTCTGGCAAAAAGATGGTGTTGATTGACACCACCGGCATCGCTCCAAGTGACCCGCGCAAGCGCGACATGCTCGATGTGCTGGATTTGCCCGGCGTGAATCGCCTGCTGGTGCTCAACGCCGGCAGCCATGGCGACACGCTGGATGACGTGGTGACCTCCTTCAAGACCGGCGGCGTGCAACAGGCGATCCTGTCTAAAACCGACGAAGCCTCCAAAGTTGGCCCTGCACTGGATGCCGTCATTCGCCACCAATTGCATCTGCGCGGTGTCACCATGGGCCAAAAAGTGCCTGAAGACTGGGAGCGCGCCGACGCGGCCAAGCTGGTGGCCCTGTCCATGCGCTCACCCGCCAAGTCGGCGTTTGACCCCAAAGCGACCGACCTCGGCTTCTTCTTCGCCGACAGCACCCCCATGCAGGCCGGGCAACTCCATGCTTGAGTCCTGTATCAACCAGGCGGCAGGTCTGCAAGGCCTGGCACCGCGGATGGCTCCCAAACTTGTGGCAGTGGCCAGCCATGGCCAGCAACAAGGAGAGTTGCCCTTGCTGTGGAGTTTGTGCACCACCTGGGTTGACATGGGTCTGCCGGTGATGGTGCTGGACGGCCACACACGGGAATCCGCTCAAAACCCCGGGTTACTGAACATGCTGGCTGACCCGATGGGGCATTTCCATGACGATCCTGAATCGGTGTCGTGGTCGGTGTTGCCAGCCTCGCTGGGCTTTGCGCAACTTGCGCAGCAAGGCTTCAATTCGCACACGGTGGGCAACCTGTTTCAAAATTTCGGTGTGGTGCTGCTTTATGCAGACGCTGCCAGCCTGACTGGCTTGGTCAAAGGCAGCGGGCTGGCACCCCTTCTGGTGGTCGCGCCGCTCAAGGCTTCGTCGCTCAGCGCCTACCAGGCACTCAAACAGCTTCTTCTGGATGCGCGCTTGCACCCAACTGTTGCTAACATTGCATTGGTTCCAAATGCAGCCTCAGCCATGTCCAAGCCAACCCAAACCCTGCAAGACTGTGCCATGACGTTTCTGGGGCTTGAAATCAAGCCTGTCACGGTGTCAGCCACGGCCAACGCAGAGGATTCTCAGGCTGAAATCAGTCGCTTGGCCCTTCAATTGCTGGAAAGCGCTGTGTTTCTGGAACGCCACCCCCTACCGAGGACGCATTGATGTATACCGCCAAGGGTCAGCTCGATCGGAATGCCCTGATTCGCCAATACCAGCCGCTGGTGCGCAAGTTGGCTCACCACATGATGGCCAAACTGCCAGCCAACGTGCAGGTCGACGACCTGATCCAGGTCGGCCTGATTGGCTTGTCTGAAGCCCTGTCGCGTTTCGAGGCCACGCAAGGTGTGCAGTTTGAGACTTTTGCTACCCAGCGTATCCGTGGCGCCATGCTGGATGAGTTGCGCGAAAACGATTGGGCCTCACGCGGCACGCGCAAGAGCCAGAAAGACATTGAAGGAGCCATGCGCCGCCTGGAGCACCGCTTGGGTCGCAGCCCGCTGGAAAGCGAAATTGCCGCAGACCTTGGCATGAGCCTGCCCGACTACCAAAGCCTGCTGGGCAAAGTCAGGGGGACACAACTGGTTTACCTTGAGGACATGAACCACAACCCGGACGACGAAGACAGTTTTC
>Ga0136636_10001911_pt1 | contig 12323 bp, 7 predicted proteins | sample AntDrymUQ8522106_2_FD_104653 | JGI IMG/M metagenome (GOLD analysis project Ga0136636, IMG submission 104653) | Polar desert sand microbial communities from Dry Valleys, Antarctica - metaG UQ852 (21.06) | ecosystem: Environmental > Terrestrial > Soil > Desert | place: Antarctica: Dry Valley... | reverse complement strand
TCCGCCAAGCATTCCGAACACCTCAGGAGTCCATTTGTAATCGGTTTCGAGCATCGTTTGAAGCGGGGCAACCACATCAACAAAGAAATACGCGAAAAACATGGTCGTTGAAATCAGGATCAGGGCGATCCAGCGGGCTGTTGGCGATTCGTTAAGCGCACTCGTAATTTTTTCTTTCATTTTGTGTTGTTTAAGAAGATTTAATTTGAAGGATAATAGTAGGCTTGTATTTACTTTTATGAATGTGTATTTTTTAAAAAACGCTCAAATGTACTTAAATTTTTTATCTGAACACTCAGGATTTAAATTTCGTGAAATCAAATTTCACTTATCCAGATTATTATTATTCAAACAAAATTTCGTTCAGTCAAACTATTTAGTAGTAAGAACTTTAAAGTTCATTTGTCGGCAATAATTGAAGTTGCCGGGCATAAGGTTTTATTTCCCTGAATAGAATAACAAACTGCATTGTTACAAATAAAATTATTGATAATGCAGAATTTCAGCTGGATACATTGTTTGTAATTTTGAAATGTGTTAATTTTCGGTAAAATCAAATCTGGAAACAATTGGCTGTTGTCCTTGAATAAAATGGTGAAAGTTTGATAAAATTTAACTTTCTGGTTTTTATTTCCACTTTTAACAATTGAATGTATATTTGCAAAAAACTAAAATTAGTGATTAAAATGAAATTGTTTTTTAAAATTCTCATTAGCGCAAGCTTTGTTTTAGCTTTGGTTTGTAACGTTAGTGCTCAAAAAACTCAGCGCACGTCCAAAATTCATGCACCGAAAAATATCATTCTCATGATTGGCGATGGCATGGGAACTGCCCAGGTTTACGCGGGCTATACCGCTAAAAAAGGCATAATGAATATTACTGGTATGCCAGTAACTGGTTTTTCGGTTACCTTTTCTGCAAGCGATTACATTACCGATTCAGGTGCAGGCGGTACAGCCTTGTCAACCGGGCATAAAACCAAAAATTACAGTATTGGAGTTGATACCAGTGGTAAGCCTCTGGAAACCATCCTCGAAATGGCTGAAAAAAGAGGTCTTTCCACAGGTCTGATTTCCACTTCATCCATCACCCACGCCACGCCCGCTTCATTTATTGCTCATACCAGCGACCGGTCGAAGTATGCCGATATTGCATTCGATTTTCTTCGCACCGATATAGATGTTTTTATTGGCGGCGGTTACAATAACTTTGCACAAAGGGTTGATAAACTTAATCTTACCGATAGTCTGAAAGCCCGTGGCTATTATGTAGCCCGCAACCTGAAAGATGTTGATGTGAAATCGACAAATCGCCTGGCTGCTTTGCTGGCTCCCGAACATATGCCGCCCATGTCGAAAGGCCGTGGGAATATGTTGCCCGATGCTACTGAGATGGCTCTTCAGATATTGACCAGAAACGAAAATGGTTTCTTTATCATGATCGAAGGCTCGCAGATCGACTGGGGAGGACATGCTAATGATGCTGCCTATGTGGTTGATGAGACGGTTGATTTTGACAATGCCGTTGGGAAAGCTCTTAAATTTGCTGAGAAAAACGGCGAAACCCTTGTGATTGTTACTGCCGATCACGAAACCGGCGGATTTGGCATAACCGGTGGTAGTGTGGTTGCCGGCGAAGTTCAGGGCGGTTTCCTGAGCAAGGATCACACTGCAACGATGGTGCCGGTTTTTGCTTATGGCCCTGGTTCCGAAATATTTACCGGAGTTCAGGATAATACGGATATCTTTAAAAAGTGTGTTAAATTGCTGGGCTTCAAATAAAATCCGGGAATGTTAAACAGAACTTCAACCATGAGGCTTCTTATTGTATCAGCCACTTCGCTCGAGATAAAACCCTTGCTTGGTGAATTGGGTAAAGGGCGGGTTTTGAAGCATCACATTACCCGGTATAAATATAAAAATTTTCACATTGATGTTCTGGTAACCGGGGTCGGAATGGTGCCCACGGCTGCCGGAACAATAATGGCTTTATGTTCGTATACTTATGATGCCGTGATCAATGCAGGCATTTGCGGAAGCTTTAACCGTGAAATCCCGATTGGCAAAGTTCTTAATATCACTTCCGATTGCCTGCCCGAAACCGGCGCCGAAGATGGGGAGTACTTCCTTTCAATCATCGATCTTAAATTGCTCGATCAGGATGAATTCCCTTTCGAAGGCGGGAAACTGCTTAATGATTCGGTTTTCAAAAGCAGCCTGATCAATGGATTGCATATAGCCACCGGAGCCACTGTAAACACTGTTCATGGAAATGCTTCAAGCATTAACACCTTCCTGGCAAGGCATAAAGTAGATGTGGAATCGATGGAAGGAGCTGCTTTTATGTATTCCTGCAAAATGAGCAGGATCAGGCATCTACAGGTGCGGAGTGTTTCAAACTACATCGAAGACCGCGATATTACAAACTGGGATATTCCGCTTGCCGTCAAAAATCTGAATCAATTTCTGCTGGATCTGCTCAATGAATAATGAAGAGTGTCTACACACCCGCAGGGTGTCTGACACTGGAATAGTGAAAAGTGAATAGCGAATAGTGAATAATGCGAATCAAGGGTTGAAATTGTAACTTATTAGCTGCCAGGCGAACTCTTCCAGAGTTTAAAACTATTCCAGCGTTTAACGCCCAATAGACAAAACATGAATTCAACCCTTGATTCGCATGAAAAGTGAAAAACAGAACATAGTAATTACAATTGTATGACCCCCATATGACCACTGTATGACTACTCTTTCCACTCGTACCACTCATTTTAACCATGTTCAACTTTATCGCGTAGCATTAAACTTCTTCAAACCCGAAACCCTTCAAACCCGAATCACCATTAACCATTTTCTCTTTTCCTTTAACTACTCCCCACCCTATGAAACTCAGCCTCGGTTTCTCCCCTTGCCCAAACGATACCTATATTTTCGACGCCCTTGTTCACCAGAAGGTGGATACCGAAGGTCTTGAGTTCGATTACTTTTTAGCAGATGTCGAGAAACTTAACGGGGAAGCTTTCAGCGAAAAACCGGATATTACGAAGCTGAGTTTTCATGCCTTTATGCATCTGGCCGGCCGTTACCTGCTTCTCGATTCGGGCGCTGCGCTTGGCTTTGGTGCAGGTCCGCTGGTAATTAGCAAGCAGTTGCTGAATTTTGATGAACTGGTTGGGAAAACGGTTGCCATTCCCGGTATAAATACAACAGCAAACCTTCTGTTCTCCCTGGCCATGAAAGATCCGGTTCTGAAAAAAGAACTGCTGTTTTCGGATATTGAAGATGCAATTCTATCAGGTGAGGTGGATGCCGGTTTAATTATTCACGAAAGTCGCTTTACCTATCAGTTCAAAGGTCTCCACAAACTGATTGATCTGGGTGAATACTGGGAAAAGCTTACCGGTTCGCCGGTGCCGTTGGGTGGAATAGCTGCCCATAAAAGGCTGGGAAATGATGTTATTGCAAAAGTTAACCGTAGCATCAGGCGAAGTGTTGAATTTGCAAATGCCAACAAAGGCGAATTAAATGAATTTATACGCTGCCATGCCCGCGAAATGGACGATGCAGTAATGCAACAGCACATTGATCTTTATGTGAATGGATTTTCGGTCAGCCTTGGTTTGCAGGGAAAACAGGCTGTAAAACAAATGTTTGAGCTTGCCGTTTCGGCAGGAATTATACCGAAGATGCCTGAGCAGATTTTTGCTTCCGGGGCAATTTGATTTTCAGGGTAAATGAAATTATTAAGGAAGCCACTTTAAAGAGGTATTACCGTTTCTGCGGTTTCATTGGTGGTCATGATTTTTACACTACTTTTGTCGTAATTACAAAATGAAAATTAATTGAGATACATACTTCCCTTCTTTATCATACTTTTCCTTGGATTTTCGGCTCAGTCGGTCTTTTGCCAGGTTGACAGGGGAGGAGTTCCCCGGAGTTTCCAGCTTCAGTTTGTACAGAAATCGCTAGTTAAGGTTATTGATATTGCTTCTCCTGACCTGCTTGCCATTCAGAAAGAAGATATGGAAGATGCCAGTCGCGAAAAGCCATACCGGGTAGGAGTGGAGGTTCCTGTAAAAATTTCGCCTGATTCGGAAGGACAATGGGATAATATTCCTGGAGGAGGACGTGTGTGGCGAGCAACAATCCGTTGTAAAGATGCACAGGGTTTAGGTTTAAATTATAGCGAATTACGCTTGCCCGAAGGATCTGATCTTTTTGTTTATACTCCTGATCATAGTTCAATTATAGGTGCAATTACTACGGCTGAGATTCCTGATCCGGCCTTCACAACTCGTCCTTTAAGAGGTGATGAACTTATAATTGAATATTACCACCCGGCTAAAGTTAAAGAACTGCCTGTAATCCAAATTTCAGGAATCGTTTATATGTATCGTGGATTTAATACTCCTGATTTAAAAGGTAAATCTGTTACTGCCGGCGATTGCGAAGTGAATGTGAATTGTAAACCAGAGGGCGATAACTGGAAGGACGAAAAACAGGGAGTTGTAAAAATCCTGACCAAGGTTGGCACCAAAACATTTTATTGCAGTGGTTCTGTTGTAAACAACACATTGCAGGATTTTAGCGGGCTGATCCTGACAGCTGGCCACTGCAGCGAATCAACATTTACTAATATTACTACCAGGGCTTCTGCTGAAGATTATAAGCATTGGATATTCTATTTCAATTATGAATATTCCGGCTGTACCAATACTGGAGGAACTACTGAATTAACAACAGTTGGTGCCCGCAAACTGGCTACCTCGGCGGGTCTGCCCGATTTTGGTTCTGATTTTCTATTAGTTAAATCCCTTAATAATATTCCGGCAAGATACAGGCCTTTTTATTGCGGCTGGGATATGAGCAATAGTAATTCTCCTTCCGGGGTAAGTATTCATCATCCGGATGGAGATGTGAAAAAAATATCAACCTATAACACTTTTCTTGGTTCAGGATCATTTGAAGGCTCATCAAGCTTAACGCACTGGATCGTAAAATGGGCAAAAACTACCAATGGATATGGCGTTACCGAAGGAGGATCTTCGGGTTCACCTCTTTTAGATAAGGATGGTTTGGTAATCGGAACTTTGAGTGGAGGAGGCAGCAGCTGTAGCAATCTGAATGAGGTTGATAACTATGGCAAAGTATCCTATTCATGGACATCAAACGGATCTCTGGCAAGTCAGCAGCTAAAGCCATGGCTCGATTCAATTAATACCGGAATAACCAAAATGCCGGGTTCTTTTAACGAAAGCCTTACAGTGGCTAATTTTTCAGCTAATTCCAATATTATCCCGGTGGGCGGATCTGTTACCTTTTATGATCTGTCTTCGGGAAAACCGTATAAATGGCATTGGTATTTCCAGGGCGGTAGTCCTTATGAGTCAACAGAGCAGAATCCCTCGGGAATCGTTTTTGAACGCTATGGTAAAATGAATGTGAAGCTGGTGGTCAGCAATTCTGTTAATTCAGATTCAATCGTAAAAACAGGATTTATTGATGTAAGGGCTATAGTGTCGCCCAATCCCAGTAAAGGTTTAGTTAGCATTTTGTCAGATATTAATAATACCAACGAAATAACGATTGACGTATTTGATGCCATCGGGAAATTAGCTCAGCGACATACATACTCTGGTTCATCAGCAGCAAGTTATAGTATAAATCTGCCTGATTATGGCAATGTATTTATAATCCGGATTATACAGGGCGACCAGGTTCAAACTCATAAAGTAGTGGTGGTACACTAATGGAAATTATACTTCCATCAAAACCACGACGAGCAATAAATAGTAAGCATAAATGATGATTTCAGAAATAGTTAAAATGTCGGCTATTGACAGCCGTATAAAAGATATAGCTTTAAAAGTTCTTGGTTCAACCCGGATTACTCCCGAAGAAGGAATTTTACTTTACAGGGATGCCGATACTTCGTTACTGGCCTTGCTTGCCGATCAGGTAAGGAAGCGAACAGTCGGAGAGTATGTTTTCTACAACCGTAATGTGCATATCGAACCTACCAATATCTGTGTTTACGACTGTAAATTCTGCTCATACTCGCACCATCAAAGTAAAGAATCGTGGGAACTTACCGTTGATGAGATGGTGAACACAGTTGTGAGCCTGGGTGATGACATTACCGAAGTTCATATTGTGGGCGCTGTGCATCCGGGACGTGATATTTATTATTACGCCGGTCTGGTAAAGCGCGTACACGAAGCAAGACCTGAACTTCACATCAAAGCATACACGGCCATTGAAATAGAGTATATGTCACAAAAGTCTGGTTTAAGTTTCGAACAGGGACTTCAGCTTCTGAAAGATGTCGGGCTCAATTCGTTGCCGGGAGGAGGTGCCGAAATATTCGACGATGCTATCCGGGAGCAGATCTGTGGAAAGAAATCCACCACTGAAGCATGGCTCGAAATTCACGAAACTGCACATAAACTTGGCATCCCGACCAATGCAACCATCCTATATGGCCATATCGAAACCTTTGAGCACAGGATTCATCATATGGAGTTACTCAGGCAATTGCAGGATCGAACCGGCGGGTTCAATGCATATATTCCATTGAAATTCAAGAGCAAAAACAACTTTATGTCGCATGTAGGCGAAGTCTCGCTTATTGAGGACCTCAGGAATTATGCGGTTTCGCGTATTTACCTTGATAACATTGCACATCTGAAAGCTTATTGGCCCATGATTGGCAAGGAGATGGCCGCTTTGTCCCTGGCATTTGGTGTTGATGATTTGGATGGTACTATTAATGATTCAACCAAAATATATTCCCTGGCAGGTGCCGGTGATCAAAATCCATCGTTAAGTTCTGATGAAATCAGGCAACTTATCATTAAAGCGGGGCGTGTGCCTGCCGAGCGTGATTCGGTGTATAATATTATCAACTCCTGAGTATATTCATTCTTTCGCATTTCACTGGTTTTCCTTATTTTTAGGCATACCGATGATTAAAAAGATGTTTTTAATCTTTTTTGTGCTATCGATATACAAGATAAATATAATTTTACGTTAATAAGGTTAACCATTTTACCCGCATTTATTAAAATAAACCAAAAGTTGAATTTAAACTGAACATGTATGAAAAAACTAATTTTTGTATGCCTTATCTCACTAGCATCCCTAACTGTTAGCGCCCAATACAAATGGGGGATAGGAGCTGCATTAGGCTCACCATCAGGGTTGTCGTTAAAATATTTTACAACTGATACAGAGGCTTTTGATTTTACCGTGGGCTTCTGGCATGACTATACAAGTATTTCGGCTGCGTACGAAATACATAATTCCTTTAACGATCTGGGGGGTTTAAATGAGTACAAGGACCAGATTCAATGGTATTATGGCCCCGGCGCTCATATAGGCTCCTGGAATAATAACCATTATAATACAGGTGAAACTCACACAAATAATCTTTTTCTCGGTGTCGATGGTGTAATAGGCGTTGAATGGAAACCGGATATCCCTGTTGCTTTCTCAGTTGATGTACGTCCGGGTTTAAATATTATTGGCGGTGTAGAATTCTTTATTCAGAGCCAGATTGGAATCCGCTATACATTTGACAGGTAGACAAAAGTAAGTTAATAGGAAACAGTTAATTGAAAATAGGAAGAGGCTACCTGGTATTCAGATAGCCTCTTTCTGTTTTAAGTGGTCTGTATCATTTCCCTGTTTTGTGCGCCACAACAATACTCTATTTTTAAGTATCAGAGAATCAAGTAATAATATTTTATTATTTGCTAATTTAGGTGCTGCAAGTTATTTTTAGGCATGTTTAGCCACGATGCAAATGAACAATTGTGTGTCTTTCAGTATTCTGTTAACTACCAAAATTAATCTGATTTGGTAATAATTTAAAGAGGATTGTTGAAAATAGTTGAAAATAAGAGAGGTATATATTCAATTGCTAAGTAATAAAGGTAAAAATCATGGTATATTACTATGTTGAATTGCAGCAAACATATTGTCAGTTCATAATATCATATTCTGCTTCGCATAACCACAACCTCACCAGGATGAAAAATTTGCTATTACTACTGAATATCAACTAATAATAACTAATTAATCTGTAACCTGGCAGGAAGTTACTTATTGTGTTAATTTGATCCACAACTTGTCGACCAGTTTCTTTAGTCCACAACTTTTGAGCATGATCCCTTGATCCAGCATGATCCAAAGTCCTCAGCTAAGAAAAAAAAAAATCCCGCCAAAGACGGGATAGGAACATTTAACTTTTTTCGGCTGACTTAGTTTAGAACAATGTAGCAGGTTTTGAAATCATTGCAATGTATTACCTGTAGGGCTTTTGAATAACTTATCAGCATCTTCACTGCCTGAGAGCCTGGTGTAAGTGCCCCTATTTTATTCTGATCGGCTAAATGTGAAGGATCAATTAGTAGTGTAGAGATTTTTATCATCTATTGGGGTTTTGTAAAACTTTATACCCCAAAAACGCCAGAATTTTCCGCTTATTGTATTTTTACAAAAAAAATTGTATTAAACACTCAGAATGATCTCTTTACTGTCGATAAGTTTACGCAGGTTGATCAAAGCATAACGCATACGGCCTAATGCCGTGTTAATACTTACTTCAGTTTGTTCGGCAATATCCTTGAAACTCATATCGCTGTAATGGCGGAGCAGGAGAACTTCGCGCTGTTCATCCGGAAGGTAATCGATAAGTTTACGAACATCCTCATATATCTGGTCAACAATCATCTTATCTTCTATGGAATCGTCGGCTATCCTCAGGTTGTCGAAAATATCGCCATCCTCAGTATTATTTTCAACCACAGGCAAGCGCTTCGATTTACGATAATGATCAATGATAAGATTATGGGAAATACGCATCACCCATTGGATAAACTTCCCTTCCTCTTTGTAAATTCCTGAACGCAAAGTATTAATAACCTTGATAAAAGCATCCTGAAATATATCATCAGCAAGGTATTTATCCCTGACGACAAGAAGTATGTAAGAATAAACTTTTTGCTTGTGCCTGTTGATGAGAACCTCAAGACTATATTCATTACCGGCGAGATAGTTGCTTATAAGCTCCTGATCGCTAACAATGGGGGTTGACATAATTCCTCCGTATTGGTTAGTAATTATTTAGGACTAATAGCGTAGATTTCTGTCGATAATGGTTCTCTTTAGTTAATTATTAATGTATCAGGCGTTGAAAAGTAATATGTTTATATTGAAACATCCTTACTTCTGAATTGACAAATATACAACTTATGTTTGTTCGGTCGTAATTTTTTGCTAAAATTATCGCAACAATTTTTGTGCCAATTAAAAACACAATCACACAAACTACTGATATTCTTTTATATGCAGATAATAATTATGTATAACTTTAATTCAATTAAAAAGTTAAATAATCGTATACAATCTCTTTTTCATTAAAAATTCATCAAAATGTAAGTAGCTTTGCAGCCAAATGTACTGTTCATCAACTCTTCTGATGATTGTACGTTTTCATATCTGATTAATAATACAATGATTCCATACAACATTGACCTGTTAGACCCTAAAAAATATATCCTTGTAAAAGGAGCCAGGGTTAATAACCTTAAAAATATATCAGTTGCTATTACACGCAATAAACTGGTGGTTATCACCGGTTTATCAGGTTCAGGCAAATCATCACTGGCTTTCGATACATTATATGCCGACGGACAACGCCGCTATGTGGAAAGCCTGAGTTCCTACGCCCGTCAGTTCCTTGGCCGGATGAGCAAACCCGAAGTGGATTACATTAAAGGTATAGCTCCTGCCATCGCTATTGAGCAGAAGGTAAATACGCGAAATCCCCGTTCAACGGTGGGTACGTCAACCGAAATCTATGAATATATCAAATTACTTTTTGCCCGTATCGGTAAAACATATTCACCGGTTTCAGGTGAGCAGGTAACACGGCATACGGTTACTGATGTTGTAAATGCAATAATGGATCAACCGGCCGGCACACCGGTAATGGTTTACAGCCCGCTTTCGGAAAAACCGGACCGTACACTGAAAGAAGATCTTACTGTTGTTCTTCAACAAGGTTTCAGCAGGGTTCTCTACAAGCAGAACATCCTGAAAATTGAGGAAATTATTGCTGATCCCGGCAAATACGGGTATGAGGATATGTTTGTACTGGTTGACCGTTTTACGGTGGATCCGGAAGATGACGATCTCACATCCAGGGCGGCAGACTCGGCTCAGACAGCTTTTTTTGAAGGCGGAGGAACCTGTATTTTAAGCATAGTTCAGGATGGTCAAAACCAGCATCTTGAATTTTCGAACCGTTTTGAGCTTGATGGTATCACATTCGAGGAGCCTTCGGTGCATCTTTTCAGCTTTAATAATCCTTTTGGAGCTTGTAAAACCTGCGAGGGATTTGGTAGTGTTATCGGGATTGATGAAGACATGGTGATACCAGACAAGAGCCTTTCGATTTACGACGATGCAGTTGCATGCTGGAAAGGCGAGAAAATGAGTGAGTACAAACATACGCTGATAAAGCATGCGCATAAGTTTGATTTCCCGGTACACAGCCCTTATTATGAACTGACCCAGGCACAACGTAAATTATTATGGACAGGCAATAAATATTTCGAAGGAATCAACTCTTTCTTCCAGATGGTTGAAAGCCAGACTTATAAAATCCAATATAGGGTAATGCTTTCGAGGTACCGCGGGAAAACGGTTTGCCCTGATTGCCTTGGAACACGGTTACGTAAAGATGCCAATTATGTCAAGATTAATGGAAAATCCATCACCGACCTGGTTTTAATGCCGATTGAAGATGCTTTTACATTTTTCAGTGATATAAACTTAACAGAATATGATCACAAAGTAGCTGACCGTTTGCTGATTGAAATCAAAAACAGGCTTGGATTCCTTTTTAATGTAGGATTGCCTTATCTTACGCTGAACAGGTTGTCCAATTCACTTTCTGGGGGTGAATCACAGCGCATTAATCTGGCCACTTCACTTGGCAGCAGCCTTGTCGGCTCGCTTTATATCCTCGATGAACCGAGCATTGGTTTGCATCCCCGCGACACGCACCTGCTTATAAAAGTGCTGAAAGGATTGCGCGATATGGGAAATACGGTTATTGTTGTTGAACACGAAGAAGAAATTATAAAAGCTGCCGACCAGGTAATTGATATTGGTCCGTTAGCCGGAAGTCATGGAGGAGAACTTGTTTTCCAGGGAACATTTGATGAAATACTGAAAGATGAAAAAAGTCTTACCGGGCTGTATCTTTCCGGAAGAAAGTCAATTCAGACTCCTGTTAGCCGCCGTCCATGGAATGATTATATAGAAATTAAGGGAGCACGCGAAAATAACCTGAAAGGCATTGATGTTAAATTTCCGCTCAAGGCCATGACCGTTGTTACAGGCGTCAGTGGTTCAGGAAAAACCACATTGATTAAGCGAATCCTTTACCCGGCTTTGAAAAAGCTGTATGGCGGGTATGGCGAGCGTTCAGGCAAATTCGACAGGCTGGAAGGCGATTACGACCTGATTACAGCTGTTGAACTAATTGATCAGAACCCGATCGGCCGCTCATCACGATCAAACCCTGCAACCTATGTTAAAGCTTTTGATGATATCCGGGGACTATTTGCCGATCAGCCACTTGCAAAATTGCGGAGCTATAAGCCTGGATTCTTTTCGTTTAATGTTGAAGGTGGCAGGTGCGAAGAATGTGAAGGCGAAGGTATAGTAACGGTTGAAATGCAGTTTATGGCCGACCTGCACCTGATGTGCGAAAGTTGTAAAGGCAAGCGATATAAAGATGAAGTTCTGGACGTTAAGTTCCATGATAAGACAATTTCTGATATCCTGTATCTCACCATCGAACAGGCTATTGATTTTTTTGCAAACACAACCGAAAAGAATACCAACGCAGCCCGTGTTGCAGCTAAACTTAAACCGCTGGCTGATGTAGGATTGGGGTACCTGAAACTGGGTCAATCGTCAGATACTTTTTCGGGAGGAGAAGCCCAGCGAATTAAACTTGCATCATTCCTTACAAAAGGCACCAACGACTCGCCTACCCTCTTTATCTTTGATGAACCAACTACCGGACTCCATATGCACGATATCAGCCGCCTTCTGTCTGCGTTCAATGCCTTGCTGGACAAAGGTCACACGGTTATTGTTATTGAACACAACCTGGAAGTTATAAAAACAGCTGACTATGTAATTGACCTCGGACCGGAAGGTGGCGAGCAGGGAGGATATTTGCTTTTTGCAGGAACACCGGAGAATCTATTAAAGGTCGAAAACTCGCATACTGCGTTCTACCTG
>Ga0136636_10001910_pt1 | contig 12327 bp, 15 predicted proteins | sample AntDrymUQ8522106_2_FD_104653 | JGI IMG/M metagenome (GOLD analysis project Ga0136636, IMG submission 104653) | Polar desert sand microbial communities from Dry Valleys, Antarctica - metaG UQ852 (21.06) | ecosystem: Environmental > Terrestrial > Soil > Desert | place: Antarctica: Dry Valley... | reverse complement strand
TGACTGGCGCAGCTGGTTGATAAACAGGTTGTGCGTCACGCTTTACAGCCAGGCACGCAGATTGGAGCCCACCAGCCACAAGCGCCATTTTTGGCAGGCCCGTTCCAGCGTGTCCTGCACCAGGTCGTCGGAGGCCCAGGTGTTTCCCGTCAAGGCCCGCGTATATCGGCGCAGCGAGGGAATCTGATCGACGATGGGCTGGCGATTCACAAACTGGGTGCTAGGTTAATATCCGCCGCCGCCCATGCCGCCCGCGCCCATGCCCGACATGGGTTTGGCGGCCTTCCACACCTGGTTCACACCGTTACCCGTCTTATCCCCCGGTTTGGTGTCCTTGATCCAATAGTACTAAGGCTTGCCCATGGCGGCACACTGCTTTGCGCCGTCGTCGCGCACCACAATGCTGTAGCCGCCTGAGGCCTTGTCGGTGTCGCTCGCCAGAAGGGGCGGCCAGTTAATGGCGCAAGGCCCATTGCATACCGATTTGCCGCTACCGGCGACGTCTTTGTCAAAGGTGTAAAGCGTCATGCCGTTGGGCCCTACCAGCACGCCATCGGATACCTTGGTGGGCGCAGCCGCCATGGTGGTGCATGCGGCCAAAGTAGCCAGCGTGAAGGAAATGGCAGACAGTTTGCGGGTTATAAATTTCATGGTGATCTCCGGTTGTGGTGAATGCAGTCAGGTACCTGCATCTCCATGAACACGGTTGTGGGCCGTTTTATTCCACCGGCTCGCAAATAAATCAGCGGCGGTGAACTTTCATGGCACGCTCCACCTCGCGCTTGCCTTCACGGTCCTTGATGGTGTCACGCTTGTCATGTTCGGCCTTGCCTTTGGCCAGCGCGATTTCACACTTCACCTTGTTATTTTTCCAATGCAGGTTGAGCGGTACCAGGGTGTGACCCTTTTGTTCAACCTTGCCGATCAGGCGTTTGATTTCGTCCTTGTGCATCAGCAGTTTCTTGGTGCGCTGCTTGTCCGGGCTGATGTGGGTTGAGGCTGTGCCGAGTGGCTGGATCTGCAGGCCGATGATGAACAACTCGCCATTTCGGATCACCACGTAGCCATCGGTCAACTGCACTTTTCCTTCGCGCAGTGACTTCACCTCCCATCCTTCCAGCACGATGCCCGCCTCGAAGCGCTCCTCAAAAAAATAATTGAAGGCGGCTTTTTTGTTGTCGGCAATTCGGCTTGAGGTGTCTGGTTTTTTGGCCATGTGGTGCGTTTGGAGTTTTTATAAATGCGAACAAGGCTTGACTACAATCCCTCGCAACACGCATTCTATGAAAACTGTCAAAAAGTCCGTTTTAATCTGGTATAGCCCAGCCGAAATGTATCGGTTGGTGACTGATGTGAATCAATACCCGCAGTTCTTGCCCTGGTGTGACAAGGCGCGCGTGGTCTCTCACGAAGAAAACGGCATGCTGGCAGAAATCGGCATTGCGTTTTCCGGTATTCACCAAACCTTCACCACCCGCAACGCCCATATTAAGGACCGTCAAGTGATCATTGACCTGGTCAACGGCCCATTTTCCAAGCTGGAAGGCGAGTGGAACTTCCTGCCTTTGGGCGAGACCGAACAGCGTGCCTGCAAGGTCGAGTTGGCCCTGACTTACGGCTTTGACAACGCGCTGGGCCGCCTCATCAGCCCCGTGTTTGACAAGATTGCCGGCAGCATGGTGGATGCCTTTGTCAAGCGCGCCAAACAGGTCTACGGTGAGTGAAAGCCGCTTGTGCGTGACGGTGGTTTATTCACCTGCAGCGCGTGCGGTGCAAGAAGTTGCCCTTGACTTGACCACCCCGTGCAGCGCCTTACAGGCTTTGCAGCAAAGTGGTTTGCTTGCCAAATTTCCTGAGATCGACAGCCAATTGACGGTGATCGGTATATGGGGACGCAAGGTGCCACTTGACCAGGCGTTGCGCGACAGGGACCGCGTGGAGGTTTACCGGCCCTTGCGGGTTGACCCCAAGGTGGCGCGCCGGGAGCGCTTTGCCAAGCAAGGCAGCCGTGGCGCCGGGTTGTTTGAGAAAAAACGTCCAGGTGCCAAAGCCGGTTACTGAAGCCTGCGCTGGAACAACGCCTGCGTGCGCGCCGCCCCGGAGTTATTTGCAGTCGCTGTTCACGATAGACTGAAGGCGTGTCGCCTCGGCCGCGCGGGCGGCATCGTCCATGACTTCACGCTCGCCCTGACTATTGATGCGGCTCAGGCGAATGCCTGATTCCAGCTCTTTTTGTGCCTGCTTGGCGCGCTGGCAATTGTCGGCTTTGGCCTTGCCGAGACGTTCTTCATCTGCTTTGCGCAGTGCAGCCTGGGCCTGCTCTTCCTTTTTCTTGCGCTCAGCCAATTCCTTGTCCACGCCCGCCACTTTGGCACCCATGGCGCCCGGCAGTGCGGGGGCCGAGGCCTTGGCGGCAGGCTCACGGGCATCAGCCGTTGCATTTGTGTCCTGGGCGATCGGACTCGAAGCTCGACCTGGTCGTTTGAAGATGCTTTTATCTGGCACTTCCGCAGGCGGTGCGCGGTCACTGAAGATCTTGCGGCCGTCCTTGTCAGTCCAGGCCCATTGGGCGCTGGCACTCAGCGGAAGCAGACCCAAGACAAGAAAAAATAGGCAAAGTGAAGGCTTCATGGCGTGAGTTTATGCCAGCCCGGGCGCCACCCGACAGATACAATTGACTATTTGGAGCTTTACATATGCGCCTGATCGGTAAAGCGCTGACCTTTGACGATGTGTTATTGGTGCCAGCGTACTCGCAAGTTCTCCCCAAGGACACCTCCCTTGCCACCTTTTTTACCCGAAACATCGCATTGAACCTGCCGCTGGTTTCGGCGGCCATGGACACCGTCACGGAGTCCCGTCTGGCGATTGCCATTGCACAAGAGGGCGGCATCGGCATCGTGCATAAAAACATGACGGCGCAGCAGCAAGCGGCCAAAGTGGCCAAAGTCAAGCGGTACGAGTCGGGTGTACTGCGTGACCCAGTGGTGATCACACCACAGCACACGGTGCGCCAGGTGATGTCTTTGTCCGAGCAACTGGGTGTCTCGGGCTTTCCCGTGATCGATGGTGGCAAGGTGGTCGGCCTGGTAACCGGGCGCGATTTGCGCTTTGAGACCCGCTTTGATCTGCCGGTAAGCCAGATCATGACACCACGTGAAAAGCTGGTGACCGTGCCCGATGGCACCACCCTCTCTCAGGCCAAGGTGCTGTTGAACCAGTACAAAATTGAGCGTCTACTGGTGGTGAATGACGCGTTTGAGCTGAAAGGCTTGATCACCGTGAAAGACATCACCAAACAAACCAGTTTTCCGAATGCCGCGCGGGATGCCCAAGGCAAATTGCGTGTCGGTGCGGCGGTGGGGGTAGGTGAAGGCACCGAAGAACGTGTTGAGCTGTTGGCCCGTGCCGGTGTGGATGCCATTGTGGTGGACACCGCACACGGCCACAGCAAAGGCGTGATTGATCGGGTGCGCTGGGTCAAGCAGAATTTTCCTCATGTGGAAGTGATTGGCGGCAACATCGCCACTGGCGCAGCCGCGCTGGCTTTGGTTGAGGCGGGTGCGGATGCGGTCAAGGTCGGCATTGGCCCAGGCTCGATTTGCACCACCCGCATCGTGGCAGGTGTCGGTGTGCCTCAAATCATGGCGATTGACAGCGTCGCCACGGCGCTCAGAGGCACCGGTGTGCCCCTGATTGCCGATGGTGGCATTCGCTTCAGCGGTGACATTTCCAAAGCCATTGCTGCCGGTGCCGGCACGGTGATGATGGGCGGCATGTTTGCCGGTACCGAAGAGGCGCCCGGTGAGGTGATCCTGTTCCAGGGCCGCAGTTACAAGAGCTACCGCGGCATGGGCTCTATTGGCGCCATGCAGCAGGGCAGTGCAGATCGCTATTTCCAGGAATCAAGCAGCGGCAATCCCAATGCGGACAAACTGGTGCCCGAAGGAATTGAAGGTCGCGTGCCCTACAAGGGTTCCATGGTCAACATCATTTATCAGATGGCCGGTGGCTTGCGTGCCAGCATGGGTTACTGCGGTTGCGCCACCATCGAAGAGATGCAAAACAAGGCCGAGTTTGTTGAAATCACCACGGCAGGCATCCGCGAAAGCCATGTGCACGACGTGCAAATCACCAAAGAAGCGCCCAACTACAGGGCTGAATAGCACACCCCCCCGGCTTGCCCACTGCGTGTGGCCGCTTTCCCCCTTGCCGGGGGCAACACCAGTGGACCGGCGGAGCCGGATCCACGGTGTTACTGGCTTAAAACCGATCCTCTATTTGGAGCTTTTAATGCATCAAAAAATCCTCATTCTCGACTTCGGCTCACAAGTCACCCAACTGATCGCACGGCGGATTCGCGAAGCCCATGTATTTTGCGAAGTGCACCCTTGTGATGTGACCGACGACTGGATTCGTGCCTATGCGCGCGACGGCAAGCTCAAGGGCATCATCCTCTCGGGCAGCCATGCCAGCGTCTATGAAGACAGCACCGACAAAGCGCCGCATGCGGTGTTTGAGTTGGGCGTACCGGTGCTTGGTATTTGTTATGGCATGCAGACCATGGCGCACCAACTCGGTGGCATCGTCACCAGCGGGCACCAGCGTGAATTTGGTTCCGCCAACGTGCGTGCCCACGGCCACACAGCCTTGCTTGACGGCATCCAGGACTTCACCACGCCGGAAGGCCATGGCATGCTTGACGTCTGGATGAGCCACGGTGACAAAGTGACTGAGTTGCCGCCAGGCTTCAAATTGATGGCCAGCACCGACAGCTGCCCGATCGCCGGCATGGCCGACGAAGTACGTCGCTTCTACGCGGTGCAGTTTCACCCGGAAGTGACCCATACCAAGCGCGGCGCGGCGATTCTGGAGCGTTTTGTGTTGGATATTTGTGGCACCCGCGCGGATTGGATCATGGGCGATTACATCAGCGAGGCCGTGGCACAAATTCGCGCCCAGGTGGGTGACGAAGAGGTTATTTTGGGACTCTCTGGCGGTGTGGATTCCTCCGTGGCTGCCGCCCTGATTCACCGCGCCATTGGCGACCAACTCACTTGTGTGTTTGTTGACCACGGCCTGCTGCGCCTGAATGAAGGCGATATGGTCATGGAGATGTTTGTTGGCAAGTTGCACGCCAAGGTGATTCGTGTCGATGCCGCGGATCAGTTCCTGGGGCATTTGGCAGGTGTCAGTGAGCCGGAGGCCAAGCGCAAGATCATCGGGCGTGAATTTGTAGAGGTTTTTAAGGCTCAAGCCCTTGATCTGACTGTGTCAGGCGCTAGCACTAAAGGAGCAAAGTGGCTGGCCCAAGGCACCATTTACCCAGACGTGATCGAGTCCGGTGGTGCCAAAAACAAAAAAGCGGTGGTCATCAAGAGCCACCACAACGTCGGTGGCCTGCCCGAGCAATTGGGCCTGAAGCTGCTGGAGCCCTTGCGCGAGTTGTTCAAGGACGAAGTGCGTGAACTGGGTGTGGCGCTGGGATTGCCGCACCACATGGTCTACCGCCACCCGTTTCCTGGTCCTGGGCTAGGCGTGCGGATTCTGGGTGAAGTCAAAAAGGAATATGCTGACCTGCTGCGCCGGGCCGATGCCATCTTCATTGAAGAATTGAACAATTTTGTCGATGAAGCCACTGGCAAAACATGGTACGAACTCACCAGTCAGGCCTTCACCGTGTTCCTGCCTGTCAAGAGTGTGGGCGTGATGGGTGATGGTCGCACCTATGACTTTGTGGTGGCCTTGCGCGCGGTGCAAACCAGTGATTTCATGACGGCAGATTGGGCCGAATTGCCGTATGCCTTGCTGAAAAAAGTGTCGAGTCGCATCATCAACGAGGTACGTGGTATCAACCGCGTCACCTATGACGTGAGCAGCAAACCGCCCGCTACGATTGAGTGGGAATGAAACAAAATGGGATTGCACCGGTCAACGACAACTATGGCAATCGAATGGCGGGACAGTTATCGGCTTGGGCTCTCTGACATTGATGCCCAGCATCACATGCTGTTCGATCTGGTCAATGGGCTGCTGGCAGCAACCGAAAAGGCCAGCCTGACAGAGGCCATCACCAAATTGTTCGAGCATGCACGGGACCATTTCACGCATGAAGAAACCATCATGACGGCGATTGGCTACCCACAACTTGCTGCGCATGTCGAGCAGCACAATACCTTGCTCACGAAGCTGAACAATGTGTCGGAACTCATCACCAACTACACATTTGATGTGGCTAACTTCAAGTCATTTCTTTCGTCCTGGTTGCTGAACCACATCGAAACCCTGGATGCTCAGCTTGTCACCTTCATCGGTCGGAAATAGGCTCACAGCTCATCACGATTTGCTGTCAGGGGAAATTTCCATGGTCCATTAGGCGGACATTTCGCTCGTTCTGGCACCTTGCCAGTGGCTTGAGGCGGGCCAAGCTGCTGCAATAATCCAACCATGTATTTGCCTTCCCAATTCTCTGCCAATGACCAAGGTCATGCGTGTCAGTTGATGCGTGATTACCCGTTGGCGAGCCTGATCTCGGTCGATGACGACAGTTTGCCTTTTGTGACGCCGTTGCCGTTGCACCTGCATGAGGAAAACGGTGACAAGCTGTTGCTGGGGCATTGTGCCAAGTCCAACCCCCACTGGCGATATCTGTATGCGCGCCCGCAGGCGGTGGTCATCTTTATGGGGCCGCAGGCCTACATGAGCCCGCGCGTCTACCCCGACCTGACGCGGGTGCCCACCTGGACCTACCTGATGGTGCAGTGCGTGGTTCAAGCCCGGCTGGTCGACACCTTTGAGGGCAAAGACCATCTGCTTAAGCACTTGATTCGGGACCACGACCCCGCTTACGCCGCGCAATGGCGTGGCCTGGGTGAAGATTTTCAGCACAAGATGATGAGCGGCATTCAGGCCTTTGAGTTGAAAGTGACACAACTTCAGTGCAAGCTCAAGCTCAACCAGCACCGCCCCGAATCCCATGCGGCCATACACGCCAGCTACGTGGGTGGCAATGACAACGAGCGTGCGCTGGCTGATTGGATGGTGCGCTTGGGTCTTGTCGGTGATGTGAAGGGAGAATCGTGATGCGCGGAATGTTTGGCCTGGTGGGCTTGTTGGTGGCACTTGGTGTGGTGGGCTTGGTGATACGCAAACAGATGGCGGCGGTGCAGATGCCCGTGCCGGTCTTGCAAGCGCCTGCCGATGGGACTGCCAGTGCGCCGCCATTGACCGGCAATGCGGCTCAGCAAAGTCAGCAGATCCAACAACAGGTGACACAGGCATTGGACGCTGCCATGCAGGCCCGTCCAATGCCTGATGACAAGTGAACCCGTCTGACGCAGGGCAGGACTCACTGTGGATGCGCGCGGCGCTGGCCGAGGCGCACGCAGCCAGCGCCGCAGGGGAGGTGCCAGTAGGAGCGGTAGTGGTTTGCCATGGGCACATCATTGGCCGTGGCCACAATGCCCCAATTCACAGGCACGACCCCAGCGCCCACGCTGAAATATTGGCCTTGCGCATGGCCGCCACGGCACTTGGCAACTATCGGCTGGATGACTGCGATCTGTTTGTCACACTGGAACCCTGTGCAATGTGTGCCGGTGCCATGTTGCACGCCCGACTCAGGCGCGTCGTCTTTGGCGCGGCTGACCCGAAAACGGGTGCCGCCGGGTCCGTGCTGAACCTGTTTGGCAACACCCGGCTCAATCATCGGACCCAAGTTGAGGGCGGCCTGCTGGCAGTTGAGTGCGCAGCGCAATTGCAAAGTTTTTTCAGGACTCAGCGACAGCGCCAGTCGCTGGCTGCAAGCCCATTGCGTGAGGATGCTTTGCGTACTCCGGCAAGCCGTTTTGAGGAACTGCCACCGATGCCGGGGGTGTCCGCTTACATCAATGACCTGCCGTCGTTGAAAGGTTTGCGCCTGCACTATGTGGATGCCGGGCCAACGGATGCACACCAGGTCATCCTGTGCCTGCACGGCATGGGCACATGGTCTCAAGTTTGGCAGCCAGTCATGGCAGAACACCTGGCGCAGGGCGCGCGCGTGTTGGCGCCTGATTTGATCGGCTTTGGCAAAAGTGACAAGCCAAAGAAGAAAGGCATCCACCAACTGGTCTGGCACGCGCAAGTGTTGTGCGAACTGATGGTGCAACTGGAGCTGGCCACTGTGTGGCTGCTCGAACCAGTGGGCGACGCCTTGCAGGAGAGTCATGACAGTGAGCCGTCGGGTCAGTCTCTGGGGCAAGCGCTGATGGCCCTGGCCGGGCCACGTGTGCGTCGGCGAGAATCCTGCGCATTGCCAGCCATGACACCTGCGGCGCTGGCCGCGCCCTATCCTGATGCCGGGCATCGCGCCGCCTTGCGAGCATTTGCGCCCCGGGCGCAGCCTGTCGTTGCGCACCGTGCAAAGAAAACATGAAAAAGAAACACATCTACATTTATTCCCCGTCGGGTGCCGTGCGTGACAAGGCAGCATTCAAGCGTGGCATCAGCCGCCTGCATGCCTTGGGTCATGAGGTCGAGGTTGACCCCGATGCACTCGCCAGCCATCAGCGCTTTGCCGGTGACGACGCCACCCGTCTGGCTGCCGTTCACCGTGCGACCGCCAGCGGTGCCGATCTGGCGTTGATCTCGCGCGGCGGTTATGGCCTAACGCGCATCCTGCCCGGCATTCACTACAAGAAGGTGGCGAAAGCCATCGACAAGGGCATGAGTTTTGTTGGCATCAGCGATTTCACGGCGTTCCAAAATGCCGTTCTGGCCAAAACCGGGGCCATCACCTGGGCTGGCCCGGCGCTGTGCGAGGGGTTTGGTGTGGGTGGCGAGCCAGACCACGCGGCGCAGTCTGCAAATGCAAGTCCGGTACCTGATGACATCATGGAAGCCTGTTTTGATGACTTGTTGCAAGGACAAGGCGAAGGCACGGGCTGGCGCCAGCATCTGGAGCGCCGCACAAATGCTATTGAAAGTATAGAGGTAAGCGTAATATCAGAAAGGGCTGCAGCTTCATTTGCCATACATGATTCAGTGCTTTGGGGCGGCAACCTGACCGTGCTGACCTCCTTGCTGGGCACGCCTTATTTTCCGCAGATCAAGGGCGGCATCTTGTTTCTGGAAGACATTTCCGAGCACCCGTATCGGATTGAGCGCATGTTGACCCAACTGCTGCATTCAGGTGTTCTTGCGCAGCAAAAAGCGATTCTCATGGGCCAATTCACCGATTTCAAACTGGTCAGCCATGACCGTGGCTTCAAGCTGCAAACCGTCATGGACTGGCTACGGTCAAAGATCAAGGCGCCAGTGCTCACTAATTTGCCTTATGGCCATGTGCAAACCAAGGTCCTTCTGCCGGTGGGTGCCAAGGTTGACCTCGGGGTTCAGGGGCGAGATGCGATGCTGGTTTGGGGCCATGTGTCGTGACCAATGTGCAATGTTCACCTAAACTCACACCTTCTATCTAAAGGCTAACTGTTCATGGGTGTTCAATCAACTGTCGTTTTTGCTGACCTGTTTGGTAGCACGGGCGTCTTTGAATCCCTGGGCAATGCCAAGGCCACAGAAGCCGTGACCCGCGTCACCAGTTGGCTGGCTGAAAAATTCAGGGCCAACGGTGGCCGTGTGGTCAAGTTTTTAGGTGATGGCGTGTTGGTGACATTCAATGAAAACCGCCAAGCGGTGGCGGCGGTGGTGGAGATCCAGCGTGCCTATGAAAAAGGTTTACTGCAGTCAGCGTCGGGCGTGTTCATGCCGCTTCGAATTGGTGTGGCGCGGGGCGATGTAGAGATGGTCGATGACGATTGTTATGGCGACGCCGTCAACATTGCAGCGCGCCTGAGTGAATTGACCGGACCGCACCAGATTTGGGCCAACAGCGACGTCGTTGAGGGCAGCAAACTGTCCCAAGGCACGCGCACGCGTCTGCTGGGGCCAATCCATGTCAGAGGGCGTGCTGAACCTTGCACGGTCTACCAGATTGACTGGCAGGAAGACGTTGACTCAGAGTTTTTCACGATTCAGTCACCTCTTGCCGATGGTTTTGAAGACCCTCGACTCGATGTGTTGGGCTGTCAGATTGAATTGACTTGGCTGGACAAGCGAAAAATCTTCAAGGCGTTTGAGTTGCCGATTCATATCGGGCGCATTCGTCAGGCCGAGTTTGTCGTCAGTGACCCGCATGTCTCGCGAAAACACGCCCGCCTAGATTGGCGCAACGGCAGCGTGGTGTTGACCGATGTCAGCTCGTATGGCTGTTGGGTGAGGTTTTCGGGGGGGGGCGCAGACTTGCTGCTGCGTCACGAAGAATGCGTGCTGCACGGCCAAGGTGAAATCGCACTAGGTACGCCCTTTGGCGACCTCAGCGCACCCGTGGTCACATTTTTGGTTCGATGAAAGTCGCCGCCTGGGGTGACCCAGTTGCAGAGGTTTCCACCCGGCGCGCACCATCAAAGCGACGTCTCCAGTACGACATGCCCATGTCTTCAACCCGCACCTCTGAGCCAGGCTTGGGCGAATGGATGAACTTGCCTTCACCAATGTAAATGCCGACATGGCTGAATGCACGGCGCATGGTGTTGAAAAACACCAGGTCACCGGGTTGCAAGTCGGCCTTCGTAATGTGCTGGGTAGCGGCGGCTTGCTGTTCAGCCTTGCGCGGCAGGATCAAGCCGATCGTCTGCGCGTACATGGCTTTAACAAAGCCGCTGCAATCAAAACCGCTTTCCGCAGTATTCCCGCCTCGTTTGTAGGCCACACCCAGAAACCCCATGGCGTTCACCACCAGATCGGATGCCGTGTGAGTTACTGACTGGCGCACCTGGTCAAGTTGCGTCAGGAGCCCTTTGGCTTCCAGCAGACCGGACAATTCGTCAGGCGCCTCAGGTGGTGCGGCATGCACCAAATTGGCCAACAATAGGCTGAAGGTGAGGACAGTGGTTCGCAAGGGTTGTAGCATCGCGAGAGTTTAACCGCTTTAATGACCGCAAATGGCGCCGTCAAGGTTATCCTAACTTGTTGATTTTAAACAAATTAAGGAATTTTCATGTTCAAGGCACTGGTTCTGGAAAACACGCCGGGCTTTCATGCCGGCATCACTTTGGTCGATGAGACGCAATTGCCTGCAGGGGATGTGACGGTGGCCGTGGCCTATTCCACGCTCAACTACAAAGACGGGTTGGCCATCACCAACAGCGGACCGGTCGTGCGCCATTGGCCGATGGTGGCTGGCATTGACGGCGCAGGCACGGTGATCGAATCGACGCACCCGGCATGGCAGGCGGGCGATCGGGTGGTGCACAACGGCTGGGGTGTGGGTGAAACGCACTGGGGGTGTATGGCTGAAAAAGCGCGGCTCAAGGGTGACTGGCTGGTACGCCTGCCAGCTGCCTTCACGATGCGCCAGGCCATGGCGATTGGCACTGCTGGATACACCGCCATGTTGTGTGTGCTGGCGCTGGAAGACCACGGCGTGGCACCTGGCACAGGTGAGGTGCTGGTGACTGGTGCCACGGGTGGTGTCGGCAGTGTGGCGATTGCCTTGCTGGCCAAACTTGGCTACACGGTGGTGGCCGCCACAGGCAAGGCGACCGAGGAGGCCTACCTCAAAACACTGGGGGCAAGCAGCATCATTGACCGTGCCAGCTTGTCGGCCCCCGGCAAACCCTTTCAAAAAGAACGCTGGGTCGGCGTGGTGGACGCCGTGGGTTCGCACACGCTGGCCAATGCACTGGCGCAAACCCGCTACGGCGGTGTGGTGGCTGCCTGTGGCCTGGCACAGGGCATGGATTTGCCCACCAGCGTGATGCCCTTCATTTTGCGCGGCGTCACCCTGGCCGGTGTGGATTCGGTCATGGCGCCGCTGGTAAAACGTCAACGTGCCTGGGACCGTCTGGCGACGGACCTTGACCTGGCGTTGCTGGAAACCATTGTGCATGAGGTGGCACTCGACGACTGCATTGCCCAGGCGCAGGCGCTGATGGCGGGACAGGTGCGCGGCCGCGTGGTGGTGAAAATTCAGGAATAAAGACATTTATGCTATTTTTATAAGATATTGGCCTCTAGCCCTTGTTTATATTGTGCTTGTAGCTATGTTTAACATAGTAATGTAGCTGCCTGCGGTGGGGTGCGATTCAAAGAGATGTGTGCTTCACATGAATGGTTCTTACCCAGCACACGGAGGTGCGTCTATTGGGTCTCGGCTGACATCACGGTGGTGGGTGAGCGATTTGGTACGCCAGCATGGGGAATTCACAAGTTGCCTGGGTTGGATTTGGCGCGAACTGATGTGAACCGTTTATTGCAGAAATTCTGACCCAGTCGCCGGGCCGGGTTTGA
>Ga0136636_10001909_pt1 | contig 12330 bp, 12 predicted proteins | sample AntDrymUQ8522106_2_FD_104653 | JGI IMG/M metagenome (GOLD analysis project Ga0136636, IMG submission 104653) | Polar desert sand microbial communities from Dry Valleys, Antarctica - metaG UQ852 (21.06) | ecosystem: Environmental > Terrestrial > Soil > Desert | place: Antarctica: Dry Valley... | reverse complement strand
GCGCAATGGCAGCCAGTATTCGTACATTGCCACCACAGATTCCGGTATCTTCAGCGCAAGTTTGCTGCGCATCGCCGGTGTCTTGATCAGCTTGTCCTGGTCGGGTCCATAGTCATCTTCACCAAGCAGACCGATGGGGCGATACCATGCTTGGCCCTGGGGGGTATTCAACAATGGAGCCCATTCTGCCTGGCTCAGGTGCACGCCTTGGGTAAAGCCGTAAGCCCACCCTTCGGCGTCGTCATACTCGCGACCCCGATACTCCTGCTCGCACCATTGTGGGTAAATCTCTGGCGGGGCTTCCTCAAGACCGGCAATGATGCTATTGAAGTGCCGCATGACCAGACCCAGAATGTGATTGAGCTTTTCGATGCTTTCAACCGGAGGCATCATGCTTTGGGTCTCACCCCATACCGGAGGCAGCCATTGCTGTGGTCTGAGTGTGGTTGGACCGATGGCAATGGCGTGCATGTAGCCGTCCATGCAGTCGAGCGTCATGCCCTCGTCAGACTCCACCTCGTACAAAAGGAAATGGTCAAGTTCTTGCAATTCCGCGTCGGATAAGGCTGCGAATGGATTGGGTAAAGTTGTCATAGGGTTGAGCGACTACAGCGCCGGTGATGACCGGTCTGAGCAAGCCATTACAGGCATCCAGCACCAGATCGAGCACGTGATCAAAGCCGTTGGCTCCGCACTGAAGGTGTTGCCCATGCAAACGAACAGAACTGAGTACTTCTTCATACGGCGTCGGCCTTCGGCGTGGGTTGAGTTGCCACAGCCACCAATAATTCTGCGGCCAGCGGCTGCATAAACGCCATGGCGTGCTCAGGCGCGGCCTCCAGCCAGCTCCGATAGCTCTCCGGCGGCAACACCACCACCATGCGTTTTTCGTCGGCAGGCTTGTGAAACCGTTGCATCAGGGCATGGCGTTCTGCGTTGATGGTCAGCATCGTGTAGCTGTGCAGAACCTCGCCCTTGGGTGACTTCCACCACGACCACAACCCGGCAATGCCCATGGGTTCCCCGTCAGCCCGTTCAATCCGCGTTGCCACGGCCTTACCGCTGTGCCAATCTGGTTCATAAATGGCCTGCGCCGGAATGATGCAGTGCTGGCCGCGCTTCCACGATTCCCTGAAACTGGGTTTGGCTGAAGCCGTTTCACTGCGCGAGTTGTACGTCTGTCGTGCTATCTTGGTATCGGTGGCCCAGTGCGGAACCAGCCCGAACTTGCCGCTCACGGCCTCGGTCGGTGGCACCGCCTCATCGCCCACGTCGGCATTGGGGTGCCGGCGAATGAAAGTACCCATGTACCCCGGCCAGAGGTCAAGCTTTCCGGACTCAGCCGGTGGCTCCACGCCAAACTGGCGCAAGTAGCGTTCACGTTCTTTGATGGCTTGATAGTGGCTGCACATTCGTGAATCGTATCTTGGCAACGGCCTTATGGTTGAATCGGTGCCGATTGACTATACTGGATGAATGTACAGCCCCATTTCAGCCAATGTCCCGGTGCCGATTTCTCAGGCTCCGTTACAGGCATTGCTCCTGAAAAACAAGGTTTGTGCCGGATTCCCGTCGCCCGCCGAAGACCTCGGGGCGCAGCGCATCGACCTCACCAGTTTGCTGGTGGTCCACGCACAGGCCACCTACTTTCTGCGGGCCAGTGGGCACTCCATGGTGGAGGCTGGCATTTTCGATGACGACATCATGGTGGTGGACCGCGCCGTCAGACCCCGCCATGGTCATATCGTGGTGGCGGTGGTAGATGGCGAGTTCACCGTTAAACGCCTCTACCAGCGTGCGGGGCGCATCAAACTGAGGGCCGCGAACGTCACATTTCCGGACATAGTTCCAAAGGACGGGCAGACCATTGAAATCTGGGGTGTGGTCAGATCCACGATTAAACAGTTTCCGGTGTGACCTATGTACGCGCTGGTCGATGGCAACAACTTCTATGTGAGCTGCGAACGGGTGTTCATGCCTCGTTTGAATGGCTGCCCGGTGATCGTCCTGAGCAACAACGACGGATGCGCCATCGCCCGCAGCAACGAAGCCAAAGCACTGGGCATTGCCATGGGGGCCCCCTGGTTCAAGATCAAGCACATGGCCGAATCGGATGGGCTGGTCGCGCTGTCTGCCAACTTTGCGCTCTACGGTGATCTGAGCGACCGCATGATGAGTCTGGCGGCAGGCCTTGGGCCACGGCAAGAAATCTATTCAATCGATGAGAGCTTTATCGACCTCACTGGCGTTCGCGGTGACCTCGTAGAGCGCAGCCACAAGATACGCGCCCGCATCCTGCAATGGGTCGGCATCCCGTGTGGCATCGGCATCGGAACCACCAAGACCCTTGCCAAACTGGCAAACCACATTGCCAAGACGGCAGAGCGCAAACCCGGCAGCTATCCGGAACAGTTGGCACAGGTTTGTAATCTGGCGGCGCTACCGAAGTCTGAGCTAGAGTCCGTGCTGGCCGCCACGGCGGTCAATGAAGTCTGGGGCGTGGGGCGGCAGATCAGCAAACAATTGATTGAGGGCGGCGTCAACACGGTGCTGGACCTGATGCGTCTTGACCCGGCCATGGTCAAACGGCGGTGGAGCGTGGTGCTGGAACGCACGGTGCGAGAATTGCAGGGTATGCCTTGCATCGATCTTGAGAGCATGCCCAAGCCAAAGCAGGAAATCGCCTGCACCCGGTCATTCGGGCATACGATTACAGAATTACACGACGTTGCAGAGGCCATCACCGAGTTTGCCAGCCGCGCCAGCCAGAAACTGCGCAAGCAAAGCAGTCTGGCAGGGCAAGTGGTGTGCTTCATCAGAACCAGCCCATTCAGGACAGACCCACAGTACAGCCAGTCCATCACTGTGCCATTGCGCAGGCCAACAGCAGACACCAACCTAATCGTGGCGGCGGCGTTGACGGGATTGCGAGCTATCTACCGGCCTGGTTTCAAACTGGCGCAGGGTGGCGTCATGCTGCTAGACATTCGGCCTGACTCCATTCAGCAAAGTGAACTGGACTTGGAACAGGCCAATGATGACGGTGTTGGGCGCACCCGGCTTATGACAGCACTGGACGGTTTGAACTTGCGCTTTGGCAGAGGCGCAGTAACGATTGCCAGCGCTGGCCTTGATGGTGACCGCAGGGCATGGAGCATGAAACAGGAGCGGCGCACGCCGGCCTACACAACTCGGTGGGAAGACATGGCGGTGGCCCGAGCATGATCGACTTGCACCTCCGCTCTTGTGGTCGTCGTGATGTGTAGCGGCGACGTTCGCGTGGTTGATGGACTACCGTTTCAGAATGGTTTCTTCCAGAATCTGTGCGACTCGGGCACGCGCATCATCGGTAGCCTTTTTGTTTGGTCCAACCGTTGACCCCGTAGAGCGACATTTTTCTACGATAGTCGTCAATTCACTAACTGGCTGGGGTTGATCTGATCGCTCTGGCGCGTAAACAATTTGACTCTCAACGTCCTAAATGTAGGAGCAATTGTGGGTGTTTTGAGCGCTGGACCAAATAAACCGAGACTGAGGGGATCATGGCAAGCATTCCCGTATCCGTACTCGAACTCAAAGAGTCCAGCAAAGTGTCAGTCGGGGCCATTGCAGGCTTAGTCGTCTGACTTGAGTAGGATGAGAATGCTCGCGTTGGCAGCGCTATGAGCGAAGGAAGCCAATAAGAAGACGCTGTTCCGACTAGCCACGCAAGGTTGGCGTCGCAAAACCGGTACGATGGATGAAAACCCACCGTTGTTGCCAGACGCCATTCTGGCGTGAACGTGCGATCTTTGACAGGTTGAAGAAATACCTGATTCGGCGGCCTATGACAGACGCATCGGTTTATCAACTCGATTGGATGCTTCATGGACGCGTAGCACCCCAGGCATAACGGCTTGAGCTGGTGATGTCGAGTGCCAGCGTTTATCTAAAGTACCGACAATCAAAACTCAAAGTGCAGTTGATTTGTATTTTAAATACCGTACCATTAACGGTTTTTATTTTAAATCAACGACTTACGTTGTATTGTTTGGCGGAAGCTGTGAGATTCGAACTCACGGAGGATTCACATCCTCGCCGGTTTTCAAGACCGGTGCCTTAAACCGCTCGGCCAAGCTTCCATGGACATATTTCTAACCCGACAGCGGTGATCTTTTATGCCGGCCTTATCATCCTTGGGTCAAGACACGCATCATGCTGTTAAACCTTGAAGGAACCCAATATGAACCCGCCAACTGCCGAAGGCCATCGCCATTTTTCACGTGTGCCATTTTTTGCGCAGGTGTCATTGAATTTGTCTGGCCAGACCTTGAACGTGGATTTGCTCGACATTGCGCTAAAAGGCGCGTTGGTGCGCACATCCAGCCCCGTTCCCGTGGCTTTAGGCGACAAATGCCGCCTGACCTTGCCGCTGACGGACGGCGGCGAGTCTATCGAAATGACTGGCAAGGTAGCCCATCTGGAAGGCTGCAAAATCGGCATGACCTGCGAAGACATTGATTTGCAAAGCTTGACCCAGTTGCGCCGTTTGCTGGAGCTCAACACCGGGGATGCAGACCAGATGAACCGGGAACTGTCGCAATTGTTCGTCAAACGCGCAGCCTGACACTGGGTCAGCTCACATTGCACTCACGTCGAAGCAGCGCCAGCGCATCGTTGAGCTTGAGGTCATGGTCGCTGAGCAAGGTGGCCTGGGCCTCACCCACAAATTCATCCCACAAACGCACAAAATCATCCTGATGCGGTTCGGGCGCGTGAGCCCTGAGGTAGTCCGCAGCCAGGTCCGATTGCATGCCGTGTTTGCGGATTTTTCGCACCAGGGCAGCGGCTGATTTTTCCGCCAACAGTGTCTTGGGTGCGCTGCCAGCGGCCACACACAGGCAGAGCGTGAGCACCGTGCCATCGTCACTGTGACCTTGCGTGAGTTTGTCCCACGCGGCTGACCGGTTGCGGTCATGCTGGCTGACTTCACTCAAGCCATCTTCCAGCCAGAAATAACGCCCCATGAACGCAGGGGTTTGGTCAAACAGTTTGCGCGGTGCAATGCGCGCGTCCAGCAGCTTGGGCCAATCACCAAGCACCGACTGGCGCACCGATTCCACTACCGACCGGTAATCTTGCGGCAGATTTTTCGGCGATTTCAATAACTCGGGCGCTGGTTGTTTCTGACGCATGGCAACAATCAGTTTTTCGAAGCCCACCCAATCTGGCAACTCCTTGCGTCGCATCAGGCCAAGCAGCAATGAGGTTCTGATGACGGCTTCTGCGTCGGGCTCTGCGTCCTGCAACTCATCGGCCGACAAGCCCAACTGGTCCGCGAGCCAGAGTGCGGCGTCGACTGCCTGCACCGCGTGCTGCCGGGCTGAAAACTCGGCCTGGAAATCGGCATAACTGGCCAGCGACCAGCGCGCCAGTTGTGGAATATGACGGTCAGTGAAGCCACCGCGCTCGTTCATGCCAAAGTGGGTGTTTTGCGGCATGACAATCAGCGCCTTGAGCATGTCCGAGCCCGCCTTGGAGCGCGACAGAAGCGAGTGGTCGCGCAGCAACCCGGCCGCCACACGAAGGTCGCCGCCACTGGCGTCCTCCAGATGCAAACTCACCAGATTGACAAGGCGGTCGCGCGCTTTCTCGAGTTCAGGTCGCAAATACTCACTGCCAAAATAGCGCGCAATTTGCACCATGCCTTTGGGTGCTTCCTGCGCCATGGCCTCGCGCCGGTCGGCGTCGATCAGGCCGTGCTGCAGACCATGAACCAGGGCCTTTTCAAAAAATGGCCGCGCGTCAAACAGCGACACGCCATGGACGGCATCAGACACAGGCTTGGTCATGCAAAGCGGCCTTTGTACGTGGCATCAGATCGCGGATTCTTCATCTGGGTCGAGTGCAGCCGGTGTGGCCTTGCCGCGGTCGGTGTCGCCGGTTTCCACCTTGCCATCGTCTTCCGACAGGTCTTCTTCATCCAGACCCAGTTCGAAAGCCCGTGCTTTGGCTCGCAGCACCAGCAGCATTTCGATGAACAGATCGGGGTTCTGGTAACGCAACAGCCAGGCCAATTGCATCCAGTCGGAGTCCGCCACTTCGTCCTCATCCAGACGCGCGAACGCGTAGGCGTTGGCTCGCAGGTCGTCCTCAGACAGCATCTCGCCATCGTCCTCCACTGTGTCAAAGGTGCCACTGCGGGCGAAGGCCTCAATGCGACTCCATTTTTCTTCAAAGTAGTCAGCCAGCGCCTCATTGCCACCTTCCAGGTCGCCGATGGCGGTCAGAAACTCCAACGGTTTGGCTCCGTCGCGAAAAATGACAGAATTCATCATGCCGCGCAAATGCGCGCGGGTCAGGTCGCGGTATTGTTTCTCGATCACCACGGCGCGAGCAAATTGCTCGGGTGTGAGCATCAGGTTGATGATGGAGGCGCGCGAGTTGTCATATTCCCGAATGATCGCCAGCACGTCTTTAGGCGGCAGTTGCTCCAGCACCTCCATCAGGGCGCCATCACCCTCGCGGTCGGCCAGTTCAACCAAGGCATGTTCAGCGCCCGTGATGTCGCCCGCTGCGATCAGTGACTGTGTTTGTTCAATCAACGCCAAATGTTGCATGTAGTATTCCTGTGGATTCGGTGAGGTCGTGGCGCGGGTGTTGCTTGTTATTCCTTGCGGTCAAAACCCTGGTTCTCCAACCACTCGCCACTCGCTTCATCATGGTCGGTGTCGTGGTTGCGCTCATCGTCTTTGTCGAAATCATGGCCATGGTCATGGTCACGACGGTTGTTCGGTTTGCGCGCCTCGTCGGCATGCCCCTCATGCGGCGCACTTTCGTGTTGATGGGGTGAAGGCCGCTGGTACATGTACTCCAGCGCAGCCGCGACCGTCATGAACCAGTCGCCTTGGGGTTCCTGCAAAAAGACATCGGCAAGCTCTTGCGCCCAAGGTGTCAGCTGCACTGTTTCACCCAGGCTGTGCCAGTCCGGGAAGTCGTCTGACTCAAGTGTCAGCACGTGCTCCATCACCGCGGGCTGTTCAAAATGAAAGCCGCCATGAAAGACCACAGCCACCATTTCCGGACTGAGCTCCACCATTTGTCGCAAAAACGTGAGTTGGCCACGCTTTTCAAGCAGGCGCTGACGCAACACGTTGCGACCTTCGGAGTCAAAACTGAGGTCGTCGATCTCGGCCTGGTAAGAGGTGCGCAGGACGCGAAAAAAAGCGGACATGCTCATGGTGTTCTCTTGTGTGAAGGGTGGTGGCGTTCAGGCAATGCGGTTGAAGTACTCAAGCCAGATCGTGCGGGCGGTGTCGATGGGGCTGTCAAGCAAATGGCGTTGGCGGTTGTCGTCATAAGCCTTGCGCTTGGCCGCATCAGACAGCACATCATAGGCTTCCTGCACTGCCCTGAAACGCGCGGCAGCCTCGGGGGCGTCGTTGCGGTCAGGGTGGTGAACGGAAGCCTGCTGGCGAAACGCTTTCTTGATTTCCAGGAGCGTCGCCGAACTGCGAAGGTGCAAGGCAGCGTAATGGTCTTTCATACAACTCACAATCAGGACATGGGGGCGCAGCGGCAAATATGCAAGCCCGAGGATTATCGGTGAAGCGCCTGCCGGGTCACGGCCAACGCTTGTATTCATGCCCTTTCCAAAAAATGCTTTCGTTTCTAGAATCCGATGAGTCGGGGGCATAGCTCAGTTGGGAGAGCGATTGGTTCGCAATCAATAGGTCGGCGGTTCGATTCCGCCTGTCTCCACCAATCATGCAGTGTGGCGCGCTGGCAGCGTCAAGGCACACACCGCGTGCCCAAAGGCATCCACCTTGGCCCAGTCGGTGAACTCCACCACGGCATTTGGGTCGGTCGGGCCTTTGGTCATCAGCATGATCATGCGGATCATCTGACGGTCAAAAAAACCATACCTTGGGTAGTCCAGCTTGCCGGCAAACACGGCGCAGAGCTGCGGCTTCCAGGCAATGCCCTGCAAGAACTTGCGCACATAGGGGTTGGTTTGCGGGGTGTTCTTGTTGGGCTTGCGCGCCACGATGTTGACACTGAAAAACGCGCTGGGGCGGCTTTCCAGAACCGCTTGGTGCTTGGCAATAAATTGCGCCACCTGGGGCTGATGGTGGCCGTAACGAATGCTGGCGCCGATGACAATGCGCTCAAAATTATCCAGGTTCAGTGCGTCGGCCTGCTCGATGGGCACCAGTGTGACGCGCTGGCCCAGCGCGGTCATGAGGAATTTCAAACGCTCACAAATGTGCAGCGTATGACCATCGGTGGTGGCATAGGCCATCAAAATGCGTTCAGCCATGTTGTGCTTCGCCTGAAAGATCAGTCATCGGCATGCTCAGGCTTGAAGGCACTGGCCAGCCGCTGTTGGGTGTCCGCACTGACCTGCGCGTAGTGCGAAAACACCAGGCTGTAAGAACCCTGGCCGCCGGTGAGCGACTTCAAGCGGCTCTGGTAGTCACCCAACTCGGCCAGCGGCATTTGCCCGCTGATGGCCACAGCTGCCCCTGCGCGCGCTTGTGAGCCGGTGATGTGGCCACGCTTGGACGCCAAGTCACCGGTCAGGTCGCCCATGGAAGCTTCGGGTGCGGTCACCTCGATGTTGACCAAGGGCTCCAGCACCACCGGCTTGGCGGCGCGCATGGCGTCCAGCGTGGCTTTGCGCGCCGCTGCCACAAACGCCACCTCTTTGCCGTCCACCGCGTGGGTTTTGCCATCAAACACGGTCACGCGCAGGTCATGCACCGGAAAACCCGCCGCCACACCCTCAGACAAAGCCTGGCGCACCCCTTTTTCCACCGCTTGCATGAAGACACCAGGAATGGCGCCGCCCTTGACCACATCGACAAATTCAAACCCGGCACCGCGTGCCAACGGCTCCACGCGCAGCATCACCTCGCCAAACTGCCCGGCCCCGCCACTTTGCTTCTTGTGGCGGCAATGGCCTTCGGCGTTGCCGGTGATGGTTTCAATGTAGGCAATTTGCGGCGTGCTGGTGTCAAGCTCCAGCTTGAACTGCTGCTGCATGCGCAGCAACTTGGCACGCAAGTGCATGTCGCCCAGGCCACGGATCACGGTCTCATTGGTGCCGGGGTGGCGTTCCACCTTGAAGCACGGGTCTTCAAGCTCAAGTTTGTGCAAAATCTCAAACAATCGCTGCTCATCGCCCTTGCGCTGGGTTTGCACCGCCAGTCCCTGCATGGGCTGCGGCAAGGCCAAGGGCGTGAGGTGAATGTGGTCTTCATCGTGCGAATCGTGCAGCACACTGTCATATTCAAGCTCGTCCACCTTGGCCACCGCCCCGATGTCACCTGGTACCAGGGCATCCACTTCAACATAGTCTTTCCCCTGCAACTGGTACAGGTGTGTCACCTTGAAAGCATGTTTGCTGGCGCCAACAAACAATTGGGCGTCTTTGCGCAGCGTGCCCTGGTGCAACTTGAACACCCCCAGCTTGCCAATGAAGGGGTCCATCACCACCTTGAACACATGAGCCAGCACATGCAGGCTGGCGTCGGGCCTGGCTGCAAACAGCTGCGCATCCAACTGTGCAGTGCCCTTGAAGAAAGGTGGCGGGTTGCCCTCGGCCGGGTTGGGGGCCAGTTTGACCAACGCGTCGATCAGTTGCGGCACACCGGCGCCGGTTTTCGCCGAGGTGAACAAAATAGGAACCAAATGCCCGGCGCGCAGGGCCGCCTCAAACGGCGCGTGCAGCTCGGCGCCACTGGGCTCCACACCGTCTTCCAGGTAACGCGCCAGCAGTTCCTCGTCTTCTTCAATCAACTGGTCCAACAAGGCCCGATGCGCCGTGGCGACCGAGGCAAAGTCGCTCGCGCCATCGTCATGACCGAGCAGTTCCACCACGTCTTGCCCGTGTGCGATGGGCAAGTCCAGCAGCAGGCACTGCGGCCCGAAACGCGCGCGGATGTCCTCCACCAAGGCGCCCAGGTCAATGTGATCGGCGTCAATCTTGTTGATGACGATCATGCGGCACAGACCACGCTCGCCAGCCTGGGTGAACATGCGCTCGGTATTGAGCTCAATGCCGGTCTGCGCGCTGATGACGATCAAAGCAGTGTCGGCGCCAGCCAGTGCGCCCAGCGCCTGACCGGCAAAATCGGGGTAACCGGGGGTGTCGATCAGGTACACATGGGTGCCTGCGGTTTGAAAACTCACCACGGCCGATTGCAGCGAATGGCCCAGCTGTTTTTCAACCGGGTCAAAGTCGCAAACGGTGTTGCCTTTTTCGACCGAACCACGGCTGGCAATGGCACCGGTGGCTGCCAGCAGGTTTTCTGCCAAAGTGGTTTTACCGACTGCGCCGTGGCCGACCAAAACCACGCTGCGAATGTGTTCAGTTGTGTTGCTGTTCATGACAATACCTTGGAATGACGAGGGTGGCAGTCAGTCTACGCCAGCCCCCGCAGGCAAACCTTGACGCCGGTCATCTTGCCACGCAGTGTGTTTGATCGACCCCTGTTTACCGGGGAAAGAGTTTCGGGCATTGAAGGGGTGCTGCCGGCCAGCCAATCGGGGCGACTCGGGCCGTTCCAGTGTTCGGATAGCGCGTGTCAGGCGCAAACCAAGCCACACGCACTGACACTGAAAATTGGCGATTTATGAGGAAAATTGGCTTCTAGCCCATATATAATATGCATTATTAGCTATATAAAAAGTAGCTAAAGTGGATGTTCGGTATAGAATTTGCCACCATGGTAAAGCAGTGGCGCAGCGCCTGTGCGGTGCGCACAGTGCTCAACTTCACCGACAAAGATCACGTGGTCACCCTCCACATATCGGCTGCGGTTAAAGCACTCAAAGGTGGCCACGGCACCGGCCAACAGGGGTGCACCGCAAGGCCCTTCGACAAAGTCCAGATCCGCAAAGCGGTCCACCCCACGGGTGGCGAAACGTTGTGCCAGCGCCTGCTGTTCAGCCGCCAGGATGTTGATGGCGTAATGGCTACCGGTGCGAAACGCGTCCATCGACGTGGCTGCCTGTGACAGGCTCCAAAGCACCAGCGGCGGCGAGAGCGACACCGAGTTGAATGAATTGGCCGTCAGGCCGACCAGATGGCCGTCGCCGGCACGCGCGGTGACGATCGTCACCCCGGTGGCAAACATGCCCAAGGCAGTGCGAAATTCAGTGCTGGAAAAATGCGGGGGGCGTGCACGTGCACTGGTGGGGGTCAAAGACATGAGTGGCAATTTAACCGATAACGCAGTTGGACCAAGGCGGAGCGGGACATAGGGCATTGCTGGTCGCCCTCTAAAATCTTGAGCATGCGCATACTTACTTTTATGGTTTTCTTCTTTGCTACATATGCAATAGCTGGTGATGCTGACAAAACAGGGGCTTGCGAACAATTTTACGCCCTGCTTCCGAATGTCTCGCGGTCCTTGTGTGACGAGGCCCAACTGAAACCCACTGGCGCTCGCAGTGTGCAGGGCAGGCCTTTGCTGATGCGCGACATCCAGCCACTGGCACCCAAACTTCGCGTGCTGGTCGTGGGTGCAATGCATGGCGATGAATTGTCCTCTGCGTCAGTGGCGTTGCATTGGCTGAAATTGGCGCAAGTCGCGCCCGAATTCACCCAATGGCGCTTTATTCCGGTGCTCAACCCTGACGGTCTGCTGCGAAAGCCAGCTCAGCGCATGAACGCCAATGGAGTGGATTTGAACCGCAACTTCCCCACCCCCAACTGGCACCGCGAAACCAAAACCTACTGGGAAAAGCTGACCCGCAAGGACCCGCGGCGTTGGCCGGGGAATGCACCCTTGAGTGAACCAGAGTCCAGATTTCTGTTTGACCAGATGGCCAGCTTCAAGCCCGACGTGATCGTGAGCATCCACGCGCCTTACGGAGTGCTGGATTTTGACGGGCCGGTGATGCCGCCGACCAAACTAGGCCGCCTCTATCTGGATCAGATCGGCGTGTTTCCCGGCTCGCTGGGCAATTTTGGCGGCATCCAGAATGCCATGCCGGTAGTCACAGTCGAGTTGCCAAGCGCCTTGCGAACACCCACGGAAGCCGACATGCTCAAAATGTGGCGCGATTTGCGCAACTGGATGGATCAGACGAAACTGGCAAGCCGGTAAAGGGTTGTCACCTGGCGGCACCGTGAGCTGAGATGGTGCATGAAGGTGCGGTGGTGCACCTCAATCGACTATTTTTTTCCGTTACCCGATTTGCCACCGCCGGACGAACCCTTGCTAGAAGGGCCTGAGCCTGAGCCTGAGCCTGAGCCTGAACCTGAACCTGAACCTGAACCTGAACCTGAACCTGAACCTGAACCTGAACCTGAACCTGAACCTGAACCTGAACCTGAGCCTG
>Ga0136636_10001908_pt1 | contig 12330 bp, 12 predicted proteins | sample AntDrymUQ8522106_2_FD_104653 | JGI IMG/M metagenome (GOLD analysis project Ga0136636, IMG submission 104653) | Polar desert sand microbial communities from Dry Valleys, Antarctica - metaG UQ852 (21.06) | ecosystem: Environmental > Terrestrial > Soil > Desert | place: Antarctica: Dry Valley... | reverse complement strand
GCCACGCTGGCGGCGTCGTAATTGGGGGCCTTGCCGCCGCGCAAAATAACGTGGCAATCCTTGTTGCCATGGGTCTGAACAATCGCTACCTGGCCGTTTTTGTGCACGGACAGGAAGTGGTGACCGCCTGCTGCAGCGTGGATGGCGTCTGTGGCGATTTTGATGTTGCCATCGGTTCCATTCTTGAACCCGATCGGAGCCGACAAACCGGAGGCCAACTCACGGTGCACTTGGCTTTCTGTGGTGCGCGCGCCAATGGCACCCCATGAAATCAGGTCGCCCAGGTATTGAGGAGAAATCACGTCCAGGAATTCGCTGGCGGCGGGCAAACCCGCGCGATTGATCTCAATCAGCAGTTGGCGCGCCATGCGCAAGCCTTCGTCGATGCGAAAGCTCTCGTCCAAGTACGGGTCGTTAATCAAGCCCTTCCAACCCACGGTGGTACGGGGTTTCTCGAAGTACACGCGCATGACGATTTCCAGCGTGTCGGCGTACTTGTCGCGCTGCGCCTTGAGCTTTCGGGCGTACTCGACGGCGGCAACCGGATCGTGGATTGAGCACGGGCCGATGATCAGCAACAGGCGATCATCCTTGCCTGCCATGATGTTGTGAATGCCACGGCGCGTCTGGCTGATCATTTTTTCAACCGGCGTGCCCTGGATCGGGAAGAAGCGAATCAGATGCTCAGGAGGAGGTAGCACAGTGATGTCCTTGATGCGTTCGTTGTCGGTGACACCGGTACGGTCGGTGGCGTGCGCATGGGGTGCGCTGGTCCAGGCATCAAGTTCAGTCTGAGCGACGGCTTTGGCATTCATGAAAAGTTTCCTTGCTGGGTTGAAATCACACAAAAAAAAACCGCCGGAGTTGCCGGCGGTTTTTGAGGAATCAGGACGTTTTGTTTGGGTACGTTCAGAACTCTCTACCGCCGCAGGCGCTTGAGAACCAAAAGTAGCTAAAGAAAAAAGTAACCGAATTCATGGGCACCGAATGTAGCACAGTTGGCGTTTGCACCAACTTTCGCCGCTGGCCGTTGAGACATCACGCAGCGTCTGATTCCGTTTTTGGATCGATGCGACATTAGTAGGCGCTAAGCCGCAGACAGTGCTGACGCACGGAAAGGCGAAGCAACAACATGCCGGATGGATATGGATATGGATATGGATATGGATATGGATATGGATATGGATATGGATATGGATAGGGAATGATGCATCAAAACCGTGATTGCCCATCAGGTGTACCTGCGTAGCCGTGTGGGGGCAATCTCAGTTAAACCGACAAAGCTCATTGGAGGCATGGCGCGGTGAATTGCGAGGCGGCTTGGCCACTTGTGAGGCGTTCATAGCCCACTATGGACACCACACAAGGGTTCAAAATGACCGCAAATCACCCGCCCACAGCTCCATGCAGGTTCGAAGTACCGCCCAATGAACTATCTCGGTTAAAACAACCAACGCCACAGGCCGTAAGCAGCGAAACCACTGAGAATCGCTGCAAGGGTGTGTTCGGTAAACAATGCCACGGCTCCCGCCACCACGGCGCCAGGAAAATAGGCGTTGGCCACCGACAGGTCAATCACCTCACGCGGTGCCAGCGCCATGGGCACGATCAGCGCCGTCAACACGGCCGCAGGTACATAGCGCAACGCCCGCTCTAGCCACGCCGGAAAGCTCAAACGATGCCCGAACACCAGAAAACTGAGCCGAATGCCGTAGGTCACAGCCACCATACCAGCCACAGCCAACACCAAGTACAAAGTCATGGCGAGCCCTTTTGCAGCGCCAGCCGCTCCGCCAACAAGCCCGCCAGAACCCCGGCACAGGCCGCCAACATCAAACCCAACTTATACGGCAAAGATCGGGCCAACAACGCCACCACCCCAGCCACCAAAGCCGCCACCAACACTGGCCGCTGCCGCAACTGTGGTGCCACAATGGCTGCAAAAGTCGCCACCATCGCAAAGTCCAGACCCAAACTGGCAAGCCCCGGAACGCTTTGCCCCACCAACACGCCCACCAGCGTCCAGAGCTGCCAATTCAGATACATGGCCAAGGAAGAACCGAGCCAGTACTTGGCACCGTCACGCTCGCCCACATGGTGGCGCAGCTGCCTTTCCACCACCGCAAAGGTTTCGTCGGTCAGCCAGAACGCCAGCAGCCAGCGCCACCGCGCAGGCAAGTGGCGGGCGTATGGCAAAAGCGTTGCGCTGTACAAGGCGTGGCGCAGATTGACCACAAAGGTGGTGAGCCACAGCACCGGCAGCGCCACGCCCGCGCTGATCAAACTCACCGCCACAAACTGGCTGGAGCCCGCAAACACAAGGGCCGACAACGCGAGTGTGGCCCAGACCGGGATACCGCTGGCAATGGCCAGCGTGCCGAAAATCACGCCAAAAGGCGCTGCCCCCACCAACATGGGCAGGCTATCGACAGCACCTTTCCAGATCAACCGCAATTAAGCCGTGCCCCCAACGGTCAGGCCATCAATGCGCAAGGTCGGTTGCCCCACGCCCACGGGCACACTTTGCCCTTCTTTGCCGCAGGTGCCAACACCGCTGTCGAGTTTCATGTCGTTGCCGATCATGCTGACGTGCTTGAGACACTCCGGGCCGCTGCCCACCAATGTGGCGCCCTTGACGGGGTACTGAATCTTGCCGTTCTCCACCCAATAGGCCACGCTGGCGGAAAACACGAACTTACCCGAGGTGATATCTACCTGTCCGCCGCCAAAGTTGGTGGCGTATAGCCCTTTTTTGATGCTGGCTACGATTTCTTCGGGTGATCGAGTGCCCTCCAACATGTAGGTGTTGGTCATGCGCGGCAGCGGCACATGCGCGTAGCTCTCACGCCGCCCGTTGCCAGTAGGCTTGACGCCCATCAAACGGGCGTTCATGCCATCCTGGATGTACCCTTTCAGGATGCCATCTTCGATCAGCACATTGCATTGGCTGGCGTTGCCTTCGTCATCGACATTGAGGGAGCCGCGTCGGTTGGCGATCGTGCCGTCATCCAACACCGTCACGCCCTTGGCTGCCACGCGTTGACCGATGCGACCACTGAAAGCGCTGGAGCCTTTTCGGTTGAAGTCACCTTCAAGCCCATGACCAATGGCCTCGTGCAGCAAAATACCTGGCCAGCCAGAACCCAGCACCACGGTCATTTCACCGGCAGGGGCCGGGCGGGCGTCCAGGTTGGTCAAGGCAGCATTCACCGCTTCGTCCACATATTGCTCAATCAGGGCGTCATCGAAATAGGCAAATCCGAAGCGCCCGCCGCCGCCTGCAGAACCGACCTCGCGGCGGCCTTTTTGCTCCGTGAACACCGTCACACTTAAGCGCACCAAGGGGCGAACGTCTGCGGCCAGTGTGCCGTCCGCACGCGCGACCATGACCACGTCGTACTCGGCAGCCAAACCGGCCATGACCTGCGACACGCGAGGGTCTTTGGCACGCGCCAGCTTCTCAACTTTTTCCAGCAAGGCGACTTTGGCCGTGCTGTCCAGGCTGGCAATCGGGTCCAGACCGGCATACAAGGAACGCGATTGCGCTATTTTTTTTGAAGCTATGCGCGCTCGACCCGCTTGGGCCTGCGTCGAAATTGACCGCACGGTGCGTGCAGCATCCAGCAAGGATGCAAAGGAAATGTCGTCGGAGTAGGCAAAGGCCGTTTTCTCGCCGCTGACGGCGCGCACGCCAACCCCCTGGTCAATGCTGAACGAGCCGGTTTTGACGATGCCTTCTTCCAAGCTCCAGCCCTCACTGCGGGTGTACTGAAAATACAAATCGGCTTCTTCGACCTTGTTCGCCTTGATCTCGTCCAAAGCTTTCGCAAGGTGTGATTCATCTAAGCCAAAAGGCGTCAGCAACAGGGACTTGGCAACGGCCAAACGTTCGAGGGTGGGTTCGCGTGAGATCATGGACTGATTCTAAAGTGTGGGACGCCTGAACGTTGGCGCAAGCTCAATACTGCAAACTTTATAGCTTCCAGCCTAATCGACATATGGGTCGGAAGAAAATACCTTGAACCCAGGGTTACGATTGCACCAACCGTTTGGATTTCGCAATCGACATCAAAATCCCCAGCCCCAGACCGAGCGTCACCATCGCGGTACCACCATAGCTGATGAAGGGCAAGGGCACCCCTACCACCGGCAAAATACCGCTGACCATACCCATGTTCACAAACGCATATGAAAAGAAAATCATCGCCATGGCTCCCGCCAGCAAGCGCGCGAACACGGTCGGCGCTTCCAGCGCGATGACCAGGGCACGCATCACAAAGAACAAGAAGCAGCCAATCAACAGCAGATTGCCAACCAGTCCAAACTCCTCAGAAAACGCCGCAAAAATGAAGTCGGTCGTGCGCTCAGGAATGAACTCCAAATGGGTTTGCGTACCTTGCATGAACCCCTTGCCCCACACACCACCCGAGCCAATGGCGATCATGCCCTGAATGATGTGAAAACCCTTGCCAAGCGGGTCTCGCGTAGGGTCCAACAAGGTGCAGATGCGTTGCTGCTGGTACTCGCGCAGCACGGACCATCGAACGCCGTCGGCACATAGTTGCGGCTCAAACACCACCAGCAGCGTCATGCCCACCAGTCCAATGATGAGCGGTGGCGCCACCAGTTTCCAGCTCAGACCTGCAAAAAAGATCACCGATATGCCTGCTGCCAGCACCAACAGGGAGGTTCCCAGATCTGGCTGTTTCATGATCAGTCCCACCGGTATGGCAAGCAGCACACCGGCCACGGCGAAGTCCAGCACCCGCATCTGCCCTTCTCGCTTCTGAAACCACCAAGCCAACATCAGCGGCATGGCAATTTTCAAAATTTCACTGGGTTGAATGGTCACACCCACGTTGAGCCAACGTTTTGCACCTTTTTTGCTCACCCCAAACACCATGACGGCTATCAACAAGGTCACACCTACCACATACAGCGGCACGGCCAGCGACATCAGCCGTTGCGGCGGAATCTGCGCCACCACAAACATGATGAAACCCGCGATCAGCATGTTTCGCGCATGGTCTTCGAAGCGGGTACCGTGGTCGAAGCCCGATGAGTACATCGTCAACAAACCCGCGCAGCCCAACAAAAATGCGGCAAACGCCAACGGACCATCAAACCCAGTAAAAAAAGGGGCCCATCGTCTCAACAGAGACGGACGCTCAAAAACATAAGACATAAGACGCGATTATCGCGACACATCCCGAATGTGTACGGGAACGGTCACCGGGCCGTCGTTGACCAAATGCACCTGCATGTCCGCACCAAACTGGCCCGTTTGCACCACAGCGTGCACGGTACGCGCTTGCGCAACAAAATGGTCGTACAAACGCTTGCCCTCGTCTGGCAATGCCGCCTGCGAGAACCCGGGCCGGTTGCCACGCGAGGTATCGGCGGCCAGCGTGAACTGGCTGACCACCAGCAAGCCCCCGGCCAGGCCTCGACCGTCCATATCCTGAACGCTGTGGTTCATCTTGCCCGCCATATCGCTAAAAATGCGCAGTTTCAGGATTTTGGCCAGCAACTTGTCCGCGTGCGCCGGGGTGTCGCCGCGCTCGGCGCACAGCAACACCAGCAAACCCGGTCCAATCTGTCCAACGGTTTCGCCCGCAATGTCAACGCGCGCCTGTCGGACCCGCTGCAGCACAGCCATCATGGTGCTGAACCGACTCGCGAATGACCCACCAGCAACCCGCTTCGCGTCACAACCAACTTGGTCATCACCCGGTCACGCCAGCGTCACCCGTGCGAACTTGCGCTTGCCCACTTGCAACACGTAGGTTCCTGCGCCCAGTTTGAGCCCCTTGTCGCTCACCACTTGGGTGTCAATGCGCACACCGCCGCCGTCGATCAGGCGGTTGCCCTCGCCGCTGGATGCGGCCAGCCCCGCTGATTTGAGTAAGCTGGCAATGCCCACGGCCGCGCCCCCGTCGCCCAGAGGCAAGGTCACAGCAGACACATCTTCCGGAATCCCGCCCTTGCTGCGGTTGATGAAATCTTGCTCCGCAGCATCGGCTGCGGCAGCGCTATGAAAGCGCGTGGTGATTTCTTTCGCCAAAGCCACTTTGGCATCTTTGGGATTGCGCCCAGCGTCCACCTCCGCTTTGAGGGCGGCAATGGCCGCTTCAGTCTTGAAACTCAGCAAGGTGTACCAGCGCCACATCAACACGTCAGAAATACTCAGACACTTGGCGAACATGCTGTTGGCGTCCTCGCTGATGCCAATGTAGTTGTTCTTGCTTTTGGACATTTTTTCCACACCGTCCAGGCCTTCGAGCAAAGGCATGGTCAAAATGCACTGCGGCTCTTGTCCATATTCACCTTGCAACGTGCGCCCCATCAGCAGGTTGAATTTTTGGTCGGTACCACCGAGTTCCAAGTCGCTCTTGAGCGCCACGCTGTCATACCCTTGCATCAGTGGGTACAGAAACTCGTGCACGCTGATGGATTGACCGGCGGTGTAGCGGTCGTGGAAATCATTGCGCTCCATCATGCGCGCCACGGTGTAGCGCGAGGCCAGCTGGATCATGCCGCGCGCGCCCAGCGCATCACACCATTCGCTGTTGTAACGAATCTCGGTTTTTTCGGGGTCCAGCACCAAACTGGCTTGCTTGTAATAGGTTTCGGCGTTAAGTTTGATTTGCTCGGCATTGAGCGGCGGGCGCGTGCTGTTGCGCCCCGACGGGTCACCAATCATGCTGGTGAAGTCGCCGATCAAGAAGATGACGGTGTGGCCCAGATCTTGCAGCTGTCTCATTTTGTTGAGCACCACTGTGTGCCCAAGGTGAATATCGGGCGCTGTAGGGTCCAATCCCAACTTGATGCGCAGCGGTGTAGCGCTGGCCTCAGAGCGGGCCAGCTTTTTCACCCACTCCTCTTGGGGAATCAACTCTTCACACCCGCGAAGCGTGACTGCCAGCGCCTCCCGGACATGATCGGTTACGGGACATTCAGGCGTTTTGGCTTGGGACATAAAGGTAAAGATGGTTGCAAGAAGATTGGCCGGGTTTATACTCGAAGTTCGCAGAAAGGTCGGTGCGCACCGATCCATTCGCACCAAATTTGAGGTCATCGTTGCCTCAAAACAACATATACACCAACAGGACCTTCTCTTGTTCACTTCCATCATGACATCTAGCCGCGCGGCTCTTGCAACGGCCGTTGACGCCTGTGCCAAACACCCAAAACGTGTGACCGCTGCCATTGCCACCTTGTTGCTCAGCGCAGGTGGCGGCGCTTTCGCATTGGCCAATCTGACACCCGACACTGCACAGATCCAGGTACGCCAAGTCCTTGAGTCTGTTCGTCCCGCCTTTGAAGGCACAGACCTCTCCGCTGTGCCCGCCAATTTCCGTCTTTTCAGGAACGACAAGACGCGCAACACTGACACCGCAGACACCTTGCTCAAACGCCTGGGCGTGGACGACAGCGTAGCCGCTCATTTTGTGCGCCAAGACCCTTTGGCTCAGCAAGCTCTATTGGGTCGCGCGGGTCGCAACGTGAGCGCCGAAACCCTGGATGACCACCGTCTACAAAAACTCACGGCACGCTGGGTGCAAGACGGCCAAGGGAATTTCCAACGCTTGGTGATCGAGCGCACGGATGACGGGTTCTCCTCTCGCCTTGAATCGGCTCCACTGGTCGCAGCATCTCGTCTGGCGAGTGGCACCATTCGAAGCTCATTGTTTGCCGCCACGGACGAGGTGGGGCTGCCCGACGCCATTGCCACACAACTGGCCGAAATTTTCTCCGGTGATATCGACTTCCGCAGAGCCTTGCGCAAGGACGACCGCTTCAACGTGGTTTACCAGGTGCTCGAAGGTGACGGTGAGCCCATGACCACTGGCCGTGTGTTGAGTGCAGAATTCGTCAACGCTGGCAAAACATTTCAAGCCATGTGGTTTCAACCTGAAGGACGCGACGCGCAGGGAACGGCATTCAAAGGCGGCTACTACAACTTGGAAGGCCAAAGTCTGCGCCGTGCATTCTTGAGTTCTCCGGTTGAATTCTCCCGAGTCAGCAGCGGCTTTGCGATGCGGTTTCACCCCATCCTGAAAAAATTCAAAGCTCACTTGGGCACTGACTTTGCTGCCAGCACCGGCACACCTGCACGCACGGTGGGTGACGGCGTGGTGTCCTTCGCAGGCTGGCAAACAGGCTACGGTAACGTGATCTTTGTCACCCATCGGAACAACACTGAAACGGTTTACGCCCACCTGAGCAAAATCAATGTCAAGCGTGGACAGCAGGTTGCGCAGGGGCAAACCGTTGGTTTAGTCGGGTCCACGGGTTGGGCCACCGGTCCCCATTTGCATTTTGAAGTTCGCATCAACGGCGTTCAGCACGATCCCATGAAGCTTGCCCAACAAAGCGAGACAATTCCAGTGCCCAAGGGCGCCCTGCCGCAGTTCAAACAAGTTGCAAGCAAAGTGACGACTGACTTGCAAGCCGCGGCAAGCTTCACCCCCACACAATTTGAATAGGCCGGTCTTTCCGGCAACCATCACCCACACTTTCTGCCGAGGCATGCGTGTCTGAGTACTTTATTGGGTTGATGTCTGGCACGTCGCTGGATGGTGTTGACGGAGTTCTGGTCGATTTTTCGGGCCCACGGCTGCGCGTTGATGCGCAGGCCACGCTGGCGTTTGACGCGGACTTTCGCGCTGAGCTACTGGCCCTCAACGCCCCCGGCCAAAACGAACTCCACCGTGCCGCACGTGTGGGCAACCGCATTGCAGCCGCTTACGCACAAGTGGTCGACTCTCTGCTGCAAACTGCAAAAAAACACGGCGTTCAAGCCACTGACGTGTGTGCGGTTGGCGCACACGGGCAAACGGTGCGCCATCAACCCCAACGCATATCCACAGCAGCCGACGGTACCGGCTACACCTTGCAACTGAACAATGCGGCGTTATTGGCCGAACTATGCGGCATTGATGTAATTTCAGATTTTCGCGCCCGCGACATTGCCGCCGGCGGCCAAGGTGCGCCACTGGTGCCAGCTTTTCATCAGAGCGTGTTCAGCCAGTCAGATGCCGCTGTGGCGGTTCTGAATTTGGGCGGCATATCCAACGTCACCGTGCTGCCAAGACATTCGGATGGACCTGTACTGGGCTTTGACTGCGGCCCCGGAAACGCACTGATGGATGCATGGTGCTTGCGCCATACAGGCCAAGCATTTGATGCCGCTGGTGCGTGGGCAGCGGGCGGCCACTGTTTACCCGAGCTGCTGCGGCATTTACTGGATGAACCTTATTTTGAGTTGCCTCCCCCAAAAAGCACAGGACGTGACCTGTTCAGCACCGGCTGGCTGAACAATAAATTGGACGGATTCACCTGCAAAAATCCCCAAGATGTGCAAAACACCCTGACCGAATTCACCGCACGCGCCTGTGTGGATTGCATTCAACGTTACGCGCCAGACAGCCAGTTTTTGGTGGTCTGCGGCGGCGGCGCATACAACCAGTTTTTGATGCAACGCCTTCAGGCCAGCCTGCCCAACATCCATGTTGACACATCCGATCACCATGGTTTGCCACCCTTACAAGTTGAAGCCAGCGCGTTTGCCTGGCTGGCGCGTCAAACGGTGCTGCGCTTACCTGCCAATCTGCCTCACGCTACGGGGGCCCGTGGGCCACGGATTTTGGGTGCGATTTATCCCGCCTGAGTTATTCATCCCGAGAGGTGCGCACGACACATTTCGTGTAGATTACTTTAAGTAAAAAAGCCGCCCTGCAGGGCGGCTTTTTGTTTCCGATGCCGTTTTCTTTCAAGAAAAACTGGAGCCGCAACCACAGGTGGTGGTGGCGTTGGGGTTTTTAATGACAAACTGGGCGCCTTGCAAGTCTTCCTTGTAATCAATTTCTGCACCCACAAGGTACTGGTAGCTCATGGCATCAATCAACAAGGACACGCCGTTCTTGGTCATGGTGGTGTCATCGTCATTGGTGATTTCATCAAACGTAAAACCATACTGAAAACCCGAACAGCCGCCACCTTGCACAAATACGCGCAATTTGAGGTCCGAGTTACCTTCTTCGGCAATCAGGTCAGCGACTTTCGCTGCTGCACTGTCGGTAAAAACAATGGGGGCAGGCATTTCGGTTTGGACAATTTCAGCGACAGCACTCATGGTGGACTCCGGTCTATAGATTTTTCACATGGTACAGCAAATTGCTCGGGAATTGCGTCACTGGTTGTTTGCTGCCAATTTCAGTGAGGGCTTTTCTTCCGTATCAGCGCCCTCAGGCAGAAAGGGGCAGAGCCTACCGGTGATCAACGCACCAGGGTGCATTTCCAGCGCCTTGTAGCTCACGTCGCCAATGATCCGCGCCTTGGGTTGCAACTCCAGAATCACGCGCGCGTGCACGGGGCCCTCTACATGCCCATTGAGGATGATGTGGTCGGCATGGACTTCGCCTTTGACCACCGCCGACTCCGAAATCACCAAAATACTCGGCTGCGAGGCGTCTCCCAGAATGTTTCCGACAACGCAGCCGTCAAGGCGCAGCCCATCAACAAAATTGAAGTTGCCGTCGATCTGACATCCATGCGCGATCAAACTCTTGATGGGAGGTTGTTTTTTGTGATTGAACATGACACACCTTTTGTACTGAAAAACACCTGGCGCACACCGCTACGGCAATTTGACCGTTTGCACCGCACGCAGCACTTGACCCACGAACACCTTGGCGGTGACGCTTTTGACCGCCACCTCGGGTGGCACACTGAACACGCCCTCGACCCGGGCGTACTGTTTTACCTTGACCGACTGACTGACGGCCGATGGCGCACTGGACCATGGCTTGGATCCCTGGGAACCGACAAACACCAATTCCAACCTGCCGTTGAACTCCACAGGGCTTTTGACACCCTGAATCACCAACACCTGCCACTTGATTTCACCGGGCTTCACAACCTCGGCCTGCAACGCACGAATGGCCATTCCGGTCGCATCGGCATCACGCGAGGGAATCAGTTTCTCAAAAAATCCCAATTCGTCTTTCAGCCGCTGGTTGTCGATCTCCAGCTGCTTGTTCAACGCCAGCAACTGTTCCTGAGCCACTTTTTCCGCGGTCAACACCGTGTCGGCTGTATTGGCGACAGATTGTGCCTGGTCGCGTTCAACGCTCATCAGATCAAGTTGTGCGCGCAAGGCTTGGACCTCCAGCCGCGCTTGCTGTAACTGGGCCTTGTTGCCTTTGTCCAAACCAGCAATGTCTTTTCCAAACTCAAAGGCCCACACCGCAACCGCGGCGCAAAAACCAGCCACCATGGCCAGCACCACCCAGCGCACAGGCCAAGGCAAAGCGCTGCGCACGGCCATGCGTGGAGAGCTGACGGTCAGCCGTCGCATCAAGAGTTTGAGTCTCATGTCAGATCACACCCCGGGAGACCAGAAACAACAAAACCGCCTGACGGCGGTTTTGTGAGAACCTTGCCCGGAGCGATCCGAGCAAGGCAAGACACCTTCTGGCAAGTTCCAAGCCCAAACAAAGCTTGCACCTTGAAAAGACTGGCAGCGCAACCGGGTGTCTGTTGCGGTTGAAATTACCGATTGGAGAACTGCTTGCGACGGCGAGCACCGTGCAAACCGACCTTCTTACGCTCAACTTCACGGGCATCGCGGGTCACGAAACCTGCTTTGCTCAACTCAGGCTTGAGTGTTGCGTCGTAGTCAATCAGCGCACGGGTGATACCGTGACGAACGGCACCCGCTTGACCAGATTCACCACCGCCAGCCACATTGATCATGACGTCAAAGGTTTCAGCGTGGTTGGTCAGCATCAGGGGCTGTTTACAGATCATGATCGAGGTTGCACGGCCAAAGAATTTTTCAATTGCCTTGCCATTCACCACGATTTGGCCGGAGCCTTTTTTCAGGAATACGCGGGCGACGCTGGATTTGCGACGGCCTGTTCCATTGTTCCATTCACCAATCATCTCAAAGCTCCTTAAAGAACCAACACTTTGGGTTGCTGGGCAGTGTGCGGGTGCTCTGCACCACCGTACACCTTGAGCTTCTTGATCATGGCGTAGCCAAGCGGGCCCTTGGGCAGCATGCCCTTGACGGCTTTTTCCAAGGCTCGGCCTGGGAATTTGGCTTGCATGTCACGGAAGTTGGTGGAACTGATGCCACCGGGGTAACCGGAGTGGCTGTAGTACACCTTATCCAGAGACTTGGCACCGGTCACGCGCAGTTGAGCTGCGTTGGTGACGATGATGAAGTCGCCGGTATCGACGTGAGGCGTGTAAATGGCCTTGTGTTTGCCGCGCAAACGGAGAGCAACTTCGCTGGCTACTCGTCCGAGGACCTTGTCGGTC
>Ga0136636_10001903_pt1 | contig 12342 bp, 9 predicted proteins | sample AntDrymUQ8522106_2_FD_104653 | JGI IMG/M metagenome (GOLD analysis project Ga0136636, IMG submission 104653) | Polar desert sand microbial communities from Dry Valleys, Antarctica - metaG UQ852 (21.06) | ecosystem: Environmental > Terrestrial > Soil > Desert | place: Antarctica: Dry Valley... | reverse complement strand
TTTTTCCTGTGTTAAATAAGGTTGCAGTGCATAAAATGCTTTGCTTAAAGATTTGCCGGAAGTGCTTGTGTAATTAAACAAATCAATACCGGTAGGTTTTGCCATTTGTGCAATCATAAATAATGGCTCCACAACAAATAGTGTGTAGTGCAACGAATTGGTTCTTTCGAGTTCAGCGGGGAAATTTCCATTATCATCCATTTGCTTATCTAAACGTGTTTGCACATGTAAAACAATTTTTTTTGCTACATCCTTTTGGCCGGTAAATAAGGCAAACGACAATCTTTGTGCATCATACCAAACGCCATGGTTGTTTTTAGCATTCATTTCATCCATGCCATTCTTACTGGTTTGCATCCAGTTTAAAAAATCGGTGAACCATTGAACCATTCCACGCTGGTCTGCTGCCGACCAGCTTTTTGAACTGTTTAAAAAGCCGATTCCTTCTACTACTTTAATCAAGTGCCTTGTGTCAATAAGTCCTGCGCCCCGTCCATCATTTATGCCTTTCATAGCCTGGGCATAATTAAGATTTGGATTCATGCGGGTATCCTTGTCCAGAAACCAAACCCTTATTAACTGTGCAGCATGGTCTGCGTATTTGTTATTGCCAGAAAAATAATATGCTAATGCTAAAGTATTTACAGCTTCACATAGTTTGGGTAAATATTCCTTGTCTTTATAGTCTTTCACCTCCGGATTTGTTTCTCCATCTTTTCTCAAATAAGGAAGACCATTTGGTTTAGAAGGGTCAGGCCAAAAATAAGGGGCAAGGCTCATGTAATCATGTTTATCGCCGCTTGGAGGTTTGTTTGTTTTCTCCATCACACTCATAGGCTTTAGGTTTAAAGCCTTGTCTGCGTCTTTCAATAATTGTTTGTAAGCCGCACACAGTAATAAATCGTTTGCTTTTATTTTAGACTTGTTAGCAGAAAGTATAGCTGCATCGTAAGAGAAAATAACCGGTACAACTTTATCACCCTGCGCTGAAGCAAAATGAACGACAAGTGCCGCTGTAATAAATATCAATAAGGTTGCTTTACGAATCATTCAATCATTTTTTACCGGATCAAAAAAAATCTTCTCTCATTGGGCTAAACACATCTATTAAAACACCTGCCTCCAGGCAGACTGCGCCGTGTATTAAATTTGGCGCCACATAAAAAACATCGCCTGCTTTCAATACTTTTTTCACGCCGCTAATTTCCACTTCAAAAATGCCGCTTTCCACTGTGGTAATCTGTACATGGTAATGCTGGTGCAAACTGCCAACACCGCCTTTATCAAATTCAACCCTCACCAACATTAGCTTTTCATCGTAAGCCATAATCTTTCTCTTTACCCCTTCTGCCATTTGTTGCCATTCAATACTTTCATATTCTATAAAGGCTTTAGAGTTAATTTCTGTAACCGGTAATGTTGACATATTTTTTTATTTATGTTTAAAAATTGCTGTTTATTTTATCAGGTTGCCATCATATTGTATGCAATACGGCCCAACCCAGTTAATGTTTATTCCTTCTCTGCTAAAGTTGTGTTTGGCATCAATATCAAAATTTTTATTTGCCTGAATAACAATTAATTTTTTGCCCTTAAATATTATCATTCCGGCGGTGTAATTCTCATCATCCTGTAGTGTTTCTACTTTTGAAACAGAAGAATAAGAAGCACTGGCTACTTCCGCAATCTCACTGTAGTTGCCATGTATCTCTACTACATTTATAAATGTTTGGTTCGTGCCTTTTGTACGGATAATGTAAGATGGATCCCGCCTTAAATTAAAGTCAGGGTCATTAGCACCCATTCTTGTAAAAAAGATGTTGGATGAATCTCCAGTTAAAGATGAAATGGTATAAAACGATCTGCCATTTAAAAATGTAAATTGGGCAAACGGGTTATTCAATGTAGCTTCTGCTTCTTTCCATAAAAACTGGTAGCCATTTTTACTACCCAATGTTTTTTGGCTGTTGGTAAATGCATTGTATTTAAAGTTTGTACTAACCACCGTGCCTAAATAATTAAAGGGCAAATCGTATTGATGCGGTCCATTGGCCAACGCCCTAAAAATATCAATGGTTAATGGTTTTGTTTCTCCCGGCAACTTCAACATATAAATGCTGCGATGTAGTTTTACATCAGCATAAGCTTTATCATCTAACACAGAAACCACCTGTATATTTTCTTTGCCTACATTCCCAAATAATTTTACCGGACTGTATTTTTCACTTTCTTTTTCAATGCCTTTAAAGTGGCTAGTTTCATCTACCGTAATGGTATTATGTGCAATAGTTTGCTGGGCATAGGTTCTGGTTTCGGGCAGGTAACGGCCGCCCCATTTTTGTTCAATACCAATAAACCGGGCAGCACCGTAATCCTGTAAAACCTCATTACCGTTATCGTACAAAGTGATATTTAATTTATCGTAGTGGCCATGTGATAGACCATGTGAACTGTATTTATAAATTAACGAAGTGAGGTTTTTTCCTTTGCCTGACCTCACTATAGAAACACCACCTTCATCGCCTTTGGCACCATCTTTAAACTCAATTGATTGGTAGGGATAATAAGCTGCGATATTTTTTTCTTTTTGCAATGCTTCACTAATGCTTACGCCGCCTTTATTTAATATTACACGGCCCTGCGCTTTGGCAACTGGTAAATACGCAGCATTGGCGCCATACACCTGCCATGCCATATCTACTGCCACTACCAGTTCGTTGGAGGTAAAATCTTTTTCCTTTAACGCATCGTTGTAACTATAAAACCGGCCATCTAAATTGGTTTGCTGCAAAGCGCCATTCAATGCTTTTTGCAAAATATTATTGCGGTGTTCAAATATTTTTAACTGCGGTTTTGTATTGTTAATGGCATTGGCAAATAAGTAAAATGGCAACACAGCATACCGGGTGTAATAAGGACCTTCATTGTAATATCCGTCCGGCGAAAACAATCCCTCCATGTGGGCAATAAAACCTGCTTTGCCGTCTTTATTGGTGCCATACAAAGCCATTTGTACATAGTCTTCATTATCTGTAGCCACGCCAACAATACCTACACCGGCGCATGCCCATACTGCATGGTTGTGAATTAGATTAAACCAATTTTTTATATCCTTTGTAAAATAATCTACCAATGGTTTAAAGGCTCCAGTTGTAATTTGTTGTCTTTCTTCAACAGATAAATAATCGTGAATACAATCAAACGCAAGCCCGGCATATACAAGCCAGTTTGCATCATTCAATGCCTGCCAGAATATTTTACCCGGGTAAGCACTGGTGGCTTGTGGATGGTTTTTTAATGTGGGATTTAAGGCGGCATATTTTAAAAATAATTTTTTAACAAGCAGTGCATACTTAGCATCTCCGGTTAAATGATACAGGAGGCCACTGTTAAACATTAAGGTATAATTCTCTTTGTGTTTATCGTGTGTGTAACCACCTGCAGCATCTTTTGGCAACGGTACATCAATATCTTTCCCAATCCATTTATCAACCGAATTTTTTATTTCTGTGTATGATTCATTTATCAATGCATTCTTAGTGAGGCTGCTTTTTACAGCCATCAAATCTGCCTTTGTTGCAAATGCTACGGGATGTTGCTGTGCAAATAATTGTGAACTTATAACAGTCAATAATATCGTAACCAGTTTTCTCATAATAAGCTAAGCAGTCAATTTAATTTTTTAAACAAAATAAGTTCCACCATTTATTTCTATACTTGCGCCCGTAATAAAGGAAGATGCTTCACTAACAAGGTACAAAGCAAGGTCGCCTACCTCTCTTGCTTCACCCTCTCTTCTTAAAGGTGTTGATGAGGCCACGTTTTTACGAACCTCCTCTTTGGTAAACGTATTATGAAATGTGGTATCAATCATGCCCGGGCTTATACAATTTACCCTTATTCCTTTTGGCCCCAGTTCTTTGGCCAATCCTTTAGTCATAGTAAGTACTGCGCCTTTAGCAGATGAGTAAGCTACCGCACCAAAACCACCGCCATCTCTTGCTGCCTGGCTGCTAAAATTTACAATAGCGCCTCCATCAGTCATGTGCGGCACTACCGCCTGGGTAACCAAAAAAGCAGACTTTACATTAACAGCCATTACTGCATCCCAAAATGGTTCATCCATATCTGCCAATAATTTTCTACCCATTAATCCTCCTGCAACATTCACCAAAATATCAATCCTGTTACCAAAAGCCGCAGTACAGGCTTCCAATACATTTTTAACATCCGCAGCTTTTGTCATATCGCCTTTTACAATTATGCCTTCACCGCCATTACTTTTTATTGAAGCCAATGTTTCTTTTGCGTTTACTTCATCATTAAAATAATTAATGCAGACCCTTGCTCCGGCGGCAGCCAACTTTTCAGAAACCTGGCGGCCTATATCCCTTGCTCCCCCGGTAATTATGGCAATTTTATTTTGTAACATCCGCATATAAATAGAAGTTAAAAACGCAGAAAGAAAAGCAGCAGAAAAATATATAATATCGGCTATCATAAATAAAATTCCGATATTAAAATCTACATAACTATAACAATCGCATCGTAATATTAGAGCCATTAATTTTCTTAGCAATTTAATAACATGTATATATTAACTAAATTTTTTTCATAAAAATTGAATGCTATTCACACAATGTGGGTTTTTATTGAATGATTATATATTTTTGATAGCGAGAACGTTGCCGGGAACGTAACCGGTAATTTCCCGAAAATATTAAAAAACAACCCTTACTTTTAATTATTCGAAATGGAAAAACAAACAACGATTAAGGACATTGCGATTGCTCTTCACCTATCTACTTCAACAGTTAGCAGAGCGCTTCGTGATGCTACCGATGTAAAACCGGAGACAAAAAAAGCTGTTAAAGCACTGGCTGAACAATTGGATTATCAGCCAAACAGACTTGCGTTGAGTTTATTGAACAGGCAAACGCATACCATTGGTGTTATAATCCCTAACCTCGATTATGTGTTGGCCACCATGGTAAAAGGAATAGATGAAGTGGCGCTGGAGGCAGGCTATACCGTAATGGTTTGCCAGAGCGATGAAAGTTTTGGAAGAGAAATAGTAAACACAAAACGATTGATGGAAAGCCTTGTTGATGGGTTTATCGTTTCTGTTTCCAGTGAAACAAAAGTTTATGAGCATATTAAAAATATACAAAACAAAAACATACCACTCGTTTTGTTTGACAGGGTAATTAACAGCATAAAAGCACCAAAAATACGGCTTGATAATGTGGACGGCGCTATTCAGGCAACGCAACATTTAATTGACCAGGGTTATAAAAAAATAGCCATACTTGCGGGGCCTGAAAATTTAAATATCAGTAATAAAAGAATGGAAGGTTATTTACAAACATTAAAACAAAATGGCAGGAAGGCAGATAAAAGCTTAATGATTCACTGCGATTTTAACCAGCAGTATGCATACGAGGCAACAAAAGAATTACTGTCAATGAAAAACAAGCCAGATGCCATTTTTACCATAAGCGACCGAATGGCTATTGGTGCCATGCTCGCTATAAAAGAAAAAGGATTGCGCATGCCGTACGATATTGGGCTGGTTGGTTTTAACAACGAACCAGTAACCAATTTTGTAACACCATCCATTTCCAGTGTTGAAATGTATGCCTTCGAAATAGGCAAAGCAACCGCCAGGCTTTTTATAGAAATGTTGCACAGCGATGCTGACATGTCAGACAGAGAAATTGTGATTAAGCCCAAATTATTTATACGGGAGTCATCTAAACGAATTGATATAAAAAATAGCTGATGAAAAAGATAATGATCTTATTATTTTGTTCGTGCGCATTGGTAACCACCGGCGAGGCTAAAACAATTTTTGTAAAAAACGAGGCGGAACTAAAGCAGGCAAATAAAAATGCGTTGCCCGGCGATATCATCATTTTACAGAACGGGGTATGGCAAAATATTAAAATACAGTTATCGTGCAGCGGCACTGCAACCGAACCCATTATTTTTAAAGCAGAAAAAAAAGGGCAGGTAATTATAAAAGGCAAAAGTAGTTTACGAATAAGCGGCAATTACATTACAGTTGATGGGTTTTTTTTCACAGAAGGAAATGCTGCAAATGGCAGCGTATGGGAGTTTACAGAAAAAGGAACAGTTGCCAATAATTGCCGCATTACCAATTGCCTGATAGATGGGTTTAACAACTTTAAAAGATTAGATGAAAATTACTGGGTGGCCTTACACGGCAAAAATAACAGGATAGACCACTGCAGCTTTTTAAACAAAACAAATTTGGGGGTTTTAATGGCCGTTATTTTAGAAGATGATAGAAGCCGAATGAACGATCACAGCATTGACAGCAACTATTTTGGCATTAGAAAACCTTTGGGCAGCAACGGCGGAGAAATAATAAGGGTGGGCGTTTCGCAACACTGTACTTTTTACAGCAACACTGTTATAAAAAATAATTTGTTTGAATATTGCGACGGCGAAACAGAAATTATTTCGATAAAATCGTGTGGCAATATTGTAAGGGGGAATGTGTTTAAAGAATGCCAGGGAGCAGTTGTTTTAAGGCATGGTAATAACAATACTGTTGAAGGGAATTTGTTTTGGGGTAACGGCAAACAAGGCTCGGGCGGGGTTCGTATAATAAACGAAGGCAACTGGGTAGTACATAACTTTTTTTACAGTTGCAAAGGTGAAGGCTTTAGATCGCCATTGGCCATTATGAATGGGGTATTTAATTCTCCACCCAACCGTTATCTTCCTGTACGTGATGCGGTAATAGCCAACAACAGCTTTTACAATTGCACACCGTTTAGTGTAGGCGAAGGTGCCGATGTGGAAAGGGCAGTACCACCAATAAACGTATACCTGTTCAATAATATTTTTTACAACGACGAGGCTATGCCATTGTATTATTCCTTTTCAAATACTGACAGCATTTATTTTTCAGGCAACATTATCAGCAAACAATATAGAACGACAAGCTCAAAAGGTTTTAAAAAAGCAAACATCCGTTTGCAAAAATGGGATGCAACTACGTTTCCTGTTCATGCTTCCACAAACAGTACAGCAATTTTGCCAGCTTTAATACAGCAACAGGAAAATAAAAGACTGCTGAAGCCAATATCAAATAATATTGGATCTACCGATTTAAGCTATTTTAAATGGATGTACACTAACGCAAAAAAAATGGGCGTTCAGTGGAAATCCGCTGCTGTAAAGGATAAAACAGTTGCAGCCGTTGCCGTTTCATGCAAAGATGCAGCGGCTGTTTACAATTATCTGGCTAAAGACAAATCAAATTATAATATTCAATTAACCGGCTTGGTATATGAGTTTGATAAACCAATCGTCATCAATAAAAATACCAGTATTCAGGGGCAAAACGCCCCCATCATTTTCAAATCAAATACCAGCCTTCCATCATTATTTAAGGTAACGGGAAACAACGAATTAAAATTATATAAGCTAATCATAAATGGAAAATCATTATTGGCTACTGCTTTTATTGCTACAGACACCATCAGTAATTGTATACATTATGCGCTGCAAATAAATAATTGCATATTTAAAAATTTACAGACACCTGTTTTTTTACACGCATTAAAAACATCGTTTGCCGATGAAATTTCAATAACCAACTCAACGTTTGTTTCGTGCAATAGTAACCTCTTCAGCTTAAAAGATGAAACAGATAACAAAGGTTATTACAATGTTGAAAATATGGGTATTGCTAATTGCAGGTTCGAAAACAATAAGGGCTTGCTGTTAAATTTATACAGAGGCGGAACAGATGAAAGCACCATGGGGCCAACACTTTATTTTACCAACAACAACATTAATAATTGTAATAATAACGAAGCGCTCATTAAATTATTTGGTGTGCAAAATTCTCTTTTACAAAACAACTTATTCAACAGTTGTAACCCAAATAATACAGTGCTCGTTTATGAGGATAATGTAAGAGCCGAGCACGAACAAAAAAACAACAGATTCACCAATAGTGGAAAAGTTTTAGAAAATAAATTTGTAATCAATTTAAAATAAAAAATCATGAAGATCATTCACCAGGTGCATCCTGAAGACTTTGTAAAATACAACACACAACAAATAAGAGAGAAATTTTTGCTTGATAAATTGGTAGAAATCAACAGCATTAAATGTGTATATACGCATTACGACCGCATGATTGTGGGCGCTGCCACACCAGGTATTGCAGCGTTAACGTTAGGTACTTACGATGCGCTAAAAAGTGATTATTTTTTAGAGAGAAGGGAAATGGGTATCGTAAATATTGGCAATACAGGTAGTGTATCAGTAGATGGCGAAACATTTGTACTTGATAAACTGGATTGCCTTTATATTGGCAAAGGAAAAAAAGAAATCGTATTTGCAGGCACCGATGCAGGCGAAACAGCCACCAAGTTTATCTTCTTCTCGTGCCCGGCGCACATGGAACACCCTACGCAGTTAATGAAATCTACGGCTGCCACGCCTGCCGAAATGGGTAGTGCAGAAACTGCCAACCACCGCACCATTAACAAGTACATACATCCAGATGGATTAAAGAGCTGCCAGTTAATGCTGGGCGTTACCAATTTTAAACCCGGCAGCATTTGGAACACCATGCCATCGCACCTGCACGACCGCAGAATGGAAGCGTATTTTTATTTTGACCTACCTGAAACACAACGTGTGATTCACTTTATGGGCGAGCCGCACGAAACCAGGCATTTGTTTTTAAATAATGAAGAAGGAATTGTATCTCCATCGTGGAGCATACACAGTGGTGTAGCAACCGCTGCATATTCTTTTATTTGGGCAATGGCGGGAGAAAATGCTTCGTTCGCCGACATGGATTTTATCAACATTAAAGAACTTCAATAAAACTTGTAATGCTAAACTTTAGAGTAGAAAACAAAATTGCACTGGTAACAGGATGCAGCAGGGGTATTGGAATGGCGATAGCAACAGAACTTGCCAACAGCGGTGCAGATATTATTGGTGTGAGCAAGGATATGTTTACAACGGGTAAAGAGGTAGAGAAAGCCGTACTGGCTGCAGGTAAAAAATTCTATGGCTACGAAGCAGATTTTACAGATAGAGATTCGCTGTACCGCTTTTTAAATAAAGTAAAAGAGGCGCATCCACGCATTGATATACTCATCAACAATGCAGGCCACATTATGCGCAAACCGGCGGCAGAACATCCAGATGAATTTTGGGACACCATCATTAACATCAACCTAAATGCCCAATTTATTATTACCAGAGAAATTGGCAAAATGATGCTGGAACACAAGTATGGCAAAATTGTTTTTACCTGCTCATTGTTAAGTTTTCAGGGTGGTATAAATGTGCCGGGCTATGCTGCCAGCAAAGGCGCAGTTGCATCTTTATTAAAAGCTTTTGCCAACGAATGGGCACCGCATGGTATTACTGTAAATGGTATTGTACCGGGTTACATTGCTACAGATAATACGGTTGCATTAAGGGAAGATCCGGATCGCAGTGCTGCAATATTATCCAGAATACCGGCTAACCGTTGGGGAACACCGGATGATTTAACGGGGCCATTTGTATTTCTATCATCGCCCGCATCTGATTATGTAAATGGAACTATACTAACCGTTGATGGAGGATGGATGGGCAGGTAAATTTTGTCTTTCAGTTTTTGTAGATACTTAAAAAAGACTATCTCGTTAATATGAGACAGTCTCTTGTTTTGCTATGTTTTCAGCATTTACGTACTAAAAAGATATGCGCAGCAGTGTATTTTTATGCCGCCGCTCTACAGGCTTCCGCACATTCCCTGCACGCCTGTGCACATGCCTGGCAATGGTCGTGTTCGTGTTTACTGCATTCTTCAGCGCATGCATCGCAAAGCTCAATACATTCCTGCAATAAATGTTTGCCATGTTTAGAATCTCTCGCCAATAATACTGCTGTGGTTCTGCAAACTTCTGCGCAGTCCAAATTATTACTGATGCATTTGGCCATCATTTGCACATGATCTTCTTGTAGACAGGCCGATGCACAAAAATTACATGCTGCAATACAGATATCAAGCTTTTTTATGAGCTGGTCGTTTGGAATAATTTTCATCTTTATTTTTTTAGATAATGTTAGAAGATGCTGTTTTAGATACAAGGTTTGTGCCTTTAATTTTTATTTAATGCGATAGTGACATTTGGGGGATTAGGAATTGGGTATAGAGGATTAGGGAGTGGAATTTCTTTTATTTGTTGCATCGTTAAATATGAACTTAGAGATACTAAATCTTAGTTATATAAACCTTCACTCAATTGCATATTGTTGTTACTTTCGAGAACAATTAAATACTACCTGCCTACTTGTATGAAGTTTGTAAAACACCAGCATTGTACTTTCACTTGTTTATTTTTTACACCACTGTACATTTATTTCTTTATTAATATTGTAAAAAAGCATTACTAAATTCTATATTTCAAGTTGTAAAAACACCACAATATTTATTATAATTGATTATATTGTGGTAAATAAGCAACAAATGAATGCAGTTAATACAGCAAACGCCATAAATTCACTTACAGACAGCGCCATCATGCAGCTGATGGGTAGTTTTATAAAAGAAAAACGACTACAGCAAAACAAAACCCAACAACAAATAGCAGATGCGGCGGGCGTTGATAGAACTACCCTTTTAAAAATGGAGAATGGTTCCGGCGGCAACATGCTTTCGTTTATACAAATAATTAGGGCAATAGGTGAGTTGCCGGTATTTACAAATTTTGAAATAAAAGAGGAAATTAGTCCGCTATTGCTTGCCAAAATGATGCAGCAAAAAAAGCAGCGTGCCGGCTATAGCTCTAAAAATAATTTACCACCATTAAGCCCCACCAAATGATAACAACTGCCTTTGTAAAAATGTGGGGAAAAACCGTTGGCGCTGTTTCATACGATGCCGCAACAGGTGTAGCAGCATTTGAATATGAAAAAAATTTTGTAAGAACCTCCGTCAACCCTGCACCTTTAAAAATGCCCACAATGGAAAGCCTCATCTACCGATTTCCCGAACTGGGCAACAATGCTACTTTTAAAGGAATACCAGGTTTATTGGCAGATGTATTGCCCGATAAATATGGCAATGCACTAATTAATGCCTGGCTTAACAAAAACGGTAGACCATCATACAGCCTAAACCCGGTAGAAATACTTTGTTTTATTGGTAAGAGGGGCATGGGTGCGCTGGAATTTGAACCTGTAAACCCAGCAACTTCAACATCTGCAAATAATATAGAAATAGATGCATTGGTGGTAGTAGCACAGCAAATACTTTCTGAAAGAACAGGGATGGAAACGGGCTTTGGTGCCGATGAGGAAAAAGCTATGACCGATATTTTAACTATTGGTACAAGTGCAGGCGGCGCAAGGGCAAAAGCCATTATTGCCTACAACCCCGCAACGGGACAAGTAAAAAGCGGACAGGCAGCGGCACCTGCAGGTTTTAGCCACTGGCTTATAAAATTTGATGGCGTGCACGATAGCCAGTTTGGCGAAAGCAGCGGCTACGGTCGCATAGAAATGGCTTACCACTTAATGGCGGTGGCATGCGGTATACAAATGACGGAGTGCAGGTTGCTGGAAGAAAACGGCAGGGCACATTTTATGACAAAGCGCTTTGACCGGCCAAATGAAAAAGACAAACTGCATGTGCAAACTTTTTGCGCCATGCAGCATTACGATTTTAATGATGTGGGGCTATACAGTTATGAACAGCTTTTTGAAACCATGCGAATGCTTACCCTGCCCTACCCGCAAATGGAACAGCTTTACCGCCGCATGGTATTTAATGTACTTGCCCGCAATTGCGATGACCATACCAAAAACTTTGCTTTTGTAATGGATAAAAGCGGCGGGTGGAGCCTATCTCCCGCATATGATGTGTGCTTTGCCTACAGACCCGGCAGCCAATGGGTAAGCAGCCAAAGCCTCACCGTAAATGGCAAACGTGAAAATATAACTGAGAAAGATTTTTTAGCCGTTGCTAAAACGGTGACCATAAAAAAGGCTGTTGTAATTATAAACGATGTAAAAAACGCAGTGGGTAATTGGGCGCATTTTGCTGCAGAAACAATGGTAGAAGAAAGGTTGTGGAAGGGAATTGAGCAACAGTTGCAGCGGGAATAATGGTAGGTTTTGTTCACCGTTGAGAAGGGAGTTGGGAGAGGTTTCGCAGAGGGGATAATTAGTTTAATTTGATTACCATAATCTGTACCCATTGTATAATGAATTAACTACATTTATCAGCTCAAATTTTTACAGAAAAAATATAAGCAATGGCTAAGAACAAAGTAATTATTGTAAAGGGAA
>Ga0136636_10001902_pt1 | contig 12342 bp, 7 predicted proteins | sample AntDrymUQ8522106_2_FD_104653 | JGI IMG/M metagenome (GOLD analysis project Ga0136636, IMG submission 104653) | Polar desert sand microbial communities from Dry Valleys, Antarctica - metaG UQ852 (21.06) | ecosystem: Environmental > Terrestrial > Soil > Desert | place: Antarctica: Dry Valley... | reverse complement strand
TTCTATAATTTATACTTTGAAGAAGATACTTTCGTTGTTACTGAAGAGGAACCCACAAAGGTTGAATACAAAGTGTTGCACACTTTAATTAAGAAGGTTCTTGCGGATATTGGGAGTTTCTCCTTTAATACTACTGTTTCTTCATTTATGATCGCTGTGAATGAATTGCAAAAGCTGAAAACGAATAAGAGAAAAATTTTGGAGCCATTGGCAATACTCTTATCGCCTTATGCCCCCCATATCTCAGAAGAGTTATGGAGCAAATTGGGTTATAAAGAATCAATTGAATTTAAAAGCTTTCCACTTTTCGAAGAAAAATATCTCGTAGAAGAGGAAATTCAATATCCAGTGAGTTTTAATGGTAAAATGAAATTCAAACTTCCGCTGCCTGCTAATTTGACAGTACCGCAAATTGAAGAAATTATCAGTCAAAATGAACAGATTTTAAAAATATTGGATGGAAGTATTCCTAAAAAAATCATTATCGTCCCGAAAAAAATCATTAATATTGTTTGCTAGTAAAAAAAATCAAATAATGATTGATAAAGCAATCGTAAATAAATGCCTTATTTTTTTTTGAGTTCTTAAGAGTACATTTAAATTCTATAATTATTATCAAAATTAATTAAAGATTTTATTAATACTACAATGACAATAACTCATTATTTATAAAAAATTAAGTCCAATACTTAGTAAATACTTGCATTATTAAATATTTTGACTTTATTTTACAGCACTAAAAATTAAAAAAATAACAATTATAATTTAGTTAAGTATGGAAATGAATGTTTCAAACAACGAGCACGTAGATGTTGCACCAAAGAAAAAAGGCGGATTAAATCCAACTTTTATCTTACCAATTTTATTAGCAGTAGGTATCGCTATCTACATCTTTATTTTAGGGAGCCCAAATAATTTCATAGAGGATGCCAGAGTCGCAGGTCAAGCTTCTGTAGCATTTGCAGATGTAGATGTGAAAGAGCTAAAACCGGAATCGTTCATGGGAATTATTTACATGGGAGGTCCAATTGTACCAATCTTGATTACATTTATGGTAATCGTAATTGTTTTCTCGATCGAGCGTTATTTCGTTTTATCCAAAGCGTCTGGAGCAGGTAACCTGGATAACTTCGTAGTAAAAATCAGAAGCTTATTGAACCAAAATAGAGTTGATGAAGCAATGGAAGAGTGTGACAGACAACAAGGTTCTGTAGGGAACGTTGTAAAAGAAGGTCTTACCACGTATAAAGCACTTGCTCATGATACAACTTTGAACAAGGAGCAGAAAATGGTAGCTTTAAACAAAGCCATTGAAGAAGCAACTACTTTGGAAATGCCAATGTTAGAAAAAAACATGATGATTCTTTCAACTTTAGGTACCGTAGCAACGTTAATTGCACTATTAGGAACTGTAATTGGAATGATTAAAGCCTTCTTTGCTTTAGGTTCCGGTGGTGGTACTCCAGATGCTGCTGCATTATCAATCGGTATTTCAGAGGCATTGATTAATACCGCTTTAGGTATTGGTACATCTGCAATCGCGATTATTCTTTACAATTATTTTACTTCTAAAATTGACGGATTGACTTACAAGATTGACGAAATCGCAATGTCTATCCAACAGTCTTTTGCTGAATTTCATTAAGAATTAGGCAAAGTTTTTGCATATCGTGTATGCAAAATAAAAGAAGTTTTAATTAAAATACAAGCAAATAATGGCGAGAGTTAAACCGAAAAGACATGGGATTATAACCGATATGACCGCAATGTGCGACGTAGCGTTTTTACTACTCACGTTCTTTATCTTGACCACCCAGTTTAAAAAACCGGATGTGGAACAAATAAAACCGCCATCTTCAATATCAGAAAAATTATTACCTGATGGAAGTTTGATGACTGTAAATGTAACCCCCGATGGAAAATTTTATTTTCAGCCTGTAGAAAATGGTACCGAAAGATTACAGCTTTTGACCAATATGGGAAAAAAATATGGGGTCACTTTCACTAATGATGAGAAAGTAGCATTCACTAAAGTTCAGGCGATTGGTGTTCCAATGTCTCAACTAAAAAGTTATCTGAACATGCCCGGAGATGCGCAGAAAGAATATAAAAGTCCTACAGGTATTCCCATGGACAGTACAAAGAGAGAATTGATCGATTGGGTAGAGCAAAGTTTAGCAGTAAATCCAGGCTACAAAATGGCCGTGAAAGGAGATGTGAAAACTGAGTATCCAAAAGTGAAATATTTATTTGAAGGTTTAAGAGATATTGATTTTCTTAAATTCTGGCTGATCACGTCCCAAGAAGGAAAAAACTAACGAACACAATCATTAGAAATGGCAGAAGTACAAGTACAGGAAAAAGGCGGGAAAGGCGGAAAGGTGCGCTCGAAAAAGCAGAATACCAGAGTAGATATGACTCCGATGGTGGATTTAGGGTTTTTATTAATTACTTTCTTCATGTTTACCACTACATTTAGTAAACCAAACGTGATGGATCTTGGTCTTCCGGCAAAACCCAAAAAGGATATGCCGAAACCACCTCCAACAGAAGTAGATCTTAAAAACTCGATTACACTGATAATCGGCAAAAATAACAGAATATTTTATCACCAGTTAGATCAGGCAGGTCTTAATGAAGAGACTTTGCAAGAGACAACCTTTGATAGAAACGGGATTACAAAAGTAATTGAGCAAGCAAAAGCTGGGGCGATTAAGCAAGACATATTTACGGTCATTATTAAACCCACTGACGATGCAGTATATAAAAACTTTGTAGACATCTTAGATGAGATGGCAATTACCAAAAATGAAAGATATGGGGTGACCGATATTAAACCTTGGGAAGATGCAATCTATCAAAGTAAATTGAAAGGTTCCGCACCTGCAGCTACGAAAGAAAAATAATTAAATAATTTAATTACAAATGGCAAACGAAGAGCAATACGATAATAATCTCTCCTTAGACGAACTCGTATTTGAAAATAGAAATAAGGAGTATGGAGCTTATGATTTAAGAACCACCTATCCAAGAATGTTGACTAAATCTTTTATAATTGGCACAGTCTTGTTCCTTATTTTGGCATTGTCTCCTCTTATTTACAGCACTATAAAAAGATTAACTGCTCCTGAAAAAGTAGAAGTTAAGGCAGATTTAGTGAATATTTTGGATGAAGATCCAATTATTGAGGAAATCAAAGAAGAGGAACCACCTCCACCACCGCCTCCGAAAGAAGAAGAACAGCAAGAGGTAATTCAAAATGTGGTACCGGAGCCAGCGAAAGCGCCAAAAGTGGAAACTCCACCGCCGCCAATAACAAAACAATTAGAAACAACTACAGGTCTGGTTGCTCAAGAAGGTGTGAAAACGCCGGTTTATAAAGCACCACCTCCACCACCGGGACCAAGTAAATCTACAACAGTTGAGGTTAAACCACAAGTTTCCGAAACTCAGATCTATACAGAAGTAGAGCAGTCCGCAGAATTTCCAGGAGGGATTAATTCCTTCCGATCGAAAGTGCAAAACAGTTTTGATACTGGAGTAATGGGTGGAGATGAAGGAAAAGTGACTACCGAAGTTACATTTGTTGTTGAAAGAGATGGTAGCATCACCGATGTTAAAACAAAAGGTGGTAACCCAGACTTTAATGATGAGGCAGCACGTACAATTAAGTCCATTAAAAACAAATGGGCTCCTGCAAAAATTAATGGTAAATCAGTTAGATATCGTTTCAGATTGCCACTAACAATGCAGTTTGAATAATCGTAACAAACTTTTTAATCACAAAGAGAAGCAATTGCTTCTCTTTTTAATTTTTTTGTATTTTTGTAACTATGATGTTTAATTGGCTCTCCTTAATTACCGGATTTTTCTATATAATATTAGGAATAGCCGTAATTGTTTATAAATTTTTTATTATTTTTTTAGAACCTAATATTGCAAATCCTCTGGGAGGATTGTTGATACTGTACGGTATTTTTAGAATTAGTAGGGCCTTATATAGAATCAAACAAAAATGAAAAAAAGTAGTATCCTTTTAATTTGTAGCATTTTTGCCGCATTTTATTCTTGTAATAAAACAAGTAAGACAATCGACGATCCACATCAAGGCACGATTACCGTGGCAGTTGACGAATCATTTAAAAGTGTTTCTGAGGCTTTGACTCAAAGATACATTGCTTTAAATCCCGCAGCGAAGATAAATTTAGAAATTAAAAAAGAAGATTTAGCTTTTTTAGACTTATTAGAAAATAAGGTTAGAGTTGTGGTGATGTCTCGCGATTTGAATGAAAGGGAAAAAAAAGCGTACAAAGAGAAAATAGGCTTGGAATTACAACCGGCAAGATTTGCTGCAGACGCTGTTATTTTTATAGTACCCAAAAACTCGACGCGTGAGTCGATATCTATGGAGGAAATTAAGAGAGAACTTAATTCGGACGAGAAAAATATTGTATTTGATGGAACCAACTCTAGCAACTTAAACTTTGTTGCGCAACAAATTGGAACTACTCCTGATAAATTAAAATTTTCCATTATAAGTGGAAACAAAAACGTTTTACAGGAGATTAGTAAATTTCCAAAGAAAGTTGGTGTCATTGGACTTAATACCATCAGCAGACCATTTGACAAAGAATCTGAAGAATTACGTAATTCCGTGAAAATACTTTCGGTGGTTTCAGATAATATTTCTTACCGACCTGAAATTAGTAATATCAAGGAAATGACCTATCCATTTACTAGAGTATTATATTTTCTAACCAATGAAACGTATTATGGCCTAGGTAATGGATTTATTCGTTTTTCCTGTCAGCAGTTAGGACAAATTGTGGTTGAAAAAGAGGGTTTGCAACCCTACAATATATTTAAAAGAGAAGTGCAAATGCGCTAAGAAATCAATGAGCAAGAACCAAAAAATGAAAATCTCTGATTTTTGGTATAATAATTGGGTTTAAAAATCCAAAAGTTATTAAAGTTTAAATAAATTATAATGAAAAATAGAAGAAAATTAACAAAAAAGGTTGCACTTGGACTTGCAGTTGGCTTTGTGAGCAATTTTGCCTTGGCGCAAACACTTCAAGAAGGGGTAGCAAATTCAGACAGTCATAAATATGCTAAAGCTAAGGAGGTTTTTAATGAAATGATTGCAAAATCGCCTACGGCAGAGAATTATTTTTACCTGGGAAATTCCTATTTAATTCAGTTTGAACCAAATTTTGAGATAGCGCTTCAGAATTTCAATAAAGGTTTAGAAACTGATAAAAAAAGTAATCTTAACAAAATAGGTTTAGCCTCTGTAAAGCTTGGAAAAGGCAATAAATCAGCATTAGCTGAGATACAAAATATTGTGAAAGAAGCAAGAGATAAAGATGCTGAAGTTTTGTATCGTGCTGCAGAAGCTCTTACGCTTTTCGGTGGACCACAAAATGCAGATACTGCTATTGATTTTCTAAACAGAGCAGTTGAAAAATCACAAAAAAACGGTACACCTGCTAATTACTATTACACCCTAGGAGATGCCTATCGACTTAAACTAACGAACAGTCCCCAGGTTGCTGGATCTGCTATGACTGCTTATGATAAAGCTCTTCCTACAGCAAAAAATAAAGCTTCGGTTTATACGAGAATAGGTACACTCTGGATGCAAGCACAGCAATGGCAAAAGGCAAAAGAAAGCATTGATAAGGCAATTTCGGCAGATGCTACTTACGCGCCTGCATACAAAGCTAAAGCAGGATACGATATCAAGTATCAGCAAAATGCTTTGGCCACGCAAGATTTGCTGAACTATGCGAAATATGCAGATGAGGATCCAGACACTCAATTAGAAATTTCTAAGTTATTTTTCACTAATGAAGATTACGGAAATTCCAAAATGTATTTGGATAAAGTCTTTGACAAAGTAAGTGATCCCATCAAATATAAATTACGGGCGTACTTATTATATGCAAATCAAGATTATCAGAATGCCAAACTGAATTTAAATGATTTTATGTCCAAAGCTGATAAATCAAGAGTCCAACCTGCTGATCAAGGTTTGTATGGCCTGATTGATGCTGGATTAGCGCAAAAAGAAACAGATCCAGCTAAAAAGGCAGCTTATACCTTAGAAGCGCAGCAAAAAATTGCAATTGCAAAAGCGGCAAAAGATGAGACCTTAAATTGGGACGAAGAATTATTGAAAATTAAAGGCGGTGGTGGAATTACACAAGGGAAGGTAGACGAAGGTCCAACTACTCCGGCAATTGATGCTGCAAAAGTTAAAGTTGCTGCAAATCCACAAGATACAAACGCCTTGTTTGAATTAGCAAATGCTTATCAGGATGCTAAAAATTGGGACGGAGCAGTTCAATCTTGGAAAAAAATGAGTGGATTGTTACCCGACTGGGCACCTGCTTATTACAGCCAAGGTTACGCTTATCAGCAAGCGGGAAATAATGAGCTTGCAAAGATGGCTTATGAAAAACATATCTCAATGGTTAAGCCTGCCGAAATAGAAGAAAATAGCAAAACACTTTCCTATGCCTATTTTGCCATTGCTTATTTAGTTAAAGATAGTGATACTGGAAAGGCAAAAGAATATGTGGCTAAATCAGTTCAATACGATCCAACTTATCAAGATGCAGTTAAGCTAAATGCAGCATTAAATAAATAATCATCTTTTATATTTAAAGTCCCACTTTTAGTGGGATTTTTTTTTGCTTTAAACGCAAAGAAGCTATTTTAAGAATTACACTTAAACATAATTTGTAGTGAATCCTGAAATTGTTCTAGATGTATATAATTGCTTTTTACCAGAAATTCTAACCTTCTACATTCTGTTTAAACTAGGTTATATAAATAATTAGGAAGTAAAAATGTTTAACCTAAGTAAATCCGCATATTTAAAGCGTGATTTATTTTTTATGAAATGACATTTTTTTGAGAAATCGCCCCAGTAAGATGGGAAAATTAGCTGAAAACATAACAAGAGTTTTGTATTTCACATCCTGTGGATAACTTCCTTTTTGTAATATTCAATTCAGGTTCAACAAATTAGGGTATAATTTATACACAGGGATAAAAAAAGAGTATAAATAAGTTGTGTGATTGGTATATAATGACATATCTTTGCACCACTCTAAAACAGGGTAGCGAAGTAGTTGTGAGGGTATAAGTAGAGAAAAGTATGAGACGAAAGTTTATTACATTTTTTAAAAAAAACTCTTGCGGATTAAAATTAAGTTTCTATCTTTGCAATCCCAAATCGAGAGAAACGGGGAGCGAAGTTGAACGGATTGAGTGGTAAGAGAATTAGAGATTAGGAGTTTAAAAAAACTTTTAAAATTCTTTCAAAAACATTTGGTCAATTAAAATTAAGTTTATACTTTTGCACTCGCTAATCAGAACCAACGACAGAAAGAGTTTTTGATAATACAGCGAGAAGAATAGAGATCATTGACATAACATATACAACCAAAAAAAGTAAGGAAAAACTAAGGCGATAAATAACTTTGAGTGAGTCAGACAAACATACAATGGAGAGTTTGATCCTGGCTCAGGATGAACGCTAGCGGGAGGCCTAACACATGCAAGCCGAGCGGTATAGTTTCTTCGGAGACTAGAGAGCGGCGTACGGGTGCGTAACACGTGTGCAACTTACCTTTATCTGGGGGATAGCCTTTCGAAAGAGAGATTAATACCCCATAATATATTGATTGGCATCAGTTGATATTGAAAACTCCGGTGGATAGAGATGGGCACGCGCAAGATTAGATAGTTGGTGAGGTAACGGCTCACCAAGTCAATGATCTTTAGGGGTCCTGAGAGGGAGATCCCCCACACTGGTACTGAGACACGGACCAGACTCCTACGGGAGGCAGCAGTGAGGAATATTGGACAATGGGTGAGAGCCTGATCCAGCCATCCCGCGTGAAGGATGACGGTCCTACGGATTGTAAACTTCTTTTGTATAGGGATAAACCTAGATACGTGTATCTAGCTGAAGGTACTATACGAATAAGCACCGGCTAACTCCGTGCCAGCAGCCGCGGTAATACGGAGGGTGCAAGCGTTATCCGGATTTATTGGGTTTAAAGGGTCCGCAGGCGGGCCGATAAGTCAGTGGTGAAATCTCATAGCTTAACTATGAAACTGCCATTGATACTGTCGGTCTTGAGTAAATTAGAGGTAGCTGGAATAAGTAGTGTAGCGGTGAAATGCATAGATATTACTTAGAACACCAATTGCGAAGGCAGGTTACCATGATTTAACTGACGCTGAGGGACGAAAGCGTGGGTAGCGAACAGGATTAGATACCCTGGTAGTCCACGCCGTAAACGATGCTAACTCGTTTTTGGGGCGCAAGCCTCAGAGACCAAGCGAAAGTGATAAGTTAGCCACCTGGGGAGTACGTTCGCAAGAATGAAACTCAAAGGAATTGACGGGGGCCCGCACAAGCGGTGGATTATGTGGTTTAATTCGATGATACGCGAGGAACCTTACCAAGACTTAAATGGGAAATGACAGGTTTAGAAATAGATCCTTCTTCGGACATTTTTCAAGGTGCTGCATGGTTGTCGTCAGCTCGTGCCGTGAGGTGTTAGGTTAAGTCCTGCAACGAGCGCAACCCCTGTCACTAGTTGCTAACATTAAGTTGAGGACTCTAGTGAGACTGCCTACGCAAGTAGAGAGGAAGGTGGGGATGACGTCAAATCATCACGGCCCTTACGTCTTGGGCCACACACGTAATACAATGGCCGGTACAGAGGGCAGCTACACAGCGATGTGATGCGAATCTCGAAAGCCGGTCTCAGTTCGGATTGGAGTCTGCAACTCGACTCTATGAAGCTGGAATCGCTAGTAATCGCGCATCAGCCATGGCGCGGTGAATACGTTCCCGGGCCTTGTACACACCGCCCGTCAAGCCATGGAAGTCTGGGGTACCTGAAGTCGGTGACCGTAAAAGGAGCTGCCTAGGGTAAAACAGGTAACTAGGGCTAAGTCGTAACAAGGTAGCCGTACCGGAAGGTGCGGCTGGAACATCTCATTTTTGAGACTCTTCGTTAGAGGAGTATAAACAAACAAAACGATACTTAGGTATCATTGTCTTATTCAAAGTTAGCTTTAGTTTTTTTTTCTTTGGTTGTTATATTTAAAAAATACCCACTAGAATTAGTAATCAGGGATAGAGAGATAGAGGATGAGGGAGAGATTTAGTAATTATATTGCTTATCACTCATTACCCATCACTCCTAAACAGTCTCGTAGCTCAGCTGGTTAGAGCGCTACACTGATAATGTAGAGGTCGGCAGTTCGAGCCTGCCCGAGACTACTAATAACTAGACAGGAGATGAATAGATAAGGGATTAGGGACAGCAGTCTCGGGTCTTAAATCTTTAAATCTCCGAGTCTAACACTAGCGGGGAATTAGCTCAGTTGGCTAGAGCGCCTGCCTTGCACGCAGGAGGTCAAGGGTTCGACTCCCTTATTCTCCACAAATTGTAGAGATACAATGAGATAAAAAACTGGATTTACGCTAATAGGAGCGTGAGCGTCCCGATTCATCGGGAAGGTCAAGGGTTCGACTCCCTTATTCTCCACCAAGTTGTAGAAATACAACAAGAAAAGAAGAAATTATAAAATTTACGATTTAGAATGACGCCAGTAGAGGCATATTTACTTAGCAATAAGTAGATAAGAGGATCGATACCTTAATTATTCCCATATTACAGCTTAGTTTAAAAGTTACGGATAGAGCCAAAACAATATCTGTTCATTAAGTAAGTAATAAGAAAAAAGATCATTGACATTAACGATAAGAACATCACAAAGAGAAAACCGCGCACTTTCGAGTGCCGAGTTTAAATAAAACTAGTTTAACACTACGGTGTTAAACAAAAAAACTGAACTAATATATTATTAGGAAAGAAATCGTTAAGGGCGTATGGCGGATGCCTAGGCTTTCAGAGGCGAAGAAGGACGCGGTAAGCTGCGAAAAGCTGCGGGGATCGGCACACACGAATTGATCCGCAGATGTCCGAATGGGGCAACCCGGCTGGTTGAAGACCAGTCACTTTAAATTTATTTAGAGAGCAAACCCGGAGAACTGAAACATCTAAGTACCCGGAGGAAAAGAAATCGAAGAGATTCCGTAAGTAGCGGCGAGCGAAAGCGGATTAGCCCAAAAGTCTTTATATGTTTAGAAGAATGTTCTGGAAAGAACAGCCATAGCGGGTGATAGCCCCGTATTTGAAAGGCATACATAGATGATAAATGAGTAGGGCGGGACACGTGAAATCCTGTCTGAATATGGGGGGACCATCCTCCAAGGCTAAATACTCCTGAAAGACCGATAGTGAACAAGTACTGTGAAGGAAAGGTGAAAAGCACTTCGAATAGAAGGGTGAAAGAGAACCTGAAACCGTACGCCTACAAGCGGTCGGAGCCCACAAGTTGGGTGACGGCGTGCCTTTTGCATAATGAGCCTACGAGTTAATTTTACTAGCGAGCTTAAGCACTTCAGGTGCGGAGGCGCAGCGAAAGCGAGTCTGAATAGGGCGCTTAGTTAGTAGGATTAGACGCGAAACCTTGTGATCTACCCATGGGCAGGTTGAAGCTTTGGTAACACAAAGTGGAGGACCGAACCGGTTGACGTTGAAAAGTCTTCGGATGACTTGTGGGTAGGGGTGAAAGGCCAATCAAACTGGGAGATAGCTCGTACTCCCCGAAATGCATTTAGGTGCAGCGTTGCGATATAGTTTATTAGAGGTAGAGCTACTGATTGGATGCGGGGGTTTCATCACCTACCAATTCCTGACAAACTCCGAATGCTAATAAATGATGCGCAGCAGTGAGGGCATGGGTGCTAAGGTCCATGTCCGAGAGGGAAAGAACCCGGACCAACAGCTAAGGTCCCCAAATCTATACTAAGTTGAAATAACGCGGTTGAACTGCATTGACAGCTAGGATGTTGGCTTGGAAGCAGCCATTCATTTAAAGAGTGCGTAACAGCTCACTAGTCGAGCGGTTCGGCATGGATAATAATCGGGCATAAGTATAGTACCGAAGCTATGGATTTATAATTTTTGAATTATATCTGGTAGGGGAGCATTCTGTTTGCACAGAAGCAGTATCGTGAGGTATTGTGGAGCGGACAGAAAAGAAAATGTAGGCATAAGTAACGATAAAGCGGGCGAGAAACCCGCTCACCGAAAGACTAAGGTTTCCTCAGCCATGCTAATCAGCTGAGGGTTAGTCGGGACCTAACGCGAACCCGAAAGGGGAAGTGGATGGACAATGGGTTAATATTCCCATACTTGCTCACACTAAAAAGGGGACGGAGTGCCGTACTTACTGGAGACTGACGGAATAGTCAAGACCTAGCCTTCGGGCGAAGTTGTTGTAAGGAAAGTGCTTCCAAGAAAAGCCGAAGTGAAGCAACTCGTACCAAAACCGACACAGGTAGTCGAGGAGAGAATCCTAAGGTGCTAGAGTGAATCATGGTTAAGGAACTAGGCAAAATAGTCTCGTAACTTCGGAAGAAGGGACGCCAGCAGCAATGCTGGCCTCAGAAAAGAGGCCCAGGCGACTGTTTATCAAAAACACAGGACTCTGCTAAATCGAAAGATAATGTATAGGGTCTGACACCTGCCCGGTGCTGGAAGGTTAAGGAAGGTTGTTAGCAGCAATGCGAAGCAATTAACTGAAGCCCCAGTAAACGGCGGCCGTAACTATAACGGTCCTAAGGTAGCGAAATTCCTTGTCGGGTAAGTTCCGACCTGCACGAATGGTGTAACGATCTGGGCACTGTCTCAACCATGAGCTCTGTGAAATTGTAGTCTCGGTGAAGATGCCGAGTACCCGCAATGGGACGAAAAGACCCTGTGAACCTTTACTATAACTTCGTATTGACTTTGAATAAACAATGTGTAGGATAGGTGGGAGGCTTTGAAGCTGGCACGCTAGTGTCGGTGGAGCCAACGTTGAAATACCACCCTTTGTTTATTTGGAGCCTAACTTCTCAAAAGGAAGGACATTGCGTGGTGGGTAGTTTGACTGGGGTGGTCGCCTCCAAAAGAGTAACGGAGGCTTTCAAAGGTACCCTCAGCACGCTTGGTAACCGTGCGTAGAGTGTAATGGCATAAGGGTGCTTGACTGTGAGACCTACAAGTCGATCAGGTGCGAAAGCAGGACATAGTGATCCGGTGGTTCCGTATGGAAGGGCCATCGCTCATAGGATAAAAGGTACTCCGGGGATAACAGGCTAGTCTCCCCCAAGAGCTCATATCGACGGGGAGGTTCGGCACCTCGATGTCGGCTCGTCACATCCTGGGGCTGGAGAAGGTCCCAAGGGTTGGGCTGTTC
>Ga0136636_10001900_pt1 | contig 12345 bp, 12 predicted proteins | sample AntDrymUQ8522106_2_FD_104653 | JGI IMG/M metagenome (GOLD analysis project Ga0136636, IMG submission 104653) | Polar desert sand microbial communities from Dry Valleys, Antarctica - metaG UQ852 (21.06) | ecosystem: Environmental > Terrestrial > Soil > Desert | place: Antarctica: Dry Valley... | reverse complement strand
TCGGATCGGGCACTCATCGCCAATGTCTCAAAACGAAGGAAAGCCCGTGATCGAGCGCATGCCTGCGCCACGTCCTGAAGCAACGCTGGACTTGGCCATGATTGGCAACTGCACGATAAGCGCATTGATCGAGCGTGGCGGCAGCATAGTCTGGTGCTGCATGCCGCGTTTCGACAGCACGCCCGTCTTCGATGCGCTGCTGCGGAGCGAACAGGGCCTGCCCCTGGATGGCGCCATGACCGTGGAGCTGGAAGGCCTGGCACGGGTCGAGCAGGCCTATGACCCTGGCACGGCCATCGTTCGCACGCAGCTATGGGATGACCGTGGGCAGGGCATCGAACTGGTGGACTTCGCGCCGCGCTTCATTACCCGCGACCGTGTCTTCCGACCGGCGCAACTGGTGCGCCGCGTGCGGCCCTTGTCGGGGCACCCTCGCGTGCGCTTCACCGTGCGCCCGCACGGCGACTGGGGCGCCGCGCCGCCCACGCTGACGCGCGGCAGCCATCACCTGCGCTTCGTCATGCCCGAACTGACGCTGCGTCTGAACTCCAGCCTGCCGCTCACCTACCTGGTCGACGGCAGGTGGTTTTCGCTGCATGGCCCGGTCAGCCTGCTGCTCGGGCCGGACGAGACGCTGGCGGGTGGTATCGACGACACGGCCCGTGAGTTCGAGGAACAGACTTCGCTCTACTGGCGTCACTGGTCGCGCCGCCTGGCTGTGCCCCTGGAGTGGCAGGACGCAGTCATCCGCGCAGCCATCACGCTCAAGCTCTGCCAGTTCGAGGAAACGGGCGCCATCGTCGCGGCGATGACGACGAGCATTCCCGAAGCGCCGAACAGTGGCCGCAACTGGGACTACCGCTTCTGCTGGCTGCGCGATGCGTTCTTCGTGGTGCGCGCGCTCAACAGCCTGTCCGAGGTGGGCACCATGGAGGGCTACCTGAACTGGCTCTACAACGTGGTGCGCGGTGCGGAGAACGGCCACGTACAGCCCCTGTACGGCATTGGTCTGGAGCGGTCCCTGCCCGAGTCTGTGGTGTCCAACATGGCCGGGTATCGCGGCATGGGCCCGGTCAGGGTCGGCAACCAGGCCCAGGAACATCTCCAACACGATGTGTACGGCAGCATCGTGCTCGGTGCGGCGCAGGCTTTTCACGACCACCGCCTGCTGCGGCGGGGCGACGCGGCCGACTTCAGCGCGCTGGAAGTGATGGGCGAGCAGGCTTGGGCCCTGCATGACCAGCCCGACGCGGGGATCTGGGAGTTGCGCACCCGCGCACGCGTGCACACCTCGTCCGCGCTGATGTGCTGGGCGGCCTGCGACCGGCTCGGCCGCATTGCCGCGGTGCTCGACCTGCCCGAGCGGGCGCGCCTGTGGCAACAGCGCGCCGGGGTCATCCGCACGGCCATCGAGCAGCACGCCTGGAACGACGAGCGCCAGGCCTACGTCGAAAGCCTGGGCGGGCGCGACCTCGACGCCAGCGTGTTGCTGATGGGCGAGGTCGGATTCCTGCCGCCGCAGGACCCGCGGTTCATCAGCACCGTCCAGGCGATGGAAGCTTCGCTCTGCGACGGTCCATTCATGCGGCGCTACGAGGCTGCGGACGACTTCGGCCGACCGGAGACGGCCTTCAACGTCTGCTCGTTCTGGCGTGTCGACGCCCTGGCGCGTATCGGACGCAAGGACGAAGCCCGTGCCGCATTCGAGGCGCTGCTGGCGCAACGCAACCATGTGGGGCTGCTGAGCGAGGATCTCGCGCCGGCCAGCGGTGAGTTGTGGGGCAACTTTCCACAAACCTACTCGATGGTCGGCATCATCAACGGGGCCGTGCGACTGTCCGCGCCCTGGGACAGCGCCGTATGAATGCGCAGTGGCAGGACCTTCCGGTCGGGCTGCTCGCCCACATGCGGGGCTTGGAAGGCATCGCCATTGCAGGCTTGCGGATCATGTTGATCCTGCTCGCGGCGTGGCTGGCCATCGCGGCCTCGCAGCGTGCGATCCGTACCCTGCGCATTCGCATTGCCAGCCGTCTGGGCGAAAGGGGGGCCGTGCAACGCGCCGAGACCTTGGGCCGCGTCTTCCGTTACCTCGCCGCGGTCGTCATTTCGCTGCTGGCAGGCACGCTGGTTCTCAGCGAACTCGGTATCAGCGTCGCCCCCATCCTCGGCGCGGCCGGTGTCGCGGGCCTGGCCGTGGGATTTGGCGCGCAGAGTCTGGTGAAGGACTACTTCACGGGGCTGTTCCTGTTGGTCGAAGACCAGATCCGCCAGGGCGACGTCGTCAAGCTGGGCGACCATGCCGGCGTGGTGGAAGAAGTGACCTTGCGCTATGTGCGGCTGCGCGACTATGACGGGCACGTGCACTTCGTCCCCAACGGCGCCATATCCAGCGTGGTCAACATGGGCCGGGATCATGCACAGGCGGTGGTCGACATCGGGGTGGCCTATGGCGCCAGCCTGGATGCCGCCATGACGCTGATGTTGGACGTGGCCGCTGGCATGCGTGCCGACTCCGCCTATGCAGCGCGCATCCTGGCCGATCTAGAGATGGCGGGCGTCGAACGCTGGGCGGACTCTGCGGTGATCATTCGGGCGCGTTTCAAAGTGGCGCCGCTGGAACAATGGACCGTGCGGCGCGAGTATCTCCGCCGACTCAAGCTTGCCTTCGACAACGCTGGCATCGAGATCCCTTTCCCGCAGTTGACGTTGCGCCGTCCGCCGCGGCACCCGGCCGATCAGCGCGATGCCACGCGTATCGCCCCGGCCTGACGCTCGGCCCGATCGACGCAGTTCCAAGTGCGCCGCGTCGAATGGCAGCGGGCACGCTGAAAGTCTCGTTCCTGACTGTCGCTCACACGCGAGTCTGGCGTCACGATGGGGATTTGTTCTCTGACTCTGACTCTGACTCGCTAGCCGGCAGCCTTCGCCGTCGTGGTGATGGACCGGGACCGGGCACGGGCACGGGCAGCGGTCGGAATGGCCGCGACCCGAGCCGAGCGGGACGGCTGCTTTTCGGCCTTTTTGCACACCAGCACCGGCACAGGCGCCAGCGTGATGTGCCGCGTCACCACGCTGCCGAAGACCAAACGCTGGATGGCGCTGCGGCCATGCGAGCCGATCACGATCAACTGGCATTGCCGCTCGGACGCCGCGCGCGCAATGCATTGCGCCTCGTCGATGCCTGAACCCATCGCGCTGGCGCAGCGCACGCCCAATTCGCCTGCACATTGGGTCGCGGTGGCCAGGATGCGGTTCGCGGTGCGCTCCACCGCCTTTCGAAACTGTTCTGGACCCAGGACAGCCATCGCAGGCATGTCCGAAATCGGCACGACGTAGTTGGGCAGCACGCGAAAGAACAGCACCTCGGCGGCCTGGCTTTTCGCCAGCGCGAGCCCTTCGTCAACGGCGGCGCGGGCCACGGCCCCGTCGTCCACCACGATCATGATGCGCTTGTACATGGGCTTTCCTCAGCTCGACGGCGCCAGGGCGTCGAAGCAACTGGCCACCGAACGCACATGCTGCGCCTCGCTCGGAGGATCGATTACCTTGAGCACCACAGCATCGATCCTGCGTTCGTCGCCGCCGACCACTGGCAGCGCGCTGAGGACCCGATCGGTGTACTTGATGCTCTCCCGAGGTACCCCCAACCGTTCGACGGCGTCGCGCAGGTTACGCAGCCGAGCCATGCGGGTGGCGCTGGACGCGCTGATGTCATGGGCCATGACGACTATCGATTGCGGTCGCCAGGCCATCCAGCCGCTGATCCAACGCTCGAGGACGAGCTGCTCCGAGCCGGGCAGTTTGCGGCGGCCGGGCTCGAAGCCAAGCACCACGTCGCTGGTCCTCGGTGCCGGCACTTCCGTGGCAGCCGACTCTGGTTCGCGATCGAGGGTCTGGTTTCGGACTGTCGGATTGCGGGTAACGGGTATCTGGGTTGTAAACACAGGGCTCCTCCTTGGGTGATTGAAGGCACCCGAACTCGCCGGGAACCTTGATTTGTCGATCGCAATTGTATACATTTGGACCAATATAGTCAAGTCACATGGTCTGGTCGAACGGGCTAGTCCCTCAAGCCTGCGGGCTCAGCTGACTCTGGAGCTTGCAGCCGCACGTCCAGCACGCCCGTACGCATGTGCAGGTCGCGCTGCGGGAACGGAATGTCGATGCCGCGGCTGGCCAGTTCATCGTCCAGCGCCCACATCAGCTTGGCATGTGTCGATGCGGGGTGGGTCGTGAGCTGGCGGTCGGCCCAGATGATGAGCTCGAAGTTCATGGCGCTGTCGCCGTAACCCACCAGCCAGACCTGTGTGCGCATGCGGTCCCGGTTCATGATGCCTTGCACCTTCGCAGCGGCGGCGATGCCGGCCTCTCGGACCTTCTCCTTGGGTGTGCCGTAGGCGACACCGAAGGGAATGTGCATGCGGCGATGCGAATCGTCCAGCGTCCAGTTGCTGACCCGGCCGTTGATGAACTCGGAGTTCGGCACCAGAACGTCCAGCGAATCGTTGGTGCTGATGCGCGTGTAGCGCATGGCGATCTCGCGCACGTGGCCGCGCAGGCCCGATTGCAGGTCGACGAAGTCACCCACCTTCAGGCTGCGCTCCAACAGGATGATCACGCCGGAGGCAAAGTTGCTGAACACGTTCTGCAGGCCGAAACCCAGGCCCACCGCCAGCGCGCTGCCGAGCAAGGCGATACTGGTCAGGTCGATGCCCAGGTAATTCAAGCCGACCAGCGTGCCGACTATCCACACGCCGTAGCGCAGCAGCCGGCTCAGCATGTGGATGCGGGCTGTCTTCCAGGACTCGTCGCCATAGCGCTGGGTCAGGCGATGCACGCTGCGCTCCAGCAAGCCGGCAAACCACCAGATACCGATCACGAAAGCCAGCGCGAGCAGCAGGCTGCCCACGCTGACTTCTTTTCCGCCCAAGGCGAACAGCGGGTGCGTCATCCACGACAAATTGAGCCGGGACAGATTCGGTTCGGACATGGTGTGCTGCTTCAGTGGTTGGCCGTCTTCGCTGTGGGGGCATCGGCGGCGACAGCTTCAGCTTCCCGCCTCCCGCGGCCGGCGTCGCCCGACAGACGCAAGGCCATTGCCGCGATCGGCGGCCCGATGGTCTCGAAGAATGCGACCGCCGCAAGCACCCGTGCCGACACCTGCACACCGAGCTCCGGCATCAGGCCGCGGGTGGTCTGCACCAGGCCGATGTCATGGCCGCGCCGACCAACAGCGGGAACCTGAAATGCTCTTCGTCGTGGCGCGTCAGCGAAGCGATTCGGGTCGCTACCCATGCCACGCCCACGCAGGCCCAGTGCGATATCGACCAGCACCTTGGCACCGCTGAGCACTTCCTGCAACAACAGGCCCAGCCCACTCGGCCCCACCAGCAATCCCAGCGCCATGAAGCCGGTGATGGTCGGCAGCCAGCGCACGCGTGCCGAACGCCAGCAGCGGCTTCATCTGCGGCAGGCCTTGCGGCAGCACGTTCGATGCGGAGACATCGTTCAGCTCTTCAGCATACGGTCGAGGGCGGCCTGGAGGAAGTCGTTGATCAGCGGCTCGGGGCTCAGGCGGTCATCGCGCTGCCAATGGAATTCGGGATGCCATTGCACGCCCGCCACATAGTGCGAGCCGGTGGCGCGGATCGCCTCGACGATACCGTCCTGGCTGCTGCGCGCCTCGACCACCAGATCGCTGCCCAGCCGGTCCACCGCCTGGTGGTGGATGCTGTTCACGCGGAAGTCCGCCCCTTCACCGTAAAGCACCGCCAGGCGGCCGCCGGGTTCCATGCGAACGGTATGGTGGAGTTCGTCGTAGAGCACCGGGTCGACATGCGCCAAGGCCTCGGGCCGCTGGGTGGCGATGTCCTGCAACAGCGTGCCGCCAAAAGCGGCATTGATGAGTTGCGCGCCGCGGCACACGCCCAGCACCGGCTTGCCAGCATTCATGAAGCCCTCAATGAGCTCGATCTCGTAGCGGTCGCGCACGATGTCGCCGGCCCAGTCGGCGCGCATGGGCTGCTGGCCGTAGGTGGCGGGGCTGACATCGGCGCCGCCTTGCAGGATCAGGCCGTCCAGCCGCTCGACATACTCGCGGATGGACACACGGCGGCGCGCCACATCGGCGTTGAAGCCCAGCGTCGGCACGCCCAGGGCCAGCGCGCCGTGGGCCATGATCCAGTGCGCCATGGTCTGCTCCAGGTAGAGCAGCGTCTTGCCGCGGAAACCCAGCTCGGCGGGCGGCTTGTGCATCAGCCGCACTGACAAGCCGATGCACAGCGGCGGCGCAGGCTTCACGTTCGGCACGCCAGTGTCAGGGCGCGCGGAGTGGCCAGGCACAGTCAAGCGGCTGCGCCCTGCCAGCGCAACGCCTGCAGGCGCACGACCTCGGGCAGAAGGTGCTCGCGCTCCTGCTGCTGGCGGATCCAGCCTGCGTCATTGCCCAAGCCCTTGATCTCATTGCGCAACAGCACGATGGCCTCTTCCGCACGCAACTCCATGGCGTGCACCTCCAGCTTGTCGAAGATGGAGAGCAAGTCATCGCGCAGCAGGCGGTGCTCGCCGCTCGTGGGGTCCACGAAAGTCGCGCCGAGCCCGAAGCGGCAGGCCTGGAAGCGGTTGAAGGTGTAGGGCAGGTAGTCATCTTCGTTCAGCGCGTACGGCCGCTCGGTGCGCAGCCAGCGCGCCAGGCACTGGATGAGGCCCGCCAACGCGGCAGCCTTCTCCACCGTCAACGGTGTGTCGAGCACGCGGACTTCGATGGTTCCGAATTCCGGCTTGGGCCGGATGTCCCAGTAGAAGTCCTTCATGCTCTTGACGACACCCGTGCGCGCCATCTTGCCGAAGAAGACCTCGAAGTCATCCCAACGCTGCACGAAGGGCGCGCGGCCTGAGAGCGGAAACGCGAACACCGAATTCAGGCGCGCCGAATGAAAGCCCGTGTCGGTGCCCTGCACGAAAGGCGAAGAGGCCGCCAGCGCGATCAGGTGCGGAATGAAGCGGCTCATGCCGTGCAGCAACACCAGGGCCTGGTCCGGGCCGGGGCAGCCGATGTGCACGTGCTGCCCGAAGATGGTGAACTGCTTGGAGAGGTAGCCGTAGAGCTCGGAGATTTCGTGAAAGCGCGGCGTGTCGTAGATGCGCATGCGACTCCAGTCCTGGAACGGGTGCGTGCCGCCACCGCACAGCCGCACATCGAGCTTGCGGGCGCAGTCCACCAGGTTGTCGCGAATCTCGCGCAGCTCGGCCAAGGCCTGAGCGTGGTTTTCGCATATGCCCGTGGCCATCTCGATCATGCCGCGGGTGATCTCCGGCTTCACGTCGCCGGGAATGCGGCGGCCCTTCATCAAGCGCATCAGGTCGGCCGCCGCCGGCGCGAGGTTGTAGTCGTGGGTGTTGACGATCTGCAGCTCGAGCTCCACGCCCATCGTCAACGGCCTCGAACTGGCAAAGGGTTCGAGGCTCATCGCTGCTCCTTCACGGCATTGGCACCCGGGGCCAGGTCGCCGGCCAGGCGCAAGGCAGCCTGCACGGCGATCGGCCCGAGCAGTTCAAGGATCGCCACCGCGCTGAGCACGATGGGCGCGACCTGCATCGCCAGTTCCGGGCCTGCGTGATGCAACTCGCTCAGCAACACCAGGGCCGTGCCCGACAGCGGCGTGAGCGTCACCGCCAAGGCCAGACCTTGCCGAGCGCTGGCCCCGGCGGGACGCGCCAGCGCCAGCACCATCACCCCTTTGCCGATGGCGCGCGCCGCCACCAGAACCAGACCGGCCAGGCCACCCGCCACCAGGGCCGCAGGCGACCAGGACGCGCCGACGATGACGAACATCATCAGCACCATCACGCCCCCGGCGGTGCCGAAGTGGCGCGGCCAGATCCACGGCCGGTCCGTCACGTTGCGAAGCAGCAGGCCCGCCAACAGCGGCACCAGCAGCGTGGAAAGGTGGGCCATGCGGGCAGCGCCCAATGCCAGCACCACCAGGCCCAGCACCAGCAGCACCGAGCTCTCGTTGCGCAGGTCCAGCCGGCGCGCGGCGGCTGCCACCAGGCCGGCCAGCAGCGCGGCCAGCAGCAGCGAACCCAGGAACGACTGTGCCAGCAGCCCCAGCGCCGCCATCACGTCGGTGGCCTGCCCGGCATGCCACCACCCGCGCAGCACGGTGAGGGCGAGCACCGCGTAAAGCGTGTTGAGCGCGGTCAGCAGGATCATGCGGTCGGTGACCTGACCCTCGGCGCCGAGTTCCAGCGCCACGCGGCCGGCCACGGCCGCTGACGACGGAATCGAGATCACGGCGCAGGCCGCAGCCACCGGCATGGTCACACCCATCCACAGCAGCGCTGCGAACACCGCAGCCCCGCCCGCTGCAGCTTCGGCCAGGCTGGTCCACAGCAGGGCCGGATTGAAGCGCAGCCAGCGCAGCCGCACCCGGCTGCCGATCTCGAACAGCAGCAGTGCCAGGGCGATGTCCAGCACCAGGCGCGTCATGCCGGTGAGCGGGATGTCCGGGCCATATCCGGCCAAGGCGGCCGCGCACCCCGCCAGGGTGTATCCCACCAGCCGGGGCAGGCGGCTGTTGCGGGCAATGACCTCGCCCGCCAGCGCCCCAGCCACCAAGAGCAGTGCGCCCCAGAAGATGGCGTCTGGCGCGGCGAGCCCGGCGGCACGGTGAAAGTTGGCGATCCAGGCGGTGTCGAACAAAGCTTCTCCTCGTCGATGGCCGCGCATTGCGGCGGCGGGTCCGAAGGTGTCTCTCTCCGGGGCAGCGGCCCATCGGCTTTGGCCAGCCATCCCCTTGTGCACTGGCCTGGCCAGTACACATTTGTCACAATGTACATCTGCATTCTTGCATTTCGTTGAAGTGCATTTCACATCCAGCCGCCGGACGCAGAAAGTGGCCTGCTCGACGCGAGCGCCGGCATGCCAGGGAGCGGTAAAGCCAACCGTGCGGCCGGGGGTGTTCCAAGGGGTTATGGTCAACCACTTCGAGTGCAAAACAAGGACGTGCCATGCAAGTTCAGCTGAACACCGACAAACACATCAAGGGCGACGACGCGCTGGCCGGCTGGGTCGAGCGGGAACTCAAGGACAAGCTGGCGCGGCACCGTGAGCACATCACTCGGGTGGAAGTGCATTTGAGCGACGCCAGCCCCACGCGCCATGGCCCGGACGACAAATGCTGCAAGCTGGAAGCGCGCTTGACCGGCCGCCAGCCGGTGCTGGCCAGCCATGAGGCGGCCACTGTGGCCGAGGCCTTTCGCGGCGCGCTGGACAAGCTGCTGCGGGTGATCGACACGCAATTGGGTCGCGTCAAGGAAGCCCATCTACGCGATTCGATTCGGGGCGAAACGGGCACCGCACCCGATTGAGTTGCGGCATGCGCTCAACTGCTCGGCCGCGTCTCCCGGTGGCGGCGCCTGTCCATCGCTGCGTCATCGCCCGCTGCCCCGCAAATCGAGGCCGCCGCGTTGCTGCGCGACTTGAGCGCGCTGCTCTACCCGCGTCGATGGCAGCTTGGCTCCCCAGCTTGAAAGCATGACAACAGCAACCGGCCCGACGCCGGCAATGGGATGAACGATGGTTGAGCTGACAGCGCACGGCCTGGGCATGCTGCTCTTCACTGCAGGGGTGTTCGGCCTGTTCATCCAGAACCGCTGGTCGATTTCCACCATCAGCCTGGGCATGCTGGCGGTGCTGCCGATCGGCTTCACGCTGTTTCCGTTGGTCGTAGAAGGCCAGGCGATCGGTCCCGAACGCTTTTTCGCCGGTTTTGCCAGCTCGGCGCTGGTGGCGATCTGCGCCTTGATGATCGTTGGTCACGGCCTGGTGGTGACGGGCGCGCTGGACCCCGCTGCGCGTCGTCTGGCTGGCCTGGTGGCCACCTACCCGAAGACCGCGCTGCTGGCGGTGCTGGTGTTGGCCGCCTCAGTCAGCGGCGTGGTGAACGACACGCCGGTGGTGGTGCTGCTGATCCCGCTGCTGCTGGCCGCAGCGCGCCAGTCCAAGACACGGGCTGCGGACCTGTTGCTGCCGATGAACTACGCTGTGTTGATCGGCGGCATGGCCACGTCGATCGGCACGTCCACCAACCTGATCGTCGTGGCGATTGCGGCATCACTGGGCGTCCGCGCCTTTGGCCTGTTCGACTGGTTCGGTCTGGTTGCCCTGGCCGCTGTGCCGGCGCTGATCTACCTGTGGCTGGTGGCGCCACGCTTGCTGCGCGACGTGCCCGCACTCGAGCAGAACCTGAGCGACGATGTCTTCAATGCGGAACTGCACGTCGACGAAGGCAGCCCGCTGGCAGGGCAGCCGCTGAGCGCCGCCCTGACCGCCGTACAGCCTCGCGTGCAACTGGTGGGCCTGCGTCGAGGCGCGCTGACGCTGCCGCCGCTGCCCACGAGGCGCTTGCGCGTGGGCGACCGACTCGTCATCCGCGAGACGGCGTTGCGGCTGAAAGAGCTCGAACACCAGCTCGGCGCCGTGTTGCACACCGTCACGCCGCCCGAAGAGGAAGAAACCGCCGATGCGGCTGCGGCCAAGCCCGCAAGCCCTGCGGCCGTGGTGGCGCAGTTGATCGTCACGGCCGGCTCGCCGCTGGAAGGTCGCAGCGTGCGCCAGGAGCGTCTGGCTGAGCGTTTTGGCTTTGTCGTCGTCGGTGTCCGCAGAGCCAGCCAGCCCGTTTCACCGCAGCGCGAGGGCCTGATCGACCGGCGGGTCAGCATCGGCGATGTGCTGCTGGTCGAAGGCGACGCAGCCGCCATGCGCCGGGCGCAGCGCGAGGGACTGGGGCTGCTGCTGGACGAGCGCTTTGCCGTTCCGCGCCAGAACAAGGCCAACATCGCCATTGCCGTGATGGCCGCTGTCGTGCTGCTGGCCGCCACCAAAACCCTGCCCATCGAGATCGCCGCGGTGAGCGGTGCCCTGGTTCTGCTGCTGACGCGCTGCCTGACCTGGGAAGACGTCGCGCAGTCGATGTCCGCCAAAGTCATTTTGCTGGTTGCGGCCAGTCTGGCGCTGGGCGACGGGTTGGCCCTCTCCGGCGCGACAGCTTGGCTGGCGCAAGGCCTGGCCACGCAGGCCGGCAATCTGTCGCCAGCCTGGATGCTGGCTTTGCTGCTGGGTTTGATGGGCCTGGTCACGAACTTCGTCTCCAACAATGCGGCTGCAGCCATTGGCACGCCTTTGGCGGTCTCATTGGCGCAGACGCTGGGCGTGCCGCCGGAACCCTTCGTGCTGGCCGTGCTGTTCGGCTGCAACCTGTGTTACCTGACACCCATGGCCTACCAGACCAACCTGCTGGTGATGAACGCTGGCGGTTACCGCTTTGCCGACTTCGTGCGCGTGGGCACACCGCTGTTCCTGATCATGTGGGCGGCGCTGTCGTTCCTGCTCGCCTGGCGTTACGGCCTGTGAGTCACAGGTCGCCCGCCGTTTTTTGCCAGCCCGGATCGCCAGCCCGGATTGCGAGCCCGGATTGCGAGCCCGGATTCGACCCGGACACCACAGGCGATGATGATGTCTTTGCACAGGCGGCGCCGCCCGCCAAGGAGCCCCGATGCCACCGTCAGCCGTCCGTCTTCTCGTCGTACTGGACGAGTCTGAGCTTGGCCTGCACACGGCCGCGATGGCAGCGGCGCTGGCGGCGCGGCTCGGCGCCGAGATCACACTGCATGTGGTCATCGCGATCGAGCGTATCGAAGTGCGCTCGGCTGCCTCGGCCATGTTCGCCCTTTCAAAGCACCAAGAGGACTGCCGGCAGCGTGCAGCTGAATGGTTCGCACGTGCCCACGCCGTCATCCAACCGTCCGAGGTCCCCACCCGAACCGTCATGACGGCGGACGAGGAGCCCTGTGCCGCGGTGCTGCGCATCGCCGTCGAGCAAGGCTGCGGCCTGATCGTCGTGGGCTCGCACGGCCGCGGTGCGGTGTCACGCCTGCTGAGCGGCAGCCTGGTCGCCGACCTGATACGCCAGTCGCACCTTCCGGTACTGGTGTGCCGCGAGGACATGACGGCCGGCTGGCTCGCCGCAGCCGCCCCCGCCTGAAATCAGGTCAGGGCGCGGGCTGCTCTGGCTTCGGCGCCTTTCAGCGCAGCGGTTCGACCGGCGGCCGCCAGGGGCGCTGGCGAAGGATCGGTATGAACCTCAGGCTCGACGACCCGGGGTGGAGCCTTGATGTTGCTTCGCCTTCAACTGCGATGTGTCAACCGCTCGCAGCGGTCGCGTCAACCACGCGGTGTGCGGGTGTGCGTGCAGGTTTGTTGACTGGGGGCGCCGTACACAGTCACTTCAACGTCATTGCTCTTGGGAACCACTTCAGGGGTCCGCTTCCCGGAAACGCCGG
>Ga0136636_10001899_pt1 | contig 12347 bp, 9 predicted proteins | sample AntDrymUQ8522106_2_FD_104653 | JGI IMG/M metagenome (GOLD analysis project Ga0136636, IMG submission 104653) | Polar desert sand microbial communities from Dry Valleys, Antarctica - metaG UQ852 (21.06) | ecosystem: Environmental > Terrestrial > Soil > Desert | place: Antarctica: Dry Valley... | reverse complement strand
CTCCATGGGTGGGCATGGGGCATTGACCATCAGCTTGCGGAACCCGGGTCGATTCCGTTCGACCTCCGCGCTTGCGCCCATCGTGTCGCCCTTGAACTGCCCTTGGGGTGAAAAGGCTCTAGGGGGCTATCTTGGGCAAAACAGAGCGCATTGGCGCGCATATGACAGCGTTGCGCTGATCCAAGATGGCGCTAGGTTGCCCGACCTTTTGGTAGATCAAGGGACCGACGATAATTTCTTAGATACTCAGCTCAAGACGCATTTGCTTGTCGAACAATGCGCGGAAGTGGGTCAGCCAGCGACGATCCGAATGCAGGCGGGCTATGACCATAGCTATTATTTCATCTCAACCTTCATGGGTGAGCATTTGGCGTGGCATGCCGAACGGTTGAAAGGCTGAGATTTTGGGCACTGGCCAGTTCTTATACTGCGGGATATTATGCCAAGTGTGGCGCGGGTGTAGCTCAATGGTAGAGCAGCAGCTTCCCAAGCTGAATACGGGGGTTCGATTCCCCTCACCCGCTCCAGAGTTGGCCGCTCCATGATCCCTGCCGAGGGACCTTTCGTTTTACTTGATGACGCCCGCGCGCATGATGCGTCGCCTGCACGGCTTTATGCCAATCCCGTTGCAATTCTGACGGCACGTGACGGTGATGAGCTTAATGCGCTGCTGGCTTCGCTTCGCAAAGTGCAACGTGAGGGCCTGCATGCGGCTGGATTCTTTGCCTATGAGGCTGGTGCGCATTCTCTGCCCAATGTGACCCCAGCACCCACCGGCTTACTGGCATGGTTCGGGTTATTTACAGATTTTCAAGAGATAGCCACCGACGTCGTGACGTCACTGCTGCCTGATCCAGCTGGTTCGTGGCTTTCCCAGCTTCGTCCTGGCATATCTCGGGCAGATTACTGCCGGGCTTTTGCCGCGGTGCAGGAATATATCCATGCCGGGGATATTTATCAGGCCAATCTGACATTCCCGCTTAACGCCGATTATGCTGGCGATCCGCTTGCTTTATACGCCGCGTTGCGCAAACGGGCGAGTGCTGGCTATGGCGGTATCATCTCGACAGGTGAGTCGCATTATCTGTCCTTCTCTCCTGAGTTGTTTTTTGCGTTGAAAGACCGAAGGGTCACAACCAAGCCCATGAAGGGAACAGCGCAACGGTTGGCCGATCCTGTGGCGGATGCACAAGCAGCCGAAACTTTGTGCAATGACCCGAAGCAACGGGCCGAAAATCTTATGATCGTCGATCTTTTGCGCAATGATTTGTCGCAAGTGTGCTCGGCTGGCAGCGTAAAGGTGCCTCAACTTTTTCATGTCGAAAGCTATCCGACAATTCACCAGATGACATCTACAGTCACTGGCATACTGAATGATGGGGCGGATGCTGTTGACATCATAAAGGCCTTATTCCCCTGTGGATCTATAACCGGTGCACCTAAAATCCGGGCAATGCAGGTTGTTCAAGAGGTTGAAGCTGGACCGCGCGGGATATATTGCGGTTCCATCGGCCGGATTGACGATAGTGGCGATGCGGCATTCAATGTTGCTATCCGCACATTTACGGTTTGTGATGCAACAAAATCCCTCTCGCTTGGCTTAGGCTCGGGGGTAGTGGCTGATTCCAACGAAGCTGATGAATGGGCCGAATGTCTGGCCAAAGGGGATTTCGCCAAGTTGAGTAATCACGGGTTTGACCTTATCGAAACGATGCGATTTGAACCCATGGCTGGGATATTGCGGCTTGAGGAACATTTGGAGCGAATGAAGGCTAGCGCGTCGAAATTCGGCTTTGAGTTCGACCGGCACGAAATGCGCAACCGACTGCACGCGGGTATTTTCCATTTGGAGCGTCTGTCCAAAATACGCTTAATGGTGTCGCGGCATGGCGCGCAATCGGTTGAGATTTGGCCGTTGGAAGATGTGGGCGAATGGCGCGTTGCCGTTGTTCCGCTGCCTGTTGACGCCGGAGATTTCCGGCTACGGCATAAAATTAGCGATCGCACTTTTTACGATGATGCGCGCAAATCGCGGCCCGATTGCGATGAGGTGGTTTTTGTAGGAACCGATGGCTTGTTGACAGAAGGCAGCATCACCGCCTTGTTTGTGGAACGCGATGGCAAGTTGCTCACCCCACGACTGGAGACTGGACTGTTGCCGTCCATCTTGCGTGGTGAACTGCTTGAGAGCGGGAAGGCAGCTGAAGCCGATTTGAGGGTAAGCGATCTGGCGGATGGGTTCTTCGTCGGCAACAGCCTGCGCGGATTAATAACGGCCAACAGGGTTGCGTAACTTTTGACGAGCTATTAGGGGCAGGCACGCAATTTCTGTTCAATAATAACGCGAAAGTAAGATGATGATTGACCATCTGTCGGCTGCCCTCGGGCGAATTGCTCCTTCTGCGACGCTTGCCATGTCGGGACGTGTGATTGACCTGAAATCGCAAGGGATTGATGTCATTGGCCTCTCGGCTGGAGAGCCTGATTTCGACACACCCGACTTTGTCAAGGATGCAGCTATTCAGGCGATCCGCGACGGGATGACCAAATACACTGCTGTGGACGGTATTGCGCCGCTTAAGCAGGCTATCATCGCCAAGTTCAAACGCGATAATGATATCGACTATACGCCAAAACAGATCACGGTGAACTCCGGCGGCAAGCACACGTTGTTCAACGCCCTTGTTGCGACCATTGATGTGGGCGACGAGGTCATCATTCCGGCGCCATATTGGGTGAGCTATCCCGACATCGTCCAATTTGCCGGCGGCACACCGGTCATCGTCATGGCAACCGCTGCGCAAAATTACAAAATTACCCCCGAGCAGCTTGATGCGGCGATTACTCCCAAGACGCGTTGGCTCATTTTGAACTCTCCGTCCAACCCGACGGGCGCGGCGTATGATGCGGATGAACTTAAGGCGCTTGGTGAGGTGCTGTTGAAGCATCCGCATGTCATGCTGCTGTCCGACGACATGTATGAGCATATCTGGTACGCGTCCAAGCCTTTTGCGACCATGCTTCAAGTATGTCCGGACTTGTATGACCGCACGCTGACGATGAATGGCGCTTCGAAATCCTATGCGATGACGGGTTGGCGGATTGGCTATGCTGGCGGACCAGCCTGGCTCATCAAGGCCATGGCCGATTTGCAGTCGCAGTCGACTAGCAATCCATGTTCGATCAGCCAATATGCTGTACTTGCGGCCTTGAACGGACCGCAAGACTTTTTGAGGGAACGCAACATTGCCTTCCGCGAGCGTAGGGACCTTGTAGTGGCCATGCTCAATGATGCGCCCGGGCTGAGCTGCCCCAGGCCCGAAGGTGCGTTCTACGTTTATCCTGACGCTTCTGGGGTGATGGGTAAGACAACGCCGCAGGGTAATATTATCCAGACCGACGCTGACCTTATCGATTATTTCCTCGACGAATATCGCGTTGCCGCAGTGCACGGTGGTGCTTTTGGTCTGTCGCCAGGCTTCCGGATTTCTTACGCAACCTCAGCAGAAATTTTGAAGGAAGCATGCACGCGAATCCAATCAGCCTGCGCTGCGCTTACGTGAGCCGGACATATTCGGAGCACGGAACGCGTTCAGTCTCGTTTAATCCAGTGTCTGCTTGAAACCATTTGGAGCCACAGCACGTATCTCGTTCGGCTCCTGAGTCAATGGCAAGAAATAGAGACACATTATGGACGGTATTTTCAACTTTGTGCGATCAGATCTTTTCCTCAGTTTGATGGGTGGATTTGCCCTTGGCGTAGCCGGTCTCGCGTTAATTCAGCCTGCCAATGCAGGTGAGGTCGCAATTGAAGCTGGCCAATCTATCTCCATTGGCGCGTCATGAAACAACGCCGCAATGCCCCCAAAAGCGTTTTCCATGCGCTGAATATAGTCCTGTTGCTTGGTTTGGTTACAGCATGCGGATCGGACATCGGCGCGCCGATCGGCAGCGCACATGCCACCGAGGGTATCCGCATCGCTGCGCCTGCCGCGTCGATAGCTGAACCCAAAGCGCAGCAAGTTGCGGTGTTTGCAGGCGGCTGCTTCTGGGGTGTCGAGGCAGTGTTTGAACGCGTGAAGGGTGTGACCCGTGTCGAGTCCGGCTATTCAGGCGACACTAAAGCGCGAGCGGATTACGATCTCGTCAGTGCAGGGCAGACAAAACATGCCGAGTCTGTCCGTGTTTATTATAACCCGGCTATAGTCAGCTATAATGATTTGCTGCACATATTTTTCTCCGTGGCGCATGACCCGTCACAGTTAAATCGCCAGGGTCCTGATCGTGGGGCGCAATATCGAACGGCTATTTTCCCCGCCAATGCAGTGCAGCGAAATGCAGCACGTGCCTATATCGCTCAACTGGATAAGGCGGCTTATTGGAAGAAGCCGATCGTGACAAAGATCGAGCCGCACAGTTTTTTTCCAGCGGAAACCTATCATCAGGACTTCATGGCGAAGAACCCGCGGCACCCGTACATTGTGCAGTGGGACAAGCCAAAGATCGCCAACCTGAACCGGCTCTTTGCTGCCCGGGTGCGTTAATTAGCCGCGATAGGCGGGAATTGCCCAACCCTTCCATATGGCCATAGCGCGCAAGCCAAAGCCTGCTAGCGCGCTGATACCTGCTGCTGGCAAGACAGGCAGGCCCAGAAATATCAGCAATCCAAATAGACAGGAAGCAAGAGCAGCGGCGGTGACGTATATTTCCGGCTTAAGAAGGATTGAAGGTTCGCCTGCCAAAACATCGCGAATGATTCCACCGACACATGCGGTAATAACACCCATCATCATCGCGGGGAGCAACGGCACCCCAAGCGTAAGCGATTTCCAGGTGCCGAATACGGCGTAAATCGCGATACCGACCGCATCAAACCAGTCGAGTGCGCGGGCATTCCACACATTTTGTGGCGTTACCCAGACAAGCCCCGCAGTGACAAGGCACGTGGCAGCAAAGCGCCAGTCTTGAACCCAGAATACAGGCGCACCGATTAAAAGATCGCGCACTGTGCCTCCACCAACGCCTGTGATGAGTGCGAAGAAGGAGAAGGTCACCAGCGTCTGTTGTCGCTGTGCTGCGGCCAAGGCCCCTGACGCTGCAAAAACTGCGATACCAAACAGGTCGAGCCATGAGATCATGGCCGGCGCAATCTGTACCGCCTGGTTCACCATCACATATGGATCGGCTTGCCCGTCACCGCCATTGCTGCTTCTTTCAATGCCTCGGCATGTGTTGGGTGCGCGTGGCACGTGTAAGCAATATCTTCCGACGTCGCGCCAAACTCCATCGCGGTGCAGGCTTCAGCAATCATCGCGCCGGCAATCGATGCAATAATGTGCACGCCCAAAACGCGGTCGGTTTTTGCGTCGGCAATGACCTTCACAAAGCCGTCAGTGTCACGGTTGGTCTTTGCGCGGCTGTTCGCCATCATAGGGAATTTTCCGACCTTGATTTCGCCGCCTGTCGCGGCAGCATGAGTCTTGGCTTCTTCCTCGGTCAGGCCAACACTGGCGATCTCAGGATAGGTATAAACGACACCCGGAATGACGTCATGGTTCACGATTCCCGTGAGGCCAGCAACGAATTCTGCAGCAGCGATACCCTCATCTTCAGCCTTGTGCGCGAGCATTGGACCGGGGCAGACGTCGCCGACCGCATAGATGCCTGGAACGATTGTCTGGAAATCATGGCCGATCTCGACCTGGCCACGCTGATTGACGGTGAGACCAGCCTTATCAAGCGCAAGCCCATCGGTATTTGCGCGACGACCAATGGCAACGAGGACGCAATCGGCTTCGATGGTTTCGCTTGCACCGCCTGCGGCAGGCTCAACGGTCAGGGTTGCAGTTCCACCTTTGACGGTCGCGCCCGTAACCTTCGTTCCGGTGCGGATGTTGAAACCCTGCTTCTTGAAAATCTTTGCCTCTTCTTTGCGGACCTCTCCATCCATACCGGGCAGAATCTGGTCGAGATATTCAACGACAGTTACTTGCGCGCCAAGACGCAACCAAACGCTGCCGAGTTCAAGACCAATGACACCGCCGCCAATGACAACGAGATGTTTTGGCACCTTAGGCAAAGCAAGCGCGCCGGTGGAATCCACAATTACTTTTTGGTCAATCTCTACGCCTGGTAATGGCGTGACCGAGGAGCCAGTCGCGATCATGATGTTCTTTGCGGTGTAGTTTTTGCCTGCGACATCCACGCTGTTTGCTGACGTAAAGGCCGCATGTCCCTTAAGCCAATCGACCTTGTTCTTCTTGAACAGAAACTCGATACCGCCCGTCAGCTCGCCAACGGCCTTCGCCTTTTCAGCATGCATTTGGTCGAGGTTGAGCGATACACCCGAAAAGTCGATGCCGAACTTCGCCAGCGAACCTGATTGCGCCTCATGAAACATTTCGGACGCGTGCAACAATGCCTTGGATGGAATGCATCCGACGTTAAGGCACGTGCCACCCAAGGTCTCGCGGCTTTCGACGCAGGCGGTTTTCAGCCCAAGTTGTGCAGCGCGGATTGCAGCGACGTAGCCGCCTGGACCTGCGCCTATAACAATCAGGTCATAATCATGTTCTGCCATTGCTCAGGCTCCTTAAAGGTCGATCAACAACCGGGTCGGGTCTTCAATCGCCTCTTTGACGATCTTCAGGAAGGTGACGGCTTCACGGCCATCGATGAGGCGGTGGTCATAACTTAACGCCAAATACATCATCGGGCGAACAACAACCTGTCCATCGCGGACCACTGCGCGGTCTTCAATGCGGTGAAGGCCAAGCACCGCCGATTGTGGAGGGTTGATAATCGGCGTCGACATCAGGCTGCCAAACACGCCGCCATTTGAAATGGTGAAGGTGCCGCCCGACATATCGTCCATCGTCAACGTGCCAGCTTTCGCCTTTGCGCCAAAGTCGCCAATAGCCTTCTCAATCTGCGCGAAGCTCATGGCGTCCGCATTTCGCACGACCGGAACGACTAGGCCATTAGGTGCGCTTACCGCGACCGATACGTCGAGGTAATTGTGATAGACGATTTCATCGCCCTCAATTTTCGCATTGACCGAGGGCACATCGCGCGCGGCCAACGCAACGGCTTTTGTGAAGAAGCCCATGAAGCCCAACCGGACATTGTGCTTCTTTTCAAACAGGTCTTTGTATGTCGCGCGCGCTTCCATGACCGCTGACATGTCGACATCGTTAAACGTTGTCAGCAAGGCGGCAGTGTCCTGCGCGGACTTCAGGCGCTTGGCGATGGTCTGGCGCAGGCGAGTCATCTTGACGCGCTCTTCCTGACGTGCGCCTGATGCCGCAGGAGCAGGTGCAGCAACGGTGTCTGTAACGGCTGATGGAGCAGGCGCACCCCTAGCTGCGGCTACGACATCTTCCTTCGTCAGGCGGCCATCTTTGCCCGTGCCTTTAATCTTGCTTGGGTCAATGCCAAGCTCAAGCACAAGGCGCCGTACAGCGGGTGAAAGCGGCAGGTCACTATTTTCCGTTTCGGGTACGGCGGCTGGTGCCGGTGCGGGGGCAGCGGTGGTCATAACCGCTGGCGCGATCGCGGCGGCAGCGGCGGGTGCAGCCACAGGGGCAACAGCAGGGGCAACAGCAGGCGCACCGGTTCCGGCGTCGATGGAACCTATGACTGCGCCAACATTGACGGTCGCGCCTTCTTCGACAGCATAAGCGCCCATGATGCCAGCAACCGGTGAGGGCACTTCAACTGCAACTTTGTCCGTTTCAAGGCTGGCAATTGGCTCATCGACGGCTACTGCTTCGCCGGGCTTTTTCAGCCATTGGCCAAGGGTGGCTTCAGTAATGGATTCACCCAATACGGGGACTTTAATTTCAGTGCTCATAATATGATCCTCACGAGGATGGAGGGGTAATTGGCTTGGTCCCGCCCGTGCGCTGGCGGCGGATTTCTTCGCGGACATTGTGGCCTAACGCTTCGGCAACCAAAGCGGCTTGTTCGGCCTGATGGCGCTTTGCAAGCCCGGTTGCTGTCGCTGCCGCGGCCCTGCGCCCGGCATAACGTGCACGGGTCGGGCGCGCATTGGCTTCTGCAAGGCATTCTTCCAAATAGGGATCAACGAACGTCCAGCTACCGGCATTACGGGGTTCTTCCTGAGCCCAGACCACTTCTTCCAAGTTGGTCATGCGCTTCAACCGCACAACCAATGGTTCTGACGGGAACGGATAGAGCTGCTCGATACGGACGATGCTCGTGTTCTTATCACCCGACGCGTCACGTGCTTCCATCAGGTCATAAGCCACCTTGCCGGAACACAAGACCAGACGTTTGATGTCCGAATCGGCTGGCGCATTGGTGTCGGACAATATCCGCATGAAGTGGCTCTCGCCCTGGAAGTCTTCGGCCTTGGAAACCGCTAGCTTGTGCCGCAACAGCGATTTTGGCGTCATGACGACAAGTGGCTTGCGGAATGGACGAGCCATTTGACGGCGCAGCAAATGGAAATAATTTGCAGGCGTGGTGCAGTTGGCGACCTGTATATTGTCCTCGGCGCACAATTGCAGGAAGCGTTCGAGCCGCGCAGAGCTGTGCTCTGGGCCTTGGCCTTCATAGCCGTGCGGCAACAACATCACGAGGCCATTTGCACGCAACCACTTGGCTTCGCCCGCCGCTATGAACTGGTCGATCATCGTCTGCGCGCCGTTCACGAAGTCGCCAAATTGCGCTTCCCAAAGGACCAAAGTTTTCGGTTCAGCGCCTGCATAGCCATATTCAAAGCCCAACACGCCGAATTCGGACAAGGGACTGTCGAGTATTTCAAACCGACCATGGGGCAGCGTTCCGAGTGGGACATATTTTTCTTCAGTCGTCTGGTCCACCCAGACACCGTGCCGCTGGCTGAATGTGCCACGGCCGGAATCCTGCCCAGACAAACGCACACCATAGCCTTCGGAAAGCAGTGACCCGAACGCAAGCGCTTCGCCCGTTGCCCAATCGAAATTGGCAGCAGACGTAAACATCGTCTTCTTGGCATCAAGCACGCGGCTCAACGTCGGGTGGATGTTATGACCTTCCGGCACGGTCGTGAGGGTGCGGCCAAGACTGTCGAACAACTTGCGCGTGATGCCTGTTGGCACATTGCGCCGCGCCGTTTCAGGGTCAGCGGGTTTCGATAGGCCCGACCAACGGCCACCAAACCAATCGGCGGCGTTGGCTTTATAATCCGCAGCGCTTGCAAATTCCTGCTCAAGCGCTTGGACAAAGCGCATCGCGTGCTCATTCGACCAATTGGCATCAATAACGCCCTCGGCCTCCAGCCGCTTTGCGTATAGCGCGCTGACGGGGGGGTGGTCCTTGATGACTTTATACATCAATGGCTGTGTAAAGCTGGGTTCATCGCCTTCATTATGGCCAAAGCGGCGGTAGCACCACATGTCGATGACGATATCGCGGTGAAACGTCTGGCGGAATTCGATCGCGATCTTGCACGCGAACGTGACAGCTTCGGGATCGTCGCCGTTGACGTGGAAGATCGGCGCTTGAACGCCCTTTGCAACGTCGGATGGATAAGGCGACGACCGCGCATATTGAGGGCTGGTGGTAAAACCTACCTGGTTGTTGACGATGAAGTGCAGGCAGCCACCTGTATTGTATCCACGGATGCCGGAGAAGCTGAGGCATTCCCACACAATGCCTTGGCCAGCAAAGGCGGCATCGCCGTGCAATAGCACTGGCAGAACCTGTTCGTGCTTTGCAAGGTCGTCGCGCGCAGTCTGGTTCGCGCGCACCTTGCCAAGGACAACAGGGTTCACAGCTTCAAGATGCGACGGGTTCGGCACAAGGCTCATATGCACCTTGATGCCGTCAAACTCGCGGTCGGTGCTCGTGCCCAAATGATATTTGACATCGCCCGAACCGCCAACATCATCGGGGTTGGCACTGCCGCCCGAAAATTCGTGGAAGATGATGCGGTACGGCTTTGCCATCACATTGGCGAGCACGTTCAAGCGGCCACGATGCGACATGCCATAGACGATTTCACGTACGCCCAACTGGCCACCATATTTGATCACGGCTTCCAACGCCGGGATCATGGACTCGCCGCCATCAAGCCCAAAACGCTTGGTGCCTACATACTTGCGGCCAAGGAATTTCTCATATTGTTCGGCTTCAATAACCTTGCCAAGAATTGCTTTCTTGCCCTCTGGCGTGAACTGGATGGCGGCATCCTTGCCTTCCATCCGCTCTTGCAGGAACCGGCGTTCCTCTACGTCCGAAATATGCATATATTCAAGGCCAACTGGGCCGCAATAATTTGCGCGCAACGTGTCGACCAACTCGCGGACAGTGGTCCATTCCAGCCCAAGTGTTCCACCTACATAGACGCGCTTTTCGAGGTCTGCGCCGGAAAACCCATGATATTCTGGAGTTAGGTCGGCAGGGATTTCCTGCTTCGAAAGGCCAAGTGGATCGAGATTAGCCGCGAGGTGACCACGCACGCGGTACGTACGCACCAGCATCATCGCGCGAATGGAGTCGCTGGCAGCGGCAACCGCGTCGGCCTCTGCCATGGGCTTGCCAACAGCTTTCGCCGCTGCCTTTACCTCGACCGCCATTTGTGTAGGGTCAAGCGAGGCCGTCAGATCGTCAGTCGCCGACAAGGGCCAGTTCGCACGATCCCAGCTAGGGCCGCGCTCTACTTCGAAATCCTGGTTTTCTATGCCCATTCTTCTTCTCCAAATCCTCCCCGAACCGAAGAGGTGGCAGTCCGCAGGACTGACGGAGGGGCACGTGCGTTCAAGCTCTCGCTATTTGGCGGGCGCCCCACCACCATGCTGCGCATGGTTCCCCTCCCCGTGTCGGGGAGGAATTACCTCTTAACCCTTCAACACCTCGACCAAAGTCTTGCCGAGAAGGGATGGCGATGGTGACACGCGGATGCCAGCGGCTTCCATCGCAGCAATTTTGCTTTCGGCGTCGCCCTTGCCGCCCGATACGATTGCACCGGCATGGCCCATGCGGCGGCCCGGAGGTGCTGTGCGCCCCGCGATGAAACCAGCCATTGGCTTTTTGCGGCCCTTTTTGGCTTCATCGATCAGGAACTGCGCCGCTTCTTCTTCTGCGCTACCGCCGATTTCGCCGATCATGATGATCGATTTGGTGGCATCGTCAGCGAGAAACAACTCGAGGCAATCGATAAAGTTTGTCCCGTTGACGGGGTCGCCGCCAATGCCGACTGCGGTGGTCTGGCCAAGGCCTTCGGCTGTGGTCTGGAATACTGCTTCGTACGTCAATGTACCCGAACGCGAAACAACACCGACTGAGCCTGCCGAGAAAATGCTGCCGGGCATGATGCCGATCTTGCATTCGTTCGGTGTCAAAACACCGGGGCAATTTGGACCTATCAGGCGCGATTTCGAACCTGAAAGCGCGCGCTTTACCTTCACCATATCGAGCACTGGGATGCCTTCGGTGATGCAGACGATCAACGGGATTTCCGCGTCGATAGCCTCAAGGATCGAGTCCGCTGCAAAGGGGGGCGGCACATATACAACCGAGGCATCCGCGCCGGTGGCTTGCTTGGCCTCAAGCACAGTGTCGAACATCGGCAGGCCGATATGCGTCGTTCCGCCCTTGCCGGGGGTCACGCCGCCGACCATTTGCGAGCCATAAGCCAGCGCCTGTTCAGTGTGGAATGTACCAGTCGCGCCGGTCATGCCTTGCGTGATGATCTTGGTATTTTTATTGACGAGGATGCTCACAAACGTCTCCTGAAATAGTGGGTTGCGCTTAGTTCAGCGACGGGTCGATGGCCTTACACGCCACCAGCAATTCTTTTACGGCATCCACGCTTACAGCGAGGTTAGACTTGGCTTCATCGTCTAGGGTAATCTCGACGACTTTCTCCACGCCACCTGCACCGATCATGACCGGAACACCGACATAGAGATTATCAACACCATATTGGCCAGTCAGATGGACTGCGGCAGGAAGGACGCGTTTCTGGTCGTATAAATAGGCTTCGGCCATCGCGATGCCGCTCGTAGCGGGGGCGTAATAAGCCGAGCCTGTTTTCAACAAAGCTACGATTTCGCCACCACCGCTGCGGGTGCGTTGAACGATGGCGTCAATGCGCTCCTGCGTCGACATACCCATGGCAATCAGGTCAGGTACAGGAATGCCGGAAACCGTTGAGTACTGAATGACGGGAACCATCGTGTCGCCATGGCCGCCCAGCACAAAGCTGGTCACATCCTTAACTGACACATTGAATTCATCGGCAAGGAAGTGGCTGAAGCGTGACGAATCGAGCACGCCCGCCATGCCAACGACCATATGGTGCGGCAGGCCGGAAAATTCGCGCAACGCCCAAACCATCG
>Ga0136636_10001896_pt1 | contig 12363 bp, 7 predicted proteins | sample AntDrymUQ8522106_2_FD_104653 | JGI IMG/M metagenome (GOLD analysis project Ga0136636, IMG submission 104653) | Polar desert sand microbial communities from Dry Valleys, Antarctica - metaG UQ852 (21.06) | ecosystem: Environmental > Terrestrial > Soil > Desert | place: Antarctica: Dry Valley... | reverse complement strand
GCGCCAAAGATTCCGGATGCGACAAAGCCATCTGAAAAAGCAAGCAAAAACAATTTAATTGTAACTTCCGAACAGGCTGAAAATGTTTCAGTTAACGATCAGAATGTAATATTATCTGTGGTGAAACCGGAAATAAAATATTACCTTATTGTTGGCAGTGTTAAAACTGCCGAATCAGCAAAATCGGAATTGAAGCGTATTAAATCCAAAGGATACCAGGATGCTTATATCCTGCCAGGAGAAGGTGTTTTTCGTATCGCGCTTACATCGTATGATACTAACAAGGAGGCAAGCCGTGCTCTTCCTCCGCTAAGACCTGATTTTCCGGATATCTGGATTTTTAAAAAATAAAATAGGAGTTTTTGGGTTTACAATGATTCGGGTTTTTGAATAACATGGATTTTGGCTCAATGAGGCCGTTGTGATAAGTTGAAGTCATATACTATGTAGAAGTTGAAGTGAAATGGAAATCAAGCCACAGCATGGTACTACTCTAAATCCATGATTGGTGCAATTTAACAGAACATTCTTTTTTAGTTTAAGTCCTTTCCTGTCAAGGTATTTAAGGATCAAAGTTTCTTCATTATATGTTCAAAATATTTCATGCTGAAAGTGCATATATCAGGAAACAGAAAATTTTTTCCTGTGCAAAACTCAGTCATAACTTCTTACTATACACGAACAATCCTTTGAAGGATTCAATTATATTTGCGCTCGCATTATGGAAACAGAAGAAAAATATAACGAAGAGAGTATCCGGTCGCTCGACTGGAAGGAACATATCAGGCTTCGACCCGGTATGTATATTGGTAAATTAGGGGATGGATCGTCGCACGATGATGGTATTTATGTGCTTATCAAAGAAGTTATTGATAACTGTATCGATGAGTTTACAATGGGGCATGGTAAAATTATAGAAGTTACCATCAAAGAACACCTTGTTTCGATTCGTGATTATGGACGTGGCATTCCGTTGGGGAAACTGGTTGAATGTGTTTCGCAGATTAACACCGGTGCAAAGTACGATTCCAAAGTTTTTAAAAAAGCAGTCGGGCTCAATGGAGTCGGTACCAAAGCTGTGAATGCACTTTCGAGTTTTTTCACTGCACAGGCTATCCGCGAAGGTCGCACCAATACCGTCGAATTTCACCAGGGAGTTCTTATTAACGAAAGTGGCGAACAACCTGCAGATCTCCGAAACGGAACGCTAATCACATTTACACCTGATGTTCAGCTGTTTGGCAATTACCATTTTTTAAAAGAATATATTGAGGAAATGTTATGGAATTATTGCTTCCTCAATAACGGTCTCACCATCGTTTTTAATGGACAACGATACCTGGCGAAAAACGGATTACTCGACATGCTCGAAAGGTCAAACAACGGAAATGCAATTAATTATCCTATTGTCCATATTAAAGACGAAGATTTTGAGTGCGCATTTACCCACAGTGCCAAACAATATGGTGAGGAGTATTATTCGTTTGTTAACGGTCAGCATACCACACAAGGCGGAACTCACCTTGCTTCGTTCCGCGATGCATTGGTAAAAACTATCCGCGAATTTTTCGGTAAAGATTTCGAGTACAGCGATATACGTTCTTCAATAATTGCAGCTATCAGCATTAAAGTAGCTGAACCATTATTCGAATCGCAGACCAAAACCAAGCTTGGTTCGCAGCATATTGAGCCGGGAGGCATTACCATCAATAAATTTATTACCGATATTCTGAAGAAGAAACTCGATAACTTTCTTCATATGAATTCGGATACCGCCGAAGCACTTTACCGCAAAATTCTTCAGTCGGAGAAAGAGCGCAAGGAGATGGCCAATATTAAAAAGCTGGCTAAGGAAAGCGTTAAAAAAGTGAGTCTGCATAACAAAAAACTCCGCGATTGCCGCTTGCATTATAATACCAATGAGCAGCGCCGGCTGGAAACTACTTTGTTTATCACTGAGGGTGATTCGGCAAGCGGATCCATCACAAAATCGCGCGATGTTAATACGCAGGCTGTTTTTAGTCTGAAAGGAAAACCCCTTAATTGCTACGGGAAAAGCAAGAAGGTAGTATATGAAAATGAGGAGTTTAACCTGCTTCAATCCGCACTTAATATTGAGGACGACATTGAAAACCTGCGTTATAACAATATTGTAATAGCTACCGATGCCGATGTTGACGGAATGCATATCCGTTTGTTGCTGCTCACATTTTTCCTGCAGTTTTTCCCCGACCTGGTAAAATCGGGTCATGTTTATATTTTGCAAACACCGCTTTTCAGGGTCAGGAACAAGAAAAAGACCAACTATTGTTATTCCCAGCAGGAGCGTCAGGATGCCCTTAAGGAATTGGGTCCCAATCCGGAAATAACCCGTTTTAAAGGACTTGGTGAAATTTCACCCGACGAATTCCGGCATTTTATCGGTTCCTCTATGCGCCTTGATCCGGTTATTTTAAAACATATCTCTGAAATTGACAGCCTGCTATCCTTCTATATGGGAAGCAATACACCTGAACGACAGTTGTTTATAATCGATAATTTACGCAACGAAGGAGAAATAGAAGAAGTATTGCTTGAGGAAGTTGCATAAAATTAATGCTTCACAGCAGAGCCGATTTAAATTAATAATAGCACAAAAATGAACTTCACTTTGTTGATTATCAAACAGATGAAGTTCATTTTGTTTAAGCCGTAACGCTTAATATCCGATCATGTTAGTATTCTAATCACTTGGAGTATATAGTTTTTATACTAAAATTTTATTTCACTATGTCATCTGAATTTTTACATTTAAATACCTTGATCCTGAACGAAATAATAATTCATAGCGCTTCTGCCGTTTTTTTAGCGTACTTTTGCAGCCGATATCAGTCCGTGCAAAGTAATTGAACACCGTTATGAATTCATGTGATTAGTTTGGTATATGGTAAAAATTTAAAAAACAATTTATGGCAAGACCACGTGAGACTTTTGGTAAAAGAGAAAACCGCAGTAAGCAGGACAAAAAAAGAAAAGACAAAGAAGCTAAAAGGCTTGAGAAAAAAGATGGCAGGGATGGAAACAACCTGGATGAAATGATTGCTTATGTTGATGAGTATGGCCGAATTTCATCTACTCCTCCCGATCTTACACAACGCGTAGTTATTAAAGCAGAAGATATTCAGATTGGTGTTCCCAAATATGTTGAGCCCGAAGCTGGCGAGCTTATCCGCACAGGCATTGTGGCGTTTTTTAACGATTCGAAAGGTTATGGTTTTATAAACGACCTGGCATCAGGTAAAAGTGTATTTGTACATATCAACGGCCTCGCCGAACCGATAAAGGAAAATAACAAAGTTACTTTCGAAGTTGTAAACGGCCCCAAAGGTCCGAATGCAGTAAATGTAAAACTGCTTAAATAAACAATTCCGTTTTAAATGATACTTATAAGCTGTCAGCCAGGTATTCGGGTTTGACAGCTTTTTGCATACTATGTAATCGTGGTAATTCTGATTTAGTTAATCATTTCGTACATTCCGTAAAATTAATGCCTGTCGGAAGAGGTTCTGATTTTCTCCCTGATAAGTTTCGATTCATCCGAAAGCAGAAATTCCCCGTATCAGCTCCCAGCGAATGGCAAACGGAAAAACCGACTGATCTTCCTCGACCACAAACAGATACACCAGTTCATTTTCAGAAGCTGCTTTCTCGATAAGGAAACGATGGCTCGAAGTAAACGGATTGCAATTGACGACTATTGCTGCAATATTTTCAGTTTTCGTATCCTTTATAATTGAATTTAGATAGCTCTGGTAGTTTGCGATGGTTTCGAATCCGAATTCCAACACACAAAATAGTGGTTTGGCCAATGCAATTTCTTTAAAACCTAGTCCTTTAAAATAAACCGAATTAGCAGGACGAGTAAACCCATATGTGTTTTTATACACAGCCAGTACCTTTTCGGTAAGCTGGGTCACAATTAGTGCAAAAGCAGTTGAATCGCGGTATTTGGGTGCAATACTTTTAAGATCAAAAGTGTCTGCACAACGTAAAAGAATTAAACTATTTTTGTGATTCCCAAAATATGACCTGGCTAATGCAAACCCGCACTTCCATATATCATAAACTGATTTTGTACATTTTCTTTCTCGGAATATTTGTAATAGTGGCGGTCAGCCTGTTTTCATTTATTACCACGCGCAATGCTATACTTGAGCGTACGTTTGATCAGCTTACTTCGCTAAGGGTTGCAAAAATGGAACAGGTTGAACAGTTTTTTACCGATCGGAAAAAGGAAGTTGAGCTTTTTTCGCACCAGGAAAATACGGGACGGATCAAGCTTAAAACCAAAGGATTTGATGGTTCTATTAAGTTTACCGCTCCAAATGAAGGAATGAATGACAACTTTGAACGATTCTTTATTTCTGGTGGTTTCTTTTCAAATGTTTATTTGTCAGATAACGGGCAAATGGAATGTTATAATTTTGATTCCATACATGGCAATTCATTTTTACCCGATAGCGAAAAAAAGCGATCTCTGGAACCCATAATATCGAAAGTGTTAAAAGAAAATCGTCTGCTTATCGAAGATTTTTCCTTCGGGCTGAACGACAGCACCACACATTTTTATATTGCTTCGCCGATATATTTTGCTGATAAAAATGAAACTTCTGTGGCCGTGTTCGAAATAAAGTCGTCAGCCATTAATACTATCATGAAAAATAAGGAGGTTGTTAATGGTTTGGGTAAAACAGGTGAAGTTTATCTGGTTGGGTCTGATTCGTTAATGCGCAGTGAATCAAGGTTTTTAACAAAATCAATATTGCGCGTGCGTGTTAATTCCGAATCAGTACGCAATGCATTTAATTCGGCTGAAGGTACGCATCTCACAACCGATTACCGTGGAATACAAACACTTTCGTCGTACAGCAGGCTAACAATTCCGGATCTTAATTGGGTGATTATAGCTGAAATTGACAAACGAGAAGCCATGCGCCCGGTTTACAAACTGGCAAATGAAATTGTGTTCCTGAGTATTTTCATCACGCTATTTCTATTTGTGGCAGCTTATATTATTTCGCGAGCCATTGCCGGTCCGATTATCGAACTCAAAGATGCAACAATTAGGGTTGGGAAAGGCGACCTCGACCAGGTTTTAACGATAAAGTCAAATGACGAATTAGGTGAGCTGACTGAGAATTTCAATTTGATGACCAGTCAGTTAGCTGCCCAGCAAACTGAACTTAAAGAGCGGGAGGCCAGGATGTTTACCTCTTTTATTGATGGTCAGGAGGATGAACGACAACGGCTTTCGGGAGAGTTGCACGATGGACTCGGGCAAATGATCATAGCAACCAAGTTGAAGACCGAAACCATCATGAATTCAGGGAATGTAATAAATCCTGATGCTGTGGCTCGTCTCAGGAATATGTTCGATAGTCTGGTTGACGAAGTCAGGAGTATCTCAAACAACCTCATGCCTGCCGTACTTAAAGAATTTGGACTGGAAATAGCTCTGAACCAGGTTTGTAAGGATATTGCCAATCACAGCACTATAAATGTAATTTTTGATTCGCAGATTTCGACAGGCGAGATGGATAAGCGCATTGTGACTTATATTTTTCGCATTGCGCAGGAAGCAATGAACAACGCAGTAAAACACTCCGGAGCCACCGAAGTTATTGTTACCCTTATCGGAAACGAAAAAACGATCAATCTGTTGGTTCAGGATGACGGAATCGGAATTGATCTGAAACAGCCCTGCAATCAGAATGGCCGTGGACTGAACAGTATGTGCGAACGTGTGAAACTGCTTAACGGACTGATTGATATATCGAAAGGAGAAAAACACGGAACCATAGTATCGGTGAAAATTCCGCTTGCCGGTTAAACCTGAATGATGTATGATAAATAAGTTAATAGAATTGTTATAAAGAATACGTGGCGGTTGAATAAGTCTTTACAATCTTCGTTTAGCCAGTATTCTGTTGTTATAAACGAGTTGTTTGTAAATAAAAAAAACGCTAAAGCTCACGAATTATAAGATCAAAAGAATTTCATACAAACAACTTGTAGACTTTATAGGAGAATCAGGAAAAGACTTTTCGGGAGAACCGAATGAAATGTATTATGAAATCCTGACAGAATATGGCTTTGACATTGATCCAGTCTAAACTAAAACACTAATTTTCAAATTAGACCCGGATTCAATAATTGTAGATTTCAATCTTGAAGAATGGAAGAAATAAATCCGCCTAAGAAAAGAACGCCTGCTACTAACAAACCGTTAACTTTGAAATTTTTAACCTGTAACCTGTAACTCATCAAAATGCCAATTCACATTATTTTAACCGAAGACCACCAGATTTTGCGCGATGGTGTTAAGTCGCTGATAGCATCCGACAATATTAAAATTACCGGTGAAGCTTCAACAGGAGCTGAGCTATGGAAATTACTGGAAGGTGAAAAGCCGGACATTATTTTGATGGATATTTCGTTGCCCGACACATCAGGTATCGAACTCACCCGATTGATTGCGCTGCGGTTTCCTGAAATAAAAGTATTGATCTTATCCATGTACACCGACGAAAGTTTTATAAATCAGGCTATTAAATCTGGTGCAAAAGGCTACCTGCATAAGAACACAACCCGGGAGGAAATGCTTATCGCGATTGATACAGTATATTCAGGAAATGATTTTTACAGTGATAATATTTCCAAAATTATTTTGAAAAGTTACATTGAGAAGGCAAAACTCAATGCAGAGGAATTGCTTAATCCACACGAAATTCTCTCGAAACGGGAAATAGAAATACTCACCATGTTTGCCGAAGGTTTTATAAATAAGGAAATTGCCGACAAACTTTTTATCAGCATCCGCACGGTTGAATCACATAAAAATCATATAATGCAAAAGCTGAACCTGAAAACACAGGTCGAACTAGTTAAATATGCGATACGGCATAATCTTATCAATATATAATTTAGGGTATCAGCAAGGTTTTAAAAACCAAATCCCAAATCCCACTTCGCAAATCATAAATCGTACCTCGTACCTCGTACCTCGTACCTTGTAAATCGTACCTCCTAAATCGTATATTCCACCTCCTCCTCCGTGTATCACTTAATCCCATCACGTAATATTCCGTAATTTATTTAGCTTTAAAATTCAGTATTTTGCTTGATTGCCGGTTCAGAACCGAACACATACTTTTGGTGCAATTATTAATTCTAAAAAATGCATCAAATGAACATGAGAAACCTGAAATTATTGGTAGCTGCAGTTTTTCTACTTACAGCCAAAAATTCCATTTCACAAGAGGAAACCACTTTTTCGCTCAAAGCATCGGCTGAATTAGTGAGCAGTTACATCTGGCGGGGATCACCAGCCTATACCTTCAATGGCGGTCAGACTGCACTGGCTCCTAACTTTCAGCCAACACTAGGATTTGTTTTCGGCGGTCTTGAAGTCGGAGCATGGGGATCAACTGATTTTTCTGGTGTTTACCAGGAATTAGATCTTTATGCCGCTTATTCATTCAAAGGTTTAACGGCCACATTTACTGATTATTATTGGGATGCTGGCTGGGCTTCGAAACCTTATTTTAAATATAAAAACGAAACTACCGGGCATATTATGGAAGGAAGTATTGGTTATACATTTACAAAGATCCCTCTCAAAGTTACTGTTGCTACTATGATGTATGGCGCCGATAAAAAATATAGTGAAGACGAAAATGTGACACCCGAAAGTAATTACTCTACGTACATTGAACTTGGTTATGCATTTGAGGTAAGCGACTATAATTTTGATGCCTTTTTAGGAATGACACCAGCCGATGGCTACTATGGCGACGGCTATGGAAACGTTACCGGATTTGGTGTTGTAAATATAGGCCTCACCGGATATAAAACAATTGAGTTTTCCGAAAAACTTAAAACCACGCTGCGGTCATCACTCATTTTTAATCCACAGCAGGAAAAAGCATACCTGGTTCTTGGAATTTCTCTTTAAAAAGAACCCTATGTTATAGGCATTGCGAACAACAATTCACTAACTTTTACTAAATCAAAACATTATGATTGACACTGGTTCAACGGGCTTTATGCTGCTTGCTACAAGCCTGGTTATGTTAATGACACCTGCATTAGCTTTCTTTTATGGTGGTCTCGCTTCGAAGCGTAACATCCTGGGTATCATGATTCAGAGTTTTGTTTCCCTTGGCTGGACAACAGTACTTTGGGTTACTTTCGGTTATTCACTCTGCTTCAGCGGTGGCGAAGGAGGTTTACTTGGTAACTTCGATAAGGCTTTCCTGGCCGGAATTGGAATGGATACCATGTATGCCGGGAATAATAAAATTCCTGAAATTGTATTTATTGCTTACCAGATGATGTTTGCCATCATTACTCCTGCTCTTATTACCGGAGCTTTTGTTAACCGCGTTTCTTTTAAATCATACATGATTTTCCTTACTGTATGGCAAATACTGGTTTATTACCCGTTTGTACATATGGTATGGGGTGGCGGATTACTAGCTGAATGGGGCGTTCTTGATTTTGCCGGTGGTATTGTTGTTCATGCAACTGCTGGTTTCGCGGCATTGGCATCAGTTTTTTACGTGGGTAAAAGGGTTAGCAAGGAATCAGTTCCCAACAGCATTCCGCTGGTAGCGATTGGAAGCGGTTTACTTTGGTTCGGATGGTATGGCTTTAATGCTGGCAGCGAATTGCAGGTTGACGGTGTTACCTCGCTTGCTTTCTTAAACACTGATATTGCAGCTTCATTCGCTACTATGGCCTGGGTTGTAATCGAATGGTACCGCGAAGGAAAACCTAAGTTTGTAGGACTGCTCACCGGTTCAATTGCAGGTTTGGCAACAATTACTCCTTGTGCCGGTTTTGTTCCTTTGTGGGCATCGCCAATTATCGGTATCGTTGCCGGGGCTTCTTGTTATATGGCTGTTCAGTTGAAGAATAAAATGAGATGGGACGACGCACTCGATGTGTGGGGAGTGCATGGCATTGGCGGATTTATAGGAACTATCCTGTTGGGTGTTTTTGCCTATTCCGGTACCAATGCGGTTACCGGCCAGGCCTACAGTGGATTGATTTACGGTGATTTCTCATTCTTTATGAAACAGCTTATAACTGTTGTTGCAGCTTCTGCTTATGCTTTCATTTTTACCTATATCATGCTCATTTTGATTAACTATATTACAAAAGTAAGGGTAAGCGAAGAAGATGAAATGATAGGTCTTGATACCGCTTTGCACGGCGAAAAGGCTTATGACGAAGGAGCACTGTGATAAACTCTTTCCGCTAAAATAGAAAAGGCTGCTCCAAAAAAGGCAGCCTTTTTACGTATTTTGTTTCAGGATTATTTTAAGTGAAAAATTCAAATTAGCTTCCTCCTCAATTCGATCTAAAGACGCGAAGTGAATTAATACATCTAAGGTCAGTAATATATCGTCCCTGCGGGACTTTAATCTGACGTGTATGTTTCTATCTGCCAATATATTATCCATACGGGGCTGTTTCGTAGGGACAATATATTGATAGAAAAGTTAGTATCTATTCAATGACATAGTCCCGCAGGAACGATATATTTATCAAAGGATAATTTTACTAATTGATTTTTAACAAAATGAGTGATTTAAATTATAATCCCGAAACAGTTTTGAGGAAGTTATTTTGATAGTTTACTAAGGCAGTAACCTGGGGCGAAATTTTTGCAAACTATTCGAAAGTATAAGTTTCAATGGCATGATGCCCTAAACTAATTTCTGTTTCATTTCCATTTGTGCTTATTGCATTCTTCGGGTACTCAAGTAAATCAGTTTGCCATCCTGCTTTTACCGGTTTGAAGAATTTTAGTTTTGAAACTGAATCTTTTCCTTCCATATCATACACCCTTACCATAAATCCGTTTTTGTCCTCTGCCCGTTTCACTGTGGAGATCACGATATTATCTTTTTCGGTGGCGAAAAAGCTAAGCTCAGCTGGTAGCGTAGCATTTTTATACATATTCGGATTTAATACAACCTGCAGCTTTTCATTTGCTTCGAGTGCTTTCCGGTAACCATTCTGCCAGCCGGAAGCATGTGACGTAAAACTGAAAAAGAAATGGTGATCTCCTGTTTGAAGGTATTCATTCCCTTCGCCGTGGCAACTGCGCCTTGAAGCCAGAAGCAAAGGCTGCAGTACAATGTTTTTTACGGGATCGGTGGTTGGGTCAATCCAGTCAGCAACCGCCACACATGAGCTTAAAGTTACTCCTGATTCGGTATCGCTTGCGCTGATCCAGTTTTGAATGCCACGCGGATGCACATCCCTGCTTTCGGTATTATGACGTTCGCCGGGTGTGCCTTCCATTTCATCTTTGCCAACATTCAGCACTCCGAAAGGAACTTCGTAACTTACCTGTCCGTCAGTAATTGCCAGCGGCATCGCCATACGGAATTCACGGTAAAGTTCGCCATCCCAGTTCAACAGGGAAACATTAAAATCGATGCGCTTTTCGTTGTGATACAGCACTATGGTTTCCTCCACTATCGCATTGCGAATACGGCAACGGAAACTATATTTCGAAAATAACAGGTTGCTTTCCAGTTGTTTCCATTTTCCGTCGTGGAGGCTCGTTTTATCGAATCCTTCCATTGTAGGAAGCTGAATATCTGAAAATTCACCGGCTCCTGTTCCTTCGGAGCGCATTGTAAATACTTCGCCCCCAAGGAATTTTTTTGTGTCCAGCATTTCGCGACTGAGTTCTTTATCAAAAATGCTGTTGAGGCCTCCATTTCCAAAGCTGATTTTGTAATACTTATTTTCCGTTTCCCTTGGATCAGCATTTTCAGAATAGAGGTTTACATCAACAGTTTCTGCACTCTTTTTCTCCGTTATATAAAATGTTTTGTATCCACAGGAAGGAATGCTTTCAGAAAAAAAATACAGATTACCGGAAGATGAAAAAGAATGAATGCAAGCTTTGCCTGAATAGTCGGATACACTAATTTCTTTCCCTTCCCCGTTAGCAATCTGCAATGATATCATTCCGCTGCGTACCCGGTTCTGGCTGTTAAAAACTACAACGGGCATTCCTTTTTCCTGGTCTGTTTGAATTGATGATGCCAGATCGCTCAGTGTAAGGTCAAGAACTGCCTGTGCTTCGCTCCTGGCAAACTGAAATTTTTCGAGAAACAGATCATCGGTTATTTGCCCGTTTTTGCCTCCCCAGCCATGATCGGGATAAATTTTTGCTTCCCAGGCATTGTTCAGTCGCTCGTACGGATACATAGTAAGATTGCCTTTTACCAGTGCATTGGCAGTAGCAAACTTTTCGGCCATGGGTAACAGTATATCCGCTTCACGGCTGGCTGTTATGGCCTTGTAATGCGTTGGCCCATGGATGTAAAGCCACAGTGCAGGTCTTTCGCCTTTGATTTGGGGAATTTTGGTTTTCTCTTTTTCAAGCGCATCGAAAAACTCAGGAGCTGTAACTTTTATAAATTCGGGAAGTTTCGCTGTAATAATTTGATTTTCTTTTACTTCCAGTTGGTTAATGTCCTGCCATTGGTTGATGATATGGCTGTAGTCCTTGGCTGCGCTCATATCCCAATCCGAAAGAATCGGCGTCACAGGGTTTTTGGTTTCAGTTTGATAATACTTATTGAAATAGAGTGCCTGTTGCGAAATAAACAGCGCCGCATCGTAAAAAGTTTTGTTCAACTGCACATAGGCATCGCCGTAATGGCCTGGTGAATAAGCAGTAATATACGATCCGTCAGGACTATACCAATGATACAGGCCTTTCTCTTGCCTACTGATCATCAGGTTTTTAGTACCTGCTTTACGCATTATTTGTGGCATCTGAAGGCTGCGACCCGGAACATCAACATTCCAATAGGTATTTGCGGTATACCCAAATTCTTTTTTAAGCCAGCGGGCACCAAAATAAAACTGTCGGGCAAGGGCTTCTCCCGAATACATTTCCTCGTAAGGCTGAGTATAAGTTGAACCGCAGGAAATATTTCCATTGTTCAGCATTTGCTGCATCAGGGAGCGTTTGTCGGGATGGCGGGTAATATATTCCTTGATCATCAATGCGTCTTCCACATCAAACCTGTAGCCGGGATCGCGCGAACCGATCTCGAATAAGGGGGTGAGTAACATGGTGTCTCGCAGAATCACACAATTTTCGGGCGAATCCATCCATGCAATATCCTGATGACTCGAATTCATAAGGTAAATATTACCATTAGCCGCCGGGCTTTGCGCCAGTGCAGCCAGACTCTCAATGGTTGCCGGTTTGTAAGTACGAAGAGTTTTTATTTTAATAATTTCATCTTCTTTTGTAGTTTCAATAGTTAATAACGATTTGGGAAT
>Ga0136636_10001895_pt1 | contig 12367 bp, 10 predicted proteins | sample AntDrymUQ8522106_2_FD_104653 | JGI IMG/M metagenome (GOLD analysis project Ga0136636, IMG submission 104653) | Polar desert sand microbial communities from Dry Valleys, Antarctica - metaG UQ852 (21.06) | ecosystem: Environmental > Terrestrial > Soil > Desert | place: Antarctica: Dry Valley... | reverse complement strand
GTGTTCGATCGGCATCCTGCGGCAACGGCATCCAGCACCTTGCCGTTCTTGCGTTTCGGGGTTTCGGAAGAAGGTGATGGATGTTTGGATGCTCAACCTGGAGGGTCTTGGAGCAAGCGCTGGATGGAGGGCGATGGATATGGCGATACGGTTCAGGTGCGCAACCTGTTGGACCAGGAAGGATTTCTTGTACGATGCAAGAAGAACACGCGCTACAAGGAGCAACGGCGTTTCCTTCTAACACCAGCGAGCGCGGCTGATGACCGTGTGGGACAGCTAGGATCCATCGCGAACGATCTCGGATTGATCACTCCGTCGTCCACGCTTGTCCGGGTGCTGTCTTGCGCAAGGGACTTGGGGGTGTTCCACCAGATGGAACAGGTGGATGAAGAATTGCTCGAACGTCGCGGGATCACAGGAGCGACCTTGGTGAAGCAAGGCATGGATCCAACACGACCCGATCAGCAATTCGCGGTGATCGAAGGGGACAGTGCGGAGCGTGTTCACCTGCGCGGTGTGATCGAGCGCGCGCTGCAAGAAGTGCAAGGTGGCCGTACGGATATGCTTGCCGCACTTGTTGAGGAACGGTCTGCCATTGCCTGGCTATTGATGGCCTGGATAGATGGCCGCGACCTGCGCACGGATCCTGTTCAGTACACCTATCAGTGGTCCACAGGGCGCTTTAGCCCGATCTACCAAGTGCCTACATCCAAGGCGGACAGGTCGAGTGGGACTACCTTGGCCTGCAACCTACTCACCCCGTTGTTGCGCCGACCTGCATTCAAGGCACTCTTCGAAAGGCGACAAGTAGAACTCGCCGCGAAGCTCCCGGAGTTGCAACCGCTATGGGCTTCGATGCAGGGTTCGACGAGCGAGGCTGATCCGTTGTTATCCGTATCCCACATCACAGATCGTAATGCAGTGGCGTTCTTGGACCGACCCCTTGCATTCGGTCCAGGCCACGCCACCTTCATGAGTGGCATGTCCTTGCCACCTGTGGCCGCCGGCCCGGTGGAAGACACGGTGGCCCTTGTTAACATCGCCAAGCGCTATAAGCTCCTGCTTATGGGTGATTCGATCATCTTCCCGCGTGGCAAGTATGTGATCAACGAGGACCTTCAGTTCCCTGCTGGTCGTGCAGTGCTCATGCTACAAGGTGCGCGCATTTTCATGGCCGCTGGCCGAAGCATCGTATGTAAAGGCGACCTCTATGTGCGCGGCAGTCTGCGCAACCCGGTCTTCATCCGTGCCCAGGACGACCGTGCACCTTTTGGATCCATTGCCGTATTGGGCAGCGGGTCCCAGCAATGTGCCATCAATGGTCTATATATTTCTGGTGGAAAGGGTGCTGAATTGGAAGGTATCCGATGCGAAGGAATGGTCACGGTGCAAGGTGCTGGGCGCACGATGGTGATGGCCACAGTCTTCCAGGGGAGCAATGCCGAGGCCTCGTTGCTCGTGAACGGTGGCGATCTGGAAATGCATGATGTACGATTCGAGGACAAAGCGAAGGAGTTCGTTCGTTTGCAGCATGTACAGGGCATTTTACGTGATGTGACCATGGTGGGTGAACGATCGAACACGACCACCGGCTTGCGCATATCAAGCGGTACCCTAGCCGTGGTGCGCGGCATCTATACCGGCATGCGAGCAGGTGCTTTCCATGCCGAGGGGGCCGCGCAACTGCTGGTGCGTAAAGCGCGCCTTTCGCAGAACGCTGTGGCGTTCAGGAGCGAAGCGCGCGCCGTTATGCACGTAGAGGGGAATGTTATCGATGGCAACGATCTGGTGTTCTCCGCTCCATCGGGTGGAACGGGTGTTCGGATCACCGCCTACCCCAACACGCTATCCGCGAACAAGGTCGATCGTGAACAAGGTGCGAACATGCTGGACAAGCCTGCACTTGATGAGGCCACCGTGGGACCATTCGGCGTACAACTCAACGAGCCTGGACCAGCGGTGAACGAAAGCCGACGGGGCCGTACCTCAGGGCGTGTCCCTGGCAGGAACTGATCGGAAGATGTCCGAGCGGTCAATAGGGCGCTCCTCGGATCGCCATTCCGATCCTTTCATTCGCAGTTCCTCTGGCGGTACTTTCTCCAATGGGTAAAGCACCGCATCCGGCCTATCCAAGAAAGTGACCGTGCTCACTTTGCCAGCTGTGAGATGCACCCTGATGCGGCTGCAATCGGCTCGGTTCACACCCATGATGCTCTCAACGCCGTTCTTGTTCTCCATCGCGAAATAGACGGTCCGGCTGTTGCCTTCGACCAATAGGGTGCGAAGCCCCGTATCACCGAACTGCCCGGTCATCGTCGTGCCTGTTACCTGATCGAAATGCAGGCCGTCCACATCGGAGACCAGGAAGGCGTTACGTTCCACGAATAGTTTATCCGCTTTCCCGTTGAGAAGGGCTATGCGGATGTGATCGCCGGTTATCTGGTCGGTCCCGCTCCAAAGGATGGGGGAGTTGAACATGTATATCACACTGTCCGCATCGCTATATATCAAGGTGTCACAAGAGCCTTGCAGGTCACTGCGGTAGAAGCGCACATGTTGGTGGGCCTGGATCCGTTTTCCGCTGCTATCGGGCGAGGTGAACAAGCTGTCGGCATGGAGGAAAAGCGTGTCGGCATCCATGACCAATTCCAATTCCGCATGGCCCGTGATGATCGCGCGATCGGTCACTTCGTTGTAGCGCCCATGATCGCCTTTCACCAACATGTCATTGGCCGTATCGCTAACGAGCACCTCGCCCCAAGCGAGACCTTGACCGGTCTTACGGTCGTAGTGCAGACTATCACCTTCCAGTATCCGGCCTTTGCTTTGGATGCTGGATCGTTGGCTGAAACGGGCTTTTTCCGCCTTGGTATCGTAAATGCCTCGCGTGGTCTCGATCACGGTCTCCTTTTGGGTGATGGTGGTTGGCCCGAAGAATTCCGCTACACCGCTGGAGGTCACATAGTGCATGGTATCCGCAAGGATCGTTCGTTCAGGATGGTCCAAGCGTACGTGCTTGCTGAAGATGAAGCGGCGAGCGTCCGTGAGGTAGGTACCCACATCGCTGGTCAACGTGTTGTTCCCGCTCTTGCTCACGATGCGGCCGCCGGCAGTGTATACCGCACGTCGGTTGGCCAGATCATAGTCCAGAGCAGGTGTGGTCAACTCCATATCACTATTGCGTAAAAGCACATTGCCCTCCAGCTTCGCGGTGCGATCATTACCATCGTACAGGGTGCGATCGGCTTGCACGTGAAGGGTATCGCCCTGGTCTATGGTCACGTGCCCGAAGGCTTGCACACGTTGGTCCTGATAGAGGTAGGCACTGTCGCATCGCAGAATGGCATCGCGGTGTTTGAAGCGTACGTTGCCCTTCAAGCGTTGCGCGCCTGGGGCGATCACATTGTCATACTCACCGCGATCGGCGTTCAGGATCTCTATCCGGCCATTATCGGGTTGGGCCTGACACAGGAGCGTCACCGAGCTGAATAGGAGAGCAAGCGAATAGGTGCGCATAGGGCCAGTCGACGGCAAAGGGCGTACCATCCGCTTACGTTGATCAATTCATGGACACACCAGGCAATTTCCGCATCTGCTTGTAATGTACGCTCAGGTACTCCAGCAGCTTGCGCATATGCCCTTCGGATCCGGCCGTGCTTGGGCTAATGGGGCGCCCCTGTGCGCGCAGCACCATCACTCCATAGATCGCAGTGAAACAGGTGGTCACTGGGCCTTCTGCATTATCATCGGCCTGTTCCTGCAGGATCTCAATGCCCGGAGCAGCAGCTGCGAACAGCTTGTCGTAGACTTCGTCGTTCAAGACCTGCACAAGGGTGTGGTGCAGGAACTCCAGTTCGGTCAATACCTCCTCCACCTCGTTCAAGTGTCCGCGTTTCTCCAACCCTTGTTCCTTCATGCGATCGATGATCCCGGCGTACCACGCGCGCACTTCGGCGCGGGCGGCTTCGTCGGCCTCCATAGGCGCGATCATCTGTTCTTCCAACTTGCGCAGATCGAAACTGTTGGCACGCATCAGATCTTCAATGTGCCACATGCTGATCACGTAGCTGGCGATGTTGTTGCGTCTCTTGTCGTCAAGCAGGCCCATGCGATCTATTTCTTGGCACCCTTGGCGGTACGATAACGTGCATTAAGGCCGTTGACCAACACATCGCTGATGTCGAGGTCTTTATTGCCAACCCATACCTGCCCACCATTCTGCACACTGAAAATGTAATCGAAGCCTGCTCCTTTGTTATAGCTCTCCAAGTATTCCTTCAATTCCTTGGTGATCTCAGTAAGCATATCCGCCTCCATACGTCCGAGTCGTTCTTCACTCTCAGCTTGTTGTCCTTGTATCCGTTGCATCAACCCTTGAAGCTCCTGCTCATCTTTGGCTACATCGGCTTGGGTGCTGTAGGTATGGTCCTTTTTCATCAACTCATCATACCGTGCTTGGGCCTTTGACATTTCGTTCTTCAGGCTGCTTTCCAAGCGCTGTCCTTCCGCACGAAAACGTTTGTCCTTTTCAGCGATCAGCTCGTACTTCTTCTGGATACTATCCATATAGAAGTAGGCGATCCGAGCCTCCTTCAGCGCACCCGTATCGCGTTGCACAGCCATTGGTGCGAGCATCGATACCGGTTGTTCCTGTATCGAGGGGTCCTCGGACACAGGGGTTTGCTTGGAAGAACCCAGCAGGCCCCAGCCTACCAGTGCGGTCAGCAGCACATTCCAGAGGATCAATATGAGCGTAGTGGTCTTGGACATCAAGAGTTGAATAGGTAAAGGTTTCCCCATAGCGAGAACTGCCACAAAGGTAAAGGGCCGACCCGTGGGGGCGTGTGCTCCGAATTGGGTGCGGTTACCAGTCGACCCGCCACGATACGGATGATGAATTCGCATAACACGGGGCCAATTGGTCATGGCCGCGAGCTTCGTCGCGTTCGAGCGTGGCGATGGAACCGAGCACAGAAGCACGCTCAGCGCGGTCGTGTCAATTGCTTTCATTCAGGGGTGGTCCGAAGTACCTCGAACGGATGGCAAGCATGGCTATCGTTCGTCCAGACAAGGCGCGACGAAGAGAGGAAACTGTTCGCTGACGCGCCAAAGCCGTTATGGCGACGGAGCGAACGAAGTATCCGACCAAGGAGCAACTGTTTCATCCCGGCAACGTGGGAAGTATGGGCGAACCAGAGCCTTGCGCCCAAAGGGTCAGAGCGGAACGATGATGTCGCCGGAGCGAGGTACTTCGGTCCACCCTCAGGCCAGTGGAAGAACCAGGACCGTGAATTTCGTATATCGCTCAGGTGAAGGCACTCTCGTTACCCCATAGACAATACTGAGAAATGGTTATTCGCAAAAAAAGCAGGGGCAAAGCGTCATTCGCAGAGCGATCCATCGGGTTGGTAGTTACCAATGCGGGTTCTAGGAGCTTGATCCTGCAAGCGCTGATGGCCTAGAGCTAATCGAACCTATCCTTCGATCATTCCGCTACTAGGAGCCAGCGATCCTCGTGCAAGACCTGATCTGGCCCATGTTCGCAAGACCAGTAAGCGGGAAAAATGCCATTTTCACGGATATTCGGAGACAATGCACGAAATTCGCATCCGCATGCGTCAAGTCTCTCTTTTCATTGCCATTCTCGTTGCGTGTTTTCTTAAAGCCCAGCCCTGCGCTGTATCCATATCAGGTACCAACGCATCTTGCGCTGGTATCGTGGACGGTACCGTCACCGTAACGGTGATCGCAGGCGGCCCCTATACCTATACCTGGGGCCATGATCCGGCTTTGAACGTTGCTGCTGCGATCGATCTGGGACCAGATATCTACACCGTACAGGTCACAGATGGCGTTTGCGATACCTTGATGTTCTACGTGGTGGAAGAGCCAGGGATCACGATCTTGGGCGTGTTGGATTATTGCCCCAGCAGCCCGCCGCTATTGACCGCGCTGCCAACCGGCGGATTCCAGCCGGATGTCTATGTATGGAGCACGCTGGAAAGCACCGTGTCCATCCAGATACCGGCCGGTACAGAAGGCACCATCGACCTTATAGCAGTGGATACCGTGACCCTCTGTCAAGTCACAGCCCAAGTGGAACTCACCGAATTGCCTAGTCCCATTGCCGTAATGGCAACGCCGGATACGACCTGCCAGCGGGTACTCACCTTGGTGAACACCGTATCCACGAACGCAGATTCCCTCGTGTGGCGTTGGGCTGGTGGAGGTTTCAGCAACCAAGAGGATCCCTTGATCGCATTCGATGAGGCTGGCTGGCAGTTCGTCTCGCTTCAGCCGTTCGACTCATTGGGCTGCGGTGGTCTGGCCATGCTCGATAGCATTTACGCACAACCACAAGTGCCTGCCGTTTTTTCTGTGGCCCAGGTGCCGTGCACGCCAACGGTGGATGTGGTATTGGGCAGTTTTGCTGATTCCTGTGCCTTCTTCATTGGCGATAGTTTGTGGACGAACGACTGCAATGGCTTCTTCAATTACAACAACCGCCGCTATGTGGAAGTAACCTATACCCTTTATGCCACTCAGGCCAACGGGTGTAATGACACGCTGGAGGTGGTGCTCGATATACGCACAGAGCCAACGCTCTTCTACGCCAACGCCTTCACGCCCAATGAGGATGGCATAAATGACTTTTGGCCCGTGCGCATCGATCATCCTGATGTCGGCTTCGACCTCCGGTTGTACGACCGCTGGGGCACGCAGATCTGGAGCACCACCGACCCAGAGGACCAATGGGATGGGGAATTGGACGGTGGCCAAGCGCCTTTAGGGGTTTATGTCTACCAAGTGCGCAGGCGAGACCCATGTGAACCGTCCCGCGAGTTGGTCGATCGCGGTCATGTGACGGTCTTTCGATAGCGCCATGCTGTAAGCCACTAGCTTGTGCTAGGGTATGGTTGTTGGAACCTAAAGGTCGTTCAGCATTTCACGAAAGACACGCTTTTGTTCAGTGACGTGCGTCATCTTTGATCTTTCTTCGTGCCACTTTACATCGCTTCTTCTTCGTGATCAAAGCTTCATAACGCAACGTTTCAAAACCATACCATGAGAACATTCCTTACCCTCCTAGTATTCACCCCATGTGTGCTTTCAGCCCAAACCACCTTCGAAGTGGAAGTAGGCGGCTCGCTGAGTGCGCCCAACAACCTACCGTATTACGAACCCATGGACCTGACGATAGAGGTGGGAGATATCGTTGAATGGACGTCGGTGGGAGGGAGCCACAACGTATACGCTGGTTTGGATGTGTTTCCAGACAATCCGGATGCCTTTGGTAATGGGAATGCGGCGCAAGCGCCTTGGACCTTTTCCCACACGTTCGACGCTCCCGGTGTGTGGGACTACCATTGCACGGTAGCCTTCCTAGGCCAGGCGCACGCCACCACCCAATTCGGTACCGTTACAGTGCTTGGCCCCAATGGGGTGCGGCCGATCGCGACCAACAAAGCCGTGGCGCTTTACCCAAACCCCGCCGATGATGTGCTCATGCTTGCCCTCAATGGCTGCACGGGTGCCACGCGGGTAACGATCCTGAGTGCAGGCGGTCTTCAATTACGCAGCCAGTTTGTTCAGGATGATCGCGTGAACGAGATCGACGTGAAGGGCCTTCCCAGCGGGCAGTACTTCCTGATGATGGACCGTGGCCGCCGCAACACCTTGCTGCCTTTTGTGAAGCAGTAGACCGCTGCTTTTCTCACTGGTGCTTTATGCGTTGGATCGACGCAGGTTGTATTGAGTGTGCAGCTGCCGAAATGAACGTGATCGCATCACAAGCTCAACAGGTCCTTGAAACGGGCGGCCTGCCGGCGTGAGACTTCCATGCTTTCTGGTTGGCCGCTCTTGTCAAGGCTCTTCAGTTTCACCATAAGCCCGCCATTGAACCAAGGCTCGATCTTATCCACCCAACGCAGGTTGATGATGTGCTTTCGGCTGGCACGGAAGTAGACCAAAGGATCAAGCTTTTCTTCCAACTTGTTCAGGGAGCGCAGTACCAGTGGTTTCTGGTCATCGAAGCGCACGCGTACATAATTGCCTTCGCTCTCGAAATAGCGAACGTCTTTCAGGGTAACGAACCAGCACTTCTCCCCATCCTTCAAAAAGATCTGATCGGACTCGCGTAAGATGTCGCGTTGCGGCAAGTTCGGGTCATGGGGGGTATGCAACTTGTTCAGTGCTGCAGCAAGCCGGTCGGGATCGATCGGCTTCACTACATAATCCAAAGCATTCACCTGAAAAGCGCGCAGGGCGTGCTCGTCGTAGGCGGTAACGAAGATCACCTGCGGCGCGGGGTCCAAGCTGGCCAGCAGTTCGAAGCCGTCACGTCCTGGCATATTGATGTCAAGGAAGATCAGGTCGGGCCGTTTCTCCGCGATCAGCAATTCAGCCTCATCCGCGTTCGCTGCCTCACCGATCACTTCGATACCGTCATGTTTTTCCAATAAGCTCGCCAGCTCTTTTCGGGCCAGACGTTCATCGTCGATGATCAGTGCTTTCATGTTCGTTCGTGTTGGGGCCGATACTCATCGCCCCGTTATTGTTCATGATCGAGGCTCATCCGTTCATTGCTTCAAGGGAAGTAGCACACGGCTCTCCACCATGCCATCCTTGTTGGTGATGGTCAAGTAGGCATCGGCGCCATAGATCAATTCCAAGCGCTTGCGTGTATTGGGTAGGCCAATGCCCGTGCCCTTGACTTGGCCGGGCCCATAGTAACCGGTATTGCGCACTGCTATGGCCAGTCCAAGTTCGGTGCGCTCGGCATGGACGTGTAGTTCACCACCTTGTACGAGAGGAGCAATTCCGTGCCTGACGGCATTCTCCACCAAGGTTTGCAGCAACATGGGCGGCACCAGCTCGCGCTCCAGTTCGGCAGGCACATGGATGTGTACCCGCAATCGCTCTTCATAGCGCATGCGTTCCAACTCCAGATACGCCTTGGCCATGTCCAGTTCTTCGCCCAAGGGCACCAGGTTCCGCTTCACCGAAGCCATGGCATTGCGCAGTATGGCGCTTAGTTGGGTGATGGCCTTTTTTGCCTGTTCCGGATCCTCATCCACCAGAGCGCGTATCCCGTTCAGCGCGTTGAACATGAAATGAGGGTTCATCTGGGCACGCAAGGTGTTCAACTGGTTCTCGCGGTTGGCGGCCTCCAAGCGCAGGTTGCGTATCTCTTCGCGCCGACTGCGGATGAAGTAGATGTAAGCGAAGTAGCCCAGCGACCATACGAAAAGCAGCACCGACCAGTTGATGATGTTCAACAACACCGAAAGCCCATTGGCCACCAGCATGGGCTTGTAGCCCGGAAAGAACAGGTCGTGTACGATCGCAAGGATCAGGAATGCGAGTACGCTGAGCAGAAGTGCAGCGAGCGAGAGGCGCGGTAGCACGTGCCCGATCTCGCGCTCCAACCAGTGATTGCGCAGGATCACGTAACGGAATAGATGGCTGATCCCGATCCCCGTGGAATAGAACAGCACCAATACTTTCACCTGATCGCCAGAGAGGTCGTTGTTCTCGTAGAAGTACAGACCCAGGATCAAGATCAACAGTGACCAAGCCAACAACTGGGTGACCCAGTAGATCGTTCGTGGCGATCGCAGGACAGAGGTCGTAATAGTTGCAGCCATCGGCCAGTTGGGGTGTGCTAAGGTACCGGCCTGGAACGGTGAGCTGGTTTGGATCACACGAACGGCAACGGCAAGTGGCCGACGGAATACAGCCATTACCTTGGCACCGAAGCGATGAATTTCCTGGGCCATCTCTATCTCTCCGGGAACGACCCATTGGTCATCGTGGGGAATTTCATGGGCGATGCCGTGAAGGGCAGTGACCTTTCCGCCTTCGACCCGGCTATTGAAAGAGGGTTGAGGTTGCATCGCGCCATTGACAGCTTCACAGATTCACATCCACTTCAAAAGCAAGGCAAGGAGCGGGCGCGGGAATTCGCTGGCCGCTACGCCCCCGTGGTCATGGACCTGTATTACGATCATGTGCTCGCATCGAATTGGAGCGAATTCCATGACGAGCCATTGTCCGTTTTTTCGCAACGGATGTACCGCCTTTTGGACCAGCATCGCAGCCTGATGCCGGAGCGCACGCAGCACATGCTGCGCTACATGATCGAAGGTGATAAGCTAACCTCTTATGCCACATTGCCGGGGATCGGGAGGGCCTTGGCGGGTCTGGCACGGCGTGTGCCGCATGGCGCGGCCATGGCTGGTTCAGAGATCATTTTGCAGGAGCATTTGGCCCTCTATACGGCAGAGTTCCGTATATTCCTGATCGATATCAATGCCCATGTGGCCCCGCTGCGATGATCATTCGTGAACGCACTGGTCTGGTCATGTTGACCGGCGCTGCGGTCCTAGCGGCATTAGTGGCCCTGTTCTTTCGCGATACACGTCGTTCGGTCCACGCGCATGTTGCCTGGGATCATCCGTATGTGAAGCGCGATCTCGATGCCATTGTCAAGGATACACTCCGCCTGCTCGTGCTGCGTGATCCGCTCTCGTGGGAACTGCGCCCCAATGCCAGCACCGGCCTGGAGTTCGAGTTGATGGAACGATTTGCCAGACAGCAGAACTTGGAGCTCCTGGTCGTTCCCGTGGATCATCCGGATTCCATGATCATGGCCTTGCAAACGGGTAGAGGCGATGTGATCGCTGCGCAATTCACGCCCGACCGTGAGCGGGATGGATGGATGGCGTTGACAAGACCATATGGCACCGTGAAGCCCATGCTTGCTCGCTTGCGCGATGATCATGTGGGTCGTGGCATACAAGCAAGACCGACCTTGGATACGCTGTTCTTGAGCAGATGGTCACCTTTTGTTGAGGCATGGGGTGCCGAGAAGGGCAAGGAAGCAAAGCACATCCATCGAATTCTACCCGGAACGCCGGAGGATCAGTTGATGGCGGTGCTACTGGGCACACAGCAGAACGCGATCGTGACCGATGCATTGGCTGGTTGCGAGGGGCAGCGCTTCCCGGCCTTGGAATTCACAGCAGGGGAAGGCAGGGAGGAGCCGCTTTCGTTCGCTATTCGGACCAATGCGCCAAAGCTGCTGCTGCAACTTGATAACTGGTTGGCCAGTAAAGGCGAGGTCTCCTTCCGCCTTGCACTGCTCGATTCCTATATGGGCCGGGTCCCCAACGCTGGAGCATTGCGTGAACGGAGCATGCCGGCCCGGTCGGATAGTATTTCGCCCTTTGACCAGGAATTCCGCCAGTACGGAGGTGGCTTCGGATGGAAGTGGCAGCTTCTGGCAGCCATGGCTTGGAAGGAATCGCGCTTCGATAGCACCGCCGTTTCGAACATGGGTGCGCAGGGCATCATGCAACTGATGCCCCGCACGGCTCAGCACTTGGGGGTGGATCCCAGTTTCGCCGTGGGTGATCATATCAACGCAGCGAAACGCTACATCAGCCGACTGGACACGATCTGGATGCGCGCCGTGCCTGATCGATCGCAACGGCTCCGTTTCGTTCTCGCCTCCTACAATGCCGGCGTTGGCCACATCATTGATGCACAGCGTTTGGCAGAACGCCTGGGTTTGGATCCAAAGCGTTGGGAGCACAACGTGGAGCGTGCAGTCCTGTTGTTGGCGAAGCCGCGTTACTATATGCGGCCCGAGATGAAGAACGGGTTCTGCAAAGGCAGTCAGGTCTTCCACTACGTGCGCGATATTGTTGCACTCTACGAGCAGCTGACCGGATTGCCGCAAGCGGTGGACCCTGTGGAAGTGTCACCAGAACCAGCACTGGTCGAGTGATCGTCGGATAGGTAGGACGATCGGATCGGTTGTCTGGTCGGCTTTCCCATCTCAACGATACAAGACGCTCACAAGCGCCACCGATAGTCCTAACTTTCAGCCATGAATCGTTCGATCTTCAACCGACTGGCTTGCCTTTTCTGTTTACAACTACCGGCCACTTTTTTGGCGACCGCCCAACACGATCTACCACATGCCATTGCCCCCGAAGAGCGCCCGCTGATCCCCGCATACCGTGATTCGCGTGCCGGTCAGGGTCGCGGGATCAGCACACCGCCACCCTTTTCGGTTCGCACCATGGCCGAGTGGGAAGAAGTGCAAAGTGTGGTGATCGCCTGGACCTCCTATCCCGGTATCCTCAAACAGATCGTGCGCAACGCACAACAAGAGTGCGAGGTGATCATCGTGTGCGATACGGAGGCTGAGGTGGTCGCCTATTTACAAGGTCCCGGTTTCGGTGGCCCCATCGCGGATCTGTCGGGTATCACCTTTTTGGAAGCACCGTTCAACAGCATCTGGTCGCGCGATTACATGTCCGAGACCATTTACAAGAACGAGGTGGATTCCCTTTTACTC
>Ga0136636_10001894_pt1 | contig 12370 bp, 11 predicted proteins | sample AntDrymUQ8522106_2_FD_104653 | JGI IMG/M metagenome (GOLD analysis project Ga0136636, IMG submission 104653) | Polar desert sand microbial communities from Dry Valleys, Antarctica - metaG UQ852 (21.06) | ecosystem: Environmental > Terrestrial > Soil > Desert | place: Antarctica: Dry Valley... | reverse complement strand
ATTGTATTTTACAGTGTTGTAAAAAACACTTGGGGAATACTTACACTAATCCCTTTTTATATTGTATTTAAAATAGCTAATGACCCAAAGAACAAAAAATATGAAGCAATAGAAAAATTATTAAAAGAGCGAAATTTGAAATAAACGAGTGTGCTCAATAAGTTTTTGTAAAATTTGTAAAGTTGGACAATTTATGCCGAATTAATTAAGATCTTACATACAGGGAAAGAGGCAAAGTTGAACCTAGTATCAACGAAACTCGGACAGCCAAAAATTCCGGAGCAATAGTTTACAGTTTTTGCCTTGACAGACTTAGCGGACATACTCTTGGTTTGACACAAACTTAGGACGAAAGAAATAACAGACACCAACATGGGTTTGTGGCAAGTGGGGGCTGACGGAATTAATTAAACATTGGTAACTTTATTGTACTTTTGTTTCGGCTTAGGTTAACCTTTTGAGCATTTGCAAATAATTCAAAATTAGTTTTTCAATCGGGCGGACGTTCGGTCAAAGGGGTTTCAAAATCCCCACCTGCCACAAGCCCTGTCCGCTATAGGCAATTGTAGGGAAACACTGAATCAATATTGAGTTGTATTTTAAATTAAAAAATATGGCAAAGAATATTTATCAAGTTCAGATTGCATTGAAAGGATTCAAGCCCAAAATATGGAGAAGATTATTAATTCCATCTGATTTATTATTGTCAGATTTTCACAAGATCATTCAGACATCAATGGTTGGACAAATTCTCATTCACATCAATTTATTAAAAATCGGACATTCTACACTGTCAAAATGAAAGGTGATGATTTCTGGAATGAAATGAACAATGTTGACTACAAAAAAAATTAAAATATCCGATTTATTGACGAAAAAAAAAGAAAAAATAATTTATGAATATGATTTTGGTGACGGTTGGGAACATGATGTTATTGTAGAAAAGATTCTTCCTGTCGATGAGAAATTTAAATATCCAATTTGTCTTGAGGGAAAAATGAATTGTCCTCCAGAAGATTGTGGCGGAATTTGGGGTTATTCGGATATGTTGGAAATATTGAAACAACCGACCATGAGGAATACGAAAGTTTTATTGAATGGATAGGAGAAGTATTTGATCCAGAATATTTTGATATAGATGGAGTGAATGAATCCTTGAAGGACAAAGACTTCGGATGTTTAGAATTATAAATAAATAAACAACTGCTTATAACAAAGGTAGCCATTGCGCAACCCCCTTCAAAAATACAAAATCTCAATTTTTAGAAAATAAAACGGCTTTATTAGAGGCGTTTTACGGCATCTAATTATATTGAATGCTCGTTTAGGTTCCTAAATTTGGAGTGCTTATAATTGAAGTATGGGGCTTTGGGAATGGTACTTTTGTTTTTTGGAATATCATCATCTCCAAGATTATTTTTAGCCATTTTTACGAACGCAATATTCCAGCCGTAAATCCTGTGGGAATAAAAAAAAGCAGCTTCAAGCGGCTGTAAATCAACTAAAATAATCTAATTTTGATGACATGGGTTGGCTTTTAAATGGACTGACTTTGGCGGAAATTCTGGGCGCATATTCCTTACTATGCAAAATCTTCCAGTTTTATGCAAACCGTCAACACCTTTAATGCGCCGACTGTTTCTTAAAAATAAATATTCCATTTCTAGATTGATAATTAGCTGTCATTTCTTTTCGGAAACAATAATATAGACTTCATTATTGAAACCAAGCTTGCGTATCCATTTCCTTGGAGCAAAATTACAGGAATTGTTCAGAAACAGCCTGCCTAGTAGTAAGCTTTGAGCCCACGCATTCCTTCATGACGTTTAGGTTTTCGCGGTTAGAAAGCTCCACATTTACAGATTTTATTGGATTGTAGTTCTTGGATGATTTTGCTTTTCTATTGACGTATGAGAGAAAAAATAAAAGTAAAAAAATAGCCCAGATTACCACGTAAACAGTTAGAAAACCGAACTTAAGCTGGACTTAAAAGATTGTCTGGACTTTAATATTATTGAAATTATTCGTTGGATTGCCCCAACTGTTGACGCATAATGAAGATGGCGATAATCTTTTGATTAGATGAACATAAACGGATAACTTTTCAAGATTTTGGTTATGACATCAAAAAAGATTACCTCAAAACTTGTGATTAGTTTATTTTATCAATATTAATCGTATTACCATATCTTTGCTTTAAATAATTAGTTATGAAAACAACTCCAATATATATTAAGAATCTTAGCTTAAAGAACATCCGAACATTTGGCGAAGTAGAATTGAATTTTGAAAATGAAGATGGAACACTGCCTCAATGGACAATTATTTTAGGTGATAATGGTATTGGAAAATCTACCTTGCTGCAATGTGTAGCTTGGATGGTTCCTTTGTTTAAATTTGAAATCGATAATAAAATTTCTAACTATGTTCCAAGTCCATTTATTACTAATGAAGAAAACGAGAGATTTATTGGATTGGTTAGAAAAAATAATGATGCCTTCAAAACTGGTTCAAATATCACGGCTATTTTTCAATCGAATAAAGACTTAAAGTCTAAAGTAGTTTCGGGAAAAAATGATATTTGTAAAACAAATGTTGACATAGAAATTAATAAAAACGATGAATTGATTAATGTTTTATTTGGATTAGAACCAATTAATGGTAATTTTAATGATAATGAAGTGTTAATATACGCTTTCAGTGCTTCAAGAAAATTAGGTAAACTAAATATAGCTTCCCCTGAACTTGAGGACACGATTTCTGGTTTTATCGATGAGGAAACCATATTATATGATGCGGAAGAAATTTTATTAACAGTTCATCATGCTGGTTTTGGAGCAAAAGACAATGAAATCGAACAAAGAAGATTTGATGTCTACTTTAATAAAGTGAAAGAAATGTTAGTTTCACTACTTCCTGATGTAAAGGATATAAAAGATATTAATGTTAATGCACCAAGATTAGTAAAAAATAGAATAAAACAAGGTGGAGTATTAATTACGACCAAACATGGAAAAGAAATCCCTTTAAATGACTTTAGTCTTGGTTATAAAACTACTGTGTTTTGGTCTGTAGATTTATCATGGAGGTTATTTAATAAATATCCAAATAGTGCCAATCCATTATCAGAACCAGCAATCGTTCTAATTGATGAAATTGATTTACATCTGCATCCAAAATGGCAATTGGAAATTATTGATAATTTATCCAAGCATTTTCCAAACATACAATTTATAGCTACAGCTCATAGTCCTTTGATGGTTCAATCAGATACTAAAGCAAACTTTGCAGTATTAAAATTTAATGATGATACTAAAAGTGTTGAAATATTGAATGATCCTGTAGGAGTTGATGGATGGAGAGTTGACCAAATATTGACTAGTGATTATTTCGATTTAAATTCTACCCGAGGACCTAAATATGATAAACTCTTGAAAAAGAGAAGTATTCTTATTGCTAAAAAGTCTTTAACTCCGAAGGAACGAAAGGAATTAGAAAATATAACAGAAGAATTATCTCAATACCCATCTGGTGAAACTCCGGCAGAAATGGCAGATAAAAAATTAATTAGGGAAAAAATAGCTGATTTCAAGAAATCTGGTAAAGTCATTAAAATATGATTACAGTCAAAAAATCAGAATTAATTCCTCCTGTTTTATCTATAAAAGGTATTACTGAGAATGCTAAAAACTGCAGTTTGTACGAGGCCAATCCTATGGATTATCATACTAACAAATCAAAATTTGATATTTCCCGTAGAATCTATAATCATCCATCAATAAAAGAAATTCTCAGAGAAGCTCAGGATATAAAATGTTGTTTTTGTGAAAAACTACAACATGATTTAGATGGAGCAATTGAACATTATCGCCCTAAAGCAGGCTATAAATCAATTCGTAAAGATAAGCTCAAGAAACCAGGGTATTATTGGCTCGGTTATGTTTGGGACAACTTATTTTTCATCTGTAAGGCATGCAACGGAAAGAAAGGTACGATTTTTCCGTTAGAAGATGAAAGAAAGAGGGTTGAAAATCACACAAAAAATATCTCAGATGAAAGTCCTTTGATTTTAAATCCAACAGGAACAGGCGAAAAAGATCCAAGAAAGCATATTGTATTCGATAATGAATTTGTAAGAGGAGTTTCAGACGAAGGTAGAGCAACAGTAGAAGCTTGCAAGTTGGATAGAGACGGTTTGGATATGAATAGGCGAAAGCTTAAAAATGAATTATCGGAGCGAATAGAAACTATATTTGAAAATAGGGATAATTTGGACATTCCAGTTGTTAAAAGAGCCATAAACTACTTAAAGGAATCTATAAAAGAAGATGCTGAATTCTCTGCAATGGCCATTGATTATATAAAAAATAATTCACCTATAGTAATAACATAGTAATTAATTTTTGTGCTTCAACTGTCAAACCTTTAGACTGATGAAAAGATTTTAAAATACTAAATTCTTTTTTAGTCTCTGATATTAGTTTTGAAAATTGTAAGTTAGCGAATACTCAGGTAAGGTGGACTTATGTTGAGGAAAAATTGGTCATGATTTTAAGAGAGCAAATAATATGTAATAATAAATAAAATATTTAATAGAAAAGGATATAATACCAATTTAGCATCCAAATTCTATGTAATGTCTAACATTTACAGTTTTGGCCTTGATGCATACCTCACACTTGGCAATAAAAAAGCAGTTGATATTGTTTTGCGAAGACCAAATGGGAATACTTTAAGTTTAGAGTCAAAAGGGGTTAATAAAAAAAGTGATGATTGGCCGTTTTCAAATAGGGCTATCGATATTTCATGTAACGTGATTTATATATTACTTAGCAATGAAAGTAATTTTCATGATCTAAAAGTACCGCTTCATTTATTGACTATTCTAGGGAGTATAATTCCCGAAAAATGTAAAAAAATCTGCGTTAGAGAATGGATTATATTTATTTTGCATATTGCATGAACTTGTGAGAGATGAATATATTGAATATCAGAATAATTAATAATTATGAAGCTCTACCGATTACTAATAAGTAACTAATAATTAACTTTGTATTAAATTTATAAAGGATAATGAGAAAGAAAGAACAGCGTCCACCGATGTATTTTACATCTTTAAAAATAAAAAATGTAAAAAGTTTTGGCTCTGAACAAGAATTAAATTTATTAAATGAAGATGGCTCTATAGCAAGGTGGACACTAATCTTAGGAGATAATGGGGTTGGAAAGACTACACTGCTGAAATGCTTGGCCTGGATGGTTCCCGTTCCAGCGCCACCAAGTGAAGAGTATACAGAGCAATTGAGAATCGCAAGAGAACTCTATAAAGAGAAATATGACTCGAAAAAAATATTAGAAATAACATCAATTCCAGAGGAGAATTTTAAAAATTCCGATGAGTTGCCAAAAAAAATTAAGCCACTCATAGACGATTTAAGTTTTGATGTTGACGGTTATTACGATAGTATACTAAGGGCAGGAGAAAACGTGAAAACTAGCCTTTCAGCTTCATTCGCAAATGATTGCAAATTAGATAAAAAGCCTAAAAATATATTAACTATATCAATTGACTTTGAAAGAATTAATGGCAAAATGCATCTGGTTGATCCTCATTCCGTTGAAATGCCAGTATTTAATACTCCAAATCTTTTTGCTTATAGTGCCAGCAGACATTTAGCTCGGAAAAATTTTGAAAATCAGGATTTAATTGATCCAACTTTTAATTTGCTTTCAGACCTAGGTGAATTATATGATCCAGAGCAGGTTTTAGCATATTTAGATTATGCTTCAAAAATAGAACAATTAGAAAATCTAAAAGTTGAAAAGGAAGATGATAAAAAATATTCATCTACCAATTTATTAAATACGCTAAAAAAAATAATCGCTGATTTACTTCCTGACATAAAAAATGCAGATTCAATAATCATTAATCCGCCAATAAATGCTCAAGGTGAAAAAAATGAAAAAATTGTAGAAATTCAAACAGCTCATGGACTTATACCTTTATTTAATGTCAGTCTAGGTTACCAAACAATGTTATCATGGGCGGTTGATCTTGCAATAAGAATGTTATGGATGAATCCTGAAAGTCTTGACCCTTTAGATGAGCCAGCTGTTGTTATTATAGATGAAATCGATTTGCATCTCCACCCAGTTTGGCAAAGAACTTTAAAAAACTTTTTAATCAAACATTTTACTAAGACTCAATTTATCTGCACCGCACATAGTCCATTTATGGCGCAATCTTCAGAAACTGACAATATTTGTGTCATATATAAAAGTGGCGCTAAAGTATTAATAGACAGTAATCCAGATGTTGTAGAAGGCTGGAGTATTGGACAGATTAGTACAAGTGATTTATTTGGTATTGAGAGTGAAAGAAGCTTAGCAATTGTTAATAAAAACGGGAAAAGAAGAAAATTATTAAAGAAAGATAATTTAACAGAAAAAGAAAAAAAAGATTTAGATACTCTAAATTTTGAGATTGATAAACTTCCAATCGGAGAAAATAAAATGGAATCTGACGCGATGAAAATTTTAAGAGATTTTGCAGAGGATTTAGAAAAATCAAAAAATAATTCTAAATGATTCGAATATATAAATCTACTACTGCTCCTGTCATTTTAAGTGAAGATGGTGTTATACAAACCGAAATTTTAGCCGGTGCTTACAAAGATGATTCTCCGAAATATACTTCTGCTCCAAATGTCAAAAATCGATCAATAACAAGAATGCTGATTGACTCAAAGATATATGGACATATAGATGTAAAAACTCTTTTGAAAAGTGACCAACATCAAAAGTGCTGTTTTTGTGAATCATCTTTTTTAGAAACAAGTAATGGAGATGTTGAACATTTCAGACCTAAGATTGCTTATAAAAAAAGTGGAAGCAGAAGCTATGTTTATCCAGGTTATTACTGGTTAGTTTATGATTGGTCAAATCTTATGTTTTCATGTGAAAAATGTAATAGAACATATAAAAAAAATGAATTCCCTTTAGGCAATGAGACTTCAAGAAAATTATATCATGATCATCTGAATCTAATAGTTAATGAAGACCGTTTACTTATTGACCCAACGGTAGAGGATCCAGCAATTTTTATGACATTTAAAAATGAGGTACCAATACCTGTCAACAACAGTTTAAAAGGTCTGAAAACGATTAAAATATTAGACTTAGAACGATTTAATGATACTAGACAAAATTATATTCACTTACTCGGTGGCCTTTTAGCCTTTAGGGAAATTGATACTGAGGATAAAATAATTTCAGCAATGTCTCTCTTTAAATTTACACGTCAGCAAGTTATTGACAAAATTGCGCAAAGTGACTTGTTATACAACTCAGCAGCTAAAGATTCAGCAAAATTTGCACATTGTGTTAGAATTAATTTCCCACATCTGCCTAAAATTTAATGACTCTTTTCAATAATAACATCGAAAATGACTTTCCAAAAGTTGTAAGATCTGAACATTCAGGGAAATTGACTAACATGGATATTTCTTCTTCAATTTCTGAAACTCTATTATTTACAAATTTTCTGCCCTCTTTTGAATTAATTTGAGAATCTGCAATCAAAGAATTGTATAAATCTTTGATTGCCCTAAACACAAACAACCCATGCAAAACTCCTCTCATAGGTCTTTCTTCATCTCTCCAAGGCGAATAGAACGTTTCTTTTGATCCTAGAATAATCAAATCATTTTGATTTTCAATCAATGTCAAATAAAGATGCATGGTTTCATGCAAAATAGATTCAGCAACACGTAAATCAGAAATCAAAGAATCTTCTTCACACAGCGAAAAAAATATTGAAAAAGGTATATCAGGATGACTGTAACTAATATCGGTTTCAGAATCCTCAGCTTTCAGAATCTGAATCGATTTTACAATAGTGTTGATAAAAGGATAAACTTCGGGAACTTGCTTTAAAACAGCAAGGGCATTCTTCACTTTAGCAATTTCTGTATCTGAACTTTTATCTATTGCTGCTAATTCAAGTCCATGTACTTCATAAAATGAAACTGGAATAGCTGATGGTAGAACAAGTTTAATTCCATTATCATTTTCATATAACGGAATTGAAACTTCTTTATGATGTACACCATTATTAATAGAACTGACGATAGAATATTTGTACGGATTTTTGGAAGTATTGGTAAGCGATAATTCTTTCCACTTGTGCTCAACTAACAGCTTTGCAAGTTCAGTATTCCACAAAGGAAAAGGATTATTGAGATAATTTTCAATATGATTTTCGAGAGTCAATTTTTAATGTGCTTAAAGGTATAAACTATGGTAAAACGGGTGTAATCGTAAATCTTTGAAACGGCGTGGTGAGATTTTCTGGAAATTTCAAAGCCAAAGGCAGAGTTATCAACAGGCCTTACCACTTTCGCCATATCTTTTGAATCAGCTGAATTAAAAAGCAGTAGATATCCCCCATGTTCCTCCAGCCAATGCGGATTGATATGCAGAACCATTCTATGGGTTTCTTCACCATTAATAAAATCATTATGCACTCCTATGTGTTGTGAATTAACAAGCTTATGTGCAACAATATCAACTAATTCAAAACCTTCTACTTTGAAAGATTCCGTAAATTGCTGTTCAATAATGTCTAGAAAACTTTTATCTACTAAACACTCAACATCTTTGGGGAGTATCACATTTAATAAACTAAATTCGTACTGCTCATAAAAATCAGTTTCAACTAGATGCCAGTCTGCTGTAGTTTCAAACCATTCATATATTTTTGCTTCCAGATTATTCTTTAGAACAGAAGTAGAACTAAAATGAGGAAAAGGAGCGTCTTGACCAACTGCCGATGAAAGGTCGAGATAATCTGTATTAGGCATATGTTGAGGTAAATTTAGCAACCGTTTTGCGTAGATTTTTAATTAGGTAAAGTTGGTCGGAGCAGTAAACTGATGGATTTTCAAAACCGTTTTCATCTTTCCATCGGTTAAGAATCATACCCCCACCGCAAACGTTTAATTCTGGACAGCTCAAACATTTTTTACTCGTTGGTCTTTGCATTTCTTGATAAGCTTTGAATTCTTCTGTTTTTAAGAAATCTCCAAGTTTGATATCCTTAATGTTAAATGGCTTTTGGAATTTATCAGCACCATTATAAGTACTTTTCAAAGTATCATTCTTCATGATGGTGCCGTCAGTATCTATAATTACAATAGCAAAGTCAGTAATTCCCAATCCTTCTTTTGAAACATTTCCTCCTAAAAGTACTTTTAGCATATCGTCCAAAACCCTAATTTGGATTGGCTGGGAATCATTCATATAAGTCTCTAACAATGCTACCATCCATTCGCCATACTCAGTCGAATCAATTGAAGTTTTATTGATAGGTAATTTACTGTGATTACCATCTTTATAAAGAAAATCAACGCTTGGTGCATTCAGACTTTTAAAAAAATGATATATTTCCGAAGCATCAGAAAGGGGATCAATAACAGCCAATAAACCAGCATTTAAAAATGTAGCATCAGGATGTTCTGTTAGTATATTGAATCCATCTATAACTTCTTTAAATGTTCCTGTGTCATTGTGTGTGACCCTGTATTTGTTGTGTATATGTTCCGGTCCGTCAATACTCACTGCAACACTACCACGATACCTAGAACAGATATCAAGTATTTCATTGGTAATAAGAATACCATTGGTTTGAATGCTTATTGGATATTTCTCTGGCAGCACTTCACGTAATTTACCCAATAGATAATCAAGCTTTTTTGCGCCAAGTAAAAAGGGTTCACCTCCGTGTAATACGACACTGAAACATTTCTTTTGGTTATTTACAAAATCTTTTAAAGAATCACAAAGAGCACTAATAGTTTCGGGCGACATAAACTTTTGAAGTTGTTTCCAATTGTCATCACCCATATTGTAAACATAGCAGTAACTGCAATTAATATTACATCGGCTTGCAATCTTGATAAGTACAGTGTCTAGTCCTTCAGTATTTGTATTATCTTCCACGGTTGTGGCGGTTATGCGCACGGTCGTATGCAAACATTTGGTTTGCGTTGTCGTTTTTCACTTCTTCCATTAACCTTTTTAAAACTGTATCAGGCATCTGATCTGCTTCAAATATAACCTGTGTTGGTTTCGTAGAAATTTCGTTAACTTCCTCTTGCGAATCTGAATGATTAATTATATCCATAACAATTATTTTTGTGCAAAGATAAACAAAAAAATAACTCTAAATTAAAAATATATTAAAATACTGATAATCAATTATTTACCGATATTATCTTAAAAACATCATATCTCAAATAAAATATATACTTTATCCATTTAATGATTAACAAATTGTAAATCAACATGATATAAATTAAATCATGTTTAAAAATCATTCGATCTAAAATAAAAAATAGATATATAAAGTTTTTAGCTTAAATATCAAATACTGATAACAGCAATAGCGGTTCCCAAACCCCTTCAAAAACACAAAATCTCAATTTTTAGAAAATAAAGCGGCTTTATTAGAGATGTTTTGATACATCTAATTATATAGAGTGCTAATTTTGGTGGCTAAGGTTAATGTTTAATCGGACTAACTTTAACGGCAAGTTAAAAAAAACAATAGCGCTAAAAGGAGGCTTGAAGAATCAATTTTATGAAAATTCTCTTAACTGGAGTAACCGGATACATTGCACAAAGATTATTACCTGTCTTATTGGAAAATGGGCATGAGGTGGTGTGTTGTGTTAGGGATAAAAACAGGTTTAATAAGAAAAAACATCCGAATTCAAATCTCTCAGTAATACAAGCAGATTTTTTAGACAAAGAAACATTAAAGAATATTCCTAACGATATTGATTTGGCTTATTACCTTATTCATTCTATGTCAACACAAAGTGGTGATTTTCGGAGTATGGAGGAAATATGTGCAACGAATTTTAGAAATTACATTGAAATAACAAATACCAAACAAGTTATTTATCTTAGTGGAATAAGCAACTCTGATGAGTTGTCAAAACATTTATCTTCAAGAAAGAATGTAGAGTCCATTTTATCAAGTGCTAATTTTTCGCTTACGACTTTAAAAGCAGGTATTATAGTAGGATCAGGGAGTGCTTCCTTTGAAATTATTCGAGATTTGGTGGAGAAGTTACCTTTTATGATTGCACCGCGCTGGCTAAAAACAAAGTGTCAACCCATAGCTATTCGCAATGTAGTGGAATTATTAGTTGGCGTAATTGGTAAAACAGAAACGTATAGAAACAGTTATGATATTGGTGGACCTGATATCTTAAGTTATAAAGAAATGCTTTTACAATTTGCAAAAGTTCGCGGATTAAAGAGGCGCATTTTTATAGTCCCCGTAATGACACCAAAAATTTCTTCATACTGGTTATATTTTGTCACATCAACTTCCTATGCATTGGCTAAAAATTTGGTAAACAGCATGAAAGTTGAAGTAATTTGCAAATCCAATAATTTAGCTTCCTCGCTAGGTATCAAGCTAATTGATTATGAAACCTCTATAAAATTAGCTTTCGATAAAATAGAACAAAATCAGGTTCTTTCAAGCTGGAAAGATGCGCAAACAAGTAATATCTTTATTAAAGGATTCTCTAAATATATTGAGGTACCTGGCAACGGATGCTTTAAAGACACGCGCACTCGTAAACTTGAGAACAGTGCGCTTTCATTTCAAAAAATATGCCGTATTGGTGGAAAAACGGGTTGGTATTATGGAACTTGGCTTTGGGAAATCAGAGGGTTTTTAGATCAACTTGTTGGAGGTGTTGGAATGCGGAGAGGAAGAAAAAGTGATACAGAACTAAACACTGGAGATGCTCTTGATTTTTGGCGTGTAATGATTGCAGACAATGAGGAAAAACGCTTGCTTTTGTTTGCCGAAATGAAACTGCCAGGTGAGGCTTGGTTGGAATTTAAAATTGATAAAAACGATACACTTACACAAACGGCAACATTTCGCCCTTTAGGCATATTAGGAAGATTGTATTGGTATTCGGTTCTTCCATTTCACGGATTTATTTTTAGAGGAATGATAAATAACATCGCTAAAACATAAAATAAGTTTTGAATAGACAAAAACTAGCCCTAACAGCAGCACCTATTGCGCAACCCCCACAAAAACACAAAAGCTCAATTTTTAGAAAATAAAACGGCTTCCTGTTATGCGTTTTATGACATCTATTTATGTTGAATGCTCGTTTAGGTTCCTAAATTTGGAGTGCTTATAATTTAGGTATGGGGCTTTGGAAATGGATCAATAAAACTATAATACGTAAAATGCGTATTTTGCCTCTGTGCAAAGCCTCATGAGTCGACGAAAATCCTTTTTTTTTGACCAATTGGACATATATATCAAGTTGAT
>Ga0136636_10001893_pt1 | contig 12379 bp, 12 predicted proteins | sample AntDrymUQ8522106_2_FD_104653 | JGI IMG/M metagenome (GOLD analysis project Ga0136636, IMG submission 104653) | Polar desert sand microbial communities from Dry Valleys, Antarctica - metaG UQ852 (21.06) | ecosystem: Environmental > Terrestrial > Soil > Desert | place: Antarctica: Dry Valley... | reverse complement strand
TTCAAAAATTGATAAAATAAAAAAAAGTGTACCTTTGCAAAAAATTTGTCGTTTTTAAAATCAAATTACATTGATTTTGCATTAAAAGACAAGTAGTTACCTTATTTATGAAAAAAATAGTTGAATACCGCAAACTGCTGAATGTAGACAAAACTGCAGAGCTAAAAGATTTGAAAACGATTTATCGTAATGCGATGAAGGAAGCGCATCCCGACAAATTTTCGGGTGATGAAGCTGGATTAAAAGCTGCTGAAGAAAATAGTAAAAAAATTATTGAAGCGTATCACTTTTTGGTAAGTATCAATCCTGAGACTATAAAAGCAAACTTACCAGAATATACTGAAACCATTTCTACATCAACAATCTCAGACTATAAGTTTGTTGAAGGAAGATTAATCATCAATTTCTCAAACGGTAGTGTTTATGAATACATTAGTGTCCCTAAAGCAACTTACGTAAAAATGGTCAACGCGGATTCTCCTGGAAGATTTGCAAAAAGACACATTCTGAATTCGTTTACTTGGAGAAAAACAATCAATCAAGATTAATTTTTTACCACATAAAATTTTAAAGCATCCTTAACAAGGGTGCTTTTTTGGTTTCAAAACACTTCTTTTCTTCTATTATCACATTGTAAAGCATTTATACTTCAAATCATAGTACGACAAGATTTTAAAATATTTTGGTATCACTATTTTTGAACCTCATAAAAAAAATATTTTTTTTTACCGACTTAACAATGGTTAAATCATACCAAAACAGATTCATTTTTCATTTTTAAATGTTTTTTATTGCTGCGTTAAAAAACGTAACTGCTACCATTGGCATCCGCTGTAACGGTTACAGCTAACAACTATTAGCTCCTAAAACGGCCTAATCAATTCATTTCAAACAATACATAATTAATTGTAAATTATAACAAAAATTTAGGTTCTAAAATGAATTATATTTTATATTTTTTAAATACTTTTGCAGACTTAACTCAATTAACTAATTAATAATGAAAAAAATAATTCTATTACTTTCGGCAACTGTTGTTTTAATTTCTTGTAGCAAAGTTGGCAAAGACGAGTACATCATTTCAGGAACTGCAACAGGAATTGAAAATGGTAAAACAATTATCTTAGAAACACAAGATGCAACGGGAATGATCTTACCAAAAGATACTGTAAAAGTTGAAAATGGGAAATTTGAAATGAAAGGAACAATTACTGAACCTTCATTTTACACCATTCAATTAGAGGGAGCACAAGCTAAAATACCTTTTATATTAGAAAATGGCGAAGTAACTATTGCTATTAATAAAGATAGTATTCAAAAATCGAAAGTATCAGGAACGTATAATAATGATGAGTATGTAACTTTCAATGAGGAAATCACTAAAGTTCAAAAGAAACTGATGGATTTTCAAAATAAAAACATGGAAGCTATGAATGCTGCACAACAAACTAAAGATACTGTTGTTATCAATGGTTTGATGAAAGAATTTGCAAAGATTCAAGAAGAAGTTGGTGTAGCTTCAAAAGCAAAATATGTTACTTACGCTGAAACACATCCAAAATCATTCATTTCTGCTTTGATTATTCAAGGAATGTTAAATGACCCAACGGCTGATGTTGCAAAATCTGAAAAATTATACAACGGATTAGAGGAGTCATTGAAAAAGACTAAACCAGGCTTAGCCATCAAAACCAAACTAGCTGAAATCAAAGCACCTGCGGCTGTTGGAGCAACTGCCCCAACAACGGACGGTAAATGAAGAGCAGATTTTTCCGCTCCTAATCCAGAAGGGAAAATAATTTCTTTAAAAGAAAGTTTAGGTAAGGTAACAATAATTGATTTCTGGGCATCTTGGTGTGGTCCTTGTCGTCAAGAAAATCCAAATGTTGTAGCGCTTTACAAAGAATTACACAGTAAAGGGCTGAACATTATAGGCGTATCTTTAGATAAAGATGCCAAAGCTTGGAAAGAAGCAATTGCAAAAGATAAATTAACTTGGAATCAAGTTTCAAATTTAAAGTTTTGGGATGAACCCATCGCAGCACAATACAAAGTGGAATCTATTCCTGCTACTTTTATTTTAGATGCTTCAGGACATGTAGTCGCAAAAGATTTGAGAGGCGATGCTCTTAGAGCTAAAATAGTAGAACTTTTAGCAAAATAAACGGCTTCTTTAGTAGAAATGAAAAAAATCTCCCTAGTGGAGATTTTTTTATTTTATTCAATACCAATACATTAAAAATAATACTGAAATTAAGTGCAAATTTAGTTTGGAAACTTCAAAACTGTTTCTATATTTGCACCCGGTTAGCACAATAAGCAATGCTTATTGAGTCTTGGGGAGATACTCAAGCGGCCAACGAGGGCAGACTGTAAATCTGCTGTGTAAACTTCGTAGGTTCGAATCCTACTCTCCCCACTAAAACGCTGTAAGCAATTGCAGCGTTTTTTTTATAGCACTAATTATTCAAAATTGGCCCCAGACTGCTATTGTCTAACGTACTTATCCGTACACGTTTTAATATTGAATAATCCGCTACTACTAAACCATTATGGGATCTCAAATTTCGAATTTACTTTTTACTGCTATGGCAAAAAAAATAAATTCAGTTTAAGTAGTTCTATTAGTTTTCACCTGTAGTAGAGAATTTAAGGGATATGACATAAAAAAATCCAAATCAGTTATAAATGATAGGGTTTTGATACTACATAACTAATTTCTATTACAAGGTCGCCATATCAATCACAAAGCGATACCGTACATCCCCTTTTATCATACGATTGTAAGCATCATTAATATTTTTGATATCAATCATTTCAATTTCTGAAACAATTCCGTTCTCAGCGCAGTAATCAAGCATTTCCTGAGTTTCAGGCAAACCGCCAATCAAAGAGCCTGCTAGACTTTTTCTACCACCAATTAAGCTAAAAGCATGAATCTCATAAGGTGTTGGCGGTACGCCCACACAAATATGTACGCCATTTACTCTTAATAAGGACAAATATAAATTCAAATCATGCGGTGCAGAAACGGTATCAAGAATAAAATCAAAATATCCAGTAGCACTTTTTAGTTGTTCTTCATCTGTGGTCACAATAAACTTGTGGGCCCCGAGTTTTTTTGCGTCTGCTTCTTTTTCTGGAGATGTACTCAAAACGGTAACTTCAGCACCGAATGCAACACCAAATTTAACTGCCATGTGTCCTAAGCCACCTAATCCTAAAACAGCCAGTTTATGACCTTTTCCTACCTTCCAATGCTTCAGTGGGGAATAGGTTGTTATCCCAGCGCAAAGCAACGGTGCTACAGCGGCTAAATCTAATTTTTCAGAAACGCATAATACAAAATCCTCATGTACCACAATCGTGTTAGAATAGCCGCCATAAGTAGGTGTTTTTCCATCTTGTCCTATAGCATTATAGGTTGCCGTACTACCATTTAAACAAAACTGCTCTAATCCTTCCTGACAGTTTTCGCATGTTCTACATGAGTCTACCAAGCAACCCGTACCAGCTAAATCTCCAATTTGAAACTTTTTGACATGGCTGCCTACTTTTATCACTTTCCCTACAATTTCATGACCAGGAACCATAGGGTAAATAGCTCCTCCCCAATCGTCTTTTATTTGGTGAAGATCACTATGGCAGACACCACAAAACTGAATGTCAAATTGAACATCGTGCGGTCCTACCTCACGTCTTTCAAAGTTCCAAGGAGCTGAATCTGCTTTAGAATCTTTTACTGCGTATCCTTTCGTTGGTATCATATTTATTGTTTTTTATAAAATTATGAATTTTATTTCGGCTCCAGTTTTAAACATTTTATATAATTCCCACTTCTTCCTGCTTTTTAAAATGCGAAATGAGTTCCTAAAAACAAAACATCCTGGTTTACTAGTCATGTTTATTACCGTTCCTTAAAATTCCACCACTAGCCTCTTTAATGTATTGAATAAACATAAATGCATGGGGATCTAGTTTACTAATTTCCTCCTTGATTCGCAAAAGCTCGAGTCGGGTAACTACGGTAACAATGATATCACAATCTTTTTTGACCTCGAAATTATCTGGTAAATAGCCTCTTTCCCCCTTGATAATAGTAATTCCTTTTCCTAGCTTTTGTACGATTAACGATTTAATTAATTCACTTTTGGAAGAGATGATATGCAATGAAGTGTACTGCTCTAATCCGTGAGAAATATAGTCTAGAGACTTTACAGCTGAAAAATAAGTTACGATAGAATACAATGCCGTAGAAATACCAAAAGACCATGCAGCTGCGAGAAACAATAGCGTGTTCATGGCGAAAATAACCTCTGATACATTGAGACCAATTTTTTTAGTTGTCAATAATGCTATTATTTCTACGCCATCAGCTGTCGAACCACTACGAATACACAATCCCATGCCAACACCAATAAGACAACCACCAAATAAAGCAATCAATAGTGGATCTGACGTGACAGGAGCAACATTAAAAAAAGTCATACTAAAAGCAATTAATAAAAAAGTAAGCAAACTTTGTATAGCAAAAGTTTTACCCAACATTTGCTTGCCGATAAACAAAAAAGGAATATTAAATACTAATACTAAAATCCCAAAAGGCCATTTGGTAATTTCATGAACTAAAATTGCAATACCAATTATACCGCCATCTAAAAATTTATTAGGTATCATAAACCCCTTTAATGCTAGAGTTATCAAGGCTACTCCTACTAAATTTAAAATAATATTTTTAAAATAAAAAATTTTTTTCCAGTTGATTGAATTGTGATCAGTAATCATAAGGATTTATTTTAATTATAATCCATTCGCTTTACTAAAGTAACAAAATAAGCTTAATTAATTGGTTAATAAAGAGTTGTAATTGATATTTTTTTAATTATTTGCGTTTTTTTAACTCCTCTAAATACCTGTATTGCTTTTGAATCCATTCAATTCTGATTCTTCCTGTGAGAATTCCATTCTTATTTTTTTACAGTATAATAATTCAACTACAATTCATAATAAGATAATGTGATTAAAATCTGCAAAAAATAAACTAAATTTGATAGAACAAGTAGACCAAAACACTAAAAATCAATACCTTATCTACGCTGCCCCATTCTAAATTGGTCTATTTAAATTAATATTATTAACTATTAAATATATTAATTATGGGCAAAAAAGTAGTAATTGCATTGACTGTTCAAGCGAATAGTCTTTACACAATGAATAACCCTTCTCCGGCTGATATTAATGCTAAATGTTCGCTATCGGATGATAACTCCGGACGTTCTGCAAATGGCACTTTAGAGGACTTTAAATCTAATGTGTATATCAACCAAGACGTGAAATGGATAGGTTTGACAACCGATGCGGGATTTTCTGTGTCCATTGACAGCATTGTTTACGAACCAAATTTTAGTGATGTCAATTTTTTTGATTCATCAACTATTAAAGGGACCGGCGGCAGGTCCGGGAATAGTACAGCTAAGGTTAAAGATGATTCTAATTTGCTAAAAAAAATAGATAAATACAGTATTTATTTTAGTATTTACGCCAATGCAAATACCTTTAAATCTTTCCAAATCGATCCAAAATTAGCGGCAAACCCATGATACTTGCAAAAGACCTTACAATTTTTGTCAGAATCTCATTTCTGGTTGTTATTTCACTTTTTCTGAACTTAATTATGCAGGCTCAGAATCAAAAGGTGGCTGATAGCCTTTTGAAAATTTATCAAACAAATGAACTTGGAAATACGGAAAAATTAGAATTACTTCGGAATTTATCATTTAATGAAGTGAATAATTTAAAATTATCAATCCACTATGCAGATGAATTAATTGCATTATCAAAAGTAGAGAAAAACAACTTATATCTGTATCGAGGATATTATCAAAAAGGCACAAAAAATAGACTAAAAGGAAATTTAAACGAGGCTTTAAACGATTTTTTCAATGGGGGAAAAGCAGCAATCAAAGCGAAGTCCAAGAATGGAGAAGGAATATCATACATGGCAATAGCGGATGTGTATTCAGTTATGGGAAACTCCAATAATGCCGAAATTTACTATAATAAGTCAATACAATTGCTACGAAAATCCAATGATTCCGTATCTCTGGCTAGCGTACTATTAAACGCTGGAGATGAATATTCCAAGAACAAAAAATTTGCTTTAGCTTTAACTAATTTTGAAGAGGCTGGTGTTATTTTTAAGAAGATTAATTATTCGAGTGGCACGGCATACACTTTGGGAAATATTGGAATGGTATATGCCAAAATAGGCAAAAGTGATCTTGCTAAGTCCTACATTAGAGAGGCCATGAATATCCTAGAAGAATTAGAAGACTATTATGCCATTTCAGACTATTTGTTATACATGTCCGACATCTATTTAATGCAGAATAATTGGCCTGCAGCACTTCGTTATGCGAAGCGCAGTCTGCAGCTGGCAGAAAAATATGGATTAAAGGAACAAATTAGTAATTCGAATCTTAAAATTTATGAACTCTATCAGAAAGCTGGAAATCCAAAAGAATCCCTTAAATTCTATAAAAATCACATTGCATATCGAGATAGTGTCACTAACCTAAAATCCGTTCAGCAAATGGCTGACATAAGGACAAATTATGAGGTTTCCCAAAAGCAAATTGAAGTGGACCTACTCGAGAAAGATTCAGAAATTCAGAAATTAAAAGAGAAAAAACAACAAAATATCATTTATGCTACTGCAATCTCTTTAGTGCTAATCTTAATTATTACCATAGGTTTTTATAGACGTTATAAATTTATCAAGAAGACAAATGGTATTATTGAAGAAGAGAAAAATCGTTCTAATCAATTACTCTTGAATATTCTCCCTGAGGAAACTGCCCTTGAACTAAAACGAAGCGGAAAAGTTCAAGCTAAAAAGTTTGACTCTGTTACTGTTTTATTTTCTGATTTTGAAGGATTTACAAAGTATTCTGAAAATTTATCTCCTGAGAAATTGGTAGAAAGTATTGATTTTTATTTTTCAAAATTTGACACAATAATGGATAAATACAATTTAGAAAAGATTAAAACCGTTGGTGATGCCTATATGTGCGCCGGCGGTTTGCCCTTCCCCACTAAAGATCATGCTCATAAAATAGTACTTGCAGCGCTGGAAATTGCCCAATTTGTAGCAGCTTCAAAAAATGTGAATTCAGAAAATCAAACTCGTTTTGAAATTCGAATCGGAATCAACACGGGTCCACTAGTAGCGGGAGTGGTTGGAATAAAAAAATTCTCCTATGACATTTGGGGAGATACAGTGAATATCGCCTCCCGAATGGAATCTAACTCAGAAGCAGGAAAGATAAATATATCCGATTTTACATATAATATTATTAAAAATGATTTTGATTGCGAATACAGAGGGGAAGTTGAAGTGAAAAATAAAGGAATGATGAAAATGTACTTTGTAAATAACCCTTTGGATTCTCTGAAAAACAATACTTTCACAAATGAACTTATCCTTACTGAGCCTGACGAATTTTAGTTTAAAATCATTAAAGTTTATAAAAATAAGTAGTTTTGAGTATCTTTAAAAAAAAATAAAATGGAAATTCAATCCTTTAAAAATCATATTAAGTATTATCCACCTCATCATTTTGTCTATTATCCAATAGTTATGACTTTATTGGCTTTCAGTATGTACTTTGCCTTTACCACTGAGGATCAACTCATTTGGACTTTTATCAGCATTATATTTGTAGTGCTTTTTTGCCTTGCCTTTATGTTACGCCAACATTACGCACTCACGCTGCAAAATCGAATCGTACGTTTAGAAATGAGGTACCGTTATTTTTCTATAACAGGCAAAAGATTAGAGGATTTTGAATATCGACTCAATGATGATCAGTTATTTGCTTTACGATTTGCGCCTGACACTGAACTTACAGCACTTATACAAAGAGCACTGAATGAAAATCTTTCAGGAAAAGCAATCAAAAAAGCGATTCAACATTGGGAAGGAGACTATGAAAGAGTTTAATATTCTAAAAATAATACTGCTAATTTATCCAGATTGACGATTTAGAATTTTGTTACTTTGTTGCGAACTCACTCCTTTAAAACCCGAATTTAAAACTCCTAAATGCCAGCATATTTTCTAGATATTGAATACAGTAAAATTACTTATAACGAAGAAGAAGTCAATTTCAAGGAATTTGAGTGCTGTACGTTTACCAATTGTAATTTCTCCAACTGTGTTTTTGTAGCAGTAACTTTTATTGACTGCACCTTTAATGATTGTGTTTTTAACGACGCAAAAATTAATTACGTAGCGTTTAGAACCGTTACTTTCAATCGTTGTCAAATCAAGGAAGTGAATTTTTCAATGTGTGATAAATTAATTTTCGAAATCGCCTTTAACAAGTGTACTTTGGATTTCTCCAAATTTTATACTTTAAAACTAAAAGGAACCTCTTTTACTAATTGTAGTCTTGTTGCAGTAGATTTTATGGGTTCGGATTTGACCGAAGCACTTTTTGAAAACTGTGATTTACACCGTTCCGAATTTGCAAAAGCAATTGCCAACAAAGCTGATTTTAAAACTAGCTATAATTATACAATTGATCCCAAAACAACAAAATTAAAGAAAGCCATTTTTTCTATGGAAGGGCTGAAAGGATTGCTGTACAAACATGATATTATAGTTGAATAAATCTTTTTAAGAAATTATTTTCCCATCTTCCATGGTAATAATCCTTGAGGTCCTATTAGCAAAATCAGTATCATGGGTAACTACTAATAAAGTCTGATTTTCTTCTTGGGTAAGCCTATTGAAAATATCAAAAACCAAGTCACTATTTTTCTTGTCTAAATTCCCGGTGGGCTCATCGCCCATTATTATCAAAGGATCATTGATCAGTGCGCGAGCAATTGCCACCCGCTGCTTTTGACCACCGCTTAACTGATTGGGCATTTTCAGTGCTTGATCTTCCATATCGAGCGTTTTTAAATGCTTCATCGCACGATTTTCTAATTCTTGATCGGAATATTTGCCTAATTTCATCCCTGGAAGCATGACATTTTTTAGTACGTTATATTCTGCCAATAAATAATGAAACTGAAATACAAAACCTATTTTTTCATTTCGAATCAAAGCTAATTCTCTATCTGTCTTTCCTGTTACAAGTTCGTTGTGAATGTAAATTTGACCGTCGTACGCTGTATCCATTGTGGAGAGCAAGTACAATAAAGTCGATTTTCCACAGCCCGATTTGCCTACTATTGACACAAATTCACCATAATTAATGCGCATTTCAATTTCTTTCAAGACCTGAAATTTTACGGGATCGTAAAAATATTTACTCAAGCCTTTTGTCTCTAAAATAACATTATTTTCCATCTCTATTTTCCCCTGATAATTTCAACTGGATCTATTTTACTGGCTTTTAGCGCAGGGAAAAGTCCAGCAATAGTTGTTGTGAATAAAGCAAAAGTAATCCCAATTCCATAATACAGTGGATTGTAATTAATAGGATATGTTTTCACGGTAGGCAGCGAAGCGGTTTCAAATGGAATACTATCTATAATCGAAGAGAAAATATAGCCAAACAATAAACCAAACAAGCCCCCCGCAAGTCCAATAATTATCGAAAGTGAAATAAATATCCATTGCACATCATTACCAGAAAATCCTGTAGCTTTTAAAATGGCAATACTATCCATTTTTTCATAAATCATCATGTTCAGAATATTATAAATTCCAAAACCGGCAACAATAAGTAAAACTACTCCAACCGCATAGGAAATAATGCTTCGCACCGTGCTACCAGTTTCAAACTGAGAATTGGCAGTTTGATAATCGATTGCATCAAGATTAAAGGTATTCCTAAACTCATTTGCAACAGCAGGCGCCGTGGTCATATCGTATAAATTTATCTGAATATCCGTGATGTAATTAGTAGCTTCTCCCACTATTTTTTGAGCGGTCGCCAATGAAGTATAACTCATCACATTATCAATCTCTGCAATTCCAATTTCAGAAATACCAACGATTTTTAGCGAAGCTAGCTTTCCCTTAGAAGTGGTGATTTTAATTATATCACCCCGGGAAAGTAACATTTTATCAGACAAACCCTTTCCGATAATAATACTATTGTTTTGAAGCAAATCAGTCACAGTACCGTCTACTATATAATCACTTATTTTAAATAATTTTTCCTCAGATAGCACATCAATGCCGTTAATTACTCCGCTGATTTCAATTGTTCCAGAATTAAAAAAAACAGGGGAAGTCACTTTTGGAGCAACATCTATAACCCGGGTATCTTTTTTTAAAACAGATATAATTGTTTTGCTGTTGTAAATGGACTTACCAATATCTTTTGGTTTTATAGAGCGGATAAAATTGGTACTGTTCTTGAATTCTTCCGACAAAAAAATAGGTTGATTTTCAGAAGGTTTTATTTCATTATACAGCCGCACATGTGGTGTTCTGTTGAGCATCAATCCATCTAATAAATCATTGAGTCCATTCATAAAACTTACTAAAGCAATAAACATGGCAATGCTAAAAGTTACACCAACTGCCGCAACAATGGTTTGCTTTAAGCGCGCTTGAAGCAAATGAAATGCAATATTTAAAATAAGTTTAAAGTTCATTATTGAGGTTTATAAATCATTTCGTTCGCCTTTAATCCCGCTATTATTTCTACTTTCTGATAATCGCTTAAGCCCGTTTTTACTGCTCTTTTTTCATCTTTATTTACTAAAACATATTTACCTTCAATTAAGAACAGTTTTGGAATGGTGATGGTATTTTTTTTCGTTTGAATAATAATATTAGCTTCTGCTGTAAGATTTGGATAGAGTTTTGGCGGTGGTTTCATAAAATGGGCTTCGATTTTAAAAGTACGGGAACGCTCCTCCATGATGGGATAAATTTTATCAACAATTGCATCAAAAACTTTTCCTTTGTAACTGTCCATCGTTACAAGTACTTTCTGACCCGTTTTTACGCGAACCATATCATTTTCGTCAACTTCTAACGCTAACAAAAAAGAATTGGCTTGACCTATTATCGCTAAGGCAATTTGAGGTGTAATCAAAGACCCTTCTTTTACCAGAACATCAAATAACTGTCCAGAGAACGCACTCTTAATACTAAAATCATTTTGAGATTTTTGATTGAGTTGTAAATTAATCGCATTTTTACTTTGTTCATTTTTCAATTGAGCTCTAAGTTGCGTCAATTGTTTTTTAGTAGATTCAAAATTAATTTTCGAACTTTTATATGCTAATTCGATTCTTTCAAAATCAACTTCTGAAATTCCACCTTGGTTTATGACATTTTTGTTTCGGCGGTAAATGGATTCGTCTACCGTTAATTTATCTCTAGCAGACTGAACTTTCATTTCCATTTCAGCCATTTTATCTTGAATATAGCGGCTGCTTTCTAAACTTAATTGGTAAGCCAGTCGTGCATTTTCAGTGTTCAGTTCCGCTTTTTCGCTTTCCAACTCAAATAGTCGTTGTCCTTTGCTAATAGATTGACCCGCAACAACATTTACTTTTAATAATGTTCCGTTTACAGTGGAATAAACAGTATACTGGCCATCCGCTTTGATAACGCCAGATGCATAGACACTTTCGGTCACTTCTCCAATGGTTGGCTTAATTTTTTCCGTTTCTTCTTTAGAACAAGAAACAAAACTAAAAGCTAGTAGGTAAAATAGTAGTCGTATAGTAAAACTCATTTTGTTTCTTATTTAACTTTGTAGTTTATGATCTATTATTTCTATAAATATACGACATTATCCATTTTTAAGTGGATATCCTAGGTACATAATTACATACTGAAAATAATTTCACAGGAATAAGAAAACGTTAACCTACAGAGCTTTTTCCATTTTGTAGTCTTCCATTTTATAACCGCCATACCCTAACTCAATATCTTCCTCGGCGACGATTTCAAAACCTATTTTTTTGTAAAAAGAGAGTGCTTTGTTAAATTTATTGACATTCAAAGAAATAGCAACCGAATGATTTTGTCTTGCTAAATTTTCAATTGTATCAATCAAGAACTTCCCTGCTCCTTTTCCTTGAGCTTCCGGAAGCAAGTAAATTTTATGGAGCCTTGTTACTTCTTGGTTTAAATAACGGTGTTCATAAGAAGCAAATCCAAGACAAACTCCATCTTCCTCTACCAATAGAAAAAGATGTCCTTTTTGGTTTAAATTTTCGAGTAAAGCTTTTTCGGAATAGAACAAATTAAGCATATAATGAATCTGTTCCTTTGACAAAATACCACCGTAGGTAACAGGCCAAGTTTTATTTGCTATGTATTGGATCGTTTTAAAATCAGTGGAAGTAGCTTCAGATAGTGATAACATTGTAATTTATTTAGGTCAATTATTGTACT
>Ga0136636_10001892_pt1 | contig 12390 bp, 7 predicted proteins | sample AntDrymUQ8522106_2_FD_104653 | JGI IMG/M metagenome (GOLD analysis project Ga0136636, IMG submission 104653) | Polar desert sand microbial communities from Dry Valleys, Antarctica - metaG UQ852 (21.06) | ecosystem: Environmental > Terrestrial > Soil > Desert | place: Antarctica: Dry Valley... | reverse complement strand
TACTACTAATATTCTCCACCGTCCATTCAATTTTTTGCTCAAAGGGGTGCCTGCGAACAGTACAATCTTGCCTTGTGCAGATAGCGCAACTAAAATCCAGACAACCATCTGTATGAACAAATAGCTCTATTGAATCGCCAAATTCCTGCCGCACAAATACTGACAAAGCATCGATTTCTTTGTGTGCTTCATGCACATTAAAGTACCATGGCACTGTAAGATGACAGTCGAGGTGCAGGGTGCCGCCATATTTTATAAAACGTAGATTATGCAGATCAATCCAGCCGGTGCTGCGGTTGGCATTAAGAGTTGCAACCAGTTTGGCTATAAGGGTTTCATCAGCTTCATCCATAATACCAGAAACAGATGTACGAACTATACTGTAACCGGTAAACATGATAAAGAATGCAAAAAGCATAGCTACTGCACTATCCATCCAGGCAATTTTGGTAAAATAAATCAGGCCGAGACCAATTATAATACCAAGGGTTGAGTAAGTGTCTGTCTGCAAATGTTTTCCGCTTGAGATAAGCGCCAATGAATTATTTTTTTTTCCGGTTTTAATACAAATAGTACCCGCTATGTAATTGATAACACCGGTAATGGCTACCAGTAAAATACCATAATCGAGTTGGGATATTTGATGTGGGTGCAGGAGGTTTTTAATGGCTTGGTAAATAATAACGAAGCCTGCCACAGTAATCAACGTTCCTTCTACTGCTGCAGATATAAATTCTGCTTTTCCATGTCCGTAGGGATGGTCATTATCTTTTGGCTTGGCACTTATATACAAGCTATATACACCAATTAAGCCGGCAATTACATTTACTGTACTTTCCAAAGCATCTGTTAAAATAGCAACAGAATTGGTGATGTACCAGGCAAATACTTTAATAATAAAGAGTAAAATGCCAATGGCTGTTACAATTTGCTGAAGACGAAGATTTTGCCTTGAAGTATGCACAGTATTCAATTGAGGGCGCAAATATACCTTCATTTATTAAGGGGTGGATTATTCATTTTACCTTATTTGCAGGTGCAAGCTGTAAGCCGGGATAACATAACATTAGTATGTTAACCGATAAGCAAATAGCTAAAAACAAAAAGATTTAAAGCTGGTTTTCACATTTAAAATGGAGGGATAAAGGTAGAATTTAATGGGTGTATCCCAAAATGTCGCTCCTGATTTCGGTCGGTGAGGACACCGACCGAGGCTCATCCGTGGTCGGTGTCCTCACCGATCACTTGTTGCTGCGACAATTTGGGACGCACTCAATTTAATACATGGTTTTATAATAAAGTGGCAAGTTGTACATTTGCAGCTAAACATATTTTATAGCTGTATGTATTGTTTACTGAATAATGAAAAACAGCTACTTTAATAAAAGATAAACAAAGGTAAAATATACAAGAGTGATTATTAAATCCTTTTATCATAAGAATTTAATAACACCATCATATTCGCCGCCGAAGCTGTACAAAGTACAACTGACGGGTTCAAAAAAAAATAACAAAGAAGAATGGCACAAATGGAACTGACTAAAAATTATATATCTACAGATGTAGAAGCAAAATGGTACGAGCACTGGCTAAATAAAGGATATTTTAACAGCACACCAGACGATAGGGAACCTTATACTATTGTAATGCCCCCACCAAATGTAACAGGTGTATTGCACATGGGGCATTGCCTTAATAATACCATACAGGATATTTTGATTAGAAGGGCAAGAATGCAGGGCAAAAATGCCTGCTGGGTGCCTGGTACCGACCATGCAAGTATTGCTACAGAAGCTAAAGTGGTAGGCATGTTGAGAGAAAGAGGCATTACTAAATCTTCGCTTACCAGGGATGAATTTTTGGCCTATGCATGGGAATGGAAAGAGAAATATGGTGGTATTATTCTTCAACAATTAAAGAAGCTTGGCTGCAGCCTTGATTGGAACAGAACATCCTTTACAATGGATGATGATTACTACAATGCAGTAATAAAGATTTTTATTGATTTGCATAGCAAGGGGCTTATTTACCGTGGTAAAAGAATGGTAAACTGGGATCCGGAAAGCCTTACGGCATTAAGCGATGAGGAAGTAATTTTTAAAGAGGTAGATTCAAAACTTTACTATGTTACCTATAAACTGGCAGATGGAACACAGGGCGGCATTACCGTGGCAACTACAAGGCCAGAAACAATTTTAGGCGATGTAGCTATTTGCGTAAACCCAACCGATGAAAGGTATAGCAGCCTTGTTGGCAAAGAGGTACTGGTACCCATTATTAATCGTACAATTCCCATTATTGCTGATGAATATGTAACCACAGATTTTGGTACCGGTGCTTTAAAAATTACTCCTGCCCACGACAAGAATGATAATATGCTGGGCATAAAACACCATTTAAAGGCAATTGACACCTTAGATGTGGCTGGAAAATTTACCAGTACAGCGTTGATGGATGACCATCCAGGTGAACAGGTGTTATCTTACAACGGTATGGACCGCTTTGTACTTAGAAAAAAGATAGCAGAAGATATTGATAGCCTTGGCCTGTTAGAAAAAATTGAAGAATATAAAGGACAGATAGGTACAAGTGAAAGAACAGGTGCTATTATTGAGCATAAATTATCATTACAATGGTTTGTGGATATGCAGCAATTTATGCGGCGCAATGAAGAAACCCTAAGTGCTGTAATGAAGGATAGTATTGAGTTTCACCCTGCAAAAGCAAAAAACACTTACAGCCATTGGCTGGAGAATATTAAGGATTGGTGCATTAGCAGGCAGCTTTGGTGGGGGCAGCGGATACCTGCCTGGTATGATGCAGAAGGAAATGTTTTTGTGGCAGCAACAGAAGAAGAGGCAATTGTATTAAGTGGCGGCAATACAAAACTTACACAAGATGAAGATGTGCTGGATACCTGGTTTAGCAGTTGGCTTTGGCCTATGGAAGTGTTTAAAGGAATAAGCCAGCCTGGTAATTTAGATGCGGCGTATTATTACCCATCTACTACCCTTGTTACCGGACAAGACATCATCTTTTTTTGGGTGGCAAGAATGATAATGGCAGGGTTTGAATTTTCTGGAAAGGCACCTTTTAAAGATGTGTATTTTACCGGAATGGTAAGAGATAAACAAGGTAGAAAAATGAGCAAGCAATTAGGCAATTCGCCTGACCTGCTAGGCCTGATAGATACCTATGGTGCAGATGCGGTGCGGTTTGGTATTATGGTAAGCTCCCCTGCCGGAAACGATTTAATGTTTGATGAAAGTGCGCTTGAACAAGGAAGAAACTTTAATAATAAACTGTGGAATGCCCTTAAACTACTAAAAATGTGGGAGGGAAGGGAAGAAGCTGAGAGGGAAGAAGCTGAGAGCAAAGAAGCTGAGAGCTATGAGCTGCGAGCTGCGAGCAAAGATGCTACGAGTTACCAAGCTACGAGCTTTGAGCTGCGAGCTGCGAGGTAAGAAGCTACGAGCTATGAGCTGCGAGCTGCGAGCAAAGAAGAAGAGAGCAAAGAAGCTAAAAGCAAACAAGCTACGAGCTATGAGCTACGAGCTGCGAGCAAAGAAGTTGCACAAAGCTCACAGCTCACAGCTCACAGCTCACAGCTTTCTTCTCACAGCTCACAGCTCACAGCTCAAAGCTCACAGCTTTCTTCACAGCTTTCCTCTCAGCTTTCCTCAACCGCCTTTGCAATAGATTGGTTTGCAAACCGCCTGCAACAGGTAAAGCACGAAGTTGATTTACTTATGCAACAATTTAAACTTAGTGAAGCTTTAAAAACAGTTTATTCGCTTATTTGGGATGACTTTTGTAGCTGGTACCTTGAATGGGTGAAGCCGGGTTTTGAGCAGCCAATTGAAAAGAAAGTTTACAATAAAACGGTTATTTATTTTGAAGAATTATTGCAATTACTTCATCCGTTTATGCCTTTTATTTCGGAGGAAATTTATCATTTATTAAGGCCACAAACCATTGATTTATGTATGGTTCAATGCGGAGCAGCCAATCCAATAAACGAACCAGTACTGAAACAAGGCGAATTGCTTAAGCAAGTAATATCATCCTTAAGAGATGCCCGAAATAAAAACCAGATTAAACCAAAAGATATTATTCAACTTCATATTTTAACAGAAAATAAAGCAGCTTACACAGGTATTGAAAGTATAATTTGCAAACAGATAAACGCAAGCTCCATCAACTTTACAGCCGCATCTGTAGATAATACTATTGTAGTGGCTATTGAAAAAGATAAGTTTTATATTGAAAGTGAAAGGCAGCTTGATGCCAGTATTTTAAAGGCAGATTTATTAAAAGATTTGGCGCACCAGCAAGGCTTTTTAGCATTGGTTGCAAAAAAACTTAACAACGAAAAGTTTGTACAAAACGCCAAACCGGAAGTGCTGGCACTTGAACAAAAAAAACAGGCTGATGCTATGGCAAGAATTAAAACCATTGAAGAAAGTTTGGCAGCTATTCAATAGTTAATTTATCAGCATTATTTTTTAATACCAAAGATTTGTTTTTTTTATAAATGGAAGAATGGGATTTTTTACAGATCGGAATTAAAGATTTCCCTTTTTTTCTGCTGTCTTTCTATCTATATTTCTTTTAGGTAGTTAGAATACCAATTCAACCATGGCTTTTAAAGCAATGAATTAACTTTTAAAATACTTTAAACCGTGTAAATTCGTTGTAGTGAAAAAATAGCCATGATAAAATGCAAACATATACCTACACTTCTATTGGTTTTACTGGCTTGTATGCCAGGTGTATCTTCGTTTGCTCAAGAGGGTAAAAAGACAACGACAACAGTGATTCCAAAGTTTATGCCCCCCGTTACAAAAACATATTTAGGTAAATATTCTGGTGTAAACGCTACGTGTTCTATGGAAGAAGGCAAGCAATTAATTACATTGCTGCTAAAAATTACCGATGATAAAAATAACGCCTACAAAATTTCATCTTACCAGTTTGCCTACACAAGAAAAGGTGTAACAGAAGATGAAGAAACAGGGAAAGTATCGCCACAATCTGATATGGTTGCAGATAGATTTATGGCAACACCACTGCCCGCTATTTGGCTATCGAATATTATTGAAAGTCTGCACAAAGGTGAAGAATTGTATTTTTTTGATGTAATTGTTTTTGACAAACAGAACCGCTTGTTTTTTGCTCCGGAATTAAAAATAACCATTCAATAGTTGTTACATGATTGCAGTGAAAAAAGTTGGTACAGCATCCATTGCAATGATACGTAACCTCGCTAATATTACCTGGCCAATAGCTTATGGAGAAATACTTTCGCCACAGCAGCTTGATTATATGATGGAACTTATTTACAGCAAAGCAGCATTGCAAAAACAAATGGAAAACGGGCAACAATTTTTATTAGCTTATGATGATGAAAAACCAGTAGCATTTGCAGCATACTCCATTCTTACTACCCTCAATAGTGCAGTTTACAAGCTAGAAAAAATTTATATTTTGCCCAATCAACAGGGAAAAGGTATTGGCAAACTACTCATAAGTAATATTATTGAAGCCATTAAACCCGCTACCACATTGCAGTTGAACGTAAACCGGCAAAACAAAGCATTATATTTTTACCAAAAACTAGGTTTTAAAATTATTAATGAAGAAGATATTGACATTGGCAACGGTTTTTATATGAATGATTATGTGATGGAGTTGCAGTGGTAGTTGTTTATAAGATAGCTGCAATTGATTTTTCATTTTGAGAAAAGTTAAACATAGATTTTTGAAGTTGAAACCCCATTAATAAAATTAATTTATTAACTATTACTGCCCCCTACCCACCTCAAACCTCATACACCAACTGATGCGTTTGTTTAATAATACCCATTACAAATACGCTTTGCACATGCCCCATATTTTCAATCTGGCTTAGCTTGTTTACGTGAAAATCGTAGTAAGCATTCATATCCTGGCACACTACCTTCAGCATAAAATCAAACTCACCAGAAATACTGTAGCACTCAATAACTTCATTGAGTACCTGCATCGTTTCAATAAATTTTACCCCGGCATTTTTGCTATGCTCTTTAAGGCTCACGTAACAAATTACCATTAGCCCTTTTTTTACTTTTGTATGATCGAGCAACGTTGCATACTGCCTTATTACGCCACTAGCTTCCATGCGTTTAATACGTTCGTGAACCGGCGTAGTACTTAGGTGCATTTGATCGCTGATTTCTTTTACCGTTATCCTTGCATTCTGTTGCAACAATGCCAATATTGCAAGGTCTTTGCTATCAAGTACACTTGCGATTGCAGTAGTTGAATCATCTTTTTGGGTTGCCTTAGCCATTAGTATAAAGTGTTTTATGCTGTAAAATGGTAAATATGTTAAGCTTTTTCCCAAAGTTATATAATGTAACAGAATATTATTCTGTAAATGTACATTTGCACACTAAACGAAAAAATATGTTAACCATTACACACAATTCAATTGATTTCGGCCTTAAAAATAAGGTTGCAGATATCAGCCTTGCCGCTTGGGGCCGTAAAGAAATTCGCCTTGCAGAGGCAGAAATGCCAGGTTTAATGGCATTGAGAGAAGAATACGGACCAAGCCAACCCCTAAAAGGTGCCCGTATTGCAGGTTGTTTACACATGACCATACAAACGGCAGTATTAATTGAAACCCTAACTGCATTAGGTGCAGAAGTAAAGTGGAGCAGTTGTAACATATTTTCTACGCAAGACCAGGCTGCTGCTGCAATTGCTGCTACCGGTGTTGGTGTGTTTGCATGGAAAGGACAAAACCAGGAAGAGTCTGATTGGTGTATTGAGCAAACGTTGTTTTTTGGAAGCGAAGACCGTCCGCTAAACATGATTTTGGATGATGGAGGAGATTTAACTAACATGGTATTAGATGTTTATCCGGAGTTAGTTGCCAGTATTAAAGGTTTATCCGAAGAAACAACTACAGGTGTACATCGCTTGTACGAAAGAATGGAAAAAGGTACATTGCCAATGCCTGCGATTAATGTAAACGATTCTGTAACCAAATCTAAATTTGATAATAAATATGGTTGTAAAGAAAGTTTGGTTGATGCTATACGCCGTGCTACAGATGTAATGATGGCAGGTAAGGTAGCTGTGGTTGGTAGTTATGGAGATGTAGGAAAAGGTTCTGCCGCTTCATTAAAAGGTGCTGGTTGCCGGGTTATAGTTACTGAAATTGATCCTATTTGTGCTCTGCAAGCCGCAATGGATGGTTTTGAAGTAAAGCCAATGCTTGATGCTGTTAAAGAAGCAGATATTGTTGTTACCGCATCTGGTTGCCGTGATTTAATTACTGAGAAGCATTTTCGTGTAATGAAAGACAAAGCAATTGTTTGTAATATTGGTCATTTTGATATTGAAATTGACATGGCCTGGTTAAATGCTAATTACGGCGAAACAAAAAATACCATCAAACCACAGGTAGATATGTACACTATTGATGGAAAAGATGTAATTGTATTAGCAGAAGGCCGCTTGGTAAATTTGGGTTGTGCTACAGGGCATCCTTCATTTGTAATGAGCGCTTCTTTTACAAACCAAACCCTTGCACAGCTAGAGTTGTGGATGAATACAGACAAATACGAAAACAAAGTGTATGTGTTACCAAAAGTTTTGGATGAAAAGGTTGCCCGTCTTCACTTATCAAAAATAGGTGTTGTACTGGAAGAATTAACACCTGCACAAGAAGCTTATTTGGGTATTACAAATGAAGGTCCGTTTAAAGTTGACCATTATCGTTATTAATATCAATACCTTTTTTTAGCAGCTAAAATTGGGCTGAATATAAACCCACTTCTTATAACAGAAGTGGGTTTTTTATTTGGGTATAAACTTTGATATTTCAAGCATCATCCTTGCTTAACATGGTATATAGAAGATTTTACAAATTGGAAGGAGCCGTAGGTTAAACAGGTATTCTTATAACTGGTTGGCTCCCTTAGTAAATCTGCTATTTTCTTAACTGTTCAGCACCGAAGGTCAGACTAACACTATTACAAATGAAAGTAATAACCGGCATGACCTGCGGTACCGACCGGTTTATTTTTTCCGCAATTCTTTTACTTTTTCTTTTCCAATACCAACACTACTTTATTAAAATCTGCTGCTGCATTAATCACTTTTTTAAAGGTCTCGAATTCGGAAAGTGGATATTTTATATTTCGGTAAGTTTCCATCACTTCTACATCAAGCGTATTACCTGTTAGCAGGTAGTTACTTACAAAACCCATAGTTACTACATTGTCATTTTTATGTTGAATATCAATATTTAAATCATTCAGATTTTTTACAGAATAGCCAGCAGGTATTTCGAACCGTATTTTTCTATACAACACATGCGGATATTCCACTTCGGCAGGTAATTGCCTTGGCTTTTCCTGGTACATTTGAACTTGCGAGCCAATTAATTCACCAATTTTAAACAGCAGTTTATTGCCTGCTTTTTCTAATAGTTCGGCACTATAAATTGTGCTGCTTATAATGAGCGGCTTATTGTCGGTAGCATCTGTAAGTTTGGTATTTTCTGTAATGATATTTTCTATATGCTCACTTTTTGCAATATTTTGAATAATATCCTTTATGGTTATTTCTTGTTTGTCTTTGGGTAAATATGCCCAAATAGGCCGGTAAGAAACTGCGGCATAACCTTTTAATATTTGTTTACAATTAATAATAACAGAATCTCCTGAAGCATCTAATCTGGCAAATACCTCCATGTTTTGGGCATGCTGTTCAAATGGCTCCAATGGAATACTGTCAAATTTTCCGATGGCAGTTTTTACCTCGCCAATGGTTGTGCCTTTTAGAAAAAACCCTTTGGTACCACCCCAATAAGGCTCTACATAAGGATACCGGAATATAGCAGCAGAGGGCTGTGCATACTTTCCGGTGTTAGGGAAATAAATCAGCATATCATCTAACCTATTCCAATTGGCCAAGTCCTCATCTAATGGTAACTTATCTCTAACAGAAGGAAAAACTGCCTGGTAGCGAATATTTTTATAGGTTAACATTGCTATAAAAAAACGGGTAATGCCAAAGTTGGTTGCGTTGGTAGTTTTAATTATTTTTTCAAAATCATCTGCATCTTCTCCTACTAAGTTTTCATCAGCATTAATGGTAGTTTTCATGTAATCTTCCAACAATGCAATCGTTTTTTCCTCGTTGGTTCCATCTGGTATATTGGCTTCATTCACAAACCGGACGATAGCTTTTTTTTCTTTTTCGGTAGTAGTGGTTAGGTTACTATATACTTTTCGTGCCGCCTCCTTCCAGGTGTACAACTCCACATTTTTATTGCTGCTAAGGTTAAAACTTAATTTAAAATCAACCCGTTGCATGTAGGCGTCTGGCAGGCCATATTTTTCATCATCCAGCTCCTGTATATTTTCTGAATAGCCTGCCAGAAAACGTTCTCCATTCATTACAGAATCTGGTACTACCTTAAATCCATTGTTTCCCTTGGCACTAAACTGCAAATAATCCGGGCTAATAATAAGTACCCTTGCTTGATAATAAGGCACTTTTTTACTTTGAAAAATTTCTGATCCAAAAAAACCAGGGCTTTTTTTTATTACATAGCTGTATTCAATTTCTGCTCCTTTATCAATGCCTTCCATAGCAAATAATTTATACAAGCGGCCTTCTTCTTCTACTTCTTTTATTTTATCAGCAGGCACATCAATTACTTTACCGGTGGAGGTAATTGCCCTTGCTTTTATTTCGCTTATTTCTAATTGTCTGCTAATGGGGATATAAATTTTATTAAACATTTCTATACCCTTATCATCTGTTACTTTTATTAGCCGATACACATAGTTGTACTGTAATAAATCTTTGCCTTCATTTTTAAAATAAAAAGTGCGGCTATCCATTAAATAAACAGCGCTTGCCTGCAAAAAACTTGCAGGCATTGGGTGAAGCAAAGGTTTTTCTACCCATCGTTGAGCACCCTTGTAAATATCTGCTGGCTGTGCCAACGCCATAATAGAATAAAAGCTAAGTATAAGCAGAGATAAAATTTTTTGTTTACTCATAAATCTGTTAAGGTTTAGGTTTTTGATGATGTTTTGCTATGTAGGGTTTGAGTTTACTTTTTAAGGTTTGGCTACCATGGTAAGTGGCTGCTTACAAGTTTAGAAAGTTATTAATCACAGCTTCTTTTTTAAAACTACCTGCTCTTTATAAGCAGGCGATATAATGGATGCAGCCTGGTTCCATGCAGGAAAATCATTTGCCTGCACATAAAGCTTTTTCATAACAATTTGCTGTGTAGCTGTTACTGCATCAGCAGTTTTTTTGTACCGGATAGAAAAGTCTAACACATCATTGGTGATAGAAATGTTTTTGGGCAAATAATCTACCTCGTAACCTGCTGGTATGGCAAGGGCGTGCACCTGGTTTATTTCGCTTAAGTATTCATTTTCTATGGCCACTTTACGTTTGGCAGTATCAATAAGTGTATTGCTAAATAATTTTTCAAGATTAAGATTGATGTAAATTTCATCTGCTACCGATTTTATGTAATCCGGTATTTCAAAATTGGAGGCAATATTAGCAGTTTTTGTAGCCGGGTCCGGAAAGCTTAATTTGTAATCTTTCATGAAAAATTTATTACTACCCTTGGCCATCCTTCTGCGGGCATACACCCGTTCATCATCACCTTTATTGTACTGCAGATTGTTGTAAATATCATTGCCATAATAGCCAAGGTAATCAACAGAAGCATAGCCAATTAACGTATTATTTTTAATGCTTAAAAAAGTACTGTCTGTAATAATACTTTTGCTGGCCGGCATAATAGGAACTTTTACTAACTCATATTTATCGGCATTAATACTGATTAATGCCTGCTTGCCCTGAATGCCACTAGTAGGCATTCCAAAAATACAGTTGGGGTCAGTGGCATCAAGAAAAATCCATTCGTTATTAATTTTTACACTGCTTATCATGTGATTATCTGTTACGGGCAGTGGTACTTCTGTGTAAGTATAGGGGATAGATCGGGTACCTATCCAGGTAAAGCAGGCTTGTAAGCCACTCATTTTGAGCATGGCAGTTAGTAAGCTAGCCATATCTTTACAATCACCATAACGCTTGGTACATACATCTTTTGCCTGCCTTGGTACAAATCCTTCCAGCCCATCTTCAAAAGCTACATACTTAATGTTATTTTGAACCCATTGGTATATAGCCTGTGCTTTTTGCCAGTCGGTATTTTTGTTAAGGCAAATGCTATCGGTAGTTTTTTGCAGGGCTTCATCTGCTACGGTATTTATATTGGTTAAAAATGCAGCATTCCATTTATACAGTTCACCTACAGAACTAAATACTGGTATGGTTTTATCGTTGTTTTTGTAAGAGGCTATATAGGCTATAACATGGATAGCGTAATATTGAACAGATGTGCCATTACCAAAATATTCATAGTTGTTAATATCAGTGGCGGTAAATTCAAGTTTTTTTCTTTTCCCTTTTTTAGTTTCTTTTACCTGTACCATATTTCCATCATCATTTTTTATGATAAAGCGGATATCTACATCTTCGGGGTAGGTAATGGTATAAGTAGCTTTGTGTACAGGAAGATAACTACTAAAATAAAAACTATTGAGTAATCGAATTTCTTTGTTTTCATGGATGGTTTCTACATGCGATATACTTCCCTTTATCATTTTAGGATAATCGAAAGATGTTTCTTTTACATCATCATAAAATACACCTTTGCTGGGAGATGACTGGGTTTTAAAATCAACTACTTTAACTTTTTGCATACTGTTACCATCAGGTACCAGCGTATAGGCTTCCAGCTTTTTTAACTCGTTGAAAGAGCTATGAAAAACTTTGTCTTTGTTAAACATTCCATTGCCTTTTTCATTGAGAACCATCATTTCTGATACTTCGTTTTCAAGTATAAATGGCAGGTTATCTTTCATGGTAATTTCCACGCTTCTGTTCACATTTAAAAATACAGCCAGCTTATCCGGAAAAGCCTGTTGCATTTTTTCCATATCTACCGGTTGCGCCTGCATAGAAGCGTTAAAAATGAGCAGTATTGCCAATAAAAGATAGTTAAGTTTATTTTTCATGATATCGTTATTCTTTTGATTCCAACACACCATAATAATAGTTGTAAGTAGTAGTTAATTTACCTGCAGTATAATAATTACCCGGCCCATGCAGGCTACCCAAATAATAGTTTTGTTCATATTGTACTATACCATTTTCATTATAAAATTTCGTAAAACCATGTAGTTTACCTTCTACATAATTTTCTTGTTTCATAAGCTTGCCATTGGCATAGTATATCTTTTTATCACCCTGCTCTTCTCCGTTAAGCCTTTGCCCTGCTACGTATATTTT
>Ga0136636_10001891_pt1 | contig 12390 bp, 11 predicted proteins | sample AntDrymUQ8522106_2_FD_104653 | JGI IMG/M metagenome (GOLD analysis project Ga0136636, IMG submission 104653) | Polar desert sand microbial communities from Dry Valleys, Antarctica - metaG UQ852 (21.06) | ecosystem: Environmental > Terrestrial > Soil > Desert | place: Antarctica: Dry Valley... | reverse complement strand
ACACACGCGAAACTGACGCTGTTGTATGCCAACGTTTGCCGACGCGCGCCTTTCACCCCAAAGCCCGGTCACATAGCCCAATCACCGTGCCTAGCACTGTTGAATCAAAAATTCGGCTACAAACGGCTCACATTAATCCACGCAACCTACAACGCAGGCAACTTTTCTCTTCCCCTTGTTCACATACTCAACCGCGCGCAAAATCAGCCGGGTGATACGCTTTGCGGAGGTAAAGGCGGAGACCGCGCAGCGGGCGGGGGACACGTAGCAAAGCGTATCGCCCGGCTGATTCACCCACCAAAGTGAAGTCTGCCCCGACCCAATCAACGTACCTGAGGAAATTGGGCAAGCATCATTCATGTAAAGCCCACAAATCGCACCCGTCGCTGAGGGCGGCTAAACCACCCGCTCCAGGATCAGCACGGCAAAAAATCCGAAGGCGGACAGCAAGGCCCACTTCAATACCACCCAGCCGTAGTGTTTGAAACGCGGGTCGCCGGTGGCCGCAAAAAACGCAAACGACACCAGCGCCGCCAACAACATCAGTAACACCAGCCAACGAAACAGCAACATGGTGTATGGCCTTACCAGGCAGGCGCCAATTGCGCAAAGCCCTTGGGCGCGAGCTTTTCGTTGTCAAAGGTCACCACGTCCCAGGCATCGGGGTGGTTCAGCAGCTCGCGCAACAGCAAATTATTCAGCGCATGGCCGGAGCGAAATGCGCTGTAGCTGGCCAGCAAGGGTTTGCCCACCAGGTACAGGTCGCCCATGGCGTCCAGAATTTTGTGTTTGACGAACTCGTCGTCGTAACGCAGGCCGCCGGCGTTGAGCACCTTGTAGTCGTCCATCACGATCGCGTTGTCCAGCCCGCCACCCAGCGCCAGGCCGTTGGCACGCATCATCTCGACATCTTTGGTGAAACCAAAGGTGCGGGCGCGGGCGATGTCTTTGGAATAAGAGTCCGTGCTCATGTCAAACAACACACGCTGCCCGGTTGCGTCGACCGCCGGGTGACTGAAGTTGATCTCAAAGCTGAGCTGGTAACCATGGTAGGGCGCCAGCTTCGCCCACTTTTCAGTGTCCCCCTGCCCCTGGCACACTTCCACGGGCTTGAGAAGACGAATAAAGCGACGCGGTGCCTCCTGAAACACAATGCCCGCACTTTGCAGAAGAAACACAAAGGACGAGGCCGAGCCGTCCAGAATCGGCACTTCTTCTGCGGTGATGTCGACATACAGGTTGTCCACACCCAGCCCGGCGCAGGCTGACATGAGGTGCTCCACCGTGTGCACCTTGGCATCGCCGTTGGAAATGGTGGAGGCCATGCGGGTGTCCGTGACCGCCAGGGCAGACACCGGAATGTCCACGGGGTCAGGCAGGTCAACGCGGCGAAACACAATGCCGGTGTCGGGCTGGGCCGGGCGCAAGGTGATTTCAACCCGTTGGCCGCTGTGCAGGCCAACGCCTACGGCGCGGGTCAGGGTTTTAAGGGTTCGTTGTTTAAGCACGCGAACATTTTACTTTTTCCAGCTTTGACTGGTGGCCGCGTCAAAATTGTGGGTTTAGCCAGTTCGACGTGTCAGAGGTGTGCGCGCCTTTGCTGGACTTGAATGCTGGTGCTATATTGAGACAAAAATGAAAGCGATGGACGACCAATCCTGGCATTTGATCCATGTGAGCCAAATCTTTCGGAGCAACTGACATGAGATATTTTCAGCAAATATGGCAGTGGCGACGGAATGCCCTAGATCTTTCAAATCTTGCGTTCACTGACAGGTCTCGTCCATCGGTCAGACCCCTGCCGTGACGGAAAGTTGAATCCCATGGTCCGCACCATCGACAAGCTGTCATTTCATGAGGTCTGGGTGTTCGTCGTAGTGTCGACTTTCGGTGTAGCCGTGCTGGCAACAGTCTGGAAGTTTGGCATTGAAGAGTGGGCAGACCCTTTTCTGGCGGGTGACCACGGCGTGGACAGCTTTGGTGAACGGGTTGAGTTTGTCGTGGCCTGCACGTTTTGCTCACTGATTGCCATGGTTTTCCCGGCCATGCTTTTGCATCGTCTGCTGGCTGATCGCCTGGCATCCAACCGGCTTGCTGCAGCTGTTTTCAACGCAGCGCCTCAGCCCATGGTGGTGACCGATGCCCGACGTCATGTGATGGCGGCCAACCCGGCGTTTGAGCAACTCACGGGGTACGCCGCGGCGGATGTGGTTGGTCAACCGGTCTCATTTCTCAAATCGGATCAACAAGGCAGCGATTTCTACGAAACCCTCGGCAAGTGCATTGAACAGTCGGGAACCTGGTCAGGTGAAGTGCGCAACCGGCGACCCGATGGCAGCGTCTACGTGGCTTGGCTCAGTATTCGCGCGACGCGTGATGAAAAAGGCCAGGTTGGAGAGTATGTGGGTGCATTGACTGACATCAGTTGGCGTAAGAAAAAAGAAGACGAGGCCCTGCACATGGCCATGCATGACCCGCTCACTGGCCTTGCCAATCGACGCCTGTTTCTGGAGCGCCTGCATCAGGTGATCGCCGCTGCCACCATCAGCGCCGAAACTGTGGCCATTCTGTACATTGATCTCGATGGTTTCAAAAATATCAACGACATCCATGGGCACGGTGTGGGAGACGCGGTGCTGTGTACGACTGCGCAGCGACTGGCGTCTTGCGCCCGCTCGGCGGATCTGGTGGCGCGACTGGGTGGGGACGAGTTCGTGATTTTGCTGCGTGAAGTTGATTCGGCTGAGGCCGCCGGTCAAGTCGCCCAGCGTTGTATTGACCTGGTCGGAACACCCATCGCATGTCCCGATCTCAGCGTGACGATTGGGGCCAGCATCGGTGTGGCACTCACTTCTCACGAAATTGGCTCGGCCGAGACCCTGCTGAATTTGGCCGACACCACCATGTACGCCGCCAAACGGCAGGGACGAGGGTGCTGCTTGATCAGAACCGAAAATGGCTCGGGAGCTTGTTGACAAGGTCGAATGCAGACCATGTGAGTGGCTCGACATCTGGGACTCTTCCAGTAAGACCGACATCGGTTTGACCGAGCGTTTACAAAAAAATCGAGCCCACTTTACGATTTCTCGACATGACACAGCACCCTGCCGCCCGCAACGCCAGGCAGCGGACGGGTGCCGATCGTCAATCCGCCTGCTTGCGCAAAAACGCCGGAATTTCAAAGTCGTCCATGCCACCGCTTGACAGCGCATCAACCTTGGCGGCCGCTGTGGTGCGGTCACGGGTGCGCCAGACGCTTGGGGTGCTCATGGAACCGTAATCCGGCTGGGAGCGACCCATCAATGCGCCGCCGATCATGCTGGCGGGCTGGTTCATGCTGGCCATGGTGTCGTGTGCTGGTACGTGAAAGGGCGCGTCGTGGGTGCCGGTGCGCTGCTGCGTGCTGGGCATGACCTGCAGCTTGGGCCGGGTGCGGCTCAGGCCCGTGGCCACCACCGTCACGCGAATCTGCTCACCCAGACCATCGTCATAAGCGGTGCCGTAAATCACGTGGGCATCGGGCGAGGCGTAGGCACGAATAGTGTTCATGGCGAGTTTAGATTCGCTCAACTTCAGCGACCCCTTGGCGGCCGTGATCAGCACCAGCACGCCCTTGGCGCCTGACAGGTCAATGCCTTCCAGCAGCGGGCAGGCCACAGCCTGCTCGGCGGCGATGCGGGCGCGATCCGGGCCAGCCGCCACTGCGGTGCCCATCATGGCTTTTCCAGGCTCACCCATGACGGTGCGCACGTCTTCAAAGTCGACGTTCACATGGCCGGGCACGTTGATGATTTCGGCAATACCGCCGACGGCGTTTTTCAGCACGTCGTTGGCGTGGGCAAAGGCCTCGTCTTGCGTGGCATCGTCGCCCAGCACTTCCAGCAGTTTTTCGTTCAACACCACAATCAGTGAATCCACATTGGCTTCGAGCTCGGCCAGGCCACCATCGGCGTTGTCCATGCGGCGCTTGCCTTCAAATTCAAACGGTTTAGTGACCACGCCCACGGTCAGGATGCCCATTTCACGTGCCACGCGGGCAATCACGGGGGCCGCACCCGTGCCGGTGCCACCGCCCATGCCGGCGGTGATGAACAACATGTGTGCGCCATCAATGGCGGTGCGAATGTCATCAATCGCCAGTTCAGCCGCTTCACGGGCTTTGTCAGGCTTGCTGCCTGCGCCCAGACCGGTGCTGCCGAGCTGGATGATGCGGTGTGCATCGCTGTTGCTCAAAGCTTGTGCATCGGTGTTGGCGCAAATGAATTCCACGCCTTGAACTGCGCTGGCAATCATGTGGCCCACGGCATTGCCGCCGCCGCCGCCGACGCCGATGACCTTGATTTGTGTCCCTGAGTTAAAGGCTTCTTCGTCGATGAGTTCAATTGGCATGGTGTGCTCCTTGGGGTTCGTTAGGTAAAAAATAATCAAAAAGAATGGGGGTCTGGGTTGTCATCGGGTCGCGGGGCGGGCCAGCGCATCGCCATCGCCCTGGCGGGCTTGCACGGTTTGGCCAAAGTGGGTGTCTCATGCTTAAAAGTTCCCCACAAACCAGTCTTTGATGGAACCAAAAGCGGTCTTCATGGAACCGTTTTTCTGCTGCACCTTGAAGCCACGTAAACGCGCCATGCGGGCTTCTTCCAGCAGACCCATCACGGTGGCAGCACGCGGCTGGGCCACCATGTCGGACAGGGCGCCGGTGTATTTGGGAATGCCACGGCGCACCGGTTTCAAAAAAATGTCTTCACCCAGTTCCACCATGCCGGGCATGATGCAACTGCCACCCGTCAGCACGATGCCGCTGGACAACATTTCCTCAAAGCCCGACTCGCGCATCACTTGGTGCACCAGGCTGAAAATTTCTTCCACACGCGGCTCGATCACACCGGCCAAAGCCTGGCGGCTCAGCATGCGCGGGCCGCGGTCACCCAGGCCAGGCACTTCCACCTGCGCCTCCGGGTCGGCCAGCAACTGTTTGGCATAGCCGTTTTCAACCTTGATTTCCTCGGCGTCTTTGGTCGGTGTGCGCAGCGCCATGGCAATGTCGCTGGTGATCAGATCGCCCGCAATCGGGATCACGGCGGTGTGGCGAATGGCACCGTTGGTGAAAATTGCCAGGTCGGTGGTGCCCGCACCAATGTCCACCAGCGCCACACCCAGCTCGCGCTCGTCTTCGGTCAACACCGACAGGCTGCTGGCCAAGGGGTTGAGCATGAGTTGCTCCACTTCCAGGCCACAACGGCGCACACATTTGATGATATTTTCGGCAGCACTTTGCGCCCCGGTCACGATGTGAACCTTGGCTTCCAGGCGGATGCCGCTCATGCCGATCGGCTCTTTCACATCCTGGCCGTCGATGATGAATTCCTGCGGCTCCACCAGCAGCAGGCGCTGGTCGGTCGAAATGTTGATGGCCTTGGCGGTTTCCACCACGCGGGCCACGTCGGCGGGACTGACCTCACGGTCCTTGATGGCCACCATGCCGTGTGAGTTGATGCCGCGGATATGGCTGCCGGTGATGCCGGTGTACACACGGGTGATCTTGCAGTCGGCCATCAACTCGGCTTCTTTCAGCGCTTGCTGAATGCTTTGCACGGTGGCGTCGATGTTGACCACCACACCACGCTTCAGACCGTTGCTGGGAGCCACGCCCAGGCCAGCAAGCTTCAGCCTGCCATCAGGCATGACTTCAGCCACCACCACCATCACCTTGGCGGTGCCGATGTCCAACCCCACCACCAGATCTTTGTATTCTTTAGCCATAGCGTTACCTGTTACTCTGCGTTACTGTTTTTTCTTGACGTCTTCAACACTGACCGTACTTACCCCGTTGAGCCGCATGGCGTAGCCGTCGGTGTGGCGCAAATCGACGGCAGCCAGTTGTTCTACTGATCGGCTGTAGCGGGATGTGGCCTGCGTCACGGTCTGAACAAAACGCTCAGTGCGCGCCACCAGTTCAGCGGCGCTGCCGCTGCCGAGTTCCAGCGTGGTGCCGGTGTCAAGCCGGGCGCGCCAACCACCGCGCGGCGACAGGTCGAGTTGGTCCAATGTCAGGTCCAACGGTGTCAACAGCGGTGCCAGTGTGCGGTGCATGGCAAGCACCATGGCGCCCTGGCTGTCAGGGCCGCTCAGGCGCGGCAGGTCGTCTCGCTCAAGCTCGCCCAAGTTCGCCTCGAACACTTCACCAAAACTGTTGAGCAGGCGCGAGTCGCCCTCAGGGCCCCAGTAAGCCACTGGCTGGTGTTCCTGCAACTGCACTTTGAGGCGGTTCGGAAAATCACGCCGAACCACCACCTGGCGCACCCAGGGCATGGTCTCAAACACCTTGCGCGCCGCATCCACATCCAAAGTGAAGAAGTTGCCCTTCAGGTGCGGCATGACGTTGGCTCGCAACGTGATGGCGTTGTAGTGGGACACATCACCCACCACGCTCACCCCCCTGATGGCAAACACCGGCAGGCGCACAGCCCAGGCCAGCGCCGCAACCAGCGCCATCAAGAGCAGCGCCACAAACAGGCCGGTGGCCACGGCGTTCATGAGCTTGATGTCCACCGGAAGGGGTGCATTGGTTTTCATGTGCTGGCGTAGTCCCGGGTGGCAGATGCCAACACCTGCAGGCAAAGTTCGGGGTAACTCATTCCCGCAGCCCGGGCCGACATGGGCACCAGCGAATGGCCGGTCATTCCGGGGCTGGTGTTGATTTCAAGCAAGTAAGGTCGTCGGGTGGCGGCGTCGATCATCACATCCGCGCGTGCCCAACCGCGGCAACCAAGGCTCAGGTAGGCTTGCAACACCAGCTGCTGGATATGGGCTTCCTCGCCATCGGGCAGTCCGCAGGGCACCAGGTACTCGGTGCTGTCGGTGAAGTATTTGTTTTGGTAGTCGTAGTTGCCATCTGGCGCCTTGATACGTATCACCGGCAAGGCGCGAGCCGCAGACCCACTGCCAAGCACCGGCACCGTGACTTCGTCACCGGCAATGAACTGCTCACACAGCACCTCGTCATGGGTGCCGGCAGCCAGCGCAAACGCGGCCTCACATTGGTCGGCATTGATGACCTTGGTCAGGCCGATGGTGGAGCCTTCACGTGCCGGCTTGACGATCATTGGACTGCCCAGCTCGACCAACGCCACACGCACAGCCGCCGCGCTGTCGACCTTTTTCCAGGCCGGGGTGGGCAGGCCATCGGCGCGCCAGATGTGTTTGGTCATGAGCTTGTCGATGGCGATGCTGGAGGCCATCACGCCCGGCCCGGTGTAGGGAATTCCCAACAACTCCAGCGCCCCTTGCACTGTACCGTCTTCACCAAAGCGGCCATGCAAGGCAATGAAGCAACGGGTAAAGCCATCGCGCTTCAAATCGCCCAAGTCATGTTCGGACGGGTCAAAGGCGTGGGCATTCACCCCCAGACTTTGCAGCGCCTGCAGCACACCGCGACCCGACATCAGCGACACCTCGCGCTCGGCTGAGGCACCACCCATGAGCACGGCGACTTTCTCAATATTTACATCAAATTGACTCATAGCCCTCGTCCTTATTGCGTAGATAGCTCTGAATGTTGTAGCATCTCAACGACCTTGGCGCTCACCGCTCCAATCGACCCAGCACCCATACACAGCACCACGTCGCCATCTTTCGCGGCGTTTGAAATGGCTTGCGGCATGTCGGAAATGTTGTCCACAAACACCGGCTCCACTCGACCAGCCACGCGCAGGGCGCGTGCCAGGCTGCGGCCATCGGCGGCCACGATCGGGGCTTCACCGGCGGCGTAGACCTCGGACAGCAGCACCGCGTCGGCCGTGCCGATGACCTTGACGAAGTCGTCGAAACAATCCCGTGTGCGTGTGAACCGGTGCGGCTGAAAGACCAGCAGCAAACGCTGCCCGGGAAAAGCACCCCGAGCCGCCGCCAGGGTGGCAGCGATCTCGACCGGGTGATGGCCGTAATCCTCCACCAGCGTGAAAGTGCCTCCGCCATTGGCTGCGCTGGCGGGTTGTTGCCCGTGGCTCTGAAAGCGTCGGCCAACTCCCTTGAAGTTGGCCAACGCGCGCAAGACTGCCGCGTCATCAATGCTGAGTTCCACCGCCACCGCGATGGCTGACAAGGCGTTGAGCACGTTGTGGCGACCCGGCAGGTTCAACACCACCGCCATGTCCGGCAACACCAGGCCGTTGCGCCGCTGCACAGTGAAGTGCATTTGCCCACCTACAGCGCGCACGTCGAGTGCACGAACCTCGGCGCCTTCTTCAAATCCATAACTGGTGACCGGGCAAGTGACCTGCGACACGATGGACCGCACTGCGGCATCGTCGGTGCACAAAATGGCGGCGCCGTAGAAGGGCATGCGGTGCAAGAAATCGACAAAGGCCTTTTTCAGGTTGTTGAAATCGTGACCATAGGTTTCCATGTGGTCGGCGTCGATGTTGGTCACCACAGCCATCACCGGCAACAGGTTCAAAAACGAGGCGTCCGACTCATCGGCCTCCACCACAATGTGCTCGCCCTTGCCCAGACGGGCGTTGGCACCGGCGCTGATCAGGCGACCGCCAATCACAAAGGTGGGGTCAAGCCCGGCCTCGGCCAACACACTGGCGACCAGGCTGGTGGTGGTGGTCTTGCCGTGGGTGCCAGCAATGGCAATGCCGGTTTTCAGGCGCATCAGTTCGGCCAGCATCAAGGCCCGTGGCACCACCGGAATGTGCGCCGCGCGCGCCGCAATCACCTCGGGGTTATCGGCCTGCACGGCAGTGGAGGTGACCACCGCATCCGCACCCTGGATGTTGCTGGTGGCGTGCCCAATCTGGGTCTGAATGCCCAGGCTTTTCAGGCGCTGCAAGGTGGCGCTGTCAGACTGGTCCGAGCCTGAAATGACGTAACCCAGGTTGAACAACACCTCTGCAATGCCGGACATGCCGACACCGCCGATGCCCACGAAGTGGATGTGTTTGATGGCGTGTTTCATGGTGCTGGATCTCCTTTAATTGGGGTCAGAATCCAATTAATTCTTGGCTTTTTATGGGCTTGGGTCAGGCCCTGTTGGGATTTTTGACGTTCTATTCCCCCAGGGGGGAAAAAACACGCCGCCGGCATGGCAAAGGTCTCATTCATTGCACCACCTCCTCACAAGCCGCCACCATACAATCCACAGCCTCAATTTTTTGAAGCTTTTTGGCCTCAAGCCCTTTATTAATAAGCGTAATACGCTCTATATTCAATAGCATTTCAGCCAGATAATCAGGTGTTAGCTGCGTCTGCGGCACCAGCCACGCGGCATCAGCGTCTGCCAGAAACTTCGCATTGGTGGTCTGATGGTCGTCAACCGCAGAGGGGAACGGCACAAACAGTGCTGCCGCACCCACTGCCGCAATCTCTGTCACCGTGCTGGCTCCGGCACGGCAGATGATCAGGTCGGCATCGGCGAAGGCTTGGGCGGTGTCGTCAATGAACGGCGTCAACGTGGCCAGCACGCCAGCTGCCGCGTAGTTGGCGCGCAAGGCATCGATTTGTTTGGCGCCGCTTTGGTGCGTCACTTCAGGACGCTTTTCAGCCGGCAGCAGCGCCAGCGCTTGCGGCACGATGTCGTTCAATGCTTTGGCACCCAGACTGCCGCCCACCACCAGCAACTTCAAGGGTCCGCTGCGCCCGGCAAAACGCTGCGCCGGATCGGGCTGATTCAAAAAAGCCGTGCGCAAGGGGTTGCCAACCCACAGGGCACCCTTGATCACGTTCGGAAAGGCGGTGAACACCCGGTCTGCCACACCGGCCAGCACCTTGTTGGCCAAGCCTGCGATTGAATTTTGTTCGTGTAAGAGCAGCGGTTTGCCCAGCAGCACAGCCATCATGCCGCCCGGAAAACTGATGTAGCCACCCAGGCCCAGCACGACATCAGGCTTGACCCGGCGCACCACCTGAAGGCTCTGCCAGAAAGCTTTCAACAGCCGCAGCGGCAGCAGGGCCACAGTCAAGATGCCTTTGCCACGCACGCCACCAAAGTCGATTGACTCAAAGGCAAACCCTTGCGGCGGCACCAGCTGACTTTCCATGCTGGGTTGGCCAGGACTGCCGCTGCCACCGAACCAGTGCACCCGCCAACCTTTGTTCCGCAGTGCATGCGCCACAGCCAGACCCGGAAAAATATGCCCGCCTGTTCCACCCGCCATGATCAGGGCAACCCGCTGGGTCATGGGTGCAGACGAACTGCGTCCTGAAGTGGCGGTCATCGTCATACGCGCCCTCCCTGCATCAGCCATGGCGCTGTCGCCCCATGCTGCGCTGCGCGCAGGGTTCGGTTTAGGTGAAACAGAGCCTTCATACCCTGCCTCCTTGCATCAAGGTTCTGTTTTCCTGGTCAATGCGCAACACCACGGCAATGGCGATCAGATTGACCAGAATTGCAGAACCACCATAACTCATCAATGGCAAGGTCAGGCCTTTGGTGGGCAACGCGCCCAGGTTGACACCCATGTTGATGAAGGACTGAAAACCCATCCAGATCGCCACCCCTTGCGCCACCAGCCCGGCAAACACACGGTCCAGGGCGATGGCCTGACGGCCGATGTACATCATGCGCCGCACCATCCAGAAGAACAGGCCGATCACGAGCACCACCCCGACCAGACCAAACTCTTCACCAATCACGGCCAGCAGAAAGTCGGTATGGGCTTCTGGCAACCAGTTGAGTTTTTCGACGCTGCCGCCCAGCCCCACACCAAAAATTTCACCCCGGCCAATGGCAATCAGGGAATGAGTGAGCTGGTACCCTTTGGCCAGTGCGTTGGTTTCACTCCAGGGGTCAAGGTAGGCAAAGATGCGTTCACGCCGGAATTCGCTGGTGGCGATCATCAGACTGAATGCCACCAGCAGCACCGTGACAATCAAGAAGAACATGCGGGCATTGACACCACCCAAAAAAAGGATGCCCATGGCGATCACCGAGATCACCATGAAGGCCCCCATGTCAGGCTCGAGCAGCAGCAAAACACCCACCACCGCCACCGCAGCCCCCATCGGCAACACCGCTCGGAAAAAGCGCTCTTTCACAGCCATCTTGCGCACCATGTAGTCCGCGGCATACAGCAACACGGTGAATTTGGCCAACTCGGATGGCTGAAAGCTCAGCGGCCCCAGGCTGATCCAGCGCCGGGCACCGTACACCACCTTGCCAACATGGGGAATCAATACCATCGCCAGCAACACCAGCGACACCACAAACAACGGGCGCGCGTACTTCTCCCATGTGGCCAGCGGCACCTGATTGGCCAGCCAGGCACAGACCACCGCAATCACCAGCCACATCGCGTGACGCAGCAGAAAGTAGGTCGGGGTGTATTTGGCAAAACGCGGGTTCTCGGGCATGGCGATGGAGGCCGAATAAACCATCACCAGCCCCCACAGCAACAACGTCACAGAGACCCATACCAAGGGCTGATCGAACCCCTGTGCGCGGGTGGGCGCCGAGCCCATGGCTGACGCGTGTGAACCGCCCAGGCGCACCGGCAGCACTTCACTGATAGGTGTTCTGGCTCGGCCGACCCAGCCGAACAGACCTGAGAGGCGACTGCCCACGGCACTCATAAGCCACCCTCCAGGTCCACACCGGCATCCGCAGCCAGCACCTGTAACGCCTGCACAAAGACGCGGGCGCGGTGCTCGTAGTTGTCAAACATGTCAAAACTGGCACAGGCCGGTGACATCAGCACGGCATCACCGGCATGGGCGTGGGCGCTGGCGATGGCCACGGCGTCTGCCATGCTGGCAGCATCGAGCAAGGTGACAGCACAAGTCTCCAAGGCGATGCGAATCAGCGGTGCGTCGCGGCCGATCAACACCACGGCTCGGACAAACCGGCGCACGGGGTCCGCCAGCGGGCTGAAGTCCTGCCCTTTACCCTCCCCACCCAAGATCACCACCACCTTGCGGTCTGCGCCCAATCCCTGGAGCGCGGCCACGGTGGCTCCGACATTGGTGCCTTTGCTGTCGTCAAAAAACTCGACCTCTTTGACGGTGCCCACCGGTTGCACCCGGTGCGGCTCACCCCGGTATTCGCGCAGGCCATACAACATTGGGCCCAGGGCGCAACCCACCGCAGTGGCAAGCGCAAGGGCAGACAAGGCATTGATGGCGTTGTGGCGGCCGCGAATACGCAGCGCATCGGCGGGCATCAGGCGCTGAAAAAAGAGCTCGTCAGCCGCCTCGTGGCGCCGACGCTTGGTTTCATCGGCCTCCAGCGCACGCACCAGCCAAGTCATGCCGTTCACCGTCTCAATGCCGAAGTCACCGGGACGCTGTGGCATGTCGCCGCCGAATGTCACAAAATTGCGCGATTGCTGCTTGGCTTGTTTGCCACGCGCCGGTGAAGAAACACGTGATGCGCCGGTGGAGGAGGTCTCGGTT
>Ga0136636_10001889_pt1 | contig 12390 bp, 13 predicted proteins | sample AntDrymUQ8522106_2_FD_104653 | JGI IMG/M metagenome (GOLD analysis project Ga0136636, IMG submission 104653) | Polar desert sand microbial communities from Dry Valleys, Antarctica - metaG UQ852 (21.06) | ecosystem: Environmental > Terrestrial > Soil > Desert | place: Antarctica: Dry Valley... | reverse complement strand
TTTTTGGAAAAATAGCGTTCAATGCCGCGCATCAACGCGTCAGCCAATTGGTCTTGGTAGGCGTCGCTGTTGAGCTTGGCTTCTTCTGCCGGGTTGCTGATGAAAGCGGCCTCCACCAGCACGCTGGGAATGTCGGGTGCTTTCAGTACCGCAAAGCTGGCCTGCTCTACCCGTGGCTTGTGCAGCTTGCCGACACGCTGGATCTCGCCCAGCATTGCACTGCCCAGTTGCAAGCTGTCCCTGATCTGTGCAGTGGTGCTCATGTCGAGCAGGGCGCGTTTGACCTGCATGTCCCGCGCCTTGATGTTCAGGCCACCGACCTGATCCGCCTTGTTTTCCTTGTCGGCCATCCAGCGCGCGGCGGAACTTGACGCGCCCCCCTGGCTCAGGGCAAACACACTCGCGCCTTGCGGATGCGGGGTAAAAAAAGCGTCGGCATGCAGGCTGATGAACAGGTCGGCCTGAACCCGGCGGGCTTTGGCCACCCGAATGTGCAGGGGCACAAAGAAGTCTGCATCTCGCGTCAAGAATGCGCGCATGGCGTTGCCGTTGACGTTGCTCGCGTTGATGCGTTCACGCATGCGGTGCGCCAGCCGCAGCACCACATCTTTCTCCCGCGTGCCACCCGGGCCAATGGCGCCCGGATCTTCGCCACCGTGGCCGGCATCGAGCGCAATGATGATGAGCCGGTCGGTGGCGGCAGGGGCCGGCACGCTCATGCTTTGCGGGAGCAGCTTTTTTTGTTCTTTTTGGCCTCTAGCCCCGGTAGATATTGAGGATGTAGCTATTGAAGATGAAGTGCCTGAGGGGCTTGTGCCGGTGCCTGCAGTCAGGGACGGGGGGCGTGCCTTTTGGGCGATTAACTCACCCAGCGGGTCAACCGCCAGCGGGCTTGGCACCGGGGCGGTGGGGGCCTCCTGCAGCCGTTCGGCAATCAGGGTTTCCAGCGGGTCGGCCACTTGCGTCGGATACAGGTCAAACACCAGCCGGTGCTGGTAGGCGGCCACTGGCGCCAGGGTGAACACCTGCGGCGCCACCATTTGTTTCAGGTCAACCACCAGGCGCACCACACCGGGGCCAAACTGCCCGACGCGAATGCCGCGGATGGTGGGGTCATTGGCGCCCACCTTGGCCACCAGTTCCTTCAAAGCCGGGTTCAGGTCAATGCCGCGCACGTCCACTGCCAGGCGCGGTGGGTTGGGCACAAAGGTCTGGCTGAAGCTGAGCAACGTGTCGGATTCGATGGTGACGCGTGAGTAGTCAGGTGCAGGCCACAGCCGCACCGCCAATATGGTGGCGCCACGGGCCAGGTGCTGCGCACCCAGCAACAGCACCAGCGCGCCGGACTGAAGCAACTGGCGCCGCTTCATGCCGCTGCCCTTTGTTCAGCGTTGGCGTCCAGGCCTTCGAGCAGGTTCGCGCCAAGCTGGGTGAATGCAGTCAGGGTCACCTGGCGCGACGCATCGTCTGCCACTGTGAGCTGCAGCAACAGGTCAGCGAGTGGCACGCAGCCGGCCGCGTTCTGCGGCCATTCGGCAATTTTGAGGCCGGGGCTGGCAAAGATGTCACGAAAACCGGCATCGGCCCATTCGCGCGGGTCGCTGAAACGGTAAAAGTCAAAGTGCCAGATGTGGAGGTCAGGCAATTCATAGGGTTCCACCACCGCGTAGGTGGGGCTTTTGACGCGCCCTTGCACACCCAGCGCGCGCAACAGATGGCGCACCAGCGTGGTTTTGCCGGCACCCAGATCACCTTGTAATTCGATATAGGCCAGTTTCAAGGCGGGCTGTGCAGCCAGCGCGCGTGCAAAACGCTCAGTGGCAGCTTCGTCTTGCCAGCAGAAGGTTTTGACAACGGGCGGGTGAATAGTTTCTGCACTCATCACAATGGCAGTCTTTTGGTTTGCAGAATTCAGGCGTGTGCCGCCTCGCCCAGTACCTTTGCCGCCCACTGATTCAGGCTTGTGCCGCTGCTTTTGGCTGCAATAAGCGCGGCGCTGTGTACTTCGGGCGGCACGCGAAGCATGATCTTGCCACTGGCTGGTTTTTCTACCGCCTTGCCAATCTTGGCGCAAGTCTCCATGTAGTCGTCAACTGCATCTACAAACGCGGCGCGAAGCCCTGACACGGTGTCAGCGTGGAACCCGATCACATCAGTGATTCCCAGCAGGTGGCCGACAAAAATATCGTCGCGTTCGTCAAACTCAACACGGGCTGTTTGCCCTTTATAAGTCATGGTGTTCATGGCTTTACTCCGATATGTTCCAGAAATTTACGCACATCTTCAACTTGATAGGGCTTGGCTTCTTTGGCAGGGTGGGGTCGGTGGAATGCACCTACCGTGGTGCCATGCACAAAGCGCACTCGTGAGCCGTTGCCTTCAATGCACTTGCAGCCAACGGCAATCAACAGGGATTCAATCCGATCCCATTCAATATTTGCCAGTGTCGGCTTGCTGAATAGGGATTCAAGTGTTTTTTGTTGCTTGCTGTTCATGCTAACAATTTTAGATATCAATGATGCAAATGCTAGCACTATTTGATATTATTTGATGATGCCTCATCAGGCCATCATGTGGTTTTTACAATGGGCAGGTGAACAACAGCACCTGGCAAATCAACGGCAGTCAATGGGTCTCCAGAATTCAGGCTTTGGGGCGGGCGCACGGATTTTCACAGATGGGTGTGGCAGGGGTCGATTTGAGTTCGGCAGAACCCGGATTATCGGCGTGGCTGGCGGCGGGTTTCCATGGTGACATGCACTACATGCAAGCCCATGGCTTGAAGCGTGCCCGCCCGGGCGAGCTGGTGCCCGGTACCGTGAGTGTGATCACGGCCCGCATGGATTACCTACCAGCTGACACACCTGCGGGCTGGCAGGCGGTGGAGTTTGACCGCCTGACGCACCCGTCGGAGGCCATCGTGTCGGTGTATGCCCGGGGGCGTGACTACCACAAGGTCATGCGCAGCCGCCTGCAAAAACTCAGCGACCAGATCGCGGCAGAGCTCGTGCCGCTGGGTTACCGCGTGTTCACAGATTCGGCGCCGGTGTTGGAAGCCGAGCTGGCTGCGCGCAGCGGCCAGGGCTGGCGCGGCAAACACACGCTGTTGCTGAGTCGGGAGGCTGGTTCGATGTTTTTTTTAGGCGAAATTTTTGTCAACATGGCGCTGCCGGTGTCTGAGCCAGTGGCGCCGCACTGTGGCAGTTGCAACGCCTGCATTGATATCTGCCCCACGCAGGCCATCATCGCCCCGCACCGGTTGGATGCCCGGCGCTGCATCTCTTACCTGACCATTGAGCATGCCGGGCCAATTCCGTTGGAACTGCGCCCGCTCATCGGCAACCGCATTTATGGCTGCGACGACTGCCAATTGATCTGCCCCTGGAACAAGTTCGCCCAGCGCAGCACCTTGCCTGATTTTGATGCGCGCGCGGGCCTGGTCGGCAGCCAACTGGTCACGCTGTTTGGCTGGAGCGAGGATGAATTTTTGCGCTTCACCGAAGGCAGCCCGATCAGGCGCATTGGCCATGAGCGCTGGTTGCGCAACATTGCGGTGGCAATGGGGAATGCGCTACGAGGGCGTGCGGCTGCTGGCGGGGTGAATGCCGGTGCCAATGTCGCATCGTGCGTCGACCGGGCAGGGCTGTTGGCTGCACTCCAGCAGCGTGCTGATCACCCGAGTGAAGTAGTGCGGGAACATGTGGCCTGGGCCTTGGATTGGGCTGTGAATTTATAGTGTTTATTGCCTCTAGCCCTTTTTCTATATGCGTATGATGCTATATATTTTGAATTTTTTATTGTTGACAACGATAAAAAAACCAAACCTCAGCCTAAAAAATAGCTACAAATAAAATAGCTACAACCGAACACTCTATCTGGGCTACATGCTCAAAACTTATAAAAAACCTCGTAGCAACCCCAGCGCCAGCGGCAAGCTCACCATCCCCAGTACGGTTGACACCGTCACCAACGCCGCCACATACGCCCCGTCATACCCCATGCGCGCCGCCAACACATAACAACTCGACGCCGTTGGCAAGGCAGAAAACATCAGCAGAATGGTCGACTGCACCGCGTTCAAGCCGAACAGTAGGCACAGCCCCAAGGCCAGCATAGGCATCAGCACATGCCGGATCAGCAGCACCGCCACCCCCAGCAGTTTGGCGTGGTTCAGCGCGCTGAGCTGCATGCCGGCACCGGCGGCCATCAAGCCCAGCGTCAGGGACGCACCACCAATACGCGACACCGTGGGCTCGGCCCAAGCCGGGATGGAAAAACCCGCCAGGTTGGCAATCAGCCCGCCCACGGTGCCGATGATGAGCGGGTTGCGCACCAGTTCGCTCAGAAAACCACGCTCGGCGTGGCGCGCCATTGGCCACACTGCACCCACATTCATCAGCGGTACGCTCACGCCGATCAGCAGCGCCAGCACCTGCAAACCTTGTGGCCCGGCCAACCGCTCGGCCAGTGCCAGCCCAATGAAGGAGTTGAACCTGAAGGCAATTTGCGCGCTGGCGGCATGCTGTCGCAGTGCCACATGACTTTTGAGGCCTGGCCAGTAGGGCACCGAATAGGCCAGGGCAATGCCGCCTAGCCCAAGCGCCCAGCCAGCCCCCACCAGATTGCCTGCCGCGCTGATGTCCAGCGGGCTCTTGATGATGGAGTGAAACAGCAGCACCGGGAAGAACAGAAAGTACACCAGTTGTTCCACCTGCGTCCACACCGGGCGGTTCAAGGGCGTGAAGCGGCAGATCAGGTAACCAATCAGAATCAGCGAAAAGTCGGGGAAGAGGAGTTGGGCAAAGTTCACCGGCTGAGAATAGCAGGCGCCATGGTCGGCTTGACTGGGTTCGCAAGGCCAATGCCCGGCCCACTAAACTCCTTGCATGGCGACCCCCACACATTTGTTCGACCCTGTGATAGACACCTTCATTGACGCCTTGTGGCTGGAAGAGGGTTTGTCCAAAAACACGCTGATGGCGTACCGGCGGGACCTCACGCTGTTTGGCACCTGGCTGGTGGCACGGGGTGGCAGCCTGCTGGGCGTCACCGAGTTTGAGCTCAACAGTTACTTTGCCGATCAACACGCCAGCACCAAGGCCACCACCGCCAACCGTCGCCTCACGGTGTTCAAGCGGTTTTTCCGTTGGGCGCTGCGTGAGCGGCTGCTCAGTGCCGACCCAACGTTGAAGTTGCAGGCCGCAAAGCAGCCGCTGCGCATGCCAAAAACACTGACCGAGCCGCAGGTGGAAGCCTTGCTGAATGCGCCCGACACGGGTGAGGCGCTGGGTGTGCGTGACCGCACCATGCTGGAGCTGATGTACGCCAGCGGCCTGCGCGTGAGTGAACTGGTGGGCTTGAAGGTGCTCAACGTCAGCCTGTCTGACAACGTGCTGCGGGTCTTTGGCAAAGGCAACAAAGAGCGCCTGGTTCCGTTTGGTGAAGTGGCAAGCCTGTGGCTCAGGCGTTATCTGGCACAGCCCAGGTCGGAGCTTCTTGCCGGCCACCAGAGCGAGGCGTTGTTTGTCACCTACCGAGGCAGCACGCCAGGCACCGCCATGAGCCGGGTCATGTTCTGGATGCTGGTCAAGAAATATGCGCTGCTGGCCGGCATTACGGCGCCGTTGTCACCGCACACCTTGCGCCACGCCTTTGCCACACATTTGCTGAACCATGGCGCAGACCTGCGTGCGGTGCAGATGCTGCTGGGGCATGTGGACATTTCCACCACCACCATTTACACCCATGTGGCGCGGGAACGACTGAAAACGCTGCATGCCCAGCACCACCCGCGCGGCTGAACCGCCACAGCAGTCCTTATTTGGTGATGGTTTCCGCCCAGGCCAGCGCCTGCAAATGCGCCCAGTTGACCTGGTGGCTGGTGAGTTGCAATTCAGTTGTCAGATCGGCAAATGCGGCGTCGTCCACCTGCTCACACGCCAGGGTCAGTTTCAGAAGCGGTCCCAACAGGCCGGTGCCATGCAACAGCGCGTCGGTGACGGATTGCGGCAATGAAATGGTAGCCAATACTTGCGCCAGTGGCTGGCCAATCATGGTGTCAAGCAGGGAGAATATGCCCACCACAAAGGCGTTGTCACATTCTTCCTGCGGCAGCATCTCGGCGGCCAGCAGTTCCATCAGGCGCCCGCGCACAATCGCCACATGACCCACCGCCGGTGAACCACCCGAGGCCTGAGAGGTGGTCATCAGCAGTGCCGCCCAGCGAAACAACTTTTTCAGGCCCAGCAGCATCACCGCATGGCGAAACGAGGTGACCTCACAACTCAGGCCGAAACCGGCAGAGTTGATGAATCGCAACAGGTTGTAGGACAGCGTGGCATCCCGCTTGAAGACTTCCTCAAGCTCCGCGGTGCTGGCCTGTTTGCGCACCAGGTTGATCAGCTCAATGATGGCGGCCTGGGCAGGTCGCACGGCCTGCCCGTGAATCAGCACCGGCTTGGCAAACCAGTAACCCTGGAAAAGTCTGCAGCCAAGGCGTTTGGCCAATTCGAATTGCTCGGCGGTTTCCACTTTTTCTGCCACCAGTTGAGCCGAGGTGGCCTGTTTGGTGCGATGCACCAGCGTCGCCAGCTGGTCTGCATTGAGCCGGGTCAAGTCAACTTTGATAAAGGAAGCAAATGACAGCCAGTTGGCATAGGCAGGTTCCAGCACGCTGGCATCAAACGCCAGCCGAAAGCCACGTTTGTGCACTGCGTCCAGCGTCTGGCGGTAGGTGTCAATGTCTTCAGCGTCGGCCTGATGGTCCGGCAGGGCAGGCACCTCCAGCACCACGTTTTCCGGTTCAATCAGCGTCAAGTGGCTGCCTGAAAGGGTTTGATGCGTGCAATTGATGAACATCACATTGCGCCCGTTCAGCACCTCACTGTCGGCGTTGGAGAGCAAGTTGAACAGCAGGGCCGCGTCACTGGCGGCGCTGTAGTCCTGGTTTTGATGCGACCGGTCAAACAGTTCATAACCAAATATGGCGTGTTTGGCATCCACAATGGGCTGACGGGCAATGGCCATCACGTCAGGCGTGGCCGCTGTTGTTTTGGATTTGGTTGCGGTTTGGGCGGTCATGGTGTGGTGTCAGTCAAGGGTGCCAGGCTGGGACGGACCTGGCTCAAGGTGGCCAGTTCGGCCTCGGTGAATCCGGCGGCACGCCGAGCTTCCATGTTAAACGGCCCTTTAAGCACCGGGGCCTGAAACTTTTGCGCCAGGTCGGCATAGGTGGCCACAGGCTCCAGCCCGCGCTGGTCACACAGGTGACGGTACCAGCGGTTGCCAGTTGCCACATGGCCAATCTCGTCGCGCAGGATGATGTCCAGAATTTTGGCCGCAGCCGTGTCACCCACTGACGTCAGCCGGTTGCGCACGGCAGGGGTGGCGTCCAGGCCACGCGCCTCCAGCGTGCGTGGCACCAGCGCCAGCCGCGCCAGCAGGTCACCCTGGGTGCGCTCAGCCATCTCCCACAGGCCATCATGCGCAGGGAAGTCGCCATAGGCAAAACCCAGGCTTCCGAGGTGCGCCTGCAGCAGCTCAAAGTGCAGCGCCTCTTCCTGCGCCACCTGCCACCAGTCCCGGTAAAAATCAGACGGCATGCCGGCAAAACGCCACAGCATGTCCAGCGCCAGGTTGATGGCATTGGCTTCAATGTGTGTCAGTGCATGGATCAGCCCGGCGCGGCCTTCCAACGTGCCCACGGCCCGGGTCTTGAGTTGTGCGGGCTGCACCAGCAGCGGGCGCTGTGGCCTACCGGGCAGTCCTGCGGGCTTCGGCAAAATTTCATCAACGTCCAACACACACTGCGTGGCATCCAGCCCGCGTGTTTGTGCGGCTTTGGCCTGGGTTGCATCAATCAGCAGCAGCCGCAATGCCTCATGACGCAATGAATTGAGTGGATGCAAAGGCGTGGCGCGAGGGGATGAACTGGGGTGGTTGAGGTTCATGGTGCAAGCGTTTCCCTACAATTCTAGGTAACTTGACACAGAAGGATCGCAATGGCAATTTATGAAGTGGACGGCGTGGCGCCGAAAATCGCAGAATCCGCCTGGGTGGCTGACAGCGCCCAGGTAATGGGCGACGTGGTGCTGGGTGACGATGTGGGCATCTGGTTTGGCGTGGTGGCACGCGGCGACACCGCCACCATCACGGTGGGGGCGCGCACCAACATTCAGGACCTCACGGTGCTGCACGCCGACGTCGGCATGCCCTTGACGATTGGCTCCGGTGTGACGGTGGGCCACCACGCCACATTGCACGGCTGCACCGTGGGGGACGACAGCCTGATTGGCATCGGCGCGATTGTGCTCAATGGCGCCAAAATCGGCAAAGGCTGCCTGGTGGGTGCGGGGGCGTTGGTGACCGAGGGCAAAGAGTTCCCTGACGGCTCCATGATTCTGGGCAGCCCGGCGCGTGTGGCATTGCAGCTGACACCGCAACAGTTGCAAGGCCTGCGCACAAGCGCTGACCATTACGTTGCCAACGCCAAGCGTTTCCAGGCCAGCCTGCACAAAATCGCCTGAAGCAGCGCGTCTGTCCAATTAAAAAATTAGGAAAACTGTTTGTCTGAAATTCACAAATTTATCTTTGACGGCCTGCCAGTGCGTGGCGCTGTGGTGCGCCTGACCGACGCCTGGGTGGAAATTTTGCGCCGGCGCGCGGGCAACACCACACATGGCGCCTACCCAGCCCCGGTGCAGGCGCTGCTGGGCGAGATGACGGCGGCTGCCGTGTTGATGCAGTCCAACATCAAGTTCAACGGCTCATTGATCGTGCAGGTGTTTGGTGACGGTCCGGTCAAGCTGGCGGTGGTGGAGGTGCAAAGCGACTTTTCCCTGCGCGCCACGGCCACCGTCAAGGGCCAAGTGCCAGTGGATGCCACCCTGAGCCAGATGGTGAATGTGGGCAATGAAGGGCGTTGCGCCATCACCCTTGACCCGAAAGACCGCCAACCCGGCCAGCAACCCTACCAAGGCGTGGTGCCATTGTTTGGTGACCACAAGGAAAAGCTGGAAAAGTTCAGTGACGTGCTGCAGCACTACATGCTGCAGAGTGAGCAGCTTGACACCACCCTGGTGCTGGCGGCTAATGACAAGGTGGCCGCCGGCCTGCTGATCCAGCGCCTGCCCATGGCGGGCACGGCCAACCTGTCAGGCACGGCCAGCCAGACAGATGAAGACCAGATTGGCATCAATGAGCACTACAACCGCATTGCCGTGCTGGCCGCCAGCCTAAAGCGTGAAGAACTCCTGGGTCTGGACGTGGACACCATCCTGCACCGACTGTTCTGGGAAGAAACGCTGCTGCGGTTCGAACCGCTCCAAGGCGAAGCCGGGCCGCAGTTTTCATGCACCTGCAGCCGCGAGCGCGTCAGCAAGATGATCAATGGCCTGGGTGCGGATGAGGCGCACAGCATTTTGCAGGAACAAGGTCAAGTTGAAGTGGGTTGTGATTTTTGTGGTGCGCAATACCGCTTTGATGCGGTGGACGTGGCCCAGATTTTTCGCCTGCCCGATCAATTGCCACCCGCCACCTCAGTGGTGCAGTAGCGCGGCTGGTCAGATAAGCTGGTCGTCGCGTGTCAACGCGTCATCCAGGCGCGCCAGCAAGGCGCGCAGCTTTTGTGCATTCTCAACGGCATCGGTCGGTGCTGAGGGTTCACGTGGGTGGGCGCGCTGGTCGGCCAGATCGAACGCCAGGTTAAGCGCTGCCAGCACCGCAATGCGGTCGCGTGCACGCACTTTGCCGGCTTCACGAATCTTGGTCATGGCGGTGTCCACTTTTTCGACCGCGTCCAGCAAGCGGGCCTCACCACCATCCGGGCAGCCCAGCAGGTAGCTCTGACCCATGATGTTCACGTCAAGCTGCTTCATGAAACACCCCGTGGCTGGTTGCCGTTCTGGCTCGCGGCCATTTCAGGCAGGCGTTCCAGGAGGGCGTCGACCCGCGCACGCGCCGCGCTGAGACGGCTTTTGAGCGAATCGCGCTCCTGCGTGAGGCCGTCAATTTGCTGGTACAGCAAGGCGTTGGTGCGTGTGAGTTCTTCATAACGCACCAGCAAGCGCTCGACGCGCTCGGTGATTTGGTCGATTTGGTTGAGTTCCGACATAGCCGCGCATTGTAGGGTTTGGCGAAGCTGTCCCGGCTAGAATCTGACATGTTGGTGCTCGCGGCGTGTTTCACATGCTGCAGTTCAACGGGAAGCAGGGGGGTGCGGTATTCATGCCAAACCTAACCTGCGCTGCCCCCGCAACGGTAAGTGGACGAACCTTTATGGTTCCGCTGTGATCGAGGCCACTGGGTGTTTTGACAAACACTTGGGAAGGCGATGACGGTTGATTCCACCAGCCCGGATACCGGCCAACACGGTGGCTGCGCGCTTTGAATAGCGCGCAACCGTGACGCTCAGGCACCGTCGGGGACGACGGTGAGGGCATTTTGATGGTTCCTTTCTTTCACTATGAAAACTTTTGCTACTTACCAGCGCGGTTGCGCTCCCGTGCGCTTTTGCGCGTCTGCTTTGGCGGCGTTGGCCGCTTTTCCGGTGCTGGCGCAAACGCCAAGCTCGACTTTGAGCGAGGTGGTGGTCACCGCCAGCCGCAATGAACAGTTGCTGGGTTCGGCCTTGCCACATACCAGCATCATCAGCCGGCAAGACATTGAGCGCTCACAAGCCAGTGACTTGGTCACGCTGCTGCAACGTGAGGCGGGTTTGCAGCGCACCCAAAATGGCGGCATGGGGACGGTTTCCAGCGTGTTCATGCGCGGCGCGCCTTCGCTGCAAACCCTGGTGTTGATCGATGGGGTACCACAGAACAAGCAGGATGCCTCTGGCGCGGTCAGCCTGGAACACCTGATGCTTGACAACATTGAGCGCGTTGAAATTGTGCGGGGCAATGTGTCGGCTATTTATGGCTCAGGTGCGATTGGCGGCGTGATCCAGATTTTTACCAAAACAGGCAGCCGTGAACCTGCGGCCAATCTGTCGCTGGAGGTGGGGCCGCGCGCGTCACGCAAAATTTCGGGCAGCGTGAGTGCCAGTCTGGGTGCCACATCCATCAGTGCGGGACTGTCGCGAGCGACCACCGATGGGTTTTCGGCCATCCACACAGCTCAACAGCCCGGTGCCAACCCGGACGCTGACGGCTACCGCAACACCAGTAGCCATGTGTCACTGGTGCACAAACTTTCCTCGGCGCACAATTTTGGCCTGCGTTTCATGCAGTCTGAAGGCGACTCGGATTTTGACAACGCCTTTGGTGCGCCTGCCGACCTTCATACTTCCACCACCCGCTTGAGCCAGACCACGCTGTTCACTGACAACAGCTGGGGAAACTGGCGCAGCCGCTTGTCGCTCAGCGAGCAGTCTGACAAAAGCACCAGCCAGGACAACGGATTCTTTGGTTCCAACGACGGCTTCACGACACGTGCCACAGTGCTCAATTGGGTCAACACCCTCGCCTTGGGGGGAGACTGGCTGGCAAGCGCAGGGCTGGAACAGCAGCGCCAGCGTGTGGACACCCGCAGCGATTCGGCCTTTGCCACACCCTACAACCAGTCACGTGATGCCAGCGCTGTGTTTGCTGGCCTGGAGGGCAAATTAGGTCGTGGCAACGCGCAACTCAATGTGCGCCACGACAAGGTGGGCGATTTGAGCCAAAGCACGGGTTTTCTGGGCTACGGTTACCCGGTGACGGATCAGATCAAACTGACCGCGAGCACATCGACCGCTTTTAATGCGCCACCGCTGGGTTATTTGTTTGCACCCAGTTTCGGCAACCCGTTACTCAAACCAGAACGGGCCCGCAGCCACGAACTCGGTGTGCAGTATGAGCAAGGCCGCCAGTTGCTGCGTGCGACTTATTTCGACACCCGCATTCAGGACCAGCTGAACTTCGACACCGCGACCTTTGCCTTCGCCAACATCGGCCGCACCCGCAATTCGGGCGTGGAACTGTCCTACCGGGGCACTTTGGGTGCGAGCGATGTGCGCGCCAGCCTGACGCTGCAGGACCCGGTGGATGAGATCAGTCAGCAGCGCCTGGCACGCCGTGCGGCCACCCTGCTGGCATTGGGCATTTCTTACCCGCTTGGGCCTTGGCGTTTGGGTGCTGACTTGCAATACAGCAGCGACCGACCCGATGCCTACAGTGACCCGGCCACCTTCCGCACGGTCAACACCATGCTGGCGGCCTATTCGGTGCTTGATTTGTCGCTGTCCTACAAGGTATCACCCACTGTGATGCTCAAGGCACGGCTGGACAACGCCACCGATGAAACTTATCAAACGGTGTATGGTTACAACCAGCAACCGCGCAGCTTGTACATGGGTGTGACCTGGACCCCCAAGCTTTGATTGGCAGACGTTGAACTGAACAAAACATCACC
>Ga0136636_10001888_pt1 | contig 12391 bp, 5 predicted proteins | sample AntDrymUQ8522106_2_FD_104653 | JGI IMG/M metagenome (GOLD analysis project Ga0136636, IMG submission 104653) | Polar desert sand microbial communities from Dry Valleys, Antarctica - metaG UQ852 (21.06) | ecosystem: Environmental > Terrestrial > Soil > Desert | place: Antarctica: Dry Valley... | reverse complement strand
GATTTTCTTTTAATCGCACCATATTGGAATTGAAACTAATTAATAATCTCTAGTTGTGATACCAGATAATAAACTTTTAATCGCACCATATTGGAATTGAAACCCGGATTAACCAGCGTATTTTGCTTGGTACCACCAGCCTTTTAATCGCACCATATTGGAATTGAAACCAGTATTAGCTGGGCAGACGCTTCCCGACATTGCCTTTTAATCGCACCATATTGGAATTGAAACTTTTCAAAACTGAACAGTGACAGCAGCTTATCTGTCTTTTAATCGCACCATATTGGAATTGAAACTATCCTGATCCTGCAGTGATGAAAGTTGGCAAGAATACTTTTAATCGCACCATATTGGAATTGAAACAACCTAACTGTATTTTCAGGGTAATACTGATCTTTCTTTTAATCGCACCATATTGGAATTGAAACTTTTAATTGTAGTGAATCCTAAAATTGAATGACTACCTTTTAATCGCACCATATTGGAATTGAAACAAACGTAAATCGTCTTGTATAGGAGAATCATTAAAACTTTTAATCGCACCATATTGGAATTGAAACGAGTAAACGGAGTTGACTATACAGCAGATTGTGTACTTTTAATCGCACCATATTGGAATTGAAACAGTTCGATCGTCTCTGGTATTCCAATTCCATACACACTTTTAATCGCACCATATTGGAATTGAAACTCTACACGTCAACCCTGACGAACTGACAGACGAGACCTTTTAATCGCACCATATTGGAATTGAAACATACTGCATTGACATGCTCGCCGTCAAAGGGCAATTCCTTTTAATCGCACCATATTGGAATTGAAACTCTATAGCGGACGTGATCAAACTAAGATTGCCCGTCACTTTTAATCGCACCATATTGGAATTGAAACCATCGAGTCCAGCATTAAAGTTTACTTTAGTCTTGACTTTTAATCGCACCATATTGGAATTGAAACTTGCAATTCAACGAACAGACGGAACAGGTAAATGCCTTTTAATCGCACCATATTGGAATTGAAACAGTTTTAAATCTTTCATTGTAGCAATGTTTGAAGGCTTTTAATCGCACCATATTGGAATTGAAACTCCCTTGCGTCAGCTGAATCCTGCGGCGACAACTGCTTTTAATCGCACCATATTGGAATTGAAACTACACAAGGTTTCTGATCTCGATCTTACTATTTTCACTTTTAATCGCACCATATTGGAATTGAAACTGCGCCGATCCCGTTCCTGTCGACGGCTCTGAATTACTTTTAATCGCACCATATTGGAATTGAAACTCAAGCCACAGTGTGCCATACGTCTGGCCGTCTGTCTTTTAATCGCACCATATTGGAATTGAAACAACCTACCATACGCCCATCCCTCTGATGGTCTAAAGCTTTTAATCGCACCATATTGGAATTGAAACACAATTAAACAATCCAGTCGCAAATAAGGATATAGCTTTTAATCGCACCATATTGGAATTGAAACCCTAATTGGCTTGTAATATCAGCAGCATTTGCAACTTTTAATCGCACCATATTGGAATTGAAACAGAGGTCCGATAAGTCTGATTGTGTCTAACATAGACTTTTAATCGCACCATATTGGAATTGAAACTAGTCACTTGCGTTTACCCTATAACCTTCTTCCGTTACTTTTAATCGCACCATATTGGAATTGAAACTATCCTGAGCCTGCAGTGATGAAAGTTGGCAGGAATCTTTTAATCGCACCATATTGGAATTGAAACAGATCTTCAGGTGCAATATTGTAGAAGTACAATGCTTTTAATCGCACCATATTGGAATTGAAACTGCGGATTTACGAGGCAGTATCGTTTGACCGGCTGGCTTTTAATCGCACCATATTGGAATTGAAACATCGCGTCCGCATCAGTTTCACACTGGTAATTCCTACTTTTAATCGCACCATATTGGAATTGAAACATGTGTCCAATTCAGGCATTAAAACACCCTTATTTTCTTTTAATCGCACCATATTGGAATTGAAACGGGGCTTGGGCCAAGCTCAAATCGCAGAAAAAAAACGCTTTTAATCGCACCATATTGGAATTGAAACTGGGCACTACGGCTGATTTAGCATACTGGTTTACCCTTTTAATCGCACCATATTGGAATTGAAACCAAGTCGATACTTGGAAGAATAGTGAGGAGTATAACTTTTAATCGCACCATATTGGAATTGAAACGCTGATAGGATCAGCAGACCACGACAGCGCATATCACTTTTAATCGCACCATATTGGAATTGAAACTCTATCAACGCGCCCTCTTTGTCGAAGCACTTAATCTTTTAATCGCACCATATTGGAATTGAAACGCAATGTCCACGTGTTGCCCGTGGATGGTGCAGTGCTTTTAATCGCACCATATTGGAATTGAAACTTTTCTAATGACGTGACAAGCGACGGTGGCGAATCTCTTTTAATCGCACCATATTGGAATTGAAACTTCCTTGAGTGCCTGCTGGCAGTGTGGATACTGTGCTTTTAATCGCACCATATTGGAATTGAAACTGCAGGCAATACGCCTGCAGACACAGAAGGTTGTATCTTTTAATAGCACCATATTGGAATTGAAACTTTGGAGGGAATTTAGCGCTTATATAAATTGATTTTCTTTTAATCGCACCATATTGGAATTGAAACCAAATTTTTGTCACTGTGACAGATCCAAACGATGTGAACTTTTAATCGCACCATATTGGAATTGAAACTTAGATCGGCCCGAAGCACGTCTTTTAAAAGTGTGCTTTTAATCGCACCATATTGGAATTGAAACGCGGCCTTGGTGTCCTTGATAGCTTGTAGCTCTAGCCTTTTAATCGCACCATATTGGAATTGAAACTCGCTTATGTTTGTGGATGGATCAATGTTTTTTTTGCTTTTAATCGCACCATATTGGAATTGAAACCAACTTTTTAGCAACTTTCAAAGTGGAAACAATGGTACTTTTAATCGCACCATATTGGAATTGAAACAAAGTAAAAGCAGCTTTAATGCCATCACTAGAAAAGCTTTTAATCGCACCATATTGGAATTGAAACATAAAGACTTTGCCTTCTGTGTATTTGTCGGTTTTCTTTTAATCGCACCATATTGGAATTGAAACAGCTTGCTATAAGACAAAACTGTCCACTCCTCTTCCTTTTAATCGCACCATATTGGAATTGAAACTATATATAGATAAAACCATGCCTCATGGGGTTATATCTTTTAATCGCACCATATTGGAATTGAAACTACTTAATAGAACTTTAATATGTACTACGATAACGACTTTTAATCGCACCATATTGGAATTGAAACTAAAATAATGGCACATTTAATACTACTTAATGGCACTTTTAATCGCACCATATTGGAATTGAAACGCAAATCTACCCTCCTTGAGCGCTGTGAATCCTGCTACTTTTAATCGCACCATATTGGAATTGAAACTTCAGGTCCTGATTGAGCTTACGCAGATCCTTCGACCTTTTAATCGCACCATATTGGAATTGAAACTCGATTAAATCCCAATCATAGCCAGATAAATAATGCTTTTAATCGCACCATATTGGAATTGAAACAAGTCAAAAAATCTTACCTCTGTGACCGTTGCTATGCTTTTAATCGCACCATATTGGAATTGAAACGCGTTTGTATTAAGTGGTTGCCCTCCTTTATGTTTCTTTTAATCGCACCATATTGGAATTGAAACAATACAAAAGAAAAGATTGCAAATATCTGCTGCAACTTTTAATCGCACCATATTGGAATTGAAACTCATAACTACCTCTCCATGAGAAAGGGTTACTAATTCTTTTAATCGCACCATATTGGAATTGAAACAGTGTCCAAGCAAGTAAACCAGACTTCCAGCAAGGGCTTTTAATCGCACCATATTGGAATTGGAACCGGGATCGCACACGCTTAAATTTAAATACTTAGGCAACTTTTAATCGCACCATATTGGAATTGAAACCAGAATACCGTCAAAACGGCTTCACAGGACGACCAATCTTTTAATCGCACCATATTGGAATTGAAACAGGACGCGGCAGACGATGCCGACAAGTTCTACAGCCTTTTAATCGCACCATATTGGAATTGAAACCCGCATCCGCTGCAATTGTCGCGGCAAACGATCCTACTTTTAATCGCACCATATTGGAATTGAAACTTACGACCTTGAGCTGATTATAATATTCAGTATCGGCTTTTAATCGCACCATATTGGAATTGAAACCGTGTTGCAAAACAGCTAGCGTATCAAGGATAACACTTTTAATCGCACCATATTGGAATTGAAACTAACACAAGGCGGTCTCGGACTCGCTGTTGAGAATCTTTTAATCGCACCATATTGGAATTGAAACCAACCAATTTTACTCGGTTGTGGCCTCCTCTCTTCCTTTTAATCGCACCATATTGGAATTGAAACTTGTATAGTAGGGGTCCGTTAACATTTCCAACCGCTCTTTTAATCGCACCATATTGGAATTGAAACAGATGTATGGATTCAACATTATGGACCGCTCAACACTTTTAATCGCACCATATTGGAATTGAAACTAGTAGGACTTGCTGATTAAACTGTCCGAGAAGTCGCTTTTAATCGCACCATATTGGAATTGAAACAGGAAGGCACTTCAAACCCGGTAGCGTAGTGGAGACTTTTAATCGCACCATATTGGAATTGAAACTTTCAAGACCGCTAGCAGGCACTTTGAGGTTGACCAACTTTTAATCGCACCATATTGGAATTGAAACACATAAAGCAGTTTAACTTTAAATCAATGAATCCCAGTCCAGTAAACATTACAAATAGTTAAATAATAAGCTACATTTAGGCTTTAAAAATTATCCAAAATGTCCAGGCTTGAGAAACGATTTAGCAAGGAGGAAAAAATTCAGATTGTCCAAATGTCCTTGGAAGATCATAATACTGTGGAGCAGGTATCTTCAAGATTTGGTATCCATGCCACTACTTTATACAGATGGAGGAATAAACATTTTAGTTATTTGGCACTGAATAAAATGAAAAAATTTATGGCTATAGAGGCAAGCCCTGTCGCATCTGAGCCAATTTCAACTCATGGGATTAATTTAAAAATTGAATTCTACAAGGACTTTGATGCTATGGAGTACAGTAAGGTCGAATATGCAAACAATACAGATGTTGTAACCCGATTGAAGAATACCATCGAATTGATCAAAAAAGTTTTTGGTCAAAAGACAAGTACACAAATAAATGAAAAAATTATCTATTTCAAAAATTCACCTTCTTGAATGTCTTTATGGCTGGGTATAGCGAAATACTGAGAACATTCTATCGAAATATCTTAGAATATCTAGCTCAAATCTATCAATATTAATAAGAATAATTTGATCAGTTGTTGAAAGCCACACTAAGATAATCCTGACGATCTTTCTCTTAAAATCAAAGATGTCAGGACTCAAAAGCAATTTAAAAGCAATTCACAACAGAGTTCAGCTATGAAAATCAAATTTAGATTACCCTTTCATGTTTTACCATTTTTAAAACTACAATCGCTATATTTGCCATAACAGTATAAAAATTGGTAATGAATTATTTAGGGAATCATTAGTATAAAGTATTGGTTTTAAACTATATAAATGAAAATGGAATCCAAATATTCAGGTTGGATGCTGGACATTCATCTTGTGAATCCAACTGGTCTTCTGTGCTTAGAGCTGTCAATACATTAAAATTCGAAGGTCTGTTGTTCAATCTACAAAGAGGGCTTTATGCATTGCCTTCTTTTTCAGACCAAAACATCTTAGCCTGTCAACTGGCAACAGAGGGTGGATTAGCCTTTTGAGTATCCGACATTGCGGCATACTACCCAAGTCGAGTTGACAGAAGCAGATATTTTGGACATTGAGAGTTGGGAACAAGAGATTAAAGATATCATTGGCTCAGAAGACAAACCGAAAGTAATTAACAAACCGGTGTGCAAGCGTTGCAGTTATTTTGAATTTTGTTACAGTTAAGCCAAGCTTAAGTTATGGCAGCAAAAGAAGACCTCAGTATACCATTACTCCCTGGTAAGTACTACCACATGTACAATCGTGGTATCAACCGTTGCCGGATTTTCTATATTGAAGAGAATTTTAGATAATTTCTAAAAAAGTATGCTAAAAAGATGACAGGGTATTTTGATACGTTTGCGTATTGTCTGTTGAACAATCACTTTCACATCTTTGTGAGGGTGTGCGATGCCGAAGCATTGATCAAAAGCGGTTTGGATGATTTTGGATCTGTTAAGCTTACATTTCACAAAGACTATATCATGCCTTGGCTTCAACGTATGGGTTTATTGGATTTGGATGGGTCTCCAAGATCAGGCTTGTTAGCAGGTGTAGGTGGAAAGCGGGATCAAGTTGGTGGTCGTGATCGGGATCGATACCAAGAGTGTCAAGGAGATTTGACAAATTTTCAAAATTTGTCAAACCAATATGCAATAATACAGTCTTTAAAACTCTGACCGTTAAAAATCGTCATGAAATTAAGAGTCTATGAGTCTGACTAGAATGTAAGTATCGTCAGAGGAAACAAATTATTGACTAAGATCAATATTTTGTCGGGGCTTAACCTCGACAAAAACCATGTTTTTCGTTGACCCAAGGGGCAGAATCCGTGGTAGCGGATTTTGGGTTGAATCTGCATGATCGGAATAAATTCTTGACACGTCCCCGATTTGATTTAGTTCCCGATCTAATCATTAGGATCGACTATTACACATTGACAGAAACAAAATTCACGAAACTATTACCTTTGCTCCCCTTATGTATAAACTTACACTATTTTGTGTCTTACTGCTTTCTTTTTCTGCTGCTAACGGCCAAGACATTGCTTTGCAACGAGAAAAATATAATTGCCCTACCAATGCTAAACTTAATCATGGCACCCTGTACTTTTCGTTTGGATACAACCGAGATTGGTTCAGTAGAAGCGATATTCGATTCAAAGATGATGGACAAGGAAAGTACGATTTTGTGGCGTACAATCTTGAAGCAGCAGATCGCCCTGGTTTTGATCAAATTTTAACTTCCAATATTTCTATTCCACAATACTCATTTCGTATTGGATATTTTTTCAACAATAAGCACGATCTAGGTATTGAAATAAATTACGACCATGCAAAATATGTAGTAAAAGATCAGCAGCGATTTAGAATCAAAGGAATTGTCAACGGTAGCTATATGGATGCAGATACAACTATTGGAAAACCATTCCTGGCTTTTGAACATACTAACGGAGCAAATTTCGCTTCATTGTTTTTAGTCAAACGTTTTTCTTTGCTGCATGATAAATCTACTAATCATTGGCTGAGTTTATTAGCAAAGGCTGGTGGTGGATTTGTTTATCCAAGAACTGATGCGACCTTATTTGGTGTGCGCCGGGATGAAAAATTTCACGTTGCTGGTTATTTGGCTGGCGTCGATTTGGGCTTGCGTTATGATTTCTTTCATCACTTCTTTATTGAGAATGAAATTAAGTATTCCTTCGTTCATTACACCAATGCATTACTGCCATTTGGAGGAACAGCAAATCATCACTTCTATGCTTTTGAATACATACTTGCAGTTGGTGCTTCTGTAAATCTTTAGTTGCATGAAATATTCAAAATGAAAGGAGCACTAAAATTTTTTACTTTCTGAGGTATCGCATAATTTTTGCATTAACCATTTTCGTAGGTAGTCAAAGGCTTTGAATTCTTTATTTCTTGAAATTTTTAAAAGCCACATATTTATTGAGCTTCTTGTAAGGACAGTCGCTCTCATATTCCTAAAAATACGCTTCTATTTTGCGTGCAAATCCAAAATCCAGGTCAGTTCTGGATACCACATTTCACGAATATCCAATTCCTTATTGCGAATAAGCCACTCGTAACCTAAGCACAGTTGAAGATTGCCCCATCTGTTATTGATGTGATGCCCCAAACCAATATTGCCCCAGAATTCGTTATAAAATGCAAATTTATTGGGGCCCGAAAGGGTAATGTAGGGTTCAATATAACCTGTGGCGTACCAATTGACATTGAATATTTCATGCCTAAATCCTATTAAGTATTGGAACATATTGGTATTGCTGACTTTCGAGGTTTGTTTGTTCTCGATCAACCTTTGGTTCAGTCGAAGCCTGTGTCTGAATTTCCATTGGCCCATTGAATGCTTGATAACCAATTGCTGATAGGGCCGATATTCGTTGGTATGTCGGGTGTCAAAAGGAAAGTTGCTCGCATACATGAAACCCAATGAAAAAGTCAAATGCTGATTGAAATGATAGGCCGCATCAGTGACTAACTGCAGTCTGATGTCTCCAGCTGGATAATCCAATGTGCCAAAAGTATAATCCTTCGGATTGATGCAATTGCTGATCACTTGTTGAAAAGTCCACTTATTGCCATGGTTTAGATTCAAAGTAATAACAGGTGCAAATCCTGTAAATCGAATGGCTTGAGCATCTACATGTTGGATTTTCAGTCCAATAGTGAGTATAGTAAACAGGGATATTAACTTGTAATTGATGCCCAAAGCTGGTAATTGAACTATGGGTTACGAATTATTAGGCCTTTTTGTTCTTGTGCAGCTTGTATTCGTGTTTGTTATTTTGAACCCAAATCCGCTTTGCTGTAATTTGCCCTCCGAGTTTGATAGGTCAAAGGATGTTGGACTCTGCTCAAAGTATTATGTTTTGATGAAAATCTTAGGTATACTCTAACCGAACTTTCTGAGAGTCTAATATCATCTGAGAAGCTTACGGCCTCGGCAATTTTAAGAATCAATTTGTAAAATCAGTTGATTCTGCACCAGCGCTGTATTTTCGTTGAAAAACACTTGTTGGGTATGCCTTATCTTGTAGCTGCTGATATCGATGTATCAACAATGCTGCAAAAATGAACACTGTGTTCTTTATAATGTATTGACCAACCAATGTTAAGCCATAAGGAGCATGGGTGAAAAACAGGTCGGGCAATATCAATGCAGGTGTCAAAGTACAAAGAATATGACCCAGCATTGCCATGATCACAAGGCATATCTGGATATTGAACAACATGAAAAACCCGATTGCAACTTCAAATACCGCAAGCATTTTTACTGCCAAGGTTCCGGATATCAATCCTTGTGTAAGCAATTGTATGGTGTGCTGAGCAAGATCTTCGGCTGGGCTGATATGGGGAAAAAACTTCAATGCACCAAACCAAATATAAATTATCCCAATGCTGATTCGCATGCAGCGTATGTAAAAACCAAGATCTTGTTTCATAGTGTTGTGTTCAGTTTGGATTGTAATAGCACTACAAAAGTGTGGGAAATAAGCCTCAGAGGGTGTTTTTTGTTTTGAATGTGCTTTTATAATTGACCAGTAAGTCATAATTCTTGATTAACCTCCGGTCTATTTTCATAAAATGACTTGAATGGCTCTTGTCATGAAAAAAAACGCAGTAAGTTTTCCTACTGCGTTCTTTGGTGTTTCAAACTGTGACTGTATTTATACTACTTCAGCAAGATCAATTTTCCTGTTTTGGATATTTCTGATGAGCTTATCTTCCATTGGTACAAACCTGTTGCAGGAAGTTCGCTGGAGTCAATTACAATCGTATTATTGCCTTGATTGAGTTCTATTTGTTTGACCAGGCAAAGCTGCCCACTAGTAGCAAATATTTCCAAAACAGCAATCGACGCTGCCGTATTCGATAATGTCCACATACTCGTTTGATTGAATGGATTGGGATATGGCCCTATCAACATGGTCAATTCTGTGTCATTCTTATTCTCTGGCTTTCCATGAAATACCAAATTGATTTTTCTTTTGTCCAATGCCTGATCAAATCCTTCCTGGTTAAATGTTTCATCCAGGTGGATTGCATTTTTGAGTTCAAGATCGTTATTGGCTTGAATTTGAACTCGTGCCAGATGCCTCCCAGCGCGAAGGGTTTGGGCAGTGCTCAGAAGTTTAAGAGATTGTCTTGCATGATTGATATCTGTGCCTGGCATTGGCATGGATGATAATATACTCATGGATTCATCAATCTTCAAGCCAGCAAGAATGCCTTCCAATTCGGTATCTGACTGGTATGAAAGTTCTATCCATGCTATTTCTCCAGATTTTAATTCAAGATCTGGCAAAATGAGATCAAAGGCTTTCGAATCACGGGTTTCATTGCTGTTGTTCAATAAACCATTCATGCTCGATTGGTCGATATCTCCATATTTCATGCCTGTAAAATCTTGCAAAAGCATGTGGTAGCTTATATTCGGAATGTCAATATAGTCTTCAAGCGTATTTAAAGGTTTTTTCATCATGAAATCCTGATCGGTATTTCTGTAGAATTTATAACTCTTCAATCCTTCAAATGGGATATTTAGACCCAAGAGTTGTTGTTTGATGTCAAGCAAATCTGCGAGATTGATTTTCTCATCTCCAGTTACATCTGCTGCAGAGAGTTTGTAAGGATCGCTAATTTTATCCTGCCCCAATTGGTGTCTCAATAAGATCAGGAAATCCTTTAAGTCAACTTCTTTGGTGAAATCCTTTTTGTTTTCAGGTGTTATTCGCAGGTGTGAACCATCTGGAACATGGGCAAACATGAAATATCCGTTTTCATCCGTAAATACGGAATGCGGTGTCCCATCCTGTTCGATAGTCATTTCATGATAAGCAAATGGCTCGCCAAAAGGATTTAGCAATTGCCCTCCTATAAATCTTCCATTGGCAAACATAGAGCCGCAAACATTGAAACTGTCTACAACAAATACTGTTCCCATGCAAGTGGTGATATTGCCGCTTGCATCTGTTAAAGTGATAGTGAAGTTCTTTGGAGGCGGCCCCGTCGATTGACAAGTAAAGGTATCAGGGTTTGCAGCAAAACTAACTGGCCCACAAGCATCACTCCAAGTAAAAAATTGTTGAATAAATTGTTGAGTTATGATAAATAGCGAATCCTTTTGCTGGATCGAAACCAAAAAACTTAAATTTTGACCCACACAATTTGCCATAGGTGGTGTGACATCCCTTACGGTAATTCTCACTGTGCACGATGCTTGATTGTTGCAGGCATCTCTGACAGTTATGGTGATCACATGGACGCCTATTGGATAGGTTCCTGAGATATTTCCACCATTGTTGTTCGCAAAGGGTGAATTGTTGGAAATGGTAACATCGGTGCAGTTGTCTAAGGCCGTTACTGGAGGAAATTGAAGGAATGCAGAACAACTATCTGGAGCCAAGTTTAGGGTAACATCGGCTGGACAATTCATCAAAGTGGGAGGAACCGTGTCCCTCACAGTGATCCTAACTACAAATGGCACACTGTTGTTCTCGCATCGATCGCTTGCACGATAGGTAATCAATCGGTTGTATCGGTTTAAACAAATGTTATTGACCTTGGTATCACTGATTACATTCACCACCACACCACTACAATTGTCCTTGGCTACTGGAATGGTATTGGGAACATCTTTGTCGCAGGCTACTGTTACATCAAGTGAACCTGGTAATGTTACCCAGGTAGGTGGCACAAAATCCAGCAAAGTAATGGATTGATCATCCGTAAAGTCAACATTGCTGCAAATATCCCTAACCGTCCATGTTCGCCTTATGAAATCACATGCGTTAGGTTGTGCGATGATTACATCTGAATGAAATATCAGAAAGATTCCACAGTCGTCAGTAACGGTTGGAAACCCAGTCAAGGTACTATCGGGGTTTAATACACAACTTATGGTGATGTCGGCAGGGAATAATATAAGCGGTGGAGTCAGATCTCGAATCAAAACGCGTTGGATACAAGTGGAAATGTTTCCGGAAGAATCAATAGCACTCCAAAATCGCCTGATCTCTCCAATGCCGCATGGGTTGAGCATACTGCTATCTTGAAAGAATAAACTGTCAATGCCACAGGCATCCAATGCCAGCGGTATTCCTGTGGTAACTGTGTCGGGATCTACGGTACAGTTGATAGTGATATCATTTGGGCATTGTATAATTGGGGCAATAGTATCTATTACGTTGACCAATACCATGCAGAAGTTCACATTACCATTGCAATCCTGAGCACGCAAAACCGCCATGACCATCGTGTCTACGAGTTCACAATCAAATTTCACAAAAGAGCCAAACAAAGAATCTGGTTGGCCCATTAATTTTACGTCGATGCTGTCCAAACAACAGTTGTCCGTAATTTGTAAATTGATGCTGTCGACCGACAGTGTTGCCATGCCCATTGAATCAAGAGCAATGGTGAAATTGTTGTTGCATATAATGAATGGAACTTCGTTGTCTATAACTTGGAATGCAAAATGACAACTGGTGCAGTTGAGGCAATCATCACAAATGACATAATTGACTTCATACCAGCCAG
>Ga0136636_10001887_pt1 | contig 12393 bp, 10 predicted proteins | sample AntDrymUQ8522106_2_FD_104653 | JGI IMG/M metagenome (GOLD analysis project Ga0136636, IMG submission 104653) | Polar desert sand microbial communities from Dry Valleys, Antarctica - metaG UQ852 (21.06) | ecosystem: Environmental > Terrestrial > Soil > Desert | place: Antarctica: Dry Valley... | reverse complement strand
TGTGGCTGTACTGAATGATTCGTTGAAAATAGCCCCGCCAGTACCCGAATTATTAGTAGAAAAAGTGCTGTTGCTAATTGTGGCTGTACCATTGTTGGTAATAGCCCCGCCGACACTATTAGACGAATTATTAGAAAAAGTGCTATTGGTTAGGTTAAATGTTGAGCCTGTATCAATAAACACACCACGGCCGCCAGAAGAAGCGCTCCCATTAGCAACGGTCAAATCATTAATATTGACAGTACTGTTATTCCCAATAGCAAATTTACCGGAATCGTTTCCGCTAACCGTAGTATTCGCTACCCCCGATCCATTCACCGTCAAACTCTTATTGATATTAATAATCGTAAAACCCAGAGTGTAAGTTGCCGCCGCTAGATTTACAGTTGCGCCACTGGCCGCCACATCAACCCCATTTTGAATTAAGCCATTAGCCCCCACATTGACTGTAGTTGCAGTACCAGACAAAGTACTTCCCGCTCTTAAAGAAATAGGTGCATTTAGATTCGTAGTTGGTGCAGTCAGAGTTAAATTACGTGCATTAGCATTTCCACTCGCATTAATCGCCACATTAACATTAATCGAATTAGTCGCCGTCAGATTGACATTAGTACTATTCAGCGCCGCCACAATCGTAGAGTTATTAATCGTGCTGTCCGCAACACTATTATTACCAGCCGCGATCGTGCCAGTCCCGCCAGTATCCACCACCGTCAAATCTATTGGATCGAGTAACCAATTACCCGTTGTCCCTTGCGGAGCCGAAGTATCAACCTTGGCATTACTCCCAACGATCAGATTATTTTTGCCAGAAGTCTCAACCAAACCACCATTACCGCTTTGAGTGCCAGCCTTCGCCGAAATCGAACCATCAAAGGTAGTAGTCCCATCTGACCACACAACCACCTGACCGCCATTCCCACTCGTCAAAGCATCAGTACGAATCGTACTATCAGCATCAACGGTCGTAAATTGAGACTTGGGCGTTGTTCCAATACCCTGTAGATCGCCACCAATTAAAACCGAACCGCCGCCATTGATCCCAGACGCATTGATATTGGAGCTAGCCAAACTAACATCATTTCCTAATACTTGGACATTGCCACCGTTATTTCCTGATACATCGAGATTTCCAGAAATAACCGTAGTTCCCGCATCCTTGCCAGTCAGTAAATTTGGCAAATCCACACCGCGTAGCACAGTTGCATTTCCTAAAGCTTGGCGATCGGCGATCGGTAAATCTAAGCTAAGAACATTACCCTCATTGGTGATTTGAACAAATTTATTGTCAGGAGTTGCTGCGATCGTGATGTTGCCAGATGGAGTTGCGATCGTGCCAGTATTTATGATCCTGCCACCAACAAGAGTAACAGTCGTTCCTAAATTAGTCCGCAGATTTCCTTCATTAGAAATTATCCCTCCTTGAGTCGATGGAACTGCCTGTAAACTTGGTAAAGTGCTAGTAAACCCATAGCCAGTAATATTACCATTGAGTTTGCGAACCTCATCTACGCTGCTATTAATACCAAACCAGCCATTCCCAAATTGAATTCCTGTTGCTGTCGTAGCTGAGAAATTGGCTGGCACATTTAAACTCGCATTTGTACCAAACACAATCCCCGCAGGATTCATAATAAACAGATTAGAGTTACCACCCGTAACTTGAATTAACCCATTAACTAGCGAAGCTTCACCACCTGTAACGCGGGTTAAAATATTCTGGATACTAGGATTACTAAGGAAATTAGCAATTTCGCCACTTGATAAACCAAATTTTTGTAAACTTTGAAAGAGATTTGCTCCAGCCTGCGTACCACCTGAAATGTTGTATTGGCTGCCGATTTGATTAACAGTCGTATTCAAACTATCATTAGCGCTGGTAATACTCTGAGCATTGGTTTCGCTAGCAAAAGCTAAAATACAAGCAAATCCCAAATAGCCAAATGACTGCTTGTTAAACATAACTATTTTTTTACTTATGAAGTTAATCTGACTGTAAGTATTAATATTTGCACAAATATCGTGAAAAGCAACTAAGTCATAAGACTTATGAAAATATTTTTAGAAAGATTAACCAGAATTGAATTATGACTAAAACTACTCCATATCAGCCTGTACTTTTACGGCTATTGCATAATGCGATCGCTCTGTTGATCTTCGCGGCTTTGATTACAGGCTTCATGGTTTACGACAGATTTGACAAGCGCTTCGGCACACTTAGTTTGCCTGAGATTCCCGATGTAATCGGGATTCATGGCACGATCTCGCTGACATTTTTGATCTTGTTACCAATCTTTGCTTTGTATTGTTTTCATCTTGGCGATCGCCGTCTTGTTCAGGCTAAAACTCTAAGTCAACTAACGACTGAAGCGGGTAAACCTATCTGGTGGATATCGTTACAACGACTTGTCAATACCCTCATCCTTCTATCAGCGACCTTGGCGGTAATCACAGGGCGGATGATGCAAGAAATCTGGCTACCTAATAAAGACTTGACTCAAGCTTGGTATAGCGGACATTTGTTTGCATGGGCTTTGATGATCGTTAGCATAGCTACGCACCTATTGATGCACGCTAAAATTGGTGGATGGACATTATTGCTATCTATCTACAACTGGAAAGTTCGTGCCGAAGATATGCCTCAAGAGTGGTTTGAGCGGATTAAAATTAAGCCTTCTAGCTCTATTTTATTAGTCTTTGAGGCTTTGGTGCTTATCGGTATTGCGATCGCCTTTGTAATGCCGCTTTTTGCAAGTAAGTAGATAGGCAAAAGAGACCTTAAAACCCAAAAAGCTGTAGCGCACGCTGCGCGTGCGCTACAGCTTTTTGGGTTTTGGGTTTAATTATGAGTGACTACTTAGCTAAGGTACTAGAACAAATTAAAAACCAAGAAACGAGTTGCGGCGCGAAGTGCCGCAACTCGTCTTCTGGTTTTATGTCCTACTTGAGAAGAAAATATGAGAAAAAAAGACCTTACTTTACGTGATGACCATAACTGGAAATCAGAAGACGGTTACAAGATATTTGTTGCCAATCGCGGTGCGGTGCGCTTTGATTTCCCCAAGGATTGGATTGTTAAATTTAAGGAAAAGTCAGTTAGTTTCCATGACTTTGAACCAACTGACGATACAGGTGCATTGGAAATGTCTTTTCAGAAACTGCCACCCCATGATTGGTCAACATTTCCGCTAAAACAATCACTTCAACAAATTCTTGATGATGATAAGCGCCAAATCTTAGCTAAGGGTAAAGTCACCAGTGCAAATCGTGATGGAATGCATTTAGTTTGGACAAACTTGAGATATATCGATGCTACAGAAAACCGTGAGGCGACTTCTCGGATCTTAATCGGGATCGGTGGTAATGTTCAAGTTCTCTTTACCTTCGACTATTGGACTGAGGGCGAAGAGCAGATGCGCCAAGTGTGGGAAGTTATATTGCGATCGCTACGTTTAGGATTATTTATACCCGATCCAACTAAGGGCGATATTGTTAATCCTATTTTGAACTAGGCTTCGCTAATGGTAAGTAGTTACTCCCTTCCCAGTATAAAAATACTCATTTAAAAACCAAGAATTAGCGGTGCGGCGCTTCGCGCCGCACCGCTAATCTTTCACTGGGAAGGGAGTAGGTAAAAGAAACTTTAAAACCCAAAAAGCTGTGGCGCACGCACAGCGCGTGCGCCACAGCTTTTTGGGTTCTGGGTTTAAATATGCTTACCTACTTAGCTTCGACTTCGCTCAGCCAACATTAGCGTGGAGATGTTGAATTACAGCCTGTTGAGGCTGTAAAGGGTATAGAGAAGTTTTTGAAAGTGCCGCGAAGCGGCACTTTCAAAAACTTCTCTGGGTTTTAGATCAGCGCAAAGCGCTGTATAGTGATTTTTTGCGGATGATTTAGTTGGCATATGGTGTATTGTTAGTTCACTGAAAATGATCTAGGTCTAGATAATGGGCAAAATAATAGCAACGGTTAATATGAAGGGTGGTGTTGGTAAGACCACCTTAACTGTAAATATTGCCACCTGCTTAGCTAAAATTCATCGTAAAAAAGTTTTAGTTGTCGATCTCGACACCCAGATTAGCGCCACTTTGAGCATGATTTCGCCTGCGGATTTTGCCAAATGTCGCAAAGAAAATCGCACCTTACGCAATTTGGTTAGTCAAGCGATCGCCCGTTATGGAGTGCAAGTCAACGATCCTGAGGAAAAGGTTTATCAGGTCAAGGATTTAGTGATTCCCCATGTATGTAAAGTGCAAGGCTTAGATTTATTGGTTGGCGATATTGACTTATATGACGAGTTTCTAGTGTCGGAGATGCTCTATAACCGATCGCTCCTGTACGAAGAGAAGCAAACTTTTCAACAAACTTGGAGCAAGTTTGAGCAGTCCTTAATCAGAAGCATTCTCGAACCAGCAATGAAAAGTTATGACTTTATAATTCTCGATTGCGCTCCTGGATACAACCTGATTACTCGCAGTAGTCTTGTTGCTAGTGACTATTACTTGATGCCTGCTAGACCAGAGCCTCTATCTGTAGTCGGCATTCAGCTATTAGAAAGGCGGATCGAAAGGTTGCGTGAAGTCTATCGAGAGGACAGGTCAGTCAATATTCAACTTTTAGGAATTGTCTTTAGTATGTCGGCTGGCTTTACGCTTAGTCGCTATTATCAAAAGGTCATGGATCGGGTGAGTGCGGACTTCAGTAGTGCCAATATCTTTAAAACGAAGATTCCGAATGATGTCAATATTGCCAGAGCTGTTGATAATTTTATCCCTGCGGCGATCGCTAGTCCAAACTCTAGCGGAGCCAAAGCTTTTGCCGAAGTAACCATTGAGCTTCTCAAAAAGTTAGAAGTATCAATGGGTAAAAAAGAACAAACTTCAAGATTGAGCTTAGTCGATTTGGAATAGGGCTTCGGCTTCGCTCAGCCAGCACCTTAACCAAACAGTAGTTTGCTCTCTTTGTCCCAATTACGGTACATCCAAATCACGGTATACCAATTCATATAGATCCGAAAAATCTCCATAGCGATTTCTGATTTACCTTGATCGCATAGCCATGTTAAGAGAGGTTTGAGTGTGCGATCATTTAACGTCCCGCCCAACGTCAATATGCCCCAGAGTGCCAGATGAAACCAAGTTTTCTGAATCATTAGCTTCACTTCCCAAGTGGGGTGTTTTTGATAGAAGATAATGCTCATGCGACCACGTTGTTCTTCTAATTCCAAAAGTCGAGGCATTTTATCAATGGAGAATTTGGCGTGGTAATGGAAAGCGATCGCACCCGCACAAGTAACACGATTGAGTCCTAATTTCTTAACGCGCATTCCCAATTCAAAGTCTTCCCAACCATATTGAAAGAATCCCGTATCAAATTTGCCAGCTTCCAATAACCACTTACGCGCGATCGCTAAATTGCAAGTATCAAACAACGCTGCTGTAAAGTAAGGAACCGCAGATACTGGCTCAGAATCTGGGGCTTCCAAGTTGCTAGTATCGATAATCCGTCCATAGCTATAGACTTTATCGCCTTGGGCTAGGGCTTCTGTATGTGATTGCAGATACTCAGGGTTAACGGTGATATCGCTATCGACAAAGGCGATATATTTGCCCAAGGCGGAGTCGATGCCATAGTTACGTGCAGTCGCTGCCGCCGCATGGTCTTGGGTCAGTAGTCGTAGATGGGGATAGCGATCGCGATGGGCTTGCAAAAATTCAACTGTGCCATCGGCAGACCCATCATCAATCACCAGAATTTCGTAAGGCTGGTCTATAGTTTGCTTTTCCAATGCTGCCAGACATTTCTGCAAAATTGGCAAACGGTTATAGGTTGGCACAACCACTGACCACAACATTTCCGACACAGCACATTCTCCTAAGCGATCGCAAAGAAATTATACCGCTACAGCGCTTTGCGCTTTTGTAAAACCCAGAGAAATTTTTGAAAGGGTTGCTTTGCGACCCTTTCAAAAATTTCTCTGGTTCTAATTTGAGCGCGAAGCGCTGTAAAAAACATTTTTATCCTGAAACTAAATTTGGGGTCTTCTTGGGACGACCACCCTTCTTTCCGTTCTTGCGTGCAGCTTCTGCTTTAGAAGAAGCTGTCTTTTGTCCGCCTTTGCGACCTAGTTCTGTCATCCAAGCCTTAGTGCCGAAGATACCCGCAACTAGACCCGCAATCTCGAAATCAGCATCTAGTCGATCCCAGTGAACACTACCCCCTGAAGAATCGATCCAAATATCACTCAAATCTTCAACCGAAGCATTCTCTAGCCCTTGAACTAATCGGGGCGGAAAGCTAAAAAAAGCTCCATTTTTAAGTTCAATAACTACTAAACCAAAAGAAATATCAAATTTAACTGATGCTGCCCTTGGTTCCTTTGACTCTGCTTCAATATAAGCAGCCTTAGCTTTGCTGATCTGAGCGTCTAGGGCTTCTTCGGTTGTTAGATGTTTCTCCACCATGAATTTTCTCCCATTTCATTCTCAAGTCTGTCTGATATTCTGCAACTAACGCTAGTGCCATCTTTAAGTCACCATTTTTTATACTTGGGTGAGCAGTAACTAATTTAGGTGGCTGCTGAGCATTACCAATATTGATTTTTGCATCGTATATGTTTGTATCAGTCTTTCTGCCCTTGAATAGATGTATGTGAGCAGGCTTGTGGTCGTTGGTGTAGATGTAAATATATAGATTTTCAGCTTTGTCTTCGAGCACTAGTGGCATATCTATCAACCTTTATCATTTTTAAACCCATTAATTTTTCACCTTAATATAATGACAGATATTGTAAGTACTTACAGCGCCTTGCGCTGCGATAAAACCTAGAAAGTTATTGGAAAGTGCCGCGAAGCGGCACTTTCCAATAACTTTCTGTACTACTCAAAGCCTCAACAGGCTGTACTGTCTTTATACACATAATAAACTCAACGCTTGGGTTTTGTCAAATATCTATATACAAAAAAAGGACGCTTCGCGTCCTTTTTTTAATAACTCAAAAATGTATTATTCTACGACTTTTTCTTTGAATTGCTTGCCCGCAGAGAAAGCAGGAACGCGGGTAGCCGAAATCATCATTTTTTCGCCAGTGCGAGGGTTGCGACCTTCGCGTTCTTGGCGTTCCCGTGGCTCAAAGGAGCCAAAACCAACTAAGGTTACGCGATCGCCTTCAGCAACTGCATCAACGATAGATTCGAGGGCAACAGTAACGATTAGTTCAATATTCTTTTTAGATACGGATACCTTTTCGGCGATCGCATCTACTAATTCACCTTTATTCACAGATATAGCTCCTACGTGGCTTGAGTATATGACTTGGTAATGTTGTACATCGATTTGCCCTAAAAGATGAACTGAGAGATTTTTTAAAAGCGTTGCATTGCAACGTTTTTAAAAAATCTCTGGTGGTTCTCTTAAGCGCAAACCGATGTAAGACGGAATTAATATACAGCACCTATGGCAGTCGTCAAGCGGTTTTGGCAAAACTTTTTACGTTAAAAGTCGCACATAGCGCGACTTTTAACGTAAAGCTTCCCTCATATAATTACTCCAAACCCTTGCAGCTACTGCACTTGAGCCACTAGTTACCCCTTCATCATTTCCTAGCCATACTGCCGTAACTAGCTCACGCCTTGGCACAGCCCCAATAAACCAAAGATCGCGGGATTGATCGGTAGTTCCTGTTTTACCGACAACTTGCCCCTGCGGAATAGCCGCAGTTCTACCAGTGCCATAATCGACTACGCCGCGCATCATTTCTACCATCGTATTGGCGATATCTGGCGCGATCGCCTGACGTGGCTTAATCAAAGTACTCGAGTCAAAAATAACGCGACAGGTTTGGCGATCTTTGGGATTAGTGCAGTCAGCACTATCGAGGATGCGACGAATTGCATGGGGTTTGAGGTACTTTCCCTCATTGACGACAGTGGCATAGGCTCCAGCCATTTCTAAAATCTTGACCTCATTACCACCTAAGACCATGTTGCTAGTATTGTCTAGCTTGGCGGTGATGCCCAAATCCTGAGCCATCTGGACTACATTATTTAGCCCCGCGCTCTCGGCAACTCTTACCGCAACCACATTCTCTGAGAATGCAAAGCCGCGATACATATTGATTGCGCCACTGCCGCCATTTTGACAGCCGACGATACCTGAGAGACTGCTACAGGAAAAGGTAGTGATTGGAGAAATACCACTCTTGAGAGCGGCGGCGTAGCTGAATAGCTTAAAGGTAGAGCCTGATTGACGCAAAGATTGGGAGGCTCGGTTAAATTGGCTAGCCTGATAACTTACGCCACCAGTCATGGATAAAAGCGATCCATCTTTAGAATTAACTGTGACGATCGCGCCTTGGCTAAATCCATAGGTTCCGCCGTCATTGGCAACAGCTTCGCGCAGGGCTTTGTCCGATGCCTTTTGCATGGTTAAGTCAAGACTGGTCTCGACAATCAAGTTTCCTTCCTTGGCAAAGCCCTCACCAAGAAGCTCCTGCAATTCCTCAAATACATAGCTGTAGTAGTAAGGAGCAACTGATCCTTGGAGTTTAGTTTTGGCTTCTTCATTGAGAATTAAGACCGATCGCCTTGCTCGTTCTGCATCTTCATAGGTGATCATGCCTAGATCTGCCATGCGATAAAGAATGCGATCGCGGTATTCGATCGCCCGATTTTTATTTTTAAAAGGATTGATTGTTTCAGGAGATGGTAATAGTCCGACGAGGGTAGCCGATTCGGAAAGGTTTAATTCTGAGGCTTCTTTGCCAAAATATAGCTTGGCGGCATCTTTAAAACCATAAACTCCATAGCCAGTGTAAGCGCGGTTGAGATAGAGACGCATAATCTCATCTTTGCCATAGGTGAAGGTTAGCTTGACCGCCGCCGCCGCTTCGCGCCATTTGCGTCCTGCGGAGTCATCACGACCGACATAGGTGCTTCCTAGCAGATTCCTAGCTAACTGCTGCGTAACTGTACTTGCGCCTTCGAGTCTCTCGCCGCGACTCCGCACATTGGTAATAATTGCCCTTGCCACGCCCACAGGATCAACGCCAATATTCCAGCGAAAAGAAGAATCTTCAGAGGCAATTACGGCTTGGGGGATAAACTTCCCAAATTCCACTAGAGTGGCATATTCGGTATGGTTAGCAATATCGGTGGGGTCAAGGCGCTTCATGCCATCGCCAGCGACTACTTCAACGGGTCCTTGCTGGGAAACAGGTAAAGGGCGCAGGGCGGGAACTCGACTCAGTTCATAGCCGATCGCCAACACCATCATCCCCGCGATCGCCCCAATCCCGATCCCTGTGTACTGTATCGTGCGAATGTACCAAGGCGGCGGGTCTAGGTAGCAAATTGTGGCGGCTTCGGCGAGTTCGGGAGGGCCTAAAGTGATTTTCATTTTATGGCGCATCGGCACTGCTTTTAAGCGTTGCTTATCGCGATAGATGCCATTGGTGGAATCTTGGTCTTGGAGAATAAACTGTGATTTTTTTTGAGTGCGATCGCGTACTAATTGAGCATGAATTTGGCTTACTAAGGGCGTTTGTACGACAATATCGCACTTACCTGTATTGCGTCCAAGAATATAGCGATCGCCTACTAATTCATATATTTCGGGCTTGTCCTTTTGCGATCGGCGTACCTCTAGCTTTGGTACACGCTCTTTGGGATTAATCTTTAATACACCATTCACCACCTGAGTCAGTTGCTGGATCTGCGAACTGATCTGTGTCATCAACTTAGACTTAGGAGCCTTGGATTGAGTAGCCTTGGATTGAGGAGGTTGGGATGGCGGCTGTGGTGATTTCATAAATGGCTAAGACGTAATTGTGGTAGGCACAGTTTCCGATCATGCTTGCAAGGTTATTATGCACTGCTTCAGATGAAATTTAGTAAACCAGAGATGAGTTGCGGCGCGAAGCGCCGCAACTCATCTCTGGTTTACAGAGTCATCCTCGACGATTATCACAGGGAGTTGACTATTTTCTAAGACGGCTTGCGACACGGAACCAACTAGGACATCAGCGATCGCCTGATGTCCGCGCTTGCCGATGATAATTTCCGAAGCTCCGTAATTTTGAGCATTGTTAATAATTGCTTCGGCAGAGACACCTGAAACCGTCAAAAACCGATGGCGAATGTCAGCTAGATGTAGCTGGACTAGGGCTTCTAGGTTGGAGATTTGGGTAGTATCCTCTTGATGGATTACATACAGGGCGATTACTTCTGCATCATTGCGCCGTGCTAGCTCAGCCGCCTTGATCAATACTTTGGGGGCTAGTGCTGAAGTATCGATCGCTGCCAATAAAACAACCTGCTTGGCGATCGCATTCTTAGTCGGGTCAACTTCACCGCGTTCTAATAGCTTGGGCGCAAAGATGGGAATTGACCATGCGCCGAGGGGAGCTGTAACTAAAATGGAGAGTGCCGCGATCGCCAAAATTGTTTCACCGCCATTAATCCCCTGAGCCAAAGGGATTGCCCCAATCGCCGCCTGTACGGTTGCCTTTGCCGAGTTGCCAGATAGTAAAAAAATGCGTTCGCGCCAATTCCAATTGCTACCCAGTGTTGACAAATACCAACCTAGCGATCGCCCAATCAAAGTTCCAATTGCCAAGATCACTAAACCGATTAACAGATTATTTCCCAACACCTTAATCTGAATACTTGCGCCGAGTAATACAAACAGAAATATCTCCGCGATCGCCCACAAACTATCAAAGCCACTGCGTAAGCGCCGCGCTAAAGGAGCGTCAAATTCAATCAAGAAAAATCCTAACGCCATTACTGCTAGGTATCCCGAAAAAATCGGCAACTTGTCGGCAGCCACCACTAAGAATAAAGCTGTACTCGCAGTCACTAAAACATCTTGAACCGCATTTTGAGTCCAGTTCTGTCTCACCAAAACCAGTACTAAAATCTTTGCGGTCAGCCAGCCCAAACCAATTCCTAAAGTTATTTGTAAAATGATCTGAAAAGGTAATAACAGTAAAGGTTGTAAAGTAATTCCTAAAAAAGTAATTTCGCCTGTAGATTGATTTAAATTAGATTGATTTAGAAATGCTAGTAGTAAGCTAAATACCAGTAATAGCAAGACATCGGACAAGGCACTGCCTGTCAAAATCGCATCAGGAATCCCCTTCTGTACGCCCCATCCCAAACTTTTAAGGCGTAACATCGCAGGGACGATCACCGCAGGTGATTCAGCACCGATAATGCATCCCAGTAATAGCCCTGTCGCAAAGTCAAATTTTAATAGCCACATAGCGGTCAAGGCGATCGCGATTGCTTCACAGGCGGCAGGTAAAAAACCTAACCGCAGCGCTACTGTTCCTTGTTGGGAAAGTTTTTGACGATCTAGTCCTAGCCCTGCTTTCATCAAAATTACCATCACTGCAATAACTCGCAGATCCTTAGCAATTCCTAAAATTTCATCACCAAGTACATTAATTCCCTGAGAACCCAGCAAAATACCGATCAAGATCATCCCCACCAAGGCGGGAATCTGCAATCGCTGAGCAATCTGCCCAACAAAAAACCCACCCAATAAAATCCAAATAATACTTTCGAGCATCACATTAGGGACTTGGCGATAAAATTTGCGTAAGTCATAACTTTAAGAATCTCAACTTTTTGCTGCGATCGCAACGAAATTAAGCTTTACTCAACATATAAAATTCAATTTAAAGTTCATAAAAGTATGCTTCACCAAGTTTTATTAGCTGTTGATGGCTCAGGGCGATCGCGGGAAATGTTGAATATGCTGCTATCCCTGCCGAGTATGCAAAATGTGCAAATCAATGTCCTGCACGTTATTCCCAACTTGATTAACTCTGAAGCTGTCACCGAGTATCGTCTTGCAGGCGAAAAAATTATTGAAAGAGAAGTTAAAAACTTACGCTTATCTTCTGGTAACACCACAGTTTCCATGCTCAAAGAAGGAGAACCAAAGGACATCGTTTGTCGCATCGCCGAAGATCTAAAGCCAGATCTGATGATCATGGGTTCACGGGGTATGGGTCGGTTACAGGCGATTTTGGCAAACTCTGTCAGTCAGTATGTTTTCCAGCTAGCAGATGCACCAATGCTGCTGATTAAAGATGATGTTTATATCAAGACCATTCGGAACATTATGGTTTCTATTGATGGATCGGCTTCGGCAAATAACTGTCTTGAACTTGCGATTAATCTGGTCAGTGGTGCAAAGGATGTAGAAATCCTGCTCGCCAGAGTTGTTAAGCGCAAGGAAGATGTTAATGCTAACAACGATCCAGCTCTAGCCGAGGCAAGTGCTAAACTCAAGCGTCTAGGTATTCCTTCGCGATCGCTAATTGGTTTTGGCGATGTGGGTAAAGAGATTTGCAAAATGGCTGATGACGCAAATGCAACCCTA
>Ga0136636_10001885_pt1 | contig 12398 bp, 1 predicted proteins | sample AntDrymUQ8522106_2_FD_104653 | JGI IMG/M metagenome (GOLD analysis project Ga0136636, IMG submission 104653) | Polar desert sand microbial communities from Dry Valleys, Antarctica - metaG UQ852 (21.06) | ecosystem: Environmental > Terrestrial > Soil > Desert | place: Antarctica: Dry Valley... | reverse complement strand
GTGCAAACGCAAAGCCAGCGGCACTTGAGTCGCCCCCTGCTTCAATTCGATGCCGTCAGCCGTGGTGTTGATCACGGTTTTCTGCTTGTGCTTCCAGTCGTCCGGGTTAAAACCGTCCGCCGCTTGGGCGCTCAAGGCGAAGAGGCTCGCAGCGGCAAGTATCCAGTGTGCAGTTATTTTCATGATTTCTAATTGGAGTGAGATTGATCGATTATCGGTTTCGGTTTTTACACGCGTGCTACAGCGCAGTCATATTTCGTCACATCACCGTTTTTTTTCTTCGTCGTCTTTTCCTGACTTGGCAACGTTTCCGTTTGCGGCAGGTACCGCACCTCCTTCGCCGCTTTCCAATACTTCAACGGTGAGGACGCCAAGCGCCGAATCACGATTCCCTGTTATTGCGCTGGCTGCTTTGGACTCGACATTTTCTGAAGTGGTTGGCGAAGCCGTGATCGACACCACCGCTGGTGTAGAGACAGGAGCAGGAGCGCCAACAACGCTGCCTGCAGCCTGAATATTGCTGGCGTTGAGAATCGTTGGGGCACCGAGTGTGATGTTGCCAGTGCTACGCAGGCCGGCATCACCGGCATCGATTGCACCCTGGGGCGCGAACAGGAACATATTGCTGGGCGGTGTCGTGTCACGTGATGCCAGGGCGCCAATACCGGAACCGGAAACCGAGTTGGTCGCATCGAGAATGATTTGCCCATCGCGCACAACAAGTACTGGTGGCGGCGTCGCACTAACCGTCTTCGCGCCGTTGCCGGCATCAATATTGCCGCGATCGGCCCAGACCAGGATATCGCCGCCATCAAGCGTAAAAACTCGCGACTGGTTGACTAGAAAATCGTCACGGGCAAAAGCGCGAATTGGGCCGCTGCGGAAGGTAAACAAGCCCTGTTCAGCCGCCTTCTTTTTCGGCACGGTACTTGATGGATTAGCAATACCCACGGTGATGCTGCCGCCAGGTGCCAACAAGTCAATTCCGCCACCCTGCTCGGTCTTGATGGCGCTGTAGAACAGGTTGATGTCAGCGTCTTTGACGCTGCCAGTTGGGAAGAGCGCCCGCACTAGGGCCCTGCCTTTCTCGTAGCTCGGCTCCCCGCCACCGTTTTCCGCCTCATTACCAAAACTACTCAGCAACGCGTAAAAGCGATTGCGCATTCCGTTCGGCGAAGTATCGCTACCTACATCCAGTCCGCTATTCCGTAGATGCTTTGCAAAACGTTCATAATCGGGTGCCGCAGTACCCGCCATCACGAAAATATTGGCACCACCGCTGGGTAGGTACGGATTCTCCAGATTGCCCTTGCTGACAATTCCTTTGCTGTCGGCAAGATCGACGCTACCGCCGGCGATTACTTCCAGACGTCCCGGCCCATTGACCTTGAAGCCTGGACTGAGTTGAGTGTTGCCAGTCACCGTAAAGTCGATGTTACCCAGCGCGACAATCGAACTGGCCGTATCGGCATTCAAATGCTGGACGCTCAAGCTGAGATCCTTGACATTGCCTCCCGCCTGGATCCTTACCGCTTCGGAAAATACTGCATAGCTATCCTGGCCACTTTGCCCGCTGACATTCCCCTTAAGCGCAATTAAGCGGCTTGGCACGCTATCACCTTCGTGCCAAGCGGTCGCTGAATGACTCGTCGTCGATGCGCTGTTCAACAGGCTCAGCATCTTGAAATTCACATCCTTGATCGGATTGCTGACGCTGGGGAGAACGCTGGCCGGCAGATCAAGCTGCTTAATCGAGTCACCATTTAGAGTGATCGAATCGGCTGCCAGCAGATCAAGCTGAGCCGCCTCTCCGGGCGCCTGGACGAGACTGCCGGAGATGTTCCCATTCAAAGCCACGACCGAGACTCTTGGCGGTGCAACGATATGAGTTTCGGTATCTTTGACAGCAAAGAAAGTATCCGCGGCCTTGAGATCGACATTACCAGTCTTTGAGACCAGGCTGAGCGAACTCTGATCACCGTAGGTACCGATCCGTATCTTGTACTCATCGCTAGTACTTCCGTTAATCGGGCCACTTCCGGCCGAGTTGACATAATTGTTGCCAATAACCCAGAGTGGATTGAATACATTGCCAAGATCGACATTTCCATTGGCCACAATACTGGCCGAGGTGTTACCGAGGGCCAGCCCCACCTTGTCGGCCAGACTACCGGCATCGATTTTCAGGCGACCAGTCTCGGCGTAAAACAGGCCACCGGTAACCGTACCTGCGGTGCGCACCGTCAGGTCGCCACCGCCGGAAATTTTTGCCAGCACCGGCTGGCGCACGTTATTAACGGTTGGCACACGGCCACTGGTCGGAATAAATGCCGCAAAGTTGCGAATCTCTGCACCCGCGGTCAGCGCAATATCACCGCCACCAAATGCCGCCAAGCCTTGCTGGAAGGAGGCAATGCGCGGCCACCATTGCAGATCTCTAATGCTGCCGCCGGCCCGGAACAACCACTGATTGATGTGGCGATCGACCGGATCGAACTCAGCGTTCCTCATCACCATTACCAGCCGCTCCCCAGCTGCCAGCGAAATATCGCCGCCGCCAATCGGGAAAGCCGAGTAAATACTGTTCGCAAAAGTGCCTGAGGTAATCGGCGAGAAGCCTGCCGGGTGGCTGCCATCTGCCACCCCGGCCGTATATACCGCAGCCCGATCAAGCAACTTGATGTCCTTGCTGGCTGCCAGATCAATGCTGCCGACACCAGTACGCACCAGTTTGCTGCTGGCTACCTCAATACTACCTAGCGTACCTGCTACTTTCGTTGCAAGCAACGACGCAGCAGTGCTATCAGCACCGGCTACCAGCCGGTATGACCACGAATCGCCACTACCACTCAGCTTGGCATCGCGCGACACAGCGGTGTTACTGTCATTTGTGACAAAGCCATCGCTGAGCGTACCGTTGATCTTCAAGTTTCCTAGGGCTCGTAAGGTAAAAACACCCGCTTCGGATTCGCTGCCAAAACGCCAGTCATTGAAATTAAGATCATCGGAGATCGAGAAGTCGGAGGTGCTTGCGATCTCAACCCCGGCACGGACGTGATAGATCGAACTATCGAACCCTAGATGACTGCGCAGCAGCGCCATGTTAGCCAGCGAATAAAGCGTTGTCAGGCTGTTCTTGATTGTTGTCAACTCCAGCGTCAGACCACTCGTCGTTGCCGAGCTCAACGACGTACCTGTGTAGTTGCTGACGATTTCAGCGCCAATATCACGGGCACCGCTTATGGTCCCAGCCAACTGGATGTTGAGATCAGAAGTATTGGCTATCGATGCCGACTTGGCCGCCCGGAAACTCACTTTGCCACCACTTGCCAAGCTATTTACCGCAACGCCGACGTCAATCACGCTACCAGCCGAAGTAATGACCTTGCCAGTACCGCTAGTCGCCAGCGTCACATCGCCACCCTGTCCGCGCGTGCCGGCGTTCGAAGTATCGCCAACCAACTCGGTACCTTTGGCCAGCAACTGACCATCAAGCACGATATCGCCATTTTTGCCATACAGAGCGATCTTGCCCCCCTTGGCCCCCGATGCATCAATCACGCCACTGGCACCGATCGCAATGCCGCCGTTATCGGCAGCAATCGTCACCTTCTCGGCGGCAATACCTTTACTCAAGGCCAGATTGCCGGATCTGGCCCGGATATCCCACTCCCCACCGAAATTAGTGCGTGTCGAACCATCCGGCAGCAACTGACGGACTGCGTCAGCAATGCCATCCAGAGCAAGCGAAAGGGCATCGACCTTCAAGCGGCCCTGCTCATAGTTGCCGGTATCGGCCTTCGCCGCCCCGCGCAAACTGCCTGCGCCAGCCGTAACGACGCCTTTCTCGGCGACCAGCGCCAGCGAACCGGCATCGCCGCCGGCGCTGTGCGCCGATACCGAAACGACGGCGCCGGACTCGACAGTCACGTTTCCATTGGCCGACTTGAGTGTGATCTGCCCACCGGGCGCGTAGGCCGCAGTGTCGGCAAAGGCAACGCGGCTACCCTCGGCGGCAATCAGCGCGCCGTTCCTCACTGTCACACCGTCACTGGTGCTGTTGCCGATAGCTGCCAGGGTCAATTTTCCTGCGGTCGACTCGATCCGACCGGCAATTTCGATGGCCTGGGCGCGCATCTCGAGAGCACCGCCGACGCCGGTATCACTAGCACCACTCGCCCCACCCCGGATATCCATAAGACCACTTGCCGCCAGCAAATGATCTGCCGTGCCAACTGTCGTCAGACGACCTGCATCGACTGTCAGCGCCGTGGCGTTGCCACTGCCACCGATGTTATCTACCGCCGTTACTCCGAGGCCCTCGAAACGCACATCGCCCGAGGCCTTTAGAGTCACCGAATCGAAGCCACGGATGGCGTAGCCGGTGGTCCCGGCAGTGCGTAATGCCTGGCTCGACTGATTTTTGCCAAAGGTAATCTGGCTCGCCGCTACTTGGAGTGCGCCCTCACCCAGACTGCTGGCAGTGAAACTTGTACTGCCCGAATTCGGGTTCTCGAAAACGACATGTTTGGCCGCGATCTGTGCTGTAGCCGAGGCACTACCGTGGCCGGCAACACCTGCAGCAGCGAGCACTAATTCATTCAAACTTGCCGATCCCAGGCTGGCATCACCGTACAAATCCAAGGTCGAATAACTGGCCAGACGTAATTGATCGGCCAGTGCGAAACGCGCGAAATCGGCGTTACCCAGGGTCAGCCCATCAGTTGGAATACTTTGATCACCGACGACATTAATTCGTCCGGCCCCGATCGACAGATATCCACCGCTCAGCTTGCCGTCGGCGCCGGCACTACCAAGCAATACAGTGCCATCGAGCGAGCTCAATTTAGTTGCGTCGAAAATGAGAGCCTGGCCTGCGACCACGGAATTTGTCTCAATGTTTAGACTACCGATGCTGCGTGTTACGGTGCCGGTTCGCGACAATTTGGCCTGTAGCCCGTCAGTTGCCCGCAGGAAAGCGCCATCGCCATCAAGTACAAGTTTGCGGGCCGGTGCCGTGCCCTGTGCCTCAATGCGGCTGCCGGTGCCGACTGATATCTGTTCGGTTGCAGTCAGCATGATCTCAGGCGCAATGAGTGCCCGGGATTCATCATTGGCGCCAGCATTGCGCACCTGCACTTGGCTGGCGACAGTCTCTATTGTTGTCGTTTCGCCCTGAACATTACGCACACCACCCAGTAAGACACTGGCTGCACCCAGTGCGACCAACTTGTTCTGATCGATCAGTGACCAAGATGCATCGGGGGCAACGCCGCTGTCAGCAATCAGCAATTTTGGCGCAGCCAGATCAAGCTGCAAGCCTTCACCAGCCCGCTTGCGACCATCCGCAGCAGAAATCTCGGCCTGGCGCATGGCGACAATAGTGGGATCAAAAGCAACACTATTGCGGCCGATGACCGACAACTGTCCGGCATCGCCCGGCAGACGGTTACCAGCCGTGTCGTAGAAAAACTCACTGAGTTTCGATGTCTGGTAAGTTGCCCGGGCATCAACCAACTTGGCGTTGGCCACTTCAAATACCGAGGCGCTTTGCGAATAAGCCGCGGTGCTACCGTCGGCGTTGGCAGCGAGGATCGAACCACTGACCAGCCAGCCACCATCGCCCATGCCGCGAGATTTGCCGACGAGGCGATCACTGGTCGGCTTGATCGACAACAGGTACGCTCCGGGCACCAGCGCATAACTGGCCGGCAGAAGCGTATAAGTGCCAGCCGCCAACCCACTGCCATTGGCGACCAACTGAACCTTGTCGCCAGCCTTCAGGGTTGGGATCGAATCATATTTGTAGGAAACCGCGCCGTCGCTAGCCACCGTTGCCTTTGGGTTTGAGACATTGTAATAGGCCATCGCCTGGCTATCCTGCGGCGCAAAGGCGCCGCTCCAGCCTGGCAATACAGCAAATACGGTCGGCTTGGTGGCCGCCGTCGCCGCCAGAATGTCGGTTTTGCCGCCAGGTCCGGGGGTGAATTCGGAGGCGATGCCATCGCCACCACCAGAGAGGTTGAGTTGCGCGCCGCTCTTTACAATACTGTTCGCCGCATCCAGGCGAATAGCCTTCTCCGGCGCCTTTTCGACGTTATACAGCGTCGAGTCGAGGGTTTTTGTCTGCGGGTTGAAATAGGAAGACTTGAACTGCCAATAACGACCCGACTGATCGGTCTGGCCAAACAGCAGAGTCTGGTCGGCAGCAACTGATGTCACGCTATTCTCATTAAGCGTCACTGCCCCCCCTGGCGCACTGAAAGCGATCTCACCCAGCGGCGCCGTGACCGTGCCCGAATGAACAATATTTTTTGCCGCAAACTCAAGTCGGCCAGCCGCAGCCAACGAAGCACCGGCAGCCGAACCTGCTGCCCGGCTTATTTCGATACGCCCCGCCGGGTCGGCGCTAAGATCAACACGGTAGTCGCTGTAGGTGGATGGTGACAATCGCGCCGCCGCAAAGAGTACGGCGCCGGAAGCGGTCATCTGACCACTGAAATTCCGCCCGCCAGTGCGGTTGGCGGCGGTATTGGCGGTACTGTCAAAATGAATCTCACCACCACTAATGAACTCGGTCAGCGCAAAGCCGTTCCAGGTAAAGTTGCCACTGACCCCGACATCAAGGGCCCTGAAAGTCGCTACGGCCGCACCGCTATCGGCGCTGACAACGGGCACCCCGGCCGGCGAATGATTGCCGATCTGGAGGGCCGCTGCGGACAATGCAATCCGCGTTGCATCATCGACGGCGGAGAACTTCGGCGCGCTCAAACGCAACTGATTATTGACTGTTGCGTTAATGTTACCGGCAAAGCGAATCTCGTCCTGAGCGCTCAGGTACAAGGAGCCAAACCCGGCTGTAGTCAGTGATGCGAGATCAAGTGTTGCCTTGCCGTTGTAATCAGCTGATGCCAGGGTGCGAGTACCAGCCAGATATTCAGCCGTCTCAGTTGCATTCAAACGCCACTGCAGTGGCTGCTCTCCCGTCGCCTGCTGCAAAGTCAGCTGCCGCCGCGCCGAAATCATTGAGGCTGGCAGTTCCGTATTTTCCCAAGTATCGTTGAGAAACAGTTCATTAAGGTTGAGGGAGAATATGCCCCCCGGAGCGCCTTGCTTGCCTTTCGCCGAATAAGAACCATCAAGCAACATCCCCTCGCGAGCCGCCAGGATGATCTGGCCGCCAGCACTGCCAACTGTCCTCAAAGGGTAGCTCAGACCACCGTTACTGGTCGCCGTTGCTGCATTCAACTGGTCTTCGGCACCAGCAACATCAATCACAGATCCTTTCGCCGTAACCAGGTAGCCGAGGCCGGCATTGATCTCGACCTTGCCACCAGCCAAAACCTCACCCTTGTAGCGCCGCTGCTCGCGCAGCGCGTCTGCAGCAACGCCCGCATCAAGTGCTCGTCGCGTTTTTTCGCTGAGTACGGTCGAACCACTGGCCAACACTCTACTGTTGGGCCCAAGGTAAATCGATTCGGCCTGTTTGGCTTCGGAGTAAGTTATTGGCACCTTGTTATAGGGTTCATCCCCCCGGACAGCCGGCCGACTCAATTTGATGCTGCCAGCCGGCGCTTCCAGCGTGCCGAGCATCGTTAACTGTGCCCAGGATTCAAGATTAATACTGCCCTGCGGCGAAACACCCAGGTATGCACCCTCGCCCACCACCAGGTCGCCATAAGTCAGGCTACGCGTCGCCAGCGCCAGTTTAGTCGGCGAGCTACGGCGGTCGGTTGGCAGGACGACCTCACGGGCAAAACTCGCCAAGTCACTACCGCTCGCCTTGCGCCGTGAGGCAGGCAAGCCGAACAGCGACCAGTTGATCGGCTGTGGCGCAATCTGCGTCCCGTCCTTGACCGTCACACCGTCACGCCCAACCAGCTTGAAATCGTAGAAACCACCGGCATTGAAGAAGTCTGCGGTCAACGCCACGCCAACCTGGTTTTCGGCCAGGCGACGAATTCGCGACCAATCCTGGCTGTCCGAGCTAAAGCCCTCACCGAGCAAGACATGTGAAGTGTTGATTTCCAGCGAACCACCACTGTTAAGCCCGTAGCCGGCAAGCCGGCCATTCATGAAAATACTGGCATCACGACGATCCAGGTCCTCGGTCGCCTCAAAGCCACCGCTCCTGCTAACGCCACCGCTAGTTAGTACTATCCCGCCCGCATTGCCAGCTTCGATCTTGCCATTGCGGGCAACCAGTGCACCACCCGAAACATTCAGCTCGCTGCCGGAGCGCAGATCGATGTCGTGGGCCGAGACAAGGCTGATTTTCCCGCCGTTGATAGCTTTAACTTTCTGGTTTTTCTCGTGGCGATCAACATAGTCGTTAACCCACTGACCTGCGGTGGACAAGCGTGCATCGCGATCGACAATCAGTGTCGAATACTCGGCATCCCTCAAGATTGGGAACAGCCCACTCGCCAGGCTCATGTCGCGTGTGGTCAAACTGATCTTGCCACTCGGCGCGCTGATCTTGCCCGCCACGTAAACCTGCCGCCCGGACAGATTCAACTCGCCACCGGGCGCGAGATTTAATGCGACATCGGCGCCAACGTCGATACGACCATCGCTACGAATATCAAAACGGGAAAATCCGTTATCAACCAGAGATTGCGAGAGCTCCAGACGTGGGCCGGCCAAATCACCCGCTTCAAGCCCTGCTGTCGTATTGGCTGCCGCTTTGACGAAAGCAATTTGCGCTTCGCTATAGGCGCGCAACTTCTCTTCTTCGGTCGCGTTTTCACGATCATCCAGCGCAAAGTGTTGGCCGGCATCGCGAATAATCAGCTTGCCCCCCAAGGGCACTGCGTAATGGTCGGCCGAAGGGTCGCCAATTTTGCGTTGCTTGCTTCCGCGTGTGGTTTTTGCGACTAAATTGCCGTCGACCGCAAGACTGTGGCCGGTCAGTTCGATGCTGCCCGCACTCCGCCCTTCGTAGTAATCAGCCAGCTTGCGACTAATGTTCTTGATACCGTAGTAGATCGCCGAACTGGGCGCATCGTTGAGACGATAGCTTTTGCCGCCAATGGAGAGCACTCGGCTTTCCGTGACCCGACCACCGGCATAGTTAACCCCGCCGCCGGATACGTTCAGTTCGGCATCTTTCTTGATAACGATGCCACCGGTTGTCTGCAGTGAAATCGAACCGCCTGGGGCAGCCTTTTCGTTAATCGTCTGCCCAACCTTACCAAACCAACCGGAAAGATCGGCAATTTTGACGGGGTCGCGGAGGTCCACCCAAGCCGTTTTGCCGCGCAACTTGCTGAACCGCTGCACCGTATTATTGGCGAACTCATCGCCACGCAATTCGACCTCGACGAAAAGATCACTGACTTTTTTGAACTCGGTGACCCCTGACACGTCGAGTTTCGCGCCATCACCGACATAAATACCGACGCCGCTATTAGGCTTGGCGCTTGATTGCGACGGGATGACTGGATCACCAATAAAGCTATTCTCAACGGCAAAAGAATCACTCGCCAAAAAGCGAATCCGCCCGCCATGGGCAATTAGTTGTGCCCCAGCCGCACCATTTCCTTCAATGATCACTTGCCTGGCGATGGCATCGATCGACGAAGCAACAAATGTCTGATCGGCTGCAATGGTTTTCCCGCTGCTACCATCGAGGGCCACCTCGGTAAGGCTGTTCGCGCCGATAGTCAGATTACCGCCAGCATGTCCGACGATAAAGGCCGGTTCCTCACTCTTGTTAGTGGGGTTATAGGAATAACCATCAACGTAAACCACGCCTTCGCTGTTGATTTTGCGATGCCCGGAAATAACCGGTGGCTCATCATCTACAGCCAGCCCTGAATCTGCCACCTGATCGCGGGCGATAAGGCGAATCGAGCCGTTCGAGGTCACTGAAGTACTTGTCCACAGCGTACCCAGTTGGTTAATGTTGTAGCCGACCAGTGAAATATTGCCCAAGCCGGCCAGAATACTTCCCGTATTGGTAATTGTGCCGTGGTCGACGACGCCCCAGTGGTTGGTATCCCAGCTCTTGACGACGTATAGCGGATTGACCTCGGCCATAAAACCACGCAGGCCAGCTGTGAAAGGTGGTTTTAGATAGACATCGGCACCGGCCGCCAGCAGGGTCTGCCCGGTCGGTGTCGAGATTGTGCCACCCTGTACGATGCGGCCACCAACCAGCAAGACAAAACCATTATCCACGCTGGTAGCTATTCTTGCTCCCGCCGCTACCTCGACCGTGGCGGCATTGAACGCTGCCTGGGCAACGGCGCTCTTGCTTGCGTATTCCGTCGAAACGGCCGCCGTGTATTGCTTCTTTGAGAGATAAAAAGCCCTTGTGCCAACCTCGGTCTGATTAACATAGTCCATCCCGAAGATGCCGTTGGTAACCAGCGTCGGGCTGACCCCCAGCGCCGAAGCAACAAAATTGGCCGCCTGCACGTTGGCATTAGCACCAAAGCGAATACCCCGCTCGTTGACCAAGAAGAATTGCCCGGTTGCCTTAAGTACGCCGTCGATGACGGAACGCCCGGCCAGATTAAGGACACTGCCGTCGACAGCCGTACGGTCGGGATCGTAAACATAGTTATAGACAACAGAACCAGAGGAGGGCTGAACGAACTCGACCGTCTTGCCATAGCCAACGTTAAAACCATTCAGCCAATCGATTTCCGCCTTGCTACCGCGCTGGTTGATGGTCAGCCGGTCGGTCTCGATCGGGCCAGAAACCAGCATCGTCGAGCCATTGAGATTGACTGCCTTGGTCGCGTTAACGATGCCTTTCTGGTTGACTGCCAGTGCCGCCAGGGTAACCACCCCGCCGCTACCGGCATCGATACGGCCGATGTTTGTGGCGCTGCCATCAAGGTTGACGGTATTGCCGATGGTGTCCTTGGTAGTAAACGACTGCGTTTCGACCAGCAAACCCCGGAGTGATGGATCATCGGGAACGGTCAACACGACCTTGCCGCCAGCGGCGAGAATCGCCTCGGCCCCGCCCCCCTGAATCAAACCAAGATTTTCCACCGTCTTCGGGGCCAACAGGACAACCCGTCCTCCCGTTGGAGTGGCAATCCGCGCCCCGGCATCGACCGTGACAAATCCGGCGTTGAACTGAGTTGACGAACCATCCCAGGTGAACGCCAGGCTATCGCCGCGAGCGGTCGGCAAGCCGCTGTTCAGCAGCTTATTGAGCATACTTTCGGAAAGACTCAGCGCCGAGGCCACCAGGCCACCCACATTCACCTGCGAACCAGCACCAAACAAAATGCCGTTCTGGTTGATCAGGTACACTTGGCCGTTGGCATTGAGCTGCCCCATGATCACGCTCGGGTCTGCATCCCAAATACGGTTCAAGACGCGTGAGGTGGCATCCGGCTGAACGAAGTTCACCGACGCATCGCTACCGATATTGAATTTTGCCCAGTTGAGACCCAGCGTACGACCCGGCGTTGTGATCGTCATCGTGTTTCCAACAACCGATGGCGCCCCACCGAGCACACTTCCCGAGAAGACAAATGGCCGATTGGAAGAAGGCACCGGCAGCGCATTCGGCACCGGGACGGAGGGCGCGGCGAGAGCGCTCGATGCACTAACCACCGCCAGCGCCAGCACTGCGGCGCTCAGCCGGCGCGACCGCTTCTTGCCGCGACCGCGAACATTTTCTGCCACCGGTACCCAGGCATTGCGTTCAGCGTTGAAGACGAGACGATAGATATTACAGTTCACAATAACCTCTTGCCCTGTTGCTTCGGCACTCAAAACTCATAACCGAGCCTCACATGCACTCGCCTTGACCCACGCTCGGTTCGCGGCCCATCCTGCAACGCCTGAGCCACGTCCATGACGAATAATGGCCCGCCCTTGCGGCCTTTGAAGTTCAACCCCAGCCCGGCGCTAGCCAACGAGAAGTCAGCTACCTGGCCAGGTAATGGTTCGTTCAACCAGACACGCCCCCCTTCAACAAAGCCAACGACACGCAAGTTGCTACCGGCAAACTCGACCAGCGTCGGTGTTCGTAACTCGGAGCGCAGACGCCAGCCGACATCGCCAGCCACTTCGCCTTCGTAATAACCCCGCACGCTATCCATGCCACCCGCCAGAATCATTTCTGGCGAGACCAGTGGTTGCCCGCTAATCTGGAAATCGAGCTTCGCCATTCCCTCCCAGCCGAACAACCGATGCGAATAGCCAACGTCGCCACGGAAGATTGAGAAGCCAGGACGGGCGTGGGCCCGGCGACAAGCAAACTGTTCCATCTGCACGCCCTGGCAATCGACATCGCGCGGATTCGAATTCAGATTGACCACCAAACCAAGATTGCCGGTGAGGTCACCCGATTCGCCAAAATTACTGAAGGTGTATTGCGCCACCAGCGGGGAATAGCGCAGCGGTGTTTCCTTGCGGTCAGCACCGAG
>Ga0136636_10001884_pt1 | contig 12402 bp, 11 predicted proteins | sample AntDrymUQ8522106_2_FD_104653 | JGI IMG/M metagenome (GOLD analysis project Ga0136636, IMG submission 104653) | Polar desert sand microbial communities from Dry Valleys, Antarctica - metaG UQ852 (21.06) | ecosystem: Environmental > Terrestrial > Soil > Desert | place: Antarctica: Dry Valley... | reverse complement strand
CTGGCGGGCATCTTCGGCCTCGCGGGCGGCGCGCCTGGCGGTCAGCTCTTCTTCTTGGCGGCGCAGCAACTCGGCTTGGCGACTCGCATCTTCCCCGCGACGGACCAGCTCCTCGGTATCGACCACTGGCTCAGCAGGCGCCGACTCGGGCGCGGCCACCGGCTCGTCGTCGCGCTTGATGAAGGTGCGCTTTTTGCGCACTTCCACCTGTATCGTGCGTGCACGCCCGGTGGCATCGGCCTGCTTGATCTCACTGGTGGACTTCTTCACCAATGTGATCTTCTTGCGCTCGCCGCTGGCCGTGCCATGGCTGGCCTTGAGGTGACCCAGCAGCTTTTGCTTGTCGGACTCGGAGACCGGATCGGTCCCCGCAGCTTTGGGCACGCCGGCAGCAGAGAGTTGCTCCAGCAGTTGGGAGGTGGGCTTGTTCAGCTCGGCAGCCAATTCGGCGACGGTGGTACTTGTCATAGGGTCTTTTCTCCGCTGGGGTCTCCGCTGTTCAGGTGGTGGGTTGCGCATCGTCACCGGCGAACCAGTGGGCGCGGGCCAGCATGATCAGCTTGGTCGCCTCTTCGGGCGCCTGGCCTGTGATATCGGTCAGCTCGTCGGTGGCCAGATCGGCCAGATCGTCGCGAGAATGCACGCCAGCCTGTGCCAGTTTGGCCATCAGTTCGGGGGTCACACCCTCCAGGTCTCGAAGCTCCTGCGACGCGGCTTCAACCTCTTCCTCATGGGCAATTTCCATGGTCAGCAGGGCGTCTTTGGCGCGGGCACGCAGCTCGTTGACCGTGTCTTCGTCGAACGACTCGATCTCCAGCATTTCCTGCAGTGGCACGTAGGCCACTTCTTCCAGGCTGGCGAAGCCTTCTTCAATCAGGATGTCGGCGATTTCCTGGTCCACATCGAGTTTGGCCATGAACACCGCACGGATGCCGTCGGCCTCTGCGGCCTGTTTCTGCGCCGACTCGTCGGCGGTCATGATGTTGATGCGCCAGCCGGTGAGCTCAGAAGCCAGACGGACGTTCTGCCCGCCACGCCCGATGGCAATCGCCAGATTTTCTTCGTCGACCACCACGTCCATCGCGTGGCGCTCTTCATCGACCACGATGGAAGAGACGTTGGCCGGAGCCAGCGCGCCGATCACAAACTGCGCTGGGTCTTCGCTCCACAGCACGATGTCCACCCGCTCACCAGCCAACTCGTTGGTGACACCGGTCACACGCGAACCGCGCACACCGACACAGGTACCGATCGGGTCGATCCGCTTGTCGTAGGAGAGCACGGCAATCTTGGCTCGCGAACCTGCATCGCGGGCGCAGGCTTTGATCTCCAGCAGGCCCTGCTCGATCTCAGGCACTTCCTGGCGGAACAGCTCCATCATGAATGGAGGCGCCGAGCGCGACAACAAAATGGGCGCGCCGCGCAGCGTGAGGTCGACCTCCATGATCATGGCGCGCACCCGATCACCGGTGCGGAAGTTCTCCTTGGGGATCATCTCGCTGCGACGCAGGCGGCCCTCAACGCGCCCGCTCTCGACGATCAGATCGCCCTTGTCCATGCGCTTGACCGTGCCGACAAAAATCTTGTCGCCGCGCGACATGAAATCGTTGAGCAACATCTCGCGCTCGGCGTCCCGGATCTTCTGCAGGATCACCTGCTTGGCCGCCATGGCACCGATGCGGCCGATCGTCACGCTGTCGACCGGCTTCTCGATGAAGTCGCCCTCTTCGATGTCGGCGAGCTCCTCGCGCGCATCTGTGAGCAGCTCTTCCGCATCCGGATTTTGCAAGCCGGCCTCGTCGGGCACCACCAGCCAGCGGCGGAAGGTGTCGTAGGCGCCGGTGTCGGGGTCAATCGCCACGCGAATGTCGACCTCACCTTTGTGTAGTTTTTTGGTGGCCGAAGCCAACGCCAGCTCCACCGCGCCGAGCACGACATCGCGCTCCACGTTTTTCTCGCGGGAGATGGCATCAATCAACATCAACATTTCGCGGTTCATTTCACTCGCCAACCTTTCCGTGTGTCTTCTTGGAAATCACAATTCTTGCTCTTCAGGCACTGGGCCCCGCCGCGGCGCGGCCTTTGAAACTCACAATCGGCGCCAGACGCGCCTGCTGCACATCGTCCAGCACAAAATCAAGGGCCTGCAAAGGTGCGGACACGCGCTTCTTGCTGACACGCTGGCCCGGCTTGGGCTCGGGCTCATCACTCCAGACCAGGCGCCACTGCACACCATTCTCGGCGCGCTCCAGCGTGCCGCGGAACTTCTTGCGGCTGGCCGAGACTTCGGTACCGGTCACGCCGATCCGCGCCTTGAGGGTGATGTCCACCACCTGCCCAACGAAGCGAACGTAATCCTGCTCGCGCCGCAGCGGCCTGTCGATACCGGGCGACCCAACTTCCAGACGCCTGTATTCCAAGCCCTCCACCTCCAGCAGATACTGCAGCTGGCGGGTAATTTTTTCGCAATCCTCGACCGTCACAAACCGCTCCGGGGCCACTTCGCCTGGCGCTGGGGGCTGCCATGGCCAGTCGATCGTGACGCGCAACATTCCACTGGCGGAACGCTCAAGGTCCACCAGGTCAAAACCCAGTCCGGTGACGGTTTGCTCGACGGTTTGTTGCCAGGCCATTCGGTAGAGGTCTTCGGTCCCAATCGGGGCGGTGTTGCGTGCACCTCGGCGACATCCCAAAGGCACTCGCCATTAAAAACGTTCGGCCAAAAAAAATGGGCCGGTAGTTACCCGCCCAATTGGTCGTGAAGCCAGCATTATAGCCCGGGAAACAGGCCCCGGCAATCTCCTGATCTCGGCCGAAGAGGGGTGATCGCTCAGATGCCCAGCACCCACTGGATGAGATTTTTGGCCAGAAAACCCAGCATGCCAAACGACAGCACCAGAAACAGAATGAAGGTGCCGAACTTGCCCGCCTTCGACTCCCGGGCCAAATTGAACACGATGAACATCATGTACAGAATGAAGGCACCGACGCCGAAAGTCAGGCCGAACTGGGCGATCTTCGCTTCGGTGTAGCCGAACAGGGTGACTTCCATCATCGTGCCTCAGCGGGTGGACGAGCCACTGGCGGGCAGACTGGTGAGATCGCGGTAAGCGTGCCAGCTGGCATGGGCAATCCACGGGACGATCACGATCAGGCCCACCAACGCAGTCGCCATGCCCAAGCCGACCAGCAGCACGATCAGCACGGCCCAGGCAACCATCGGCCCCGGGTGGTCGGCTACCGCGCGCCAGCTCGCCTTTACCGCAGCCATGACCGAAGCGCGGGTATCCACCAGCATCGGCAGTGCCACCACCGTTGAGGCAAACACCGGCGCCGCCAGCAAGGCGCCGAGCAACAGCCAGGCTTCAAACAGGCCGACTTCTTGCACCAACACCACCTCGCGCAGGAAATCGGCCGGCTTCTGGATCGGCACTGGCGACCAGAGCGTGATCAGCCCGGCCGAGGTCAGCACCCAGCCGGTCCCCGCCAAACCCAGCAGCAAGCCGAAAATCACCAACCGCCGGTCCCCCGAGCGCCAGAGGGAAACCACCTCGGCCATGCCCACGCGTCGCCCGCTTTCCAGGGCGCGACTTACCTGATAGAGGCCGGTGGCCAATATTGGAGCGACGATCAGAAAGCCGGAAAACGCGCCGGCGAGCAGCCAGAATCTATCGCCTGCCGCCCAGAGCAACAGCGCGCCAAAAGCGGTCAGCAGAAAGCCATGGAACAGGCCGGGCAAGGGATTTCGCCGCAAATCGGACCACCCCAACGCCAGCCAGCGCGCTGGGGAGGCCAGGCTCACTGGCGGGGGCGCAGCAACGGAAGGAGTAGCGAAGGGATGGGGTGCGGGGCTCATGGCAAAGGTTTGAGCGACTGCGAGCAGGCTAGCCACGGTTTATTGCGGTGACACGGCCCGTGGGGCGTGTCAAAGATCAAGCACTCTTTTGGGTAGCAAGGGTGAAGCCGGACGATAACGCAAGCGAGTCAGCCCCCGTGTCGGCAAAGACGCCGCGCCATGGGATGCCCATGAGGGCCGAGCCCTCAGACGGCGGCTTGCACCAGGGTGCGGGTGTAGGGATGCTGTGGCGCTGCGAGCACCTGCTCAACCGCGCCGCGCTCAATCACCGCGCCGTCTTTCATCACCAGCACCTCGTGGGCCATAGCGCGGATCACATTGACATCGTGGGTAATGAACAAATAACTGAGCCCGCGCTCGCGCTGCAAGCGCTGCAGCAGAGCCAGCACCTGTTTTTGCACCGTTACATCGAGCGCACTGGTGGGCTCATCCAGCACCAGCAGCTCGGGGTTGACGATCAGGGCCCGCGCGATCGCCAGGCGCTGGCGCTGGCCACCTGAGAATTCATGCGGGTAGCGCTGCAGCCAGCCGCTGCCTTGGCCGGGATCGTCCACCAGCCCCACATCCGCCAGCGCTGCGATCACCCGTCCGCGGCGTTCGTCAGCCGTGCAATGCGGCTGGTGAACCAGCAGACCCTCGCCCACAATCTGCTCGACCGTCAGGCGCGGGGACAGCGAGGAAAAAGGGTCTTGAAACACCACCTGGATGCGCTGGCGCAGCGCTTTTGCCTGGCCGCTGCGCCGCGCCGCGTGCCAGTCGGTGCCCGCCACTTGCAGGCTGCCCTGGAACGGCAGCAGCCCCAGCACCGCCAGCGCCAGCGTGGACTTGCCCGAGCCCGATTCACCGATCACGCCCAGCGTCTGCCCTGGCGCAATGTCCAGGTCGGCGCCCTGCACTGCCACAAACTCGCCCTTTTTGAACCAGCCGCGAAGACCGGGCACAGGCACCGGGTAACTGACCTGCAAACCGCGTGCGCTGAGCACCGGCTCGCCAGCAACAGGCGGTACCTCGGCCAGATCGCGCTCGGGTTTGCTCGCCAACAGCTTGGCCGTGTAAGCATGTTGCGGATCGGTAAACACGCGCGCCACATCGCCGGTTTCCACCAAGCGCCCACGCTCCATCACCGCGATGCGGCTGGCGAAACGGCGGACCAGGTTGAGGTCGTGTGTGATCAGCAGCACCGCCATGCCGTGCTGGCGCTGCAGATCGCTCAGAAGGTCCAGGATTTGGCCGCGCAGGCTGACGTCCAGTGCGGTGGTGGGTTCGTCGGCCAGCAGCAGTTTCGGTGCACTGGCCAGTGCCATGGCGATCATCGCGCGCTGGCGCTGGCCGCCGCTGAGTTGGTGCGGATAGGCCTGAGCCCGGCGGGCTGGCTCGGGAATGCCGGTGGAAGCCAGCAGCTCCACGCTCGCGGCCTGCGCCTGGCGAGGCGTCAGGCCTTTCTTGAGCTGCAACACCTCGCCAATCTGCGCGCCCACGGTGTAGAGCGGGTTGAGCGCGGTCATTGGCTCCTGGAAAATAACGGCCACCTCGTCACCTCGAACGCCGCGCAACTGGCGTTCGCTCATCTGCAGCAAATCGCGGCCTTCGAGCAACGCCGAGCCCGATACGTCGGCGTTTTGCACCAGGCGCAGCAAGGACAGCGCCGAGACCGATTTGCCCGACCCCGACTCACCCACAAGGGCCAGCCGCTCGCCAGCGGCGATCTCGAAATCAATGCCATGCACCACGTCTTGGCCGCCGAACCCCACGCGCAGATTGCGGACTTCAAGCAACGCTCTCATTTGTCTTGCTTTCGAGGATCAAGCGCGTCACGCAGCGCATCGCCCATGAAGGTCAGCAGGAGCAGCGTGATCACCAGCACCGCAAAGGTGGACATGGAAATCCACCATGCGTCGATGTTGTTTTTGCCCTGGCTGAGCAGCTCGCCCAGAGAGGGTGTGCCCGGCGGCACGCCCAAACCCAGAAAGTCCAGCGAGGTCAAGGCAAGAATGGCAGCACTCATGCGAAACGGCAAGAAGGTGACCACCGGTGTGAGGCTGTTGGGCAGCACATGGCGCCAGATGATCTGCCCGTTGCTCAGGCCCATGGCGCGTGCCGAGCGCACATAGTCCATCTGGCGGTTGCGCAGGAACTCGGCGCGCACATAGTCCGACAGGCCCATCCAGCCGAACAGGCTGAGCAACACCAGCAGCAGACCGATGCTCGGCGCAAACACCGCCGAGAAGATGATCAGCAGATACAGCTCGGGCATGGCCCCCCAGACCTCGATGAAGCGCTGAAACGCCAAGTCGGTCTTGCCGCCAAAGAAGCCCTGAATGGCGCCGGTGATCACCCCCAGCAGCACGCCGGTAAAAGTGAGGGCCAAGCCAAACAACACGCTGACCCGAAAGCCGTAGATCAGCTGCGCCAGCAGGTCGCGCCCGCGGTCGTCGGTACCGAACCAGTTCTCGGCTGTGGGCGCCGACGGATGGGGCGACTTGGCAAAGTAGTTCAGCGTTTTGGGCCCGTAGGGGTTGGGCGCGTAAACCGCCCAGTTGTCGCCAACCGTGATGCGCTCGCGGATGAACGGGTCCAGGAAATCGGTGTTGCTTTCGAAGTCTCCACCGAACACGGTTTCGGGGTAGTCGTTGACGAGCGGAAAGTAGGTCTGCCCTTCGTAACGCACCACCAGCGGCCGGTCGCTCGACAGCACATCGGCGAACAGGCTGGCCACCACCAGCACACAAAAAATGATCAGGCTCCAGAAGCCTAGGCGATTGCGCTTGAAGCGCTGCCAGGCGCGGCGCGAAGGGCTGAGCGAAGGGCTGAGTGAAGGGGCGGCAGGCGCGGCAGGAGTGCTCAATCAAACCTCACACGCGGATCAACCCAGACATAGCAAAGGTCTGAAATGAGTTTGGTCACCAGACCGATCAAGGTGAACAGGAACAGGGTGCCCATCACCACCGGGTAGTCGCGCCGAATCACGCTCTCAAAGCTCAGCAGACCCAGGCCATCGAGCGAGAACAGGGTTTCGATCAACAGCGAGCCAGCAAAAAACGCACCGATGAAGGCGGCGGGAAAACCGGTGACGATGGGAATGAGCGCGTTGCGAAACACATGCTTCCACATCACCTGCCGATCGCTCAGACCCTTGGCTCGCGCGGTGGTCACGTACTGCTTTCGGATCTCTTCAAGAAAGGCATTTTTGGTCAGCATGGTGGTGACCGCAAAACTGCCGAGCACCATGGCGATCACTGGCAATGTGATGTGCCAGAGGTAATCGACGATGCGCGCCCCCCAGGTGAGCTCTTCCCAGTTTGACGACGTCAGGCCGCGCAGCGGGAACCACTGCAACTGCCCGCCAAAAATCACGAGCAACGCCACGCCGAGCACAAACCCGGGGATCGCGTAGCCCACCAACACCAGCAAAGTGGTGACCAGATCGAAGCGCGTACCGGAGCGCACCGCCTTGGCCACACCCAGCGGCACAGCCACGAGGTAGCTGATGAAAAAGGTCCACAACCCCAAGCTGATCGACACCGGCAGCTTTTCGATCACCAGCTCTGAGACCGCCTTGTTCTGGAAAAAGCTGGTGCCCAGATCGAAGCGCGCGAACTGGCCCAGCATCTGGATAAAACGCTCGTGCGCTGGTTTGTCAAAGCCATACAGAGCCTTGATCTGCTCCAGCCGCTGCGGGTCCACGCCCTGCGCGCCCCGGTACACCGAACCGCCCTCAGCACCGATCCCCCCGCCGGTCCGCGCTTCGGCCAGATACTGTTCCACCGGCCCACCCGGCACAAACTGAATCACCACAAAGGTCAGCAGCAAGACGCCGAACAGCGTCGGGATCATGAGCAGCAAGCGCTTGAGGATGTAGATCCACATGATCAGTCAACCTTCCCAAAGAGGTTGTGGATAGCGCGCGCGCCAGCAGCGCCAATGGCGCGCGTGTCTTCAACCCAGAACGCCGCCGATCTGGCTCTGCCGGTCGGCCAGCGTTGCCCCCTTGAGGGAGTCGCCCGAAGCGCGGCGGGGGTGGTCATTTCGTGCTCCACCATGTGTTGATTGCCCAGGTCTCGCCTGGCGCATAGGGTGGCATGGTCGCGGGGCGCGCCAGCCGTGAGGTGTTGTAAACCATGCGGTGGGTAGTGGCCGACCACTGCGGCACGAGATAGTGGCCGCTGGTGATCATCCGGTCCAGTGCGCGGCAGGCAGCCAGAAAGGCGGGTCGGGTCGTTGCTGCGGTCATCTGGGTCAGCACCGCGTCCGTCGCCGGGCTGCTAACGCCGGCCAGGTTGCCTGAGTCGTTGGTCTTGGCAGCAGTGCTGCCAAACAGGTCGGCGTACTCCGAGCCGGGATTGTTGGTGCCACCAAAGGCGATCGAGATGATGTCGTAGTCAAACGTGCGCAGACGCTGCTGGTACAGCGCGAAATCGACTGGCCGGAACTTGAGCTCGATGCCCAGTCGCTCTAAGTTGCGCGCCCACGGCGTGACCACGCGCGCGCCAGCCTCGTTGCTGTCGAGGTACTCCAATACCATCGCCCGGCCATTGGCATCGCGCAGTTTGCCACCCTGAACGGACCAGCCCGCTTCGCGCAGCAGTGCCTGGCCACGCCGCAGGTTGTCCCTCAGCGAACTGTCGCCATCGGTGCGCGGCGGCTGCAGCATGGGGCCGAACACCACCGCTGGCAACTCAGCACGCCAGGGTTCGAGCAAGGCCAACTCTTGCGGCGATGGCAGCCCCTGGGCCGAGCAATCGGTGTTGCCAAACAGACCTTGCACCCGTTGGTAGGCGCCGTAAAACATCTGCCGGTTCATCCACTCGTAATCCAGCGCCAGCGCCAGCGCCTCGCGCACGCGCAGATCGTCCAGCGGCGGCCGACGGGTGTTGAGCACATAGCTCTGAAAGCCGGTGGGGAGCTTGTGCTGAAGCTCCACCTTGAGCAGCTCGCCCGAGTCGAAGCGCTTGCCACTGACACGGCGGGCCCAGTCGCCTGCCGAGAAAAAGCGCATCAGGTCGAATTCGCCTGCCTTGAGCGCTTCCAGCCGCGCGGTGTTGTCGCGGTAAATCTTGACCAGCACGCGGTCGAAATTGGCGCTGCCCCGCTTCACGGGCAGGTCGCGCGCCCAGTAGTTCGGATCGCGCACATAGGTGATGTCGCGGCCAAACCGCACCGGGCCAACTTTGTAAGGGCCGCTGCCAATCGGCACGTCCATCACCACCTGATCGAAGGTCTTGCGCAGCCCGGTCTTGGGGTCGATTTCGTTGCCCCAGGCGCGGCTGAACACCGGCAGCCCGCCGACGGTGAGCGGCAGCTCGCGGTTGGGCTTCTTGAAGCGGTAGCGCACCGTGCGCTCGTTGATCACGTCCAGCCCGGCCACGTCTTGCAGGATGGTTTTGTAGGCGGGCGAGGTGTGTGGCCCCATCAGGATGTCGAAGCTGTGCCTCACATCGGCTGCCAGCACCGGATCGCCGTTGTGAAAGCGCGCCTCAGGGCGCAGTCGGAAGGTGGCCGAGAGGCCATCGGGCGCGGCGACCACGTCCTCGGCCAGCAGACCGTAGCCGGCGCCGGTTTCGTCAAGTGACCCAGTCAGCAAACTGTCGAACATCAGATCCGACAGATAGGCTGGCGCGCTGCCGCGCAGGGTGAAGGGGTTGTACTTGTCGAAGGTGGAGGTGCGCAGGTTGCTCACCAAGCGGATCTCGCCACCCTTGGGCGCGTCGGGGTTCACATAGTCGAAATGCGCGAATCCCGGCGGGTATTTCAGATCGCCCCACAGCGCATAGCCGTGTGCGCTCCAGACTGGCCCGGCCCACGCCATCCCGGCCGCCAACGCCACGGCGCAAGCCCAGAAGAAGCGCGGTCGGTGGCGGTTGGAGCACATGCGACAATTCTGCTGGAAATTTTTTGGAGATTGAAGAATGGGTTTTCTCACCGGCAAGAAGCTGCTGATCACGGGCGTGTTGTCCAACCGCTCGATCGCCTTCGGCATCGCCAAGGCGTGCCACCAGCAAGGCGCCGAGCTCGCTTTCAGCTATGTGGGTGAGCGTTTCAAGGAACGTATCACCGACTTTGCCGCAGAGTTCGACTCCAAGCTTATCTTCGACTGCGATGTCGGCGATGACGGACAAATTGAGCGCATGTTCAGCGATCTGGCCCAGACCTGGCCCAAGCTTGACGGCTTCGTGCACAGCATCGGCTTTGCCCCGCGCGAAGCGATTGCCGGCGACTTTCTGGATGGCCTGACGCGAGAAAACTTCCGCATTGCGCTCGACATCAGCGCTTACAGCTTCCCAGGCATGGCCAAGGCGGCCCTGCCCTACCTCAACGACCGCGCTGCGCTGCTGACGCTGAGCTACCTCGGCGCGATGCGCATCGTGCCGCACTACAACACCATGGGCCTGGCCAAGGCGAGCCTGGAAGCCTCGGTGCGCTATCTGGCCGAGTCGCTGGGTCCGCGTGGCATGCGGGTCAACGGCATCAGTGCTGGCCCGATCAAGACGCTGGCAGCCAGCGGCATCAAGGACTTCGGCAAGCTGCTGTCCTTCGTGGCCAGCGCCTCGCCGATCCGGCGCAACGTGACCATCGACGAGGTGGGCAACGTGGCAGCCTTCCTGTTGTCCGACCTGGCCTCGGGCGTGACCGCAGAAATCACCTATGTGGATGGCGGCTTCAGCCAGACTGGCGGCATCAGCAAGGACAGCGCCTCTGCGAACTAAGCGGCTGCCGACCGCACACCCTGACTTCAAGCCTTGGCGATCGATGCGCTGGCCTTTCCTAGGTTTCGCAGGTCTCGCACTCAGCGCGGCGCTGAGTTGGACGATCAGTGCGCCGGCCTGGGCTCAGGCGCCCGCGCTGACACTGGCGAATCGATACCACCCCGGGATCGACCTCGGGGCTTACTGGGTCAGCGAGAAGCTCGACGGCGTACGGGCTTACTGGGACGGAAAACAATTGCTCAGCCGCGGTGGGCACCCGATCCACGCGCCGGCCTGGTTCACCCAGGGCTGGCCCGCCGAGCCAGCCGACGGCGAGCTGTGGGCCGGCCGCGGTGGCTTTCAGCAGGCTGTCTCGACAGTGCGACGGCAAACGCCGGACGACGCTGGCTGGCGCAAGATCCGCTTCATGGTGTTCGATCTGCCCGCCCACCCGGGCGACTTCACGCAGCGCATCGCCGCCTACCGGCTGTGGGTATCGCAACGGCAACAAACCTGGGTGCAGGCGGTGGAACAGACCCGAGCGCCCAGTCACGCCGCCTTGATGCAGCGGCTGCAGGAAACCGATCAGGCGCGCGGCGAAGGGCTGATGCTGCACCGGGGTGATGCGCTGTACCGCGCCGAGCGCAGCGACAACCTGCTCAAGCTCAAGACGCACGAAGACGCCGAGGCCCAGGTGATCGGCCACACGGCAGGACGCGGCAAATACACCGGTATGACCGGCGCACTGAGGGTGCGCAGCGAAGACGGGCGTGAATTCCACATTGGCAGCGGCCTGAGCGATGCCTTGCGGCGCAATCCGCCTGCGGCAGGCACCTGGATCACATACCGCTACCGTGGCCTGAACGACAGCGGCCTGCCCCGCTTTGCGACTTGGCTGCGCGTTCGAACCGACCAGGATTGGCAGTTGCCTGCCAGTTCGACTGAGTCGCCAGCCGGTCCACCGTCAGCAGCCACTCCGCGCTGAGACGAGTCGCAGGGCAGTCGGCGGTCATCAAGCGCCAGCGCTGGCCTTTTTCAAAATCGAGTAAAGCTCGTCCTTGAGCGCCAGCTTTTCTTTTTTCAGCTGCTCGATCTTGATCTGCGTCCCAGGCTCGATTTGGGCCTCTTTTTTTTTGATCACCTGGTCCAGGCTGTTGTGCTTGTCAAACAAGCGGGTGAAGTGGGCGTCGTGGCCTTTGAGCCGGGTGATGAGATCGCGGTATTCAGGAAACATGGGGGAAAATCTCCGATTTGGTGGGGTGATGAAGAGGGTTGGCTGCACGGGCATTGACGCGAGGCACGCCACCGACACCACAACCCTCAGAATCATCTTAAAGCCGCCTCCATCGGAGCGAGTTGACGCAAGTCACACGCCCACGCAGTCGGCGAAGTAGCGCATCACGCCGTCAACACCAGCCTCTTGCACCAAGCCGTGAATGTCTGTCTCAAAGCCAGGGCACTCGCGGGCAAACTCGCGGTTGAACTTGAGGTAGTCCACGATTTTTTTGTTGAACACCTCGCCCGGGATCAACAGCGGAATGCCAGGTGGGTACGGCGTGACCAGACTGGTGGTGATGCGGCCTTCCAGCTCGTCGATCGGCACCCGCTGCGTGGTGCGGTGGGCGATGTGGGCAAAGGCATCGCTGGGCTTCATGGCCGGCAGGTGGTCGCTCAAGTACATCTCGGTGGTCAGGCGCGCGATGTCGTACCTGGCGTACAGCGCATGCACATGCTGGCACAGGTCTCGCAGCCCCATCTGTTCGTAGCGCGGTTGCTTCACGCAGAATTCTGGCATGGTCCGCCACATCGGCTGGTTCTTGGCGTGATCGTCTTTGAACTGCTGTAGCGCGGTCAGCAGCGTGT
>Ga0136636_10001883_pt1 | contig 12402 bp, 10 predicted proteins | sample AntDrymUQ8522106_2_FD_104653 | JGI IMG/M metagenome (GOLD analysis project Ga0136636, IMG submission 104653) | Polar desert sand microbial communities from Dry Valleys, Antarctica - metaG UQ852 (21.06) | ecosystem: Environmental > Terrestrial > Soil > Desert | place: Antarctica: Dry Valley... | reverse complement strand
GGGCCTACCACAAGCAATTCAATCGGTTGTTCTGGATTTTTTTCCTTTAGCCGGATTATAACCCGCAGGATGGCTTCGGTATTTTTTTGGTACCCTAGTGTTGATACATGTATAAACCTGAATGCTGAGGTAGTCTTTACATTTTCCTTATAATAAAAAAGATCCGTATTTACTGTATTGGGGATTTCTTGAAATGGAACCTTGCTTATGTATTTTGAAATTGTTTCTCCAAGGTGCCGACTGTCAGGAAATATAGCATTGGCATTATCAAGAATCTGTTTGGTCAATTTCCAGAACCACTTAGGTTTTTGAAGCGAAGCCGGCATCAAATCCCGGTAATATCCCGTCCAATGTTCCTGTACCACGTAAGGAGTTCCCCATTTTCTGTACATCCAAAGTGCCAAAGTTCCGGCACGCATAGCTACCCCAACCTCCACCAAAATATTTTTTCCTTTATGTAGCTCCCTAAACTTTTTTAACCATTGCCTGCCTAGCCAGGTGTACTGAAAGGTTGAAATGATTTTATTCGGTAATGCCAAACCAATTTTGGGAGGATGATAGTATAAAATGGTTTCTGTTAAATTGCCATTTTGGGTGGTTTCTTCCCGGTGTTTAGGTGTAAGCCTCGCATCTTCGTCCTTAGCAATATAAAAAATATGCAACGGGTAATAGAGCGAAAAAGCCCTGGCTGATCTTTGAATAAAATCCCCTGGGAAAGGGTCAAGAGTGGAAGGATACCAGGATACAATCCATAAAACAACCGGTGCTTTTGTTATTGTCCCTTCGTTTATCTTGCTTTGCATGTTGTTTCTAAAATTCGAAAATAGGCAACCATTCGGGGTTAATGCGTTTAAATTTTTATTTTTTCCATGAAAACCATTATTAATTCCAGTATAGAAGATGCTGTTAAGTGGCTGAATATCAATCAAGTTGTAGCGATACCTACTGAAACAGTTTATGGATTAGCGGGTAATGCTTTAGAAGAAGATGCAGTCTTACAGATTTTCAAAGTAAAAGCAAGACCTCATTTCAATCCACTTATTGTTCATGTAAACGATTGGGCAAAGGTGGCAGCCTATACAAAACACATACCCGAGGCAGCCTTAAAGTTGGCAGAAACCTTTTGCCCGGGTCCATTGACTTTTTTATTATCCAAAAATGAAAGGATTTCCGATTTGGTTACAGCGGGTCATGACAAAGTAGCCATACGCATTCCGGCACATCCGCTCACTCTTCAGCTCCTCCGGCAGCTTGATTTTCCTTTGGCCGCACCAAGTGCTAACCGCTTTGGTTATGTAAGTCCTACAACGGCAGGGCATGTAATGGAAGGGTTAAGCGGACTGATTCCATATATACTCGATGGTGGGCCTTGTAAGGTAGGGCTGGAGAGTACGATTGTAGATTTTGAAGGGGAAGATGTTATCATTCGTCGTAATGGGGGAGTTTCTATCGAAAAAATAGAAGCGCTTCTTGGTAAGAAAATTTTAAAAAAAACTGATGATATTGAACACCCGGTGGCTCCCGGCATGTTAAAAAGTCATTACGCCACCACCACCCCGTTGTATAGGGGCAAATTAGAAGATCTTATCCAGCGCTTTCCCGGTAAATCGGTAGTACTTCTTGAATTTGGTAAGCCAATTTCGGGCAATTATTCTAATCGTTTAAATCTTTCAGCATCAGGCGACCTTGAAGAAGCGGCCCGAAAATTATTTAGCCTGATGCGTGAGGCAGATGCCTGTGGTGCTGACTGTATTTTATGCCCTTATTTACCCAACACGGGCTTGGGTATAGCCATCAACGATCGTTTACAAAGAGCGCAGTTTATTGAAGTGTAGATTTGCTTGTTTAAAAAAAAGTTACTTAGTATTAGATAAACCATTATTACGAAGTGCTTCTGCAATCAGTCCATCTTCATCCCAACCTTTGTCTTGCGCAACTCCATAACTTTTCATATCAGCCTGAATGGTACTTTCCAGTTCTTCAATTAGTTCTTTAGCAGTGTGTATGTACAAATTTTTATCGCGTATGGCGGCGAGTGTCTTTAGGTTATATTCATCATTACGTAAAAAAGTACGGGATGCACGTTGTGCATTATAAGATCGGTAACCCAAAAATTTCAATGCATCAACCCCAACCCTAATGGAGGTATCAAGGGTTTCACGGTACACATGCAGCATGCCTGCATTCATCAGGTCGTATGTATCTACACGGTTAGTTGCTCTTACCAGCATGCGTAAGTGGGGAAAATGTTTTTTTACCGTTTCTACGAGGGCTAACCTTTTCTCATTATCGTCAATGGCAATAATGAGGATTTTTGCCTGACCCGCACCCGCTGCTTTTAAAAGATCGTAACGTGTGGCATCACCATAAAATACTTTAAACCCAAGTTTACGTAACAAATCCACCCTGTCGCTGTTTATTTCGAGGATGGTGGTTCCAATATTATGTGCCCTTAAAAATCGCCCGGTAGTATTCCCAAAATGTCCAAACCCAGCAATTATAACCGGATTGCTTTCATTCATTACGTCGGCTTCTCTTTCATCTTCCTCCTCAAGTGTTCCAAATTTCGGTTGAATAAATTTCTCATTTACCAATAAAAATAAGGGAGTTAAAGCCATGCTTAGCGCTATAACTGCAATTAAAATATCAATTACTTCTTTAGGCAAAATACCATCTGTAAGGGCAAAAGCAAAAAGTACAAAACCAAACTCTCCCATTTGGTTGAGCGAAAGGCCAAATAGTATATTCTGATCTTTTCGTAAGCCAAAAAGGCTACCAAGTACCATTAAAACCAATGCTTTAATCAGCATCAAACCGAGCACCATACCAAATATGAGTAAAGGCTTGCTAAATATAAGATCGAAATCAATGGAGGCACCTACGGCTATAAAAAACAATCCAAGAAGTAATCCTTTAAATGGTTCAATATCACTTTCAAGTTCATGCCGGTATTCGCTATTGGCCAATATGACGCCTGCCAAAAAGGTACCAAGTGCCGGACTCAACCCTACTTGTGTCATAAGAACGGCAATCCCAACCACCAAAAGCAAAGCACTGGCGGTAAATAATTCCCTTAACCGTGTTTGGGCAATAATGCGTAAAAGCGGCTTTATAAGGTATCTGCCTGCAACTATTATGGTAATAACAGCGCCTGCTACCGCCAACGTTTTGCCCCACCCCGGAAGTCCTTCTACAAGGGTACCGCTATGGTTATTTCCTTTCAGCGCTTCGGGTGTAAGGGTAGCTAATAGCGGAAACATAGCCAGCATTGGTATAACCACTATATCCTGAAACAGCAAAACTGAAAATGCGCTTTGTCCGGCACTGGTCTTTATCAATCCTTTTTCGTTAAGCGATTGCATTACAATAGCGGTACTAGAAAGCGATAAAGCCATTCCTACAGCCAATCCTTGTTGCCACGGTAAACCAAAAATAATTGCCAGTATTGCAATAATTATGGAAGTAAGTAATACCTGTAAGCCACCAAGGCCAGCAATGGATTTACGCATTTTCCATAAGAGTTCCGGTTCCAGTTCAAGACCTATTAAAAACAACATCATCACCACGCCAAATTCTGCGAAGTGCATGATATCTTGTCCTTCTTCGCCTATAAATGCCAGCACCGACGGGCCTATAATAATACCAGCCAACAAATAGCCCAATACGGAACCGAGGCCAATTTTTTTAGCTATCGGAACCATGGCCACAGATGCGGCCAGGTAGATCATTGCCTGAAATAAAAAAGATTGTTGATCCATTTAGTAAATGCTTTATGATAGAGGAATGGTACTCCATTCATTCATAGTTGTTATATTTTCCCATTGGGGTTCGGCCATATTATTATTACATAATGCATGTAATATTTGGGTGTACTGCATACCCGCTATTTCGATATCCACTTTTTGTAATTTGTGTGTACCAAAAACCACAAACGGAGGCAAATATGCCATATTACAAAGTTTTGCTGTTTGCTCAACTGGTGCTAGTAGTTGGCGTATGGTTGTTGTATTTTTTCCATTAGCTGCGTAAGCTTCTTCCGATCCACCGCAGGAAATAGCATTGAATACTTTTTTACCTTCCAACGCATTTCCGTTAGAACCATAAGCCCATCCATGCTCCAATACAAGGTCAAACCACTGTTTGATGATAGCGGGAGTACTGTACCAATAAAAAGGGTGTTGAAAAATTATGATGTCATGAGTAATCAGCAGTGCTTTTTCTCGGGAAATATTTATGTCAAAATCCGGATACTGTTCATAGAGGTCATTTATAGTAATTCCCCGTATGGAAGCGGCTTGACGAATAAGATGCTTTTGCACTCTCGATTTATCAAGATTTGGATGTGCAAACTGGATAAGAATTTTCGCCATGCCTGCAAGATAAAAGAAAAGCAGCCAAAGTTTCGTGGACAAACCATGGATGCTTTCATGAAAAAACAGTAAGTTCTTTTGTAACCCTTGCCGACAGATATTTTTAAAGTGCAGGATCCTTTTTTAAGGCATCAATAATGCTTCCAAAATCGGCTGCTACAAGGCTTGCTCCACCAACGAGTCCTCCATCTACATCATGTTGACCAAATAGGCTTTTGGCATTGCTTGCTTTTACGCTTCCACCATAAAGTATAGAAATGGTATTGGCTATTTCCGTACCGTATTTTGTAGCAATAATCCCACGCAGGTGCAAATGCATTTCCTGTGCTTGCTCTTCTGTAGCCGTTTTGCCTGTTCCTATGGCCCATACCGGTTCGTAAGCAACTGCCATCCCTCTTATTTGTGAAGGAGACAAATGGAAAATACTTTCTTCCATTTGTTTGGTTACATACTCATTTTGGGTACCTGCCTCACGTATGGCCAAGGGTTCACCGCAACAAAAAATAGGAGCCAACCCGTACTGAATGGCAAGATTAATTTTTTTGGCAATCATCTCATTGGTTTCCCCAAAGTATTCGCGCCTTTCACTATGTCCCAGTATCACATAATCAACCCCAATAGAATTGAGCATACCAGCACTGATTTCACCTGTATAAGCACCGTTTTCCTCATGGTGCATATTTTGGGCGGCCACATAATAGCTGTCTTTACCATGCAGCCGTTCCTGAGCCATTACTAAGTATGGATATGGAATACCAAGAACCACTATGCAATGTGCATTTAAATGATGTTCTTGTGCCATCAAATCATCAATCAGGGCTTCCGCCTGGGTAACGGTGCAGTTCATTTTCCAGTTTGCTGCAGCTATTTCTTTTCTCATTTTATAATTTCTTTTAAATTTAGATAATGCAAAATAGGGATATGGCAACCAAAAAAGCGATGATTTTCGTCATGGATGCTTTTCATTGTGAAATATCCTCATCAATATATTGGCATTTTTTGGATTATCTGTCTGATTTTTAAACCGGTACCAGCCTTTAATATCCTCCAAAGCCTTTTCTGGCAGATAAGTTTTGTTTTTTCCCCAGGTAAAGGAGCGTATATTTTTTGAATTGTCGAGTGCCTCATGTACGCTGCAGCACACTCCAATAACCGTTCCGGTCTGAAATCCAGTGTTTATGCTGCTTTTACTAAAATCTCCCATCAAAAGCCCGGCTTTTGCTCCCTGCGGACAAAAGTCTTTTACCTCTTCATTCCACATTTTTACGATTCCTGCATTGTTTTTTACATTGCTGTTGGTAGTACCTGCACCAAGATTACACCATTGTCCAATCATGCTATCACCAAGATATCCATGATGGGCTTTGTTGGAAAAATCGCCTATCAGGCTGTTTTTTATTTCGCCACCTACCGTACAATAAATGCCAATACACGTACCTCCGTATATCTGCGCACCCATTTTTACCAGAGTCCCCTCACCTATAGCTACAGGCCCCCTTATACAGGTTCCTTCCATAAGGAGCACATTTTTACCAATATAAACCGGACCTTCCATACTATTAATGGTTACATCAAAGGCAGTTACCCCTTCCTCAAAATAAACAGGATGTTCACCGTATATTTTTAAAAATGGTACAGATTCTGATAGTAAAGGAGAAATATTTTTACAAAAAAGTGCAATCTGCTGTTGAATAATAGTTGTGCTGCTTCGCACCCAATCCATGGGATGATTGATTCGTAAAACGGGGTTGTGTGTATGTACAACCGAGTCGAAAAATATAGGCAGGATATCCAAAACAGGAGGCTTTTCGGAAACATAGCCCAACAATCCCTGTGAATCTTCTAAAGCTTGATTTGGCTTTAAATTTTCAAATTGACTCCATATTTCTGGTGTAAGCACCACGCTGCTGTCAATGCATAAAAAAGAACCTGATTGGGGGATGATATCTTCCTGCAAATATTCAGCAGATAAACTAAGACAGGATCTTCCTGTAAATTTTTCCACCCATTCCCTATTGCTCACCATGCCGTTTCTGATATCACAAATCCTCCGGGAAAGCGAAAAGGGATATAATTTTTTGCGGCTTCTTGCTGTATCAAAAAGTATTATAATCACAGGATGTCATTTTATATTCCATAATCAGGGAAAATAAAAAACTCCCTGCAAAGCAGAGAGTTTTTGAAATAATATGTGAAAAGATTAAGCCTTTTTTGCATATTTCTTTTTAAACTTATCAATACGACCAGCAGTATCCACGAGTATGTTTTTACCTGTATAAAAAGGATGACTCATGTGGGAGATTTCCACTTTGATAAGCGGATAATCATTTCCGTCTTCCCATTTTTCAGTTTCTCTGGTTGCAGCAGTTGAGCGGCTTAAAAAAGAGTAACCATTACTCATATCCTTGAAGATAACAAGGCGGTAATTTTTTGGATGAATATCTTGTTTCATAATTAAATTTTAATCCGACAGCGACCGGACATTTTTTTGTTGGGGTGCAAAAGTAGGTTAAAATGCTATGTGAGCCAAATATTAATCAGCTTTCTTTCCTTAGCTTTTCATATTAGTGTATTGCAGCGGGATACCGAAATTTCCACTTCTGCACAAAGCAATCACTTCTTGTAAATCATCTAATTTTTTTCCTGTTACCCTTATTATGTCGTCCATAATAGCCGGTTGCACCTTTAAGCCGGCATCTTTAATTGCTTTTACGATTTTTTTTGCATCTTCCTGTTTTAGTCCATTCCGTACGGTTATTTCTTTTTTCCACACTTTTCCGCTCTGAAATCCATCTTTACTAAAATCATACACAGAGGCATCAAGCCCTTGTTTAATGCTACGACTTAACAGCACATCTTCTAATTGCCCCATTTTCATATCGCTGTCGGCTTCCAGTTTCAGAATCATTGTTTTTTTGTCGAGATCCATCGCCACGTGGCTGCCTTTAAAATCAAAACGGTTGGTAATTTCTTTACGGGTCACATTTACCGCATTATCAAGTGTTTGCACATCTACTTCACTCACTATATCAAAAGAAGCCATATTGGGTAGTTTTGGTACAAATATAGTAAAACAGAAATTATTGCAATAGTCCTGCTGCCCAATCAACGCCATAGCCTGTTTTAAAGAATTTGGCTTTAAGTTCAGCCAGTTTTTGGCGAGCCTCTATCACTTTTAGCTCCCGGTTGTTTATAAGAAACAAAGTACTCTCTCCAAGCGCAAACTTTTGCTCCTCAACCGCAAATACTTTTTGGTATGCATCAAGTGCCCTTTCATTCAGACGTATTTGTTGCAGCAAGGTAACCAACTCATTATAATAAGATTTTACTTTGTTTTCTATATCTAGTTGGGTATTGGCTAATTCTAATTGGGTAGATTGAATTTTAAGTTTTGCGCCCCGGTAGTCTCCTCTGCCTTGCCTTAAAAATAAAGGCATGCCTATTTCCGCGCCAAATTTGTAATTATTTTCCATCAGAGTGCTGTTCCAACCGTTTACAAAGGCATAGTCTTTAGCAAGAGCATTATATTTTAAATTGAGGGTTGGGAGCAGGCTTTGAAATTTTAACCGCCGTTCTACCTCAAGAATACCAAGTTTATTATCAATCATCATCAGTTTTGGATGATTATCGGCGGCGGCTGACAACAACTCATTAAGTGGTTTAACAGGTTGTGCAAAGGGATCGGAATTTTCGGGTAAAAGAAAAGGGATAATATCTTCTGACAGCCTTATTGGCTGGCTGTTTTCGCTCCACAAGTAGGTACTTAACTGAAACCCGGTATTCATAAATTGAAGATAAGCTTCGCTCTGTAAGTATTGAAAATCGAGTAGTTGGGTTAACGCCTCGGTACTATCAATACCCGCTCTATCACCTTGCTCAACAGTAATTTTTATTAGTTCAAATCGGGCCCTGTTGTTAGTTACAGCATCCGTAAGAATCAGATAGCGCTGATAGCTGTTTACCCATTCCCAATAAATTACCAGGCCATCAAAAAGGAGATCATTAATGAAATTGCGCTGATCTTGTCGTGAAAGCTCAACAAAGATTTTTGATTGCTCCAAAACTGCCCTGCGTTGATCTATCACCAGGTTTTTGGCCAAAGGGATACTAAGCCCTGCAAACGTGGAATTACCTATTGATACTTCCCTGCTGGTTAAATCTCCCACATTGCTTTCTACCCCTGCCATTAATTCAACCCCAAACCAGGTAGGAACCTTCAGTTGGGTAAGATTATAATTGTAGTAGTTTGTTCCGTCAAAGGTCTTCTGGTCGTTTATATAGTATAGCTGTGGATCAAAAGCACCTCTGGCACTGAGCAATTCAGCGTACGCCCTATCTACAAGTAACCCTGCCTGTTTGGCAACCGGATGATACTGCCGCACCAATTCTATAAATTGTTGCGATGATAAAGTACGGCTATTGTCAGAACTTTGTGCATATAATTCCCCATAAAAAACCACTATCAAAAAAAATCCTATAAAAAAAGATCGTAGAAGTAGAAGGAAAGTAGAATTACCCTTTTTTGTTCCTGATGTTAACCGCCTCATTAAAATATAGATTTTTTTTCTTCTTTTTTTGTTGCGTTCACATCATCAATAGTATAAAACTCAGGAGGGAAACCATTTATGTTCCGCCATAATTCATACCATACTGGTACATTTTTCAACAAGGCAAAAGATAATGCGCCGGTACCTATCCTAAGGTTAGGAGGCCACTTTCTGTCCTCAGGATCCTCAATTAGCAATATCCTGAATTGCCCGTTTTTATTTCGATTGCTTTCTACAGCAATTACTTTTCCGCCAAAGGTCCCTATGGATGACGCAGGCCATCCACTGAATACTATAGCAGGAAAGCCATCAAACATGAATCGCGCTTTTTGTCCAATATTCAAAAGCGGAAGGTCAAAAGGCTCTATGAATATTTCAACTGCAAGATCAACCTCTTGTGGAATAATTTCCACAATTATTTCCCCTTCTTTTATTATCTCGTTAATACCGGATTTTTTTGCCTGCACAATTTGTCCAGATTGAGGGGCGGTTAAATAATAGTATCCTGAACGAGCCGTAAGATTTTGCTCTTTTATGGAAAGATCTGCTGCCTTTTCACGTGCCGAAGCAATTTCACTTGAACTGGAAAACTGATCCCCCTGTGCTTTTGCAATTTTTTCGCTGTATTCTTGTTGAGCATTTTGTATATCCAGCCTGTTGATAATAATGTCTTGCTTTAGATTGTCGAGTTCATTGCGTTTTTCGGTGTAAATTGCTTGTGCTTTTTGCAGCGTTGCATTCCTTTTTTCAAACTCAAATTTACTAATAGCTTCTTGTTCATACATAATGCGGGCACGTTCAATCTGATCTAAGCTTTGTTTCTGATCAACCTCCGCAGCCTGAACTTCGGCCTGTTTAGCTATAATCTTGCGGTCAATCTGTTCTCTTTTGTTATTTAAAGAGGTCATTTTTAATTCTAATTGACCCTGTAAATTTTGAATTTGTTGTTCAGAAGCATCTATTTTTCCAGAATAAAACCGGGCTTTATTTTCATTTTGAGTAATCTGCTCCTGGGTACGATTTATAATCCTTGGATCAAGGTATTCATCTTTTACTTCTCCTAACTGTAAAATGGTATCTCCTGCTTTCACAAAATCACCCTCTTTTACATACCAGCTTAGTATTTTTCCAGGAATCTGACTAACAATTTCTTGCGGCCTGTCGGATTGATACAAAGTAGTAACATAACCTTTGGCGCGTATATTTTGTGTCCACGGCAAGAAAAGAAATATAAGAAAAATACCAATTACAAAATATATTTTACGGGAAACAAAATACTTTTTGTTTTGATAATAAATATGATCGAATGCTTTGATGGAATCCGGCATTTTTTCTCTGATATTTCCATCAATATATTGTGGTTCATTATTTGCCATGGCCGTTGTTTTTAAGGTACTACTTTTATTATGTTTGCTATCAGGAGAGAATTCCTTCCTCTAGTTTGTATATCATATCAGCTTTACTTCTAAAATATTCATTATTGGTGGCGGCTATAACGGTACATTCTTTAAAGTCTTCCAGTATAAAATCCGTCATCTTCCGCGCAGCATCCTCTGTAAGTCCCTGCCAGGGGTCTTCCAGCAATAAAAGTTTTGGTTTGCCAGCGAGTGCCCGAAGCATGAGTATTTTGGTGGTTGCTGCTTTATTAAGCCTTCCACCAAGTGGTTCCAAAATGGTATCAAATCCCAATCTCAGATTGCTGATGTAAGGTTTCAAACCAATTTTTTCAGACATAACCACCATTTCATCAATGCTGAAAGCAGCATTGCCCAATGATATATTTTCCCATACAGATCCTTCAAATATTTCCTGCTGACTAAAATACATGCCTATATGACTGCGAAGTGAATCGTGTTTGTAATTGCCAATAGGCAGTTGGTTAATTAAAATTTCACCGGTAAAATTACTATAGGATCCAGTAAGCAATTTCAATAACGTACTTTTCCCAGAGCCTTCCCCACCCTGAATGCAACAAACGGCTCCCGGTGGCACTTCGAAACTAGTATGCTGAATCACCTTTTTATTTTGTACATACCCGAAGTTTAAATTACGAACCTCCACCCGCAGGCCGCTGAAAGCCACCAACCCCAATGAACCCTCAGATTCCATAGGCTTGTCAATAACTTTACCAAGCTTTTCAATGCTTGTTAATACATCATACACTTTATCGAGACTGAAAATAAATTTTTCAATACTCGACAACACGGTCAGAATAACGATTTCAACAGCCACGAATTGTCCTACATTAAGTTCCTGCTCAATCAATAAAAAAGCACCTACTATTAACATAGATACTGTAATGAAAACTTTAAATCCAATCATAGACCAATATTGCTTCAATAATACTCTGAAGTGTTTGGTTCGCCAATCAAGATAGCCGCTTACATGCTTATCTGTTTTTAAAAGATGCAGATTGCTTTCTCTTGCAAACTTCATACTATTCATCGTTCGTCCCATTTCCTGAAGCCAGGCAGCAACTTTGTACTTATAATCACTTTCCTTCAAACTACTTTCGAAAGCAGCCTTGCTGGTAAAACGGATAATTAATATTAAAATAATGATAAGTAAAAGTCCGAAAATGATGAAAGAGGTATTGTAAAAGGAAAGCAATATCACCCCAAAAATAATCTGAATGGTCGCAATCGGGATATCGAGAAGGATTTTACTCAACCCTTTTTGCAACGAAATGGTGTCAAAAAAACGATTAATCAGCTCAGGCATATAATATCCATCCACTGACAAAAGGTCTAAACGCGGTATTCGGTAGGCAAATTCAAATGAAAACTGAGCAAAAATATCCTGCTGAATTCGCTCATTGATTTTTAACTGTAATATTTGTAACAAACCGGTGAGCAATACTCCCGTTACAATGACAATTATTAAAATGGTAAGTGAAGTTGAAAATGCACCACCCATCACAAAGTTGATAATAGATTGAAGACCAAGTGGAATACTTAGTGTAAGGATGCCGGTAAGGATTGAATAAACATAAATAGCAGAAATGGCTTTTCGCTCAAGGTGTAAAAGTTTAAAAAGGCGCTGTATAGCCGTTGTAAGTGTAGCTTTATTTGTATCCGCCATGCGCGATATTAAGTTTTTAAGTTACGATATTAATATTTCCTTTCCACAGACTCTAAAATGATTAAACAAGAAAAACAGCCACATGTTTATAAAACACATTCTCTGATGCCCATAAATAAAGATTGTTTGCCTGCCAATTTTTCAAAAGATGCGCAAAAGTATCCTTTTCAAACTATTTCAAAATCAAAAAACAACCTCACAAGTACAAAATTTTAAATTCCTTAGCAAGCGTGCGGGCTATTTTGCCAAAAAAAATGAAACAATGCGTTAATAAAAATAAAAGGATTATTTACATACCCTTATGTTAATATACATTTGGAGCCAATGCAGATATCGAATCCCACTTCTTTCCAAAGGTTACAAGCAGGTTTTATATGTCTTTGCTTGTTTTTTTTGCATTCTGC
>Ga0136636_10001882_pt1 | contig 12413 bp, 14 predicted proteins | sample AntDrymUQ8522106_2_FD_104653 | JGI IMG/M metagenome (GOLD analysis project Ga0136636, IMG submission 104653) | Polar desert sand microbial communities from Dry Valleys, Antarctica - metaG UQ852 (21.06) | ecosystem: Environmental > Terrestrial > Soil > Desert | place: Antarctica: Dry Valley... | reverse complement strand
TTCCTTAGTTCTGCTTGCTAATTTTACGCCCCTTCACCGCAGGCTTGATTAAATTGCCTGTAATTGGACATACAACGCCAAGATGCCTACCACGTTTGTTAAATACCTCCAGTTCACCATGCAGCGAATCCCATGTGTAGTAACGATCTTCTTGAGCATCGTAATATACCTTTCTCTGACCCTCTACTCCCACAACTCGATATCTATCTAAAATCGAGGGAATAGGTATTGGTTTACCAGCCATTTTTTGGTATTTTACTGCTCAAATATTTATAACGATTTTAACATGACATTATCAGGGCCTAACCATCCAAGCTAAAAGATGATCGCTACATCAATCAAAGTCAGTATGCGATCGCTATAATTTCAAGCAAAAAATTTCAGATTTTACGGATCAATAAAAAATATTTGTTGACACTTTAGAGATACAGCTTAAGTACGCTATAATTGCAAACCTATGCCTATGGGTTTTACTAAAAATATTAACAACATAAATAGGTATAGGATGTAAACCGCAACAAGCTTTAAAGGCTACTGCTCTTACATTTCTGGGAGGAAACCAGATAAATTCAAAACAGGAACAAGGAAAAACTTAGTTATGATCAATCGGGCTAAAACTGCTACAGCTACCAATGTCGGCTTCACACATGAAGATTTCGCAAAACTTTTAGATAAGTACGATTATCACTTTAGCCCTGGCGACATTGTTGCAGGTACTGTATTTAGTATTGAGCCTAGGGGCGCACTCATTGACATTGGCGCAAAGACAGCAGCATACATCCCTGTTCAGGAGATGTCGATCAACCGAGTTGATCAAGCTGAAGAGGTTCTGCAAAACAATGAAACTCGTGAATTTTTTATTCTTGCTGACGAAAATGAAGACGGACAGCTAACCCTCTCGATTCGTCGTATCGAATATATGAGAGCGTGGGAACGTGTGCGTCAGTTGCAAGCAGAAGATGCCACCGTGCGATCGCTTATTTTTGCTACCAACCGTGGTGGAGCTTTGGTCAGAATCGAAGGACTACGTGGATTTATTCCTGGCTCACACATTAGCACTCGCAAGCCCAAGGAAGAATTGGTTGGCGAAGAGTTGCCACTCAAGTTTTTAGAAGTCGATGAAGACCGCAACCGTCTTGTCCTCAGTCATCGCCGCGCCCTTGTTGAGCGCAAGATGAACAAGCTCGAAGTCGGCGAAGTTGTCATCGGCGTAGTACGTGGTATCAAGCCTTACGGTGCATTTATCGACATCGGTGGTGTTAGTGGACTACTCCACATTTCCGAAATCTCCCACGAACACATTGAAACTCCCCACAATGTTTTCAACGTGAATGATGAAGTTAAGGTGATGATTATTGACCTAGATGCTGAGCGTGGACGGATTTCTCTATCTACTAAGCAACTTGAGTCCGAACCTGGCGATATGGTCAAAGATCCTCAGTTGGTTTATGACAAGGCTGAAGAGATGGCAGCTAAGTACCGTGAACAACTAAATGCACCTCCTGCGGTCATGGAAATTGCACCGTTAGCTGTTGAAGAAGAGGAGTATGAGGTTCCTGATGCGATGGAAGAAGCAGAAATTCCTGAAGAAATCGCAGAAGAAGTCGCGCCAGAAGTTGTAGAAGAAGTTGCGCCAGAAGTAACAGAAGAAGTCGCGTTAGAAGTGGCAGAAGAAACTGTAACTGAAGCTTAGTTATCCATATTTTGACAAAATTAATATTTTCTACAAACAAGGTAAGATCTTCTTGCCTTGTTTTCTTTTTAGTTTTGACAAGTGTAATCTATAAGATTACACTTATGTTTATAGATATAGTGTTTAGCCAGTCATTTTCTAAATCGGAGGTTTCAATGAGTACGTCAGTTAATTATACTTAGGGGTGAAATAAACAATAATGATTAAAAGTTTTAAAAACAAACTACTGGAAGAATTGCTAAATGGTGACATACAGGCGACTACTAAGGAACATAAGAAAATACGCAAAAGACTTGATGTAATAAGCTCAGCTTCAAAATTAGAAGATATCAGATTGCCAGGATACGATTTACATGAACTAAAAGGAAATAAAAAAGGTGTTTGGTCGATAAAAACAACTGGAAACTGGCGAATTACATTTAGGTTTGAAGATGGTCACGCTTATGAAGTAAATCACGAAGATTATCACAAAAAATAAAGCTAAGGATGTGGTTATGTGTAATCACATCCTTGATAGAAGTTCCGTATATATAATGCCAAGATGAGGTAAACAATATGAATAACTTATTAGAAAGTTTAAAAGATAGGAAAATTAGACCTTCGCACCCTGGAGAAATCATCCTAGATATCTTAGAAGATGTAGAAATTTCTCAAACTCAATTTGCCAAAATGTTGGGAGTATCGCGGCGAACGGTTAATCAAATAATTCAGGGGTATCGACCAATTACTGTTGATATGGCAATTAGGATCGGTAAGGCTCTTGGAAATGGCCCTGAACTATGGCTAAATCTTCAGCAGAAGGTTGATCTTTGGGATTCTTTACAGAAGTATGAGGAAGAATACGAGAAAGTACTAATAGTTGCCTAGACCCGAGAATGAAAATAGAGTCTCACATATTTAGCGAAACCTCAGAACCTAAACCTACAAGATTTTGTCTTTTAGCATAGCAATCAAAGCTTATAGGGGACTTAGAGAGAAAAATGTACCATCAAGCTTATATGGTTTCGACTTCGCTCAACCAAAGTTGGCTGAGCGAAGTCGAAACCACAGGTACTTTAATTAATAGCAAGTCCCTAGGTTTTAATTAAGCTTATTCTTTCACCTTATATTTGACCTCTGCCAGTAAGTTGGCTAGGCGCGGATACTTGGAGGTGAGTCCAAAGGTTTCGGGAGAAACGACATCGTAGGTAAAGTGGCGTTGGGCAATACAGAAGCGATCCCACTCAGCTACTTCAATACGAAATAACTTGATTACAGTATCCAAAATAAATGGAGTAATTTCTAATTGCCAGCGGACTTTTAGGTTTAAGTGTTCACAAAATTGAGCAATCAAATCTTGAGCGGTTAGTCTTGACATTCCTAAGACTAATCGGGCTGGTGACTTCGGTGCTGTCGAAGTAGTTAGCAAATGGGTAATGATTTTAGCAATATCGATCGCATGGATAAAGTGAAAACTGCCATCAGTTTTTAAAAATCTGGCATATGGAACATATTTGAGAATGTCCTTAAGTCCCCTTGATAGGTGGGAATAGGGCTTGTCAGATCCTCCACCAAAGACAAGTGTGGGAAATACGGTAATCAGGCGATCGCGAATTATGGAATTTTCTAAAGTCTCAAGACAAGCGTGTTTAGATGCAATGTAAGCTGTACCAAATTTACCCGCTTCAGGAATGATTTGATTATGGGAGTCGAGGATGCTAGCTGTGGAGAAGTAGATTGCTCGTTCGCAAACCTCAGGATCAAGGGAAGAAAACAGCTCAATGGTTTTGTCTCGATTGACCACAAAGGCTTCATCACCACCCCAACCAGCAGCAGTACTGACGACAAACTCCATTGTTTTTAGTAATTCGCAGTGATTACCAATATTTTGCATTGAGTCTTCGATAATATGCACATTGGGGCGATCGCCTAGATTGATTTGCAGTTTGCGGCGATCGCGAACTAGTAAGTAAAGTTCGTAGTTAGTTTTTTCTAGTAGCATCTCAATCAAATAATGACCGACACAACCGCTCGCTCCTGTAATAAAGACTTTTTTGGGCATTCTCTTAATAACTGTTTTCCCTATATTCAACTCTAGATTATCTCACTTCAAAACCCAAAAAAGAATGGCGGCGCTTTGCGCCGCCATTCTTTTTTGAGTCTAGGACAAATCAAGACCCAGAAGAGAGAGACGGCGCAGAGCGCCGTCTCTCTCTTCTGGGTCTTAAATCAATTTCCGATCAAACGAACCAGTAGAAAAATTTGAAAGGGTTGCCTCGTAGCCCTTTCAAATTTTTCTACTGGTTCTGGTTTGAGCGCAAAGCGCTGTAGTAGTTAAAGCAATTTTTGATAATGGGTAATGTGCATTTGGGCTGAACTTTCCCAAGTGTACTTTGACAGAATTTGTTGACTCGACTGAATTAATGATTGGCTGATATCTGACTTAGTAATAGAAATCATCGCCGCCGCGATCGCATTTACATTTTCAGGATCAATCAAGAGTGCTTGCTGCTCAGTAAGAAACTCTGTAAATGGCGGAATACTAGAAGTAATTATGGGTAACCCTGAGGCGATCGCCTCCATAACCACTAAACCCCAACCTTCCTTCACTGAGGGAAATACAAAGGCATCAGCGATCCGATAGAGAGCCGCTAATTCCTTGTCAGCAAGAACACCTGTGATGACTAATGATTGCGCAATATCTAAATCATCATTTAAATCATCAACCGTCTTAAAAAATTTCTCTCGATAATCTTGATAGTCAAACAATGTGGAGCCGCCAGCAACTATTAATTGAGCTTTAGGGCTTTTAGCTAGAACTTGGGCGAAAGCTTTCACTAAATTAATCGAATTTTTGCGAGGTTCAATACCGCCAACGGTTAGGTAAATTGGTGTGCCACTCAAGCCAAATTTTTGTTGAAGGTTTGGCTCTGTGCCATCGCGATCGCTAGAAAATCTCTGCACATTCACGCCATTGTTTACTCTGGGTGCATAAATTTGATAATGCTCATAAATTTGGGTTTGCCAATCGTTACTCACACATAGGCAAATTTCCGCTTCCCTAATCGAGCGATCCTGACAGGAACTTAAATAGGGGCTGTTGTAATCTTCGATATGGTGGATAGTACGGATAAAGTGAGGAATCAAACCTTGCGATCGCAAAGCTGCTAAGGCATTGGCACTGATACAGTCTTGAGCATGGTAAATGTCGTAGTCTAGCTGTGAATTTTGCAAATAGTCCACAAACTCTTGGATACGTTGCTGAATGAGTTGATCGACTCCGTTCGCAGCTAATTTGGCTGGAACTGACTTAAATTGACAATTTAGATGGCGATCTATTCCTAACCCATCTTTATCTAAGGCATAGATACAAACCTGATGCCCTAGTCTTTGTAATGCTTCTGCGACCTCTATAGTATGGATGACACTGCCCCTTGGCTTGGTCGAATAAGTGAATAAAGCAATCCGCAGGGAATAATTTTCGTTCATGATCTGGTTATAGCCGTAGTCAGTCTTGTTAGGACACAAAACCCAAGAAACGAGTTGCGGCGCTTCGCGCCGCACCGCTAATCTTTCACTGGGAAGGGAGTAGCACACTTGGCGACAGCTATAGCTTAGGATCTTTCATAGTTTGGAGAGTACATTTAGTAAGCGCAACCGCTACTATTGGTAATGCGTTATCTCTCTATTTCGTAATCTTATGAACTTTAGTCTGAATATTAGTCTAAGTTTAGGTCGCGTTTGGGCGATCGCCACCAATGTATTTCGGGAAACTGTCCGCGAACAAGTGCTTTATCTGTCTTTGTTGTATACCCTAATAGTGGTATCGGCAATGTTAATGCTGCCCGAATTTTCCTATGACTCTTCTGCAAAAATGATCGTTGATGTCGGTATCGCCGCGATTGAAATTGTCAGTTTAATTGTGGCAGTGCTAGTTGGTACAAACTTAATTAATAAAGAAATTGATAAACGCACAATTTTTATTTTGATAGCTAAGCCGATGCATCGAGCTGAGTTTATTTTAGGCAAACATTTGGGATTAACTGCTGTGGTGGCAGCCTTAGTGTCGATTATGACGGTGATTTTTATCACCCTAATGGCAATCAAGCAGATTGCCATTCCCATACCCGCAATTCTCACCGCTAACTTTTTTATCTTTTGGCAGATTATGCTTTTGGGCGCGATCGCCATTTTTTTTGGCTCTTTTTCAGGTTCATTAATTGGTTCTCTATTGACTCTTGGAGCCTATTTAATCGGTAATTTTAGCCGCGACTTATTATTACTGGGCGAAATTTCTAAGAATCCTAGCTTGCAGGTCGTCACGCGCACTTTTTACATGATCTTGCCAGACTTATCGCGGTCAAATCTCAAAAATGAAGCGGTCTACAACATTTTGCCAAGCTTGAGCGATATGTTTAATAACGGTGTTTATACTTTAAGTTATGCCCTTTTGACTTTGGCGATCGCGATCTTTATCTTTGCCCGCCGCCAATTTTAATGTCAATCTACGATAATTTTTTATAAAACCTATGCGCTACCGTCGTTTTGGCAAAACTGAAATGAACTTGTCCGTGTTTTCCCTAGGGGCAATGCGCTATATGGCTTCGGCAGAAAATGCTCATCAAACGATCAACAAAGCCCTAGAAGTCGGCATCAATCACATAGAAACAGCACAAGGATACGGTAAAAGCGAAGAGTTTATTGGTAAAGCGATGCGAAATGGCTTGAGCAAGCAGCGCGATTGCTTTTACTTAACCACCAAAATCTCACCCACCAAAGATGCAGATTCGATGCGCCGCCAAATCGAGTTGTCTTTAAAAAGAATGAATGTGGACTACATAGACAATTTCGACATTCATGGCATTAATTTAAAAGAACATCTCGACCTAGTGACCAATCCTAATGGCTGTATGAAAGCGGTGAGAGAAGCGATTGATCAACGCATGATTGGTCATGTGGGATTCTCTACTCACGCCCCTCTTAATATCATTATCGACACGCTCAACACCGATCTATTTGAATCAATTAATTTACATTATTACTTCTTTAATCAACGTAACGCTCCTGCTGTACAACTAGCCCATAACAAGGACATGGGCGTATTTATCATTTCACCTTCCGACAAAGGCGGAATGCTGTATCACCCTTCCGAAGAACTAACAAGTGTCTGCGATCCTTTTACACCTTTATACATGGGCGATCGCTTCCTACTGAGCGATCCGCGTGTACACACACTCAGTCTTGGTGCGGCTAATCCCCATGAAATCGATTCTCATCAAGATGCATGGGACAATACTGAGCCAATGTCCGAGCTAGAGCTAGCTGTTTTTGATCGCATCAATCATCGCTACACTTTACTAGAAGGCGATCGCTGCTCTCAGTGTTACCAATGTTTACCTTGTCCAGAAAGTATTAATATTCCTGAAGCCTTGAGACTACGGAATTTAGCAGTCGCCTTTGATATGGTCGAGTTTGGGAAATATCGCTATAAAATGTTCGAGAATGCTGGACATTGGTTTCCTGGGCGCAAAGCCATTAAATGCACGGATTGCGGTGATTGTTTACCACGATGTCCAGAGAATTTAGATATTCCAAAGTTACTCCGCGACACACACGATCGCCTAAATGGTCAGGAAGGTCGCAGGCTTTGGGAATAAACAGTAAGTGAATGGCGGCAGAACCCAAAAAGCTATGGCGCACGCGCAGCGTGCGCCATAGCTTTTTGGGTTCTGGGTTTTATTAGAAATCATGGATAACAGAGTTTTGGTATGCTAGATCATTCAGAAAAAGGTAAACATCTATGGCTTCTAGCTACTCTTTTGATATTGTCAGCGACTTTGATCATCAAGAACTTGTCAATGCGATCGACCAAACCCGCCGTGAAATTGTCAGCCGCTATGATTTAAAAAGCACCAATACCGAAGTAGAACTTGACAAAGAATTAATCACTATCAATACAAACAGTGAGATGACGCTCACGTCAGTGGTGGATGTAATGCAATCTAAAGCAATTAAACGAAGTTTATCCTTGAAAATTTTTGACTATGGTGCGATCGAGCCTGCTAGTGGCAATCGTGTAGTGCAGAAGATCAAACTCAAAAAGGGAATTGAACAAGAACAAGCTAAAAAACTCTCCAAAACCATCCGTGATAGTTTTCCCAAATCTCAAGCTTCTATTCAAGGTGATGCATTGAGAGTAACTTCCAAATCAAAAGATGAATTACAAGAAATTATCCTACTTGTGAAATCGGAAGACTTTCCTCTCGCATTACAGTTTACAAACTATCGTTAATAAAACCCAGAACCCCAAAAGCTGTGGCTCACGCGCAGCGTGAGCCACAGCTTTTGGGGTTAAGACAAGGGTAGTTACTCCTTTTCCAGTGTAAGAATAAATATTAAAACCCAAGAATTAGCGGTGCGGCGCGAAGCGCCGCACCGCTAATCTTTCACTGGGAAGGGAGTATCAATCAAACTAAGTCGCTTTAGACATTTGCTCCAAAATTCTTTGGACAATTTGCCAACCCGTCAAGGTTTGCCACGCAAAAACTCCAATCAAAGCTGTATTTACAGTGATATGCGTAACTCTTGCCCACTCTTTACCCTGTTGAAGGAGTGGTGCAAGCGCCGCCGATAAAGCGGCTAAAAATGCTAAACCCAGCCCTGCCAATAAATGTCCGCCCACAAATAGCTTGCCATTCTCATTGTAGGTGACAGCCATCCCACCAACAGCCCCAGCCACCATTAGAACTAGAAAGACAGAGCCAAGTTTGTGATGTAAAATATTGTATTTTTTACTAATTAAAGCCTTTTTTTCTTCTCCCTCAGTGCTGCGGATTCTACGATATTGCCAGCCCACATAACCAGCATAAAGAGCTAAAAGAAGGGTGGAAAGCATCAGAATTGGGTGAGCAAAAGTCACCATCGTCTTAAATGGTTCTGGAATTGCGACAATCATAGTTCTTAGTAAGGGCTAACAGGATTTAAAAATTCTTAAATCTTATTTTAGTACTAATTATTAAAAGTGCTACTCCCTTCCCTGTGAAAGATTAGCGGTACGGCGCAAAACGCCGCACCGCTAATTCTTGGGTTTTAATATAAGCAGGAAAGCATAATTAAACCCAAATCTCAAAGAGTTATAGCGTGCGCTATAGCTCTTTGAGTTTATGAACTTAGCAACAGCAATAATTTCTATTTGCGTCCTTCTCTAACTGCACTGGCAAGATTACTCAAAATCTCAGTGGTTGTCTCAAAATTAATACACCCATCAGTAATACTCTTGCCATATTCCAACTTTGCAATGTCCTTAGGAAATGGCTGCTTACCAGCATTGAGATGGCTTTCAACCATAGTACCGACAATGTAAGGAGAACCGTTTCGCACTTGTTCAGCTATGTCCTGCAACACAAGTGGCTGATTCTTATAGTCTTGACCACTATTGTCATGACTGCAATCAACCATCATGTAAGGCAATAAGTTGCGATCGCGCAGCAGATTAGCGATCGCCTCAACATGAACATTGTCATAGTTAGGTCCCTGTTTACCGCCTCGCAACACAATATGTCCGTCAGGATTTCCAGACGTAGTAATGATACTAGCTAAGCCTTCATTGCTAACTCCCAAAAAACGATGGGGCTGGCGTGCCGACAACATGGCATTAATTGCGACATCAATCCCCCCGTCAGTGCCGTTCTTGAAGCCCACAGGCATTGATAGCCCCGAAGACATTTCGCGATGGGTCTGACTCTCTGTCGTTCTTGCCCCGATCGCTGTCCAAGAGATCAGATCAGCGAGGTATTGAGGCACAATCGGATCAAGTAGTTCAGTCGCACTAGGCAAGCCGAGCTTGGCAATATCTAAAAGCAATCCCCGCGCCATCCGCAGTCCATAATTAATATCAAACGTCCCATTGAGGTGAGGATCATTAATCAAGCCTTTCCAACCGATCGTGGTGCGAGGTTTCTCAAAATAAACACGCATCACGATTTCAAGCGCGTCACTCACCCCATCACGAAATTTGGCTAGTTTTCTGGCATATTCACGGGCAGCCTTAACATCATGAATCGAACAAGGTCCAACCACAACCAATAAACGGCGATCGCTACCATTCAAAATATTACGAATTCTTTGCCTAGCTCCAGAGACGACTTTAGCGATCGCTGGAGTAATTGCCAGTTCTGTTTTTACCTCTATAGGTGCGAGTAGAGGACAAGTTTCCACCACATGAAGATCACTAGTCTTAATTTGGTCTAAATCCTGATCTAATCTGTCATCTAATGCTGATATTCCTTGAACAGAAATACTTACGATTTCAGTTGGGGACACGCCGTTTAACTCCATATAAATATCTATTTATACTTTAGCTTTCTTAAGCGATTAACGTATCGCCAAAATAAATCTTTGTTACAAAATCAGATCCCGAACGTGAATATAGCTAACCCAAAAGAGAGAGGCGGCGCTTCGCGCCGCCTCTCTCTTTTGGGTTTTGATTTGTCCTGATACAAGTGGCGACAGCTATAGTTTGCCTACGGCAAGCTTAAAGCTGCTATAAAATGGAACAAATCGCGAATAAATAAACGAACAAGACTTATGCCACGTTATTCAGGAATTTCTAGTGAAGCCTTTCGCCACCCACTTGATCGTCAAGCAGAACAGGCTCTCCGCAGCGTACCTGGCTTTGACCTAGTGGCTGGTAAGTTTGTGGAGTTTATGTACGAGCGTCCACAAACGATTTATCACATCGGTAATAGTATCCAAGTTAGTCATCGACAATACGCCACTATCCATCGCCTCTTTCGGGAATGTGTCGCCGCCCTTGATGTCCAGCCTGAACCAACACTATTTGTATCTCAAAACCCTGCGGCTAACTCCTATGCCCTCGGCAAAGACCATCCCTACATTGTGATCAATTCAGGTTTATTAGATTTGCTAACCGAAGAAGAGATCTTTACCGTGCTTGCCCATGAGCTTGGTCATATTAAATGTGGTCACACAACACTAATTCAAATGGCTATGTGGGTAATGAGTGTCGTATCGACAATTAGCGAGATGACTTTTGGCTTAGGAGGTTTAGTTAGTAGTGGCTTAATCTATGCATTTTTTGAATGGCGGCGCAAAGCAGAACTGTCTTCTGATCGTGCCGCATTGTTGGCTAGTGACAACATTGATACAGTACTGTCAACAATGATGAAAATATCAGGTGGTAGTTCTGCATTTGCTAATGAACTGAGTTTGCCTGAATTTATTCGTCAGTCCCATGACTACCAAGAGTTAGACAAAGATAATCTAAATCAAATTTATAAATTCATGCTCTACAACGGTCTTGGTGCTAGCTCAATGCTCAGTCATCCCTTCCCAGTTGAGCGTGTACACTATATTCGTGATTGGGCTGAGTCAGCCGAATATAGCAATATAAAATCTGGCAACTATAAGCAAGACAATACTACTGGCGCAGTCGATGTTTCCCAGAAAGAAGAGCAGAAAACTGAAACTGAAGCAGAACGACTCAAACGCCAAATTAATGAACTACAGTCTGAGATAAATCGTCTTAAGCGCTAAACCCAAAAGACTCGTAGATAGGCACAATAAAACCCAAAAAGCTGTGGCGGACGCGGAGCGTGCGCCACAGCTTTTTGGGTTTTATTGATTAGTTTCACTAATCGTTAATTTGTAATTGACGCGATCGCCATTTCCTGAGCCAACCCAAATTTGATATTTACCAGCTAACCATTCTCCTGATAGCTCGGGAGACTTACCACTGCGGCAATAATTACCATCGGGTCCTTTGACTAAAATCGATAAATTGCGATCGCTAGTCACCCTTAAGCTCAAGAAACCAAATTTTTTCTGCACCGATAATGAATGATTAGGAGATTGGGAAGCCAGACCTTGACATTCTCCATTAGCCTTACCAGCAATATCTAGCAATGGCAAGTCGCCACCTGCATTGCCAGTATAGACCTGAGGATCAGGCGTAAATTTTGGAGAGATTGGTTTCAGTAGTTCTTGGCTTTGCAACGGCGCAATTGATAGCAAAACTGACACTAGCGAGAATCCTAGTAAAGTGATCGACGATTTCAAGGATTTCATTTTTGACGTATTTCACTCAGAGACAAAGTATAGCTAAAAGACTGATTGGCTCGCTTTGCACCAATCCATACTTGGTAGTTACCCTTGGGCAATCTACGATTGATTTGAGGGTTGCGCCCGCCCGACTCATCATCAGCACAGATGACAATCCCATTTGATCCCTTAACTAAAACTGTCGGATCATCATTGATATTGCTGGAGTAAACCAAAAGATCCATCATCGGAAAATTTTCAGTTAGAGTGATTGTGTGATTGGCTCCAGACTCCGCAAAACCACGACAGTTATCATTAGTCCCAGCGATGCTGGCAAGGCTAGTAGTACCGCCGCCATTTCCAGTCAGGGTCGCAGGGTCAGGTCGAAAGTTACGCCCTAATAAAATGGCACTCTGAGCAAAAGCAGTCTCAGCGATCGCGGCTAAAGCGATAGAAACACCAACTAGAGTTCCCCAACCTAGTTTGGTTAATTTGTGTTGACGATTTTTATAAATATCCATAACTGACTCCACAGAGGATGAACTGATAGATGGTTCAAGATTTACCTCTTCATGTAAAACATGACTTAACTACAACCACATTGTTCCTAAATTTTTTACTACTCCCTTCCCAGTGAAAGATTAGCGGTGCGGCGCTTCGCGCCGCACCGCTAATTCTTGGT
>Ga0136636_10001881_pt1 | contig 12414 bp, 9 predicted proteins | sample AntDrymUQ8522106_2_FD_104653 | JGI IMG/M metagenome (GOLD analysis project Ga0136636, IMG submission 104653) | Polar desert sand microbial communities from Dry Valleys, Antarctica - metaG UQ852 (21.06) | ecosystem: Environmental > Terrestrial > Soil > Desert | place: Antarctica: Dry Valley... | reverse complement strand
TCGCAGCCCGTGCTCTATGTCAGCGGCTATTTTGAGCAGCACCGTTCCGCCTATTACGACCTGCTTTTGGGGGTCAGCACACACGGAGATTGGGGTGCTTGGGTCGCGTTCTTTTTACGGGGTGTCGCCTCCCAGGCCGCCGACGCGGTTGTCCGCGCAGGGCGCTTGCGCGTCCTGCGAGAAGACTACTTGGAGTTGGTAGCGACCAAGCGGGCAAGCGCGCTCGGGTCGCGACTGGTGGACATGCTTTTCAGGCACCCCGCCGTGACTGTTCAGAGCGTTTGTTCGGACCTGGGAATCACGCCGCCGTCCGCCCAGAAGCACATCAGCAATCTCGCCCAGCACGGGATTCTCCGAGAGGTCACGGGGGGCACCTACGGGCGGATCTGGGTCGCCTCGGGGATCTTGGCGGCCGTTGAAGCTGAAGAGCCCGCCCCGCCCGGCACCCCGTCCGACGCCCCACCCGGCACCACCTGACCCGACGCCACCCACGCCCCCCGGATCGCGTCCCGCGCGTGCTCTACGGCCTTGGTGTAGCTCAGGAATGTCAGCAGCACCGCCACCACTGCGGCAAGGCCAGTGGCCGCAGGCTCTCCAGTGACAAGCGACAGGCCCACGCCCGCGACCAGCAGCACCCCGGCGGCGACAGCGCACCATTTCATGCGTGTCGCGGCGGCGGCGAGCGCGGGGGATTCGGCCCTTTTCGCCAGCGGCCCCAGGTATCGCGAGGCGGCGAAGCACTGGCCAATGGTCGGGCCGCAGACCAGCAGGACGGGCGCGAGATCGCCGATCGACGGACCGAGCGCACGCCGAACGGTCGCCATTCCCACGACGGCGATCACACCCACCAGTACCCACCCCGCGAGCGTCGCGGCGGTCCAGAAGCGGACCCACTGACGCGTGGATGCGTCGACGTCGGTGCCCAAGCGTGCCGGGTCGGGTGTCGACAGAGCCCACCAGCCGGCCATCGTCGACACGGCAGCGGCGAAGATCCCCAAGCCAATGAAGGACGGCACGGCAAGGCCGGCACGAGAGCCGAACCGCAAGTCAACGCCGACCAGCACAACGATCCCGACGATCTCCACCAGCAGCCCCGCGACCAGCGACCAATAGACGCACGCCGAGCCGAGGTTGAGCGTGCGGACATAGCCGGCGTTGGCGAAGCGGAGCAGGTCGCCGTGGAGCGAGCGGGCGATGGGGCCGCCGCACTCCGGGCAGGCACCGCTCTCGGGCAGCCCAAGGAGCTGGTAGCCGCAGCGGACACAGGGCAGGTCGCGGCCGACCTTGCGACCGGTGGCTGAGGAAGCAGTACGCGGCGCGGGATCCATCGCGGGCAGTCTATCGCGCCGGACACCGGGCTCTCATGCCTTGGCCGTGCCGCCCCTGGGGTTGGCATCCTCCCACCGCGTCTTGAGCCCATGCTCGACCTTCAGGAGGTCCAGCACCTTGCCCACCATGAAATCAACGATCTCCTCGACGGTCCGGGGGTTGAGATAGAACCCCGGGTTGGTCGGACACACGATCGCGCCCGCCAGCGACAGGCTCGTGTAGTTGATGATGTCGATGTGGTTCAGCGGCGTCTCGCGGTGGCAGACGATCAGCGGGCGGCGCTCCTTGAGCGTCACCATCGCGGCCCGCGTGAGCAGGTTGGAGCCCGAGCCCGTGGCGATCCCGCCCAGGCTCGTACTCGAGCACGGGAGCACGACCATGCCGTCGTGCAGGAAGCTGCCCGAAGCGATGACGGCCCCGACGTCCTTGTTGGGATGGATGAACAGCCGCTGGGCGACGCTGGCCTCGGCGATGGTCGGGCAGAGGTTGGCAAAGTCGAGCGTGGTGATGCCGACCTCGTCGAAGAGCAGCCGCCGGCCATAGTCGCTGACGACCAAGTGGACCTCCTGCCGCCCGTCGCCCAGGAGGAGCAGTTGTTCGAGCAATCGCAGGGCGTACGCCGCGCCCGACGCGCCGGAGATGCCCAGGACGAACCGGCGGGGGCGGGAGACGGGCATGGGGGCGGGCGTGAAGGTAGACGTCGGGAGAATGGTCATGTGCCAATGGTTCGCCGCCGGGGGCCGGCTGGACGCATCCCTATTCCTCGCCCCCCGCCCAACTCTCGGCCGCGCCCGGCAATGGCCGATACCCTTCATCACCTATGCCCAAGCCGACGACGACCATCGCCCGTTTCTGCTGCTCCCTGGCCCTGCTGGCGGCCGTGCCCCTGGCCGGCTGCGTCGGACACAACGTCTACCCGCCCGAGGCCGGCGAGCGCGGCTTCACCAACGTCAACTCGGACCCCTTTCCGCCCATCATCACCGAGTCGCTCAAGTGGGTCGCCCTCCGCTACCCGCCCAACGAGCACGCCGAGTGGAACCAGCCCGCGGCGGGCAACGTCGGCGTCACCGCCTTTGCCGTCAATCTGCCGCGCGGGCTCAACTCCGACATCTCCGAGCGGATCATCAAAAACGTCGGGCTCGGGGCCCAGCCGCTGATCCAAGGCAATGAACGCCTGCCGATCTACCACGTCTCACGCATATGGGTTCAGGGCGACGAGGCCAAGGTCGACATCGTCCGGCCGGTGCCCAACGTCGCGTTCGACGGCGCGGGCGTGCCCGTCACCCAGGGCCTCACGCTCCGCCTCCGCGGCGGGCTCAAGGCCTGGACCGTCACCAGCCATCGCCTATGGAGTTTCAACAGCCTGCAGCCGCCGGCGCTGAACTTTGTGGCGGGATCAATGTCCGGCCAGGCGCCGGCCGCCGCGGCTCAGCCGGACTACGCGGCACCGTCGAACTGAGGCCGAGCCAGCCTCAGCAACCTTGAAACCAGGCGCCGAGAAGCGTGAAGATATCGTCGATCGCGATCCCGCCGTCGTGGTTGAAGTCGGCTCCGGGCTCGCGGCCGAACCAGCGTTCGAGAAACACAAAGATATCTTCGACGCCGCGCTCGCCGTTCTCGTTCACATCGGCGGGGCAGACCGCCCTGCTGATCGCCGAGACCGTTGCCCGACCGAACGCCTGGAAGCCCGCGACCGACAGGTGAAAGGGGTCCGACGGGCTGGCGAAAAAGCTGCGACTTTGCAGCTCGGTCGCGGTGGTAAGAGCGAGGCCGTCGACGGAAAATGTCTGCGGGTCCGCGGCGGCAATATCGCGCCAGACCTGTGCAAACGCCGCCTGCACGTCCTCCTGCACGCCACGCGGGTGGTACGGGCCGAGGAGAAAGAACACGCGTTGCGGGTCGTGGCCGGCGCTCGTCCAGCTCTCGCGTACGAACGCCATGATGCCATCGATGTTGTCGCGGAATCCCGCCGGCGTGCTGGACGGAAGGCCGCCTATCGGCCCGCGGCTGGGGGCCGAATCGAGAATGTCGTTTCCGCCGTGCATGATGTGCACTAAGAGCACCGGTGGGTCGTTCTGCAAGCGTACGAGCTGACGCAGGTACTCCCGCATCTGCACGGGCATACCGCCGTGGTTCGCAACGTCTTCCAACACGTGACGCGCGCTGCGCCCGCCCTGCTGCCAGAGCGGGGAGTAGGCGATGCCGGTCGAGCGATCGGGGCGTTCGACGCGAGAGTATGTGAGCGCGAGCGGACCGACAGCGGCGACACCGCGGACGAGGCTGGAAACGCAGAACAAAATGCCGTGAGGCGAACGGATGCCCGCCGGAACATCCATTGCTCGATCGGCGATGCCCGCCGCCTGACGATCGCCCGCCTCGATCCGCCTGAACGCGTAGGTGTCAAAGGCGCTCCCGGGCCACAGCGCCCGCGCCTCCATCCCCATCGACCCCTGACCAGCCTGGAGCACGAACTCGCTCAGGTGCCAGCGGAGATGTGCGTTTACTCCGAGGGGGTTGTCCTGACCGAGGGCGTGCCCGAGGTTGTATCCGAAGGGCGTCGAGAGCCCGGGCGCCAGATACGCCAAGGCTTTGGGCATGCCCTGAGGTTGGAAGGCATAGCCCGCGGCAGGAGGACAGTTCTGATCCGTGACGACCGCGAAGGGGCCGCCGGCGAGGCTTGATTCCGCGAGGATGAACGCCCCCCAGTTATCGATGCTCATGACCGGGTTGACACGAGTCGCATACATGCCGAATCGGCCGGAAAATGCGCGACCCATGCCGTCCTCGTGTCCGCTGATCACTTGCGAGCGGGAGTTCGAGTCGCCGATCTGACAAATGTCCACGCGCCGGGACGAGGCCAGATCGAAGAACCGACGCGCCGCGGCGACCCCGGAGACGGCGCGTGGGTCTGGATTGTCGAGCGTGGGCTGGACGGCGAACGACGTGCCTCCCGCGATGCCCAGGAGCGCCGCAACCGTCGCTGCTCGGTATCGCCAACGAACGCCGCGGAGTGAGCTTGTGCACATCGGGCTAACCCTTCTAAAATACGAACATACAAACCCTGCTGTTTCAAGCGCTTTACCCTTCTCAATCAGAGTAACCGCTTATTCAGAAGGGGTTAAAGACTACTCCTGCGGTCTCCGTGTGCAAGGCGGTACCGTGCCGTCAGAGCGCTAATTCATTCAGACTCACAATTTGTTTGTATTTTGGAAGGTATAAGGCGGTCGAGTAGCGCTCGTCGCCCGCGCGGCGCGGCGAACGCCCGCCCCATCGCGTCCTCGTGCCCGCTGGTGCCCTGCGAACGCGCGTTGAGGTCGCCGATCAGGCAGATGTCCACCCGCCGCGTCGAGGCAAGATCAAAGAACCGTCGCGCCGCGGCGACGCCTAGGACAGCGCGAGGGTCGGGGTTGTCGAGCGTCGGCGTGCCGCCTTGCGACACACACGCGCACAGACGAGCACCCGCGCGCTCAATGAGACCGCGCTTAACAAGATGCCAGCAACTGCAAACTTACTCACAGCTCAACGCCCACCAGTTACCCGGCGATACACTTCGCCACAGCTATATTATACGTTCGGAACCATCCCGCCGCTGCATCGCCGGGCATGGAATCTCTTCTGCATTAGCGGAGCCGATGCCGGTGTAGCACGGCCGTGCCGGGCTTCTAACCAAGATTTACTCGGCGTTCAATCGTTGTTCGCCGCTCGGGGCATGCAGCCCCTTGGGGCGGGGACTTAGCCTGCGGGAGTATTCCGCGTCAGATCCAGACACCACCTGGGGGCCCGGATGTCCACGCCATCGACCAAGGCTCTCGCCCATCGCCCCGTGCCGCGGTCGTCCTTCGCGAGCACGACGCGTTCCCACGGCACCGACATCGGCTTCATGCGCACCAGCCGCCGCGCGAACCACGAAGGATCGATGTGCAGGTGTGTCTCGTCGACCGTGATATGGAAACAACCGCCCAGCTTGATCATGCCCGCGGCAAGTCCCTGAAACTCCCGCCGCACCGCGCCGGGCAGCGGCGGTCTGGACGGGTTCCGCTGGGCAAGCTCTCCCAACCCAGATGATCTCCCCGCGGCGTACAGCACGGCGCCGATGATCACCAGATCCATTATCACGAAGACCGTGACAAGAATGGCGATGTCCATGCCGCTCATACCTGCACTCCCGGGCAAAGAAAGCGGTCCGTTACGCGGCGGTGTCCAGCGATTCCTCCGGCTCGGACGTCTGCGCGGTCGAGCCGTCGGGCAGCGCCTCGCCCTGGGTGAGCTGCTCGGCCTTAAGCGCGTCGGGCAGGGGCTTGCCGCGGGAGTCGGTCAGCGGCTTGCCGTCGAGCGTCTTGATAATGGGGATCGGGTTGGCCCTGGCGTGGGCGGCGAGCTGGTCTTCGAGCTGGGCCCGCTTGTCGTCGGGCACGTCGGTCCACTTGCCGCGGCCTCGACACTTGGGGAACTTGCTGCACCCGAGCCACGGCCCGCGGATCCCGTCGCGGAGGTTCATCGCGCTCTGGCACTTGGGGCACGGCAGGTCCGTGAGCAAGGGCGGCTGGCTCGGCGCGGTGATGAAGCCCTTGGCGTCGATGTTCAGGATGCCGTCGCACGCGCCCTTCGGGTTCTTCTCGTCGTTGTAGCGGGCGCAGCCCAGGAACGGGCCGAAGCGGCCGTTGCGCTTGATCATGGGCCCGCCGCACTTGTGGCAGGCGACGTTGGCGTGCTCGGCGGGCCGCGGCTTGCCCTCGCGGTCGATGGGGCAGGCGTAGCTGCACTCGGGGTAGTTCGAGCAGGACAGGAACCGCCCGTTCTTGCCGAAGCGGTAGACCAGATCGCTAGCGCACTGAGCGCAGCGATATTCCTTGGGCGCGGGCGTGGTCTGCGCCTTGGCGTGGGTCATGGTCTCGTGGGCCGAGTCGAGCGCGAGCTTGAACGGGCCGTAGAACCGGGTGAGCATGTCGACCCAGTCGAGGTGGTCCTCCTCGATCTTGTCGAGCTCGAGCTCCATGTCGCGGGTGTAGCCCAAGTCCATGATCTTCGGGAACGCCTCGATGAGCTTGTCGGTGACAACCTCGCCGAGGTCGGTCGAGTAGAGGCGGCGCTCGAGCTGCTCGACGTACTTGCGGTCCTGGATGGTCCCGATGATCGCCGCGTAGGTCGACGGGCGGCCGATGCCCTCGGACTCGAGGGCCTTGATCAGGCTCGCCTCGCTGTAGCGCGACGGGGGCGAGGTGAACTTCTGGGCCGCGTCGATGCTGAACGGGTGCATCGGCTGCTTCTGCGCCAGGGGAGGGAGCGTGGCGACGTCGGCCGCGGGGGGCACGCCGGCGACCTTGTAGAAGCCGTCGAACACCAGGACGCGGCCGGAGGCCTTGAAGCCACACTGTGTACCCCGCCGGTCCCCGGCGGGATTGCCCGAAGGCCCGCTACCCAGGCCGCCCTCGATGAGCACGCTCGTCGAGTCCCACTGGGCCGCGGTCATCTGACAGGCGACGAAGCGCTCCCAGATGATCGTGTAGAGCCGGAACTGGTCGGGCTTGAGCGCGCTCTTCACGCGGCTTGGGGTGTAGTCGAGATTGGTGGGGCGGATTGCCTCGTGGGCCTCCTGTGCGTCCTTATTGCTCGAGGCGAAGAAGTTGGGCTTCTCGGGCAGGTACTTGTCGCCGTACTTCTTGCCGATGTACTCTCGCGCCATCGTCAAGGCCTGGCCCGAGATGTGCGTCGAGTCGGTACGCATATAGGTGATCAGCCCCGTCGGGCCCTCGCCGGGGATGTCCACGCCCTCGTAGAGCCCCTGCGCCGCCTGCATCGTCCGCCGGGCCGCAAATCCCAGCCGCGTGCTGGCGGCCTGCTGGAGCGTCGAAGTAATGAACGGCGGCGGGGGACGCACGCTGGTCCGCTTGGTCTCGATGCTCTCGACCGCGTACCTCGCGGCCGGATCGACCGTGCCCACGACCGTCCGGCGCAGCTTCGCCGGCCCGCGGCCCTTGGGGTCCTCCTTCGTCTGGATGTCCGTGATCTTCAGCCCCGCCAGCCGGGCCACATCGCGCAGGCGCACCGTCAGGTCCTGCCCGGGGCTCGTCGCGCTATTAAGGTCAAACTTCGTCCCGCCGACCTCGACCAGCTCGGCCTGGATCGCCCCCTCGTCGCTGAGCCAGGACGTCTGGCTCTTGACGCTGTGCGGATTGCCCTTGTCGTCGCGTTCGGCCATGTACGCGGCCCAGGACTTGCCGAGCCGAGCCTGCTGCTCGACGCTCAGGGCGAAGTTGGCCGACACGGCCCAGTACTCGTCGGGGATAAACGCGCGGATCTCCCGCTCGCGGTCCACCACCAGCCGAACCGCCACGCTCTGCACACGCCCCGCGCTCAGGCCCCGCGCCACCTTCTTCCACAGCAGCGGCGAGACCTGGTATCCCACGATCCGATCCACCAGCCGCCGGGCCTGCTGGGCGTTCACGCGGTCCATGTCGATCGGGCGCGGGTTCTCGAACGCCCGCTTGATCTCGTCCTTGGTGATGGCGGCGAACATCACGCGCTTGGCGATCTGCGGCTTGACGCCCAGCTCGTCGGCCAAGTGCCAGGCGATCGCCTCGCCCTCGCGATCCAAGTCGGTCGCGAACCAGATCTCCCGGGCGTTCTTCGCCGCCCGCTTGAGCTCGCTCATCGTCTTGGTCTTGGCCGGCAGCACCTGATAGGTGGGCTTGAAGCCGTGCTCGATGTCGACGCCGGGCACGGGCGAGTCGACGCCCTTGGGGTTCTTCTCGGGCAGGTCCCGGATGTGCCCGACGCTCGCCATGACGACAAAGTCCGGGCCGAGATACTTGTTGATCGTCTTGCCCTTGGCGGGCGACTCGACGATCACCAGCTGCTTGCCCGAGGCCCGCGAACCCGCCGAAGACGCGCCCTCGTCGCCCCCGTCAAACGGCGCGTCGCCGCCGCCGCCGCCCGCCGCGGGCCGCCCGGCGCCCTTCCCAACACGCGGCTTGGCGGACTTAGGTGCCGATTTGCCGGCGCGGGTTGCACGGGGTGGTTTGGCTGTGCGTGTGGCGGGTGACTTGGCCATCGGTCCTCGATCGAGAATACGTCTGTCTATAAGGATGGGATCGCAGGCCCTATCGGCTCGCGACGGGATCGCCCCGCATCCGGCAGCCTCGTTGATACGGGCTTAGCGACAGACCTGTCAAGCAAAAACCGCGCCAATCGGTCAAGAGCATACCGAACAAACTACAACTCTTCGCCCGCGGCCTTGGTTGACCGCCCCATTGGTGGCCCGCCTGGCGGTTCCGCGATGGCAAGCGGAAGCCGGTCAAAGACCAAATCTACCCACTGTTCTTGGGGGGTTGTTTCCGCCGCGATCCGCACGGCGTTCGGCGTTGTGCCAAGGCGGCGGAGCCAGGTCCGCTGGTTCTTGCCAAATCGGCGGGTCTCGATCTTGATCTGTTCGACGGCCTTCTCGACCGCCCCCGCCGCCGGCGGCCATCGGCCTTCCTCACGCGCCCGACAGACAATCGGAATCAACTGCTTGTACCCGAGAGCCTCGGCGGACTGGGGCGTGAAAGCGTTTGCATCAAACAGCCAGCGCACCTCGTCGAGCAATCCCCGGGACATCATGTCCTGAACCCGCTCGTTGATCCGCCGGTTGAGCGCCGGGGCGTCCCAGTCGAGAATCACGAGCTGGAACTCGTCGGCCGCCACAGCGCCCGCCTGGTCCCACTGGGTCTGGTGCTGGGAGATGGGCGTGCCGGTGAGGCGGTAGACCTCCAGGGCGCGGACGGTGCGGCGGACGTCGTTGGGATGGATTCGGGCGGCCGCCGCGGGATCGACGCGCTCGAGCTCGGCCCGGCGGAGCGCGGGGTCCATGGCCGAGAGCGCGTCTCGCAGGGCGGGATCGGCCTTGGGGCCGTCGAACAGGCCTTCGAGGAGGGCCTTGATGTAGAGGTGGGTGCCGCCGACGACGATGGGAAGAACGCCGCGGGCGCGGAGGTCGGCGATGGTCTGGCGGGCGAGGGCGAGCCAGCGGTCGAGGGTGAAGGGTTGGGGCGACCGGGCGGGCACGATGTCGATGAGGTGGTGCTCGACGCCGCGGCGTTCCTCGGGCGGGGGCTTGGCGGTGCCGATGTTCAGGCCCGCGTAGACCTGGAATGCATCGGCGGTGACGACTTGGGCGTCGATGTCGTGGCGGTCGCGCAGGGCTAGGGCGAGTTCGACCGCGAGCCACGACTTGCCGCCGGCGGTGGGGCCGCAGATGACGGGGGCTTTGCTCGGGAGCGGGGCGGCCAACGCGGACGAGTATAGAAGCGGCGCCGCGTAGACTCCGCCATGGACACCGTCCGCATCGGTTGCGTGCAGTATCTCAACACGCTCCCGCTCATCGAGGGGCTGCGGACGTGGCGCGATGTCGAGGTGGTGACGGCCGTGCCCAGCCGCCTGGCAGGGATGCTCATAGGCGGGGATGTCGATGTCGCGCTCGCGTCGGTGATCGACGCCGCCACGGCCGAGGGCTCGGGCGGGCCGGGGGTCGTACTGCTGCCCGTGGGCATGATCGGCTGCGACGGGCCCACGCTCACCGTGCGGCTGTTCAGCATGCGGCCCATCGAGACGCTCGAGGAGATCGGCGTCGACACCGACAGCCACACCTCGGTCGCGCTCCTGCAGGTGCTCATGCACAAGATCCACGGCCGACGCGTGCGGGTGGTGAGCTTTGATGCGGGCGAGCACTTGGTCGTCGGGCCCGGGGCGCATCGCGCGGACCCGTCGGGGGACGGCGGCGGCGTACAAAGGCCCGCCGGGGACAGGCGGGGTACCCAGGGCGGCGAGGCCCGGCAATCGTGGCCCGACGCGGTGCTGCTCATCGGCGACAAGGTGGTGACCGATGCCCCGCCGGCGGAGCGGTATCCCTACCAGATGGACCTCGGCGCGGCATGGAAGTCGCTCACCGGGCTGCCGTTTGTGTATGCCGCCTGGATGTGCCGCGGGGGCACGGAGGGCTCGGTGGCGGTGCGGGCGGCGGCGATGATGCTCGACCGGGCCCGGCGCCACAACGCGACGCGGCTGGACTGGATCGTCGCCAGCCGCGCGGGCGAGAAGCACTGGCCCGCCGACCTGGCCCGCCGGTACGTGGGCGAGTATCTGCACTACGGCGTGGGCGAGGCGGAGAAGGAGGCGGTGGCCAAGTTCGTGCGCTTCGCGGGCGAGCTGGGGCTCTGCGGGCACGCCGAGCCGAGATGGGCGGAGTGAGCGGGCGACATGCGCGACTTGGGCGACATCGGTAGCGTTCAGTCCGGGGGCGGATCCTGATCGGCCTTGCCGAGCACGCCCCCGCCGCGGGCGACGCGGCTGGCGGGGAAGACCGTCAGCAGCAGCACGCCGAACTCGAAGAGCAGGTACAGCGGGATGCCCAGGAGAAACATGCTCAGGGCGTCGGGGGGCGTGACGATTGCGCTGATGACCGCGATGCCGAAGATGACATAGCGCCTCTGGCGGCGCATCGTCTCCACTTTCACCAGCCCCGACCAGCCGACCAGCAGCACCACCACCGGCGCCTGGAACGTGAGCGCGAAGATGCCCGCGAAGAGCACCACCAGCGAGAGATACTCGCTGATGCGGTACTCCTGGCTGACCAGCGAGTCGCCCGTGAGCCGCATACCAAGCACCTTTGGCGGCGGGGCCGGGTCGCCCTCCTTCGGCGGGGGCTGGGGAACCGCGACCCGCATCTCCTGCAGCGCGCGGTTGATCCAGACCGTGCCGGGCTGGGGGTCAACCGGATCGGCGTCGAGGGTCGGGAAGGCCGGGAGCGTGACGCCCGCGGGCGCTGGGGCCGTCGCGGGGTGCCGGTTGATGAGCGTGGCGTTGAAGTGGACGAAGAACAGCAGCATCATCGGGATGGCGACGTAGTAAACAAACGCCAGCCCGGTGATCGACATGGCCACGCTCAGCGGGGCCAGCACGTTGATGAACCGCTTTTCCTTGTTATAGAGCCCGGGCGCGACGAACTTCCACGCCTGATAGATGATCCACGGGGCCCCGATGATCAGCGCCAAGAGCAGCGCGATCTTCAGATAGGCCATGAAGCCCTCGAGCGGGCCGGTGGTCTGCATCGCCTGAGGCAGCCCCTCGCGGGCCAGCGCGTCGCGCAGCGGCTGGGTGACGAATATCAGGATCGTCTTGCCAAACACCAGCCCCGCGATGAACACCGGCACGACCCCGAACAACCCCAGCATCACGCGGCGACGAAGCTCGTCGAGGTGGTCCCCAAGGGGCATGGCGGTGTGCTCGAACGGATCGCGGGGCATGACGGTACAACTTCCAGCGGACGACGAGCCAGCGCGGAAACACGCGGGCGTATCGGGCGGGGTGAGGGTAGAACCCCCTTGGCCGCGAATCGGAGGTCCGGCAGTCCCGGCCAAGGGTCCATCCGGGCGGCGGCAGGGGCTTCGGCCCACTTTGACGGGAACGGCCGGCTCGGGCGTCTTAGATGGATGAAGAGCAGAAAGGGGTTGACCGCGTGAGCGGAGTGGACGGACATCTGTCCGGCGTCCCCGGTAGGTGGGGCGCCGTGGCGGCGGGGTGCGCAGGCGAGCCGGAAGTCCCGGCCGAGGTGATCCAGCGCGCCATCATGGGCGACCAGGCCGCCCAGCGCGACCTGTGGCACCGGCACCGGCGCTGGGTGGCGGCGGTGCTACTGGCCCACGCGCCGCGCGATGCGGAGATCGACGACCTGCTCCAGGAGGTGGCGTTGGCCGTGGTGGCGAAGATCTCGGGCCTGCGCGAGGCCGGCGCGTTCAAGCCGTGGCTCCGGGCCGTCGCGATAAGCATCGCCAAGACGGCGGCACGGCGTCGCAACGTCCGCAAGGCCGGCTGGCTCAAGCTCGTGGGCTTCGCCGGGCAGACCGACGCCGCTCGTGAGGCCGCCTGGCTTCGAGAGGCCGCGACGGGCGTTGGCGGGGGGGGCGGGGGGGGCGGGGGGGGCGTGTCGCCGGACGCGACCATTGTTGAGGGGCGTCGGCTGCTGGAGCTCTCCTCGGAGCTCCCCGACGGCTATCGCGAGCCGCTGCTGCTCAAGTGCGTTCAGGGGATGAGCTACAAGCAGATCGGGGA